>Ga0070727_10004159_pt1 | contig 12491 bp, 11 predicted proteins | sample tdAd472_FD_66722 | JGI IMG/M metagenome (GOLD analysis project Ga0070727, IMG submission 66722) | Marine sediment microbial communities from the Atlantic coast under amendment with organic carbon and nitrate - tdAd47.2 | ecosystem: Environmental > Aquatic > Marine > Coastal > Sediment | place... | reverse complement strand
GATTCGCTCCGCTTCATTGTGAGCCGGGATGAGCACACTCACAGATGGCAGTGGGCCGGGCGTCGAGCCGCTTGATTGCCGGCGCTCGCGGGGCACGAGTCGAACAAACAACGGGTACAAGACGTACGGGGTGATGATCGCAAGCGTGAGGGCAGTAATGATGAAAGCATCGATCGGGGTTGGCATGACGGTATCTCCAAGGCCGTTCGGCTCGACGGGTGAGCCCGCTGGGCGGTTGCCCATCCCATTTGCAACTGTCGGACCAACTTGGACGCACCCTGTTGCGTACCGAAGCGAGTCAACGCGGGGCGCGGAGCGGGACCGTTGCACCGTTTTGGTACGCGCTCGGTGCGCTGTTACCCGAACTGAAACGATCCTTTGCCGTCAGCTCGAGGTCCTTCAAGCTTTCGCGGAGGCTCGTGGCCCTTGCACTCCAAGAGTGCTCGAGCATGGCGGTACGACGGGCCAAGCGCTTCGCCTCGGTATCCGCGGCGACCTCGGTCTCGAGGAAGTGAATCACGTCCTTCGCAGAAGCGCCCACCGACACCTGTGGTAGAGCGGCGAGCTCCGGTAGCGGTGTCGAGATACACGGCAAACCGGCAGCCAAATACTCTCGAGCTTTGAGAGGGTTCACGCCGCGCGTGAGCTCGCTGACGCAAAACGGCAACCACGCCGCACGCCAATGGGCGATGGCCTCCGGCAGCTGCGCATACGGCAGCGCCGGCAATACGTGTACATTCCTGCGCGCGCGGAGCGCATCGGGGAGCACACGCACCGGCCCTCGCAACTCGATCGTCCAGTCTGGGCGAGCGTCCGCGACGGCCGCGATCAGATCGAAGTCGATCCACTCGGCGAGCAGTCCGAAGAAGCCTAGGACCTGTCCCTTTGGAGGCTCGGTTGCAACACGTCCGAAATGCGCACCATCGACCCCTTGAGGCAGGTAGTGCCAAGTTTCATGTGCCGCAGGCTCTTCGGGGATTAGAGCGTGGGCGGTCGCGAAACATAGATCGGCCCTGCGCCGCATGCGCCGCTCGGCATGCCGAGCGAGCTTGGCGTCCACCCCCGGAAGGCGCGGGTAGTCGTCGAGTCGGAGGTATGCCAGCGGGCCTCGACGCAAGGCATCGGCATAATACGCGGCCACGGGATTCGTGCAGAGCACTGCCGGCCGCACGAATCCCATGCGACGGCTGGTTGCGGCGAGGGTTCGCCTCAGCAACACACCGTTGATGCGTCTTACCATGGGCTGCGCATGCCACGGCAAGACGGTAGGCGTGAACCGTGTGACCCCAGCAGGGGTGGATTCGCCCTTTCCCGTGTCCCTCAGGCGCGGCCGCTTACTCCATGCTCGGCCTAAGTCGCCCATTGAAAAGCGCGGCGCGCGCATCGCGATTGAGTCGACCCACAACACACGGTCGCAATCGGGAAGTGCGCGCACCAGGTGTTGGGTAGTGGAAGGGTGCCGACCCCAATCGTCTCCGAACACAATCCAGTCCATCATGACCTCGATAGCTCGCGGTAATGCTCAGTCGTCAGCTGTGCCCAGCGTTGCGGCGCATGCCGCGCCCGGATCTCCGCGGCACGTCGCCGGGCACCAATGCGCAGGCTGGCGTGGTCGCGGTGCCAACGTAGCAACGCGGTTTCCCATGCAGCCACGTCGCCGGGTGGCAGGAGGAGGCCGGTCTCGCCCTCCCACACGGCTTCCGGAACGCCGCCGACTCGACTCGCGAGCACAGGGACCGCGCAAGAGGCTGCTTCGAGGACTGCGAGGGGCAGCCCTTCACGAAAAGACGGCAGCACCAATGCGTCCGCTCTCTCGAGCAAGTCTGGAATGTCTCGTCGGACGCCTAGCCAACGCACCCGATGTTCAATCCCGAGGCTCGATGAGAGCGCTTTCCAGCGAGCGGCGCATGGGCCATCGCCAGCGACGTCGAGTCGGAGTCGCGTAGGGGCGTGGGGGGAGGCCAGCGCCCGCAGCAAGACATCGAGGCCCTTCTCTTCGCTGAGGCGACCCACGAACAAGAGGTCGGTTCCCGCTCTGAGGGAGAGAGGACGAGTTTGAGACGGGCGTGGCAGCGCAACGGGATTGGGCACAGTACGCACTCGAGCCCGCGGAAGCCCGCGCGCGACGAGCTGCTCCGTAGTCGTTCGAGAGACCGAAAAGACTCGGTCCGAGCGCCGGTACAGTGCGCGGGCGATGCGCTCGTAGAATCGAACCGACGCGCAATGAGAGGTCTCGCCATGGTGTGTGACCGCCACGGGAGCCGCCCCGGGTCGAGCGGCCAGCGAATAGGACAGCGCTTTATATCCATGGGCGTGAACTACGGCCGGCGCGTATTCGGTCAGGGAAGCGCGCAGTGTACGGAGTGCCCGAAAGTCTATGCGGCCTCGGACAGGAACGAGCTCGGTGGGGACGCCCCTGGCGCGCGCTTCCTCGGCGAAGAGGATACCGTGTTCGGGATTACGCTGCTCGAGCAGCACCAGGAGAGCGAGCTCATGATCCCGTTCGAGCAGAGCCTCGGTCCCCTGCAGGACGACGTTCTCGGCCCCAGCGAGGGGGCCAGGCGCGATGACGTGAGTTAGTCGCACGGCACTACGCCCAGTTGCTTGGAAGGGTTGACTGACTTGCGCGCCGCGTTTCGATAAAGGTCTACGTACTCCTTCACCATTTGGTCGATGCCATAACCTTCGCTCACTCGGCCACGGGCTGCCTGCCCAAGAGACAGGCCGAGCGACGCGTTGGTCGCGATGGACGTGAGCGAGTCGGCGAGTGCGGCTGGATCTCCGGGGGGCACGAGCAGGCCCGCGCTGCCGCCCAATAGCTCAGGCACGCCACCGACGTCGGTCGCAATCACGGGGCGGCGATACGACATCGCTTCGAGCAGCGACAAGGGCAGGCCCTCGCGAATGCTGCTCAGAACGTTTGCGTCAATCGCGGGGTAGAAGATGCTCATGTCGTCGAGGGCACCCAGCCAGCGCACACGGCTTTCGAGTCCGCGCGCACCTGCACTCTTCTCGAGCTCATCGCGCAGGGGCCCATCGCCCGCGCAGGCCAGCAGAGAGTCGGGAACCCGTTCGAGCAAGCGGCCGAACGCAGTGAGAAGCGTCTCGTGGTCTTTCTCAGCAGCGAGGCGCGCAACACAGCCCACGACAAAGGTTTCCGGGCCAGCGCCGAGGAGCTTGCGACCCACGACGCGCAAAGATGGGTCGTCGTCGGGAATCGTCACACCGTTACGAATCACACGGCAGTCGCCCGGGAATTGGCGCCGAAACTCTGCGATCTCTGGCGTTACCGCGACGACCCGCGCGACCTTGGACATGGACGCACCGATCCAACGGCGGCGGCGCGTGTCGTAGAATTCATGGGAATGCTCCGTATGGACGAGCCGGGCACGCGAGAATAGAGCGGCCGAGGCGCCGTAAAGAAATGGCCCCAAATGATGCGTGTGCAGAACGTCAATCCGTTCGCGGGCAAGGAGCGAGCGAAGTGCGACGACGCGGCCTGGACGCAGGCCAGGACCGGTGCGGAGCATCGTGGTTCTCACACCCGCCGCATCGAGTGCCGCCCGGACCGGGCCGTCTCCGAGGTAGCCGATGACCAGACTGTCGATGCCGTGCCGGCGGGCTTCAACGGCGAGCCGCTCTACCATGCGCTCGAGTCCGCCGACCGCGAAATACTGCATCAGATGTGCGACACGAATGGGCTGTGATGGCATGGACTTCTCCGTCAGGGCGCTGCTCGCCTGCCAGTCTCAGCAAATACCGGGCCATCGGATGACGTCTGTAGGAAGCAGCGGCAGCCGTTCCAATTCAGTGCGGCACCTGTACCGCTCGCTCCAAACTGGAACGACAGGCGTTTCAATATGGGCCAGATCGCCTGCGCACAGGGCCCTGGCACGCTTCGGCCCCGATCTTGCTCTGCACGCAGATCGAAATGTCCGGTTTATCGAAGATGTTGCTCGCCGAGCACAAGCTAGTCGCACGTGCGTTTCAAGCGGCGGACCAGGCGGGCGCAAGGCGGGTTTTGCTGGTCTCCGCCAATCCAGGGGATGGCAAATCGCACCTGGCCCGCTGCATTCTGCAACATGCCGCGACGGTGACCGATGCCCGAGTGCGGGTCCATACCCTGCCCAACCTGCAAGACCTCGGATGCGATGAGGACGACGCCTACCTCTGGATCGATGGACTCGCGCTTCTCGAAGAGCCTGGGCCTCGACTGCTGACGCCATCGGTTCGGGCCTCGCTCGACGGAGCGCTTCTAGTCGCCCGCGGGGTGGCGACCACTCGCCGCGAGATCGAGGAATGCGGACAGCGTCTGCGAGCACTCGGACTCAACCCACTCGGCGGCATTTGGAACGAGTGCGACCACCCTCCGGCTGCAGAAGCACTGCGCGGGCTGCGATCGAGCATCTCGGGATGGTCACGACGCCTCTTGCCCGGCGCCCTCGTCCGGACAGCCCGGAGGTCACCATGACCGATGGGGGACGCGAGCTGAATCTGGATGCGGTCTTGCACTTGGGAATTCGCCGCAGATGGCTTCTTTTGGCGGGCGTGATCGTGACGTTGGGCGCCGCAGCGGCCGCGTGGTCTTTCGTCCCGGGACAATACGAGTCATCCGCGCGCCTGCTCATTCAAGATCAACAAACCATCAATCCCTTCCTGGAAGACATGGTGGTCGAGTGGACCGTCAAGCAACGCCTGCCCCTCATCCAGAGCGTCATCAAGAGTCACGCCACCCTCGGCCACGTTCTGCGGGAGCTGGGGCGACTCGATCCCGACGCGAGCGCTGACGAAGTGAACCGCGCGGTACAGCGCTTTGCACGGCAGGTCGAAGTGATTGGCCTCGGTGGTGGGCTGGTCAAGATCAAGGTGCGCGCGAACAGCCCGGACGCGGCCTATCAGGCAACCCAGGTTTTGGTCGCCCGCTTCACCAACGAAATTCTCCGTCCTCAGAAACAAGCGGTCGAGGCGTCGGCGGGGTTTCTGGGTGGCCAGATCGAACGCTTGCGCGGCGAGATTACCGAGCTCGAGGAGTCGGTCACGACGTTCAAGAGCGACAACGCAACGCAGCTTCCCGACGCGCAACGATTGACGATCGACGAACACCTGGAGCTCCAGAAAGCACTCGTCGAAGCGGAAGTACGCGTCGCTGCTGCGCAGAAGCGTCGAGCGCTTTCCGAGCAGAAGATCCGCCAGCTCAATCCCATGGTCCGGCAGCTCGAAGCCGACCTCGTAAAGGCGCGGGCGCACAGCAACGAGCTCGAACACCGTTTTTCGGCCGATCACCCAGAGCTTGCAGCTGCGCGCGAGCGCGTCCGCTGGCTGACCTCCGAGCTCAAGCGCGAACGAAAAGCACGACGCGAGATTCCGATCGAAGCTCTCCGCTCGCAGCTGGTGGCCTATGAAAATGCACGGCGAGAAGAGGCGCCGCGCGGAGAAGGTACGGATGTATCGACCAGTGAAGTATTCCAGCACCGCGCGCTGGTCCTGGAGCTCGAGGGGGCCCGCGGCGAAGTTGAGCTGCTTCGCAAGCGCTTATCGGAATCCGGGAATTCGCTGCGTCTGAACGCTAAGAACGAGGAGTCTCTGAACCGCCTCACCCGTGATCTCGACATCAAGCTCAGGCTCTATCGCAGCTTGCTCGAAAAGTACGAAGACGCGCTGGTTACCGAAGAGCTCTCGGTGTTTGACGAGGAGCACCAGGTTTGGACCGTGGAGGCGCCCGTCCGGCCGACGCGTTCGACGAAGCCTGCGCTGTGGATGGTATTGCTCGGCGCCTTATTCGGGGGCCTCTTCCTCTCAATCCTTGCGCTTGCCGTATTCACAGCGTTCGATGACAGCATTCGCGGCGAGCGCGAGCTCGCGACGGCGCTCGATGCGCCCTCACTGGGTCGGATGCCGCGAGGAGAGATCTAAGTGCGTGGCGCCGGAGTGGTCGGCGGCCTTGCGATCATCGCTGGGTCAGCGGCAGGTGCCATTCATCCGCTGGCTGCGATTGGCGTGGTGTTGGGCGCGTGCGCAATCGTTTGGGTGTTGTCCAGTCCATTCAATGCGACGCTAGCGTTCCTCGTCGTTTTGATCGCTAGACCCGCGGACCTCATGCCGGGCCTCGAAGTGCTCAAGCCCGCCAAGGTGCTGGCCATCAGCGCGCTCGGACTCTGGCTTCTGGGCAAGCTCCTGCGCGAAGACTTGAGCATCTCGCGGGCGCCGCACGGAAAGTGGATGGTCGCGCTAGGCGTGGCCGTGCTGTTGTCGACGCTCATGAGCAGCCACCCCGCCGCAAGCATGGCCCTCTTCACCGACTCCTTTGTGAAGATCCTCATCATGTACGTACTCGTCGTCCACCTCGTCGATGACAAAGAACGAGCCGTGAAGCTCCACGTTGTGCTCAGCCTATGCACGACCGGATTGGCGCTCTACGCGCTGCACGGGAAGATATCGGGCGCGGCCATGGTCGAAGGCAGCCGCGCCGGCTTCGTTGGGCTTCTTGGCGACCCCAACGACCTCGCACTGGTGCTCGTGATGTACGTGCCATTCCTCCTGGAAGCGGTTTTGGCAACGAGTGGTGTGCGGCGCCATTTGCTAACGATGCAGTTGCTCGTGCTGGTTGCGGGGGTGGTCTCTACCCTGTCGCGCGGCGGCTTGCTTGGTTTGGTTGCGTCGATCGCGCTGGTTTTTCACGACCGCGGCTCGTTGAAGCAACGGGTGCTGCCGGCTGTCGTCGCAGTGATTGCGGTGTTCGGCGCCGCGCAGGTGGCTGGCGTCGCCGAGCGTGCCAGCGGCGGCATGCAAGAAGAAGGAATCGATGAGTCAGCCCAGGCCCGATTGGATGCATGGAAGGCAGGTGGCCGCATGGTCGTTCGTCACCCACTGCTGGGCGTCGGCTTCGGGCGCTTCTCCGATAACTACGAGGCGTACGTTGCCAACGCAGTGATCTGGGGGAAGCTCGAGACCCACAACTCCTATATCAAGGTTGCATCGGAAACGGGCGTGCTGGGCTTCGTGCCGTTCATGATGCTCGTCGGCCTCACTCTGCGCGGCGGTTACCGACTGCGAAAGCGCCGTGTAGAGGACGCTGGGATGGAACGAGCCGTACGGCGAGCCTTGTTGCCGGCCATGTGCGGCTTCTGCGTATGCGCTTTCTTCCTTTCGCAATGCTGGAGCTGGTTCTTCTTCATCATGTTCGCGCAGTCTGCAGCGATGCACGAGGTGTGGTCGCAGCAAAGCGCTTAGGCGTGACTTGCCGGCGCTCTTGCCTCGATGCAGAAACTCTCGGCCAAGTCCGAAAGCCCGCAAGCCTGCACGGCCAGCTGCCGGGCGGCTTCGAGCAGGTAGGCCGGTGCAAACACCTTCAGGTAGTCCGAAGCGTGGTAGGGCGTCACCTCGATCGAGGTCAGGCCTGAGTTGCGCATCAACCCTCGCATGCCCGAAGGCGTGCACCGACGGTAGTAGGCTTCGAAGCCCTGGCTGACCATTTTCTCCGGGTACAAAGCAAACAAGAGCCGCTTGGAAAACACCGGCCCAAGGGCCCGATTGACGAGTGCGAAAGGAGCCAGCCCGCACGGAATGAAGTGCAAGGTCGTACCTCCTGGACTGAGCGCGCTCGCGATGTTCGAAATTGCATCGGGCGTGTTGGATACATGCTCGAGGACGGCGCAGGAAATGATCATGTCGTACGGTCCGCTCAAATCCGCCGATGCGATATCGCCAACGATCACGGACTCGTAACACCCTTCCGGCGCTCGCGATAGCTCTCCTTCATCGACATCCAGGCCGACGACGTGCAAGCCGAGACGACGTTTGGTTGCCAGATCGATTGCCGGGCGCTTGCCACTGCCGACGTCGAGAATCCGGCTGCCTGGCTCGAGTGCTTCGGGGAGCACGCGGGTGACGAAGTCGCTCCAGCCGCGCTTTCGAGGGTGGAGGGCTTCGAGCGCTGCATTGACGCGGTCCGACGCGCGAACATTGAGATCCAGGAAGGCACGAGCCGCCGTGTTCAGGATGCTCGAAACCGAGCGTTGTCTAAGACCGAGATCTGTCATTGCTTTCTCCGTGGGTTGATTATTGGCAACGCGCTGTGTCAATCGGCGCGCAAACAAGCGAGGTTTCTGCCGAGAACGCTCAGGCGACGCGACGGAAGGGGGCGCCGCCGGCCGCGCAGCAGTGGCGCCAGATGGCCTCGACTACGCGGTCGGCGGCACGGCCATCCCCATAGGGGTTTTGGGGTGGCCGGCGGGGCATCCCTTCACGACGGGCCAACAAGACAGCATTGGCCGTGGAGATGATGGCTTGCTCATCGGTTCCGACGAGCTTCGCGCAGCCGGCTGCAACGCCTTCAGGCCGTTCGGTCGACTCCCGCAGGACGAGGATGGGAGTCCCGAGGCTCGGCGCCTCCTCCTGGACACCGCCGGAATCGGTGAGAATGATTGCGGCACGAGCCATCAGAGCGACGAATGCGTCGTACTCGACCGGTTCGATGAGCTGGATGTTCGCAACACCACGGAGATAGTCATGGGCCTTCCGACGCACGTTGGGGTTCGGGTGGACCGGATAGACGAAGTCCACGTCGGGGTTTTGATGAGCGAGCTTGCGCACGGCGGAGAAGATCCGCTCCATCCCGGGCCCGAAGCTCTCGCGGCGATGAACGGTCATCAGGGCCAGTAGGCGGCCAGGCGGCACGTCTACGGGCAGCGAGAGCGGGCGCTCGAGCGTCTCGAGCAATGCATCGACCACCGTATTGCCAGTTACCGTGATGAGGTGAGCCGAGATGTTCTCCGCCAAGAGCGAGTCGCGCGCGGCCTCCGTCGGCGCGAAATGCAGGTCCGTGAGCACGGACGCCAGCCTACGGTTGGCTTCCTCTGGGAAAGGGGTGCTGCGGTCGGCGGTGCGAAGCCCTGCCTCGAGATGCGCGAAGGGCACCTTGCGGTGATTGGCGGCGAGCGCCGTGGCCAGCACGCTCGTGGTGTCGCCCTGCGCCAAGGCGATATCGGGCTGGAATGACATCAACGTTCGATCGATGCCAAGGAGCAGCTTCGACAGTAGAGAGCTCAGGCCCTGGTTCGCCGTCATGACATCTAGATTCTCTTCGAACTGCACGTCCATCTTGCGCGCAGTCTCGGTGAGCAGTTCTCGGTGTTGACCAGTGAACAAGACGTGAACCCGGAATCGCTCCGAGTCAGCGCGAAGGCGACGCACCACGGGGGCCATCTTGATGACCTCGGGCCGGGTGCCGATCACACAGAGAACGCGGATCGGCAACGTGGCCCCTGCGTTCGCCTGTTCGTCCACGCCACTCTCCATCGATCAGGCCTGAACCGGAATCGGCATCGTGACTGCACGCTGACGAGCTTGCGGCTTCGCCGTTGCTCCTGCAGCGAGAAGCTGGTCGAGTCCAACGCGACGCAGCAGATCCTCGCACGGCCCTTGAACATCAACGAGATTCAGAGTCGTACCACGCACCCGCAGGTGCGAGTAGAGGCGAACCAGCATGGCGAAGCCTGCTGCGTCCACGTCTGAAACCTTGGCGAGGGATAGGACAACATGATCCGCGCTGGCCAGTTCTCCGAGCGGGAGGCGGCCTGAAAGCGACAGGGCTTGCGGGCCACGAAGGTCCCCATCGATAGTAATCTCTAGCGTATTGGAAAGTGAGTGCTGCATCCGGTGTTACCTCCTGATGCGCCTCTTCAAAGCATTTGCCGTGCCAACGCGGTCGCACCCCCAAAGCGCGGGGTAAACGCTCGCGAACGTTCACGAGTGAAACAGGTTCGAAGCCTCCGCCGTACCGTTCCGGTAGGCACGCACCGAAACGGCACACAACCGACGGGGCGGTCTTGTTTTCTTGAACCTACTCGCCCCAGCGGTAATAGGGGGTCTCGAAGGCCTCGAAGATGGTCGGAAGACCGCGACTAGTGTGGACCCGATCATCGTTCTTCCAGAACTCAGTAATACGCACGGCGTCGCCGGACTTCACTCGGCGAGCCGAGTCAAAGCTGTTGAAAGAAGGCTGGGTGTAGCGCTGCTCCAGCTCCCCATGATCGTCCAGCCCCACGCTTGCATCCAGCAGCTCCAGCGTGGCGGTCGGCTCTCTCACCATGTCCTCGTATCGGAGGACCGGCCAAGTGGCGGTGCGGGACTGCTGAAGAGCCAGCCAGTTCTCCAGGAACCAACCAAGCACGTATCTCTCAAGCGGCGTGCCAGCACTGCTCACGCGCGCCACCGTCTCGAGTTGGTGGCCGTTCAGAATGCGCTCCAGGTGAGCCGGGTGTTGCAGATAAGCGTCGAGTGTGCAGGGCCAGCCCAGCTTCAGGTTCGCCAGGGCTGTCGGCACCGGATGACGAATCAGGTAGAGAACCCGCACGTCGTACCGGCGGTGAAACTCGGCGATGTAGTCCTTCACGTAGAAGAACTTGAACACCATGCGATCGTAGAGGAAGTGATGGTCCGGCTTCCACAGCTTCCACTGGGTGCGCAGTAGCTTGCGGCAGCTGGCCATATCCTCGTAGAAACGAAAGATCTGCTCCTCCTCTCTCCGACTCAGATCGAAGAAGAACCCGTCTCGGCTCTTCGGCAGACTGTGTAGGTAGTGGGGATGGTTCAGAGAGGTGTCGTAGGGTTCCAGGATGCGCTTGGTGCGTGGCTGGGTGGCCAACAGCTCCGAGAGCCAGGTGGAGCCACTGCGGCGCGACGAGAAGATCAGCACGTTGGGACGCGGTGGGCCAACCTGCAGGCTCATGCGGCCGAGGCTGTTGTACAGGCCGAGTCGAGCTGCTTGTTTCATGTTGTAGAGCACTGGTGAACCTTTCCTGTAGGGGGTGCGGCGGTGGTGACCCTGTCGTTGGCGGGCCCGAAAAGGCTAGCGCCCAGGTAGATGCCAAGTCGCGCCAGCTCGGAAAGGGCGGTGGCGGCGGCCGCACCCTGGGCACCCCAGCGGGGAATGGCGATGACGTTGAGCGCGAGGTTGAGCAGGGTACCCACGGCCTGGGCCCGCGGGGCGACCCGCTCCGCCCCTCGCAGCACGAGATTCTGAGCCAGGAAGGTGGCGGGCACTTGCAGCGCCGCTGCCAGTAGCAGCCAGCGCATGGTGTCGGCGGCCGGGGCGAAGGCCACGCCATACAGCAGCTCCGTCAACTCCCCAGCACCCAGGCCCGCCACGACGAGCAGCACCGCAGACCCGACCACGGGCAGGCCCGCATAGAGCGCGCGGATGCTGCGCGGTGTGCCCTGCAGCGGTCCGCGCGCCAGGGCGGGGAACAGCGACTGGCAGGCGGCCGCCGCCGCGAACTGGGCGCCGGCCAGCACACGCCGGCAGGCGGCGAAATAAGCGACCGCGGAGGTAGTAGAGAGCCACTGCAGCAGCAACAGGTCCGAGCGGGTCCCAAGCTCGCCGAGCATGCGTGCTACACCCAGGTGCCGGGCGCGCCGCCAGATCAGGCGGGTCACCTGCGGGTCGTGACGCAGGCCGGGCGCCCAGCCGTGACGTATCACCAGGGCGGCGCGGCCCAGCGTGAGCACGAGCGCCGCCAGCAGGTAGCTGCCGACGGTCCACAACAGACTGCCCGACAGCACCGCCAGCACCACGCTGCCCAGCAGCAGTACCCGCGACAGCAGCATGGGTCCCGCGTCGAGCCGCGAGGCATCCCTGGCCAGCAGCAGGTTTAGTAGGCAGCCGGCGAATCCGTTAGCGATCAGGGCGGTGTGGGCGAGCGCGAGCGCCATGCCGGCCTGCCAGTCCAGACCAAAAAGGGCGGGTACGGGCAACAGCAGGACCGTGGCCACTAGACTGCCCCACAGCACGAAGCGCAGGTTGCTCGCCAGCACCGTCCCGGCGGAAAGCTTGCCCTCTCCGTAAAGCTGGATGCATATGGGTCCGGAGCCAAACTGCATGAACACGCTGAGCAGGCCGGCCGCAGCGAATGCGAAGGCAAAGGTTCCAAGGGCTTGCACGCCCAGCCACCTCGCCACCAGGATGGCGGTGGTCATGTGCACGAGCAGATCGACCACCTGGTTGGCCATGGACCAGGCGGCGGCGCCAAGCTGTGCGCGGCTCGAACTCGCGGCTCTTTCGGCGGCCGGGATTTGCGAGGACATGCCATCACCCGTGCAACGCCCGTGCCATGAGGACTGTGCCGTGTTGGAACGGGACAACCCGGCGGCTGTTCCGCTTTGGCACGCAGCGACCAGGACCATGGCAACAATGTGTGCCGTTGTGGAACCGCACGGCGGCACGACCGTTGCATCTGGCCCCGGCATGGAAAGCTATTTCAAGAACGTGCGTCGTCTACTCGAGGACGTCCGCGCCCTCCGTGATCTGCCATGCGTCACCATCGACCTCGCCGGGCCGTGCGCGTATGCGAACAATCCCTACTACGCAGAGATGGTGCGACGCTTCTACCGCACGACTCGGCGCCGCCATCCGCGACTGTGGGTGGTTCGCGATCACACCCACGGCGTGGCCCTGTGCCACCTTGATGGTGGCTTGCAGGACTATCCTTCGC
>Ga0070727_10004154_pt1 | contig 12505 bp, 9 predicted proteins | sample tdAd472_FD_66722 | JGI IMG/M metagenome (GOLD analysis project Ga0070727, IMG submission 66722) | Marine sediment microbial communities from the Atlantic coast under amendment with organic carbon and nitrate - tdAd47.2 | ecosystem: Environmental > Aquatic > Marine > Coastal > Sediment | place... | reverse complement strand
TTACATGAAAGGCGACTGGACGAATGAAGACCCGGAGATTACCCAGGTGCTGAATCAGTTCAATCGACCTTCAGTGCCTTTGTATATTCTGTACCCAGGCAATCTCGATAATGAGCCGACATTGTTGCCCCAACTGCTGACTCCAGACAGGGTGATTCAAGCGTTTGCAGATCTGTAACCAGCGGTTAATATTCAGCCTGCTGCAGGAATAACCAGGAAGTTAAATAGCGTGTCGCAATTTTCCCATAGGTTATACGTTCCACTGATAGTTATGCTCGCCGTTGTATTTACCTCCGGCGTTTATGCACAGGCTGTGGATTTTTCCGCTGCTCAGAATGCGGCACAGCAGTTGCCCCGACTGCATAGCCTGCTGGTCAGCCATCACGGCGAGTTAGTGTTTGAACACTATTACAATGGTCGTGATCGGTACCAACCCGCTAACATGAAGTCAGCTTCCAAAAGCGTAATCTCAGCCCTGGTTGGGATAGCTATGGATCAAGGTTTACTGGAAAGTGTGGATCAATCAATTGTCGACTTTTTTCCCGAGTATGGTGAAACCTTAGAAGACCCGGCCAAGCGTCAAATTACCATCAAGGATTTATTGACCATGCAGGCAGGCCTGGAAACTACCAGCAATCGAAATTATGGCAAGTGGGTCATGAGCGACGATTGGATTGAGTTTATCCTGCGTCAACCGATGGTCGCTGGGGCAGGTGAGGCCATGATTTACAGCACTGGCAGCTCCCATTTATTGTCAGCTATTTTAAGCCGGGCCAGCGGTATGGATACCAAATCATTTGCACAGCAGAACCTGGCGCAGCCACTGGGCTTCAGAGTTGCCTACTGGAGCCAGGATCCACAGGGTATTTATTTTGGCGGCAACGACATGGAAATGACGCCGCGTAGCATGTTGGCTTTCGGTGAATTGTATCTTCACGATGGCCAATTCAACGATCGCCAGGTCATATCGGCACAATGGATTAATGACTCTTATCGACCCCACGCAACTTCACCGAGAGGGCAGGGAAGATACTATGGTTATGGCTGGTGGCTGAGGGACCTGGCAGATATGCTGGTACCGGTAGCCTGGGGTTACGGAGGGCAACTGATTTTTGTCGTCAAGGAATATGATCTGGTAATCGTAGCCACTTCGGAAAGTACTCCAGGGCCTGCTCGCAGGGGCCATTTACAACAGCTCTATAATCTGGTCGAGGATTACATTCTCTGGCCAGTCAGGGGTGCAGATAGTAGATTGGTGCTGAATTGATGGTCTCTTGTGAGACTGACCGCTATAGTCAGTAAAGAGGTTTGCCTTCAGGTAGAGCAGGAGGGGGTGCTGATCCAGGTTGCCGCGCTATTGCCGCAGCGAAAAAGTGCCTAGTTGCCCATATAATATTCGATCTTCAATCTATTGATTTCGATAATATCGTGGTTCTGCAGTTTTACTGAACGTGAACCGATTTCTGAACCATTCACCCGCAGCGGTCCACAGTCATTAGACTGCTCGAGAACTACAATAAAATGTCCGTCTGGCCGCTTGTTAATTGAAACCACTTGCAACCCTGGTTTGCCGAGCCTGACGGTGTCTTTTTCCAGGAATAGTTCCTTACCCGCACTCTTGCCGTTGAGCAGTTGCAGTTTTGCAGATTGGTCGGAGTCCATACTGGTCATATCGATGGTAGCAGTCATTGGCTTAGGTTGAGTATTTCCGCTGACAAAGACGGTTTTTTCAAATTCGTTAGAATCGTTAGATTTCGCCGGGGCCTTGTTATTGAAATTGACATAGCGCAATTCATGCTTGCCTATGGAAATCACATCACCATTTTTCAGTGCGTGTTTTTGAATGGCCTTTCCGTTAACAAAAGTTCCGTTGGTGCTATTGAGATCTTCGAGAAAGGAATCGCCAAATATCGTCAGCAATTTTGCATGGTGGCCACTGACCGCCAGATTATCGATTCGAATATCGTTATCGTTTTTTCGCCCGATAGTCATTACTTCCTTTTCGAGGGAGAATTCGCCTATCTTGCTGGCATTAAAACTAAACTCTAATTTAGCTGACATGGAGTTTCACCTAATAGTCACTATTGTTACTGGGATCCGGTCGATATATCCCGTTATGTCTTGGTCGGTGCCTGAACCCGTATCAGGATCACCGAAATGTTATCTTTTCCACCGTGCAAGTTGGCTAGTTCCACCAGTTTATCGGCCTTGTCATCCAAACTTGCAGGTCTGCATAACACCTGCTCTATTACCGGATCTGGCAGCATGTCGGAAAGCCCATCCGAACAAAGCAAAAACAGATCGTTCTTTTCTGCTTCCTGTTGCAGTATATCGACCTCAACATCGGAAGAGGTTCCCAGCGCCCTGGTCACTACGTGACTTATGGCCGCGTTGTTGGCTTCCTCTTCCGTGTAAAAACCCTTGTCAATTAAATCCTGTACCAGACTGTGGTCTTTAGTAATACGGCGAATTTTCCTGTTTCGCAGTAGATACAACCTGGAGTCACCAACATGTCCCGCATAGAGGCGAGATCCCTTCAATACCGCCGCAACGACTGTAGTTCCCATGCCACTGCGTGAACTACTTGCTACTGACGCCTCGTAAATCTTACGGTTGCTACTCAAAATAGTATTAGAAACAAAGCCTAACATCTGCGAACCAGTTATCGATCTGCTAGTTTTGTCGGAAACCAGCGTTTTCAGCTCATTAAGCACTTCCTCTACCGCCATACGGCTGGCAACTTCCCCAGCCTGATGTCCGCCCATGCCGTCCGCCAGTACGGCGATACCGCTTTGCTTGTCGAATCCGATGTAATCTTCGTTATGATCCCGGGCTAACCCGGCATCGGTAACTCCTGAAATCTCTAGTGCAGCGGCTTTTATGAGCATTGTTACTCTCCAAAAAGATCCTCAACACTGGTAATTAACTGCTCATAGACCTGCGGCCAGGCATTGGTGAATTTCTCTCTGCCATCGAACAACAGCAGATACTGCGAGAAAACTAGAAGCAGTACGCCAAACATAATGAACATGCGGTTTTTCATCACGCCGGGGTTTTGTACTGAAGGTGGAGGCACGATAACCGACTCAATTTTGTCTTCCCCCAGCTTCGGTAAGGTTATTTTTGTTATTTCCGCATCTCGTAGACGTGATTTCGTTTCCCGCTTCAGGCGTTTCTCCTGGCAGACCTGAAGATACCCCTCAAATAATTCGATGCCTTCCTTGAGGCTTGTCTCAATCCTTCGCTCGGCCACTGTGGACAGTAGATTGGTGATGAAACCCTGTAATTCCTGCGGTAACTGGGTGAATGGTTTACGTACTTCATGGGTTTCGTCCTGGTCATGGACCGGAAGGCAACCCGTCATCAGCTGGTAAAGGATTACACCCACAGAGTACAAATCCGCGGCCTTGCTGGGCTCTTCATTCTGAGCCTGATAGAAGTGTGCGTTTTTTATTGACGTGAGGTCGTCCTGCAGACCGAAGTCAGTCAATTTTACCTGGCCATCATCGTTAAACAGGATATTGGTGGGGCGCAAGTGTCCATGAACGATATCCTGCTTGTGGGCAAAATCCATGCCCAGACATATTTCTTTGCCTATTCTTAACGTTTCTTCCCAGCTCAGCTGGTATGCCAGCTTGTCTTGCAGGGTGCCGCCACTCATGTATTCCTGTACCAGGATGAAAAGGCGCTCGTTACGCGTCGTGCCAAGGGTTGGTAACACGTGGTCGTGTTGCAGGTTCAGCAATAGTTCACTGCTTTCGTATCCTCGAGAATCACTTATTTTTTTCTTAATGATTAACAGGTTACGGCTCTTTTTCTGTTGATAGAGGTAAACCGCGCCGAATTTATCTTCGCGCAGTACGTCAAGCAGCTGAAACTTGGACTTTATTTGCGTAATACCCTGTTCGGCGCGGCGTTTCTGGTCTTTCTGGATATGTGCACCCTGCATGACGCTCAGCACATCTATTTTAAGGGCTTCTGCGGACTCCGGGCGTTGTTCAGGGTCAGGCATCAGACATTGCAAGATGATGCGGTCGAGTTCCGGGCTGACCTCGGCGTTCAGTTTGGACGGTGGGGGGAAATGGCCCGTGGGCACCTGTTCAGTGAACAGTTTGTACATCAGCACCCCGACAGAATAAATATCACTCTTCAGGGTGACATTGTCTGCTGATTCCCGTTGTTCGGGGGACATATAGTTATAGGTACCCATCACGGTACCTTCAGAGGTCCTTTCCGTAACAGGTTTATGATCTTCATAGAATTGAGCGATACCAAAATCCAATACTTTGATATTGCAGTTTTCATCGACCAGGATGTTATCTGGTTTGATGTCGCGGTGGATGACGTTGTTCTTGTGAGCGTAAGCCAGGGCTTTCAGCAACTGGATGATGATTCCCATCTTGTTGTAATGGTCCAGTTGCATGGCCTCGACAGCGCTGCTCAGCTCCAGACCCTCGATATACTCCATGACGAAGTAGGGTAAGCCTTCCTCGTTGATCCCCCGGTCGATAACATGAATGATATTGGGGTGATTAAGACGTGCAATAATCAGTGATTCACGTTCAAAGCGTTGGCGTGCCTCGTCATGGTCTTCTAGCTCATTGGTCAGAATCTTGATGGCAACCGGGCGCTTCAAGGAATCTTGAATCCCACGATAAACATAGGCCATCCCACCCTCGCCGATTTTACTGAGGCCGGAGTATCCGCTTAAGTTGACCTGGTCTTCCATAGTGTTGAATGAGCCCTTTAATTACTTTACTTGGTTTTACCTTTCCGTGGTCCATAGCGTAATGAGTGAGGTGGAAGGAAAATGTGATATTCTTCGCAAATTCATTTAGGCGAGTTTTTGACCACTGTGATTACCTTAGCAATTCTCGAAATATGTACGATAAGGGAATGAAAATACTCAATTTTACTGCTGCAGCAATTCTGGTAATTGCGATTTTTTATATCCTGATTGTCGGTGAGGCACTACTATTGCCTTTAGTGGTGGCCATCACACTTTGGTATCTGATAAACCTTCTTAGTAACGCTTTTGCCAGCATCCGAATCGGGAGCATCACTATTCCCCGCTGGATATGCCTGCTGGCATCGATATTTACCTTTGTTGCCCTTGGTTGGGCGGTGGCCAACTTCATAGGTTCCAGCATTTCTGATGTCAGGGCGGTGGTGCCCACATATCAGGCAAATATCGAACTGCGAATCAGCAGTCTGCCATTCTCCGAGTATCTGATTGATGCGGAAACCGGCAATTTGTCTGGATTTTTGTTTGATGCCGGCTGGTTGGATTTGCCGTCAATTTTTACTTCCCTGGCCAGCACCTTCACTTCTATGGTCACCAGTGGCGGGATAATTTTTGTTTATATTATTTTTCTGCTGTTTGAGCAGGGCAATATTGACAAGAAAATCTCGCACCTGATGGCCAACCCGGAACGGGAGAAGAAAGTCAGGGGGATTATTGACAAGATCAAGGACGATATCCGTAAGTACATCAGTATCAAGATGTTTACCAGTTCCCTTACCGGGATAATGAGTTATACCTTTCTGTTGATTGTTGGCGTCGATTTTGCGGCGGTATGGGGGTTGCTGATTTTTCTGCTTAATTTCATCCCCACCATCGGGTCCATTATTGCTACGATTTTTCCCGCTATCATCGCCCTGGCACAATTTGAGGGCTACACGGAATTTGCCCTGGTTATGGTAGGAATCGGTTCCTTTCAGATGGCAATCGGTAATTTTCTCGAACCCAGGATGATGGGTACGTCGTTTAATCTCAGCCCATTATTGATATTGCTAAACCTGGGGCTGTGGGGATACATCTGGGGAATTGTGGGGATGTTTTTATGCGTGCCATTTCTGATTATCGCCTTTATCGTGCTGGCGCATTTTCCCCAGACTCGACCTATTGCGGTGATGCTCTCCAGTGACGGTGATATCGGCTTTATAGATGAGTGATGAGCATGCCAGCCAGGGACCAGCAGCAACTGTCAAACGCGGCATTATTCCCGCGATTGCAAGTCTTGTAAGTGTCTGCTCCAATTGTAGATATTGTTGAAACCCCAGTGATGCCAGAGGACTTGAACAGTGGTGTTCCAGAGGCTGGATGGGCTGATTGTTAGCGTGCAGGTGATGTGTTTAATTTCAGGTTTTAAGTGATGAAGAGTGCTGAAGTCCGAAAGAAGTTTCTAGATTATTTTGCAAAACAAGGGCATGAAGTTGTACCCAGCAGCCCTCTGGTGCCAGGCAATGACCCGACATTGTTATTTACTAATGCCGGCATGGTGCAATTTAAAGAAGCCTTTCTCGGAGAAGAACTGCGTGCATGTCCTCGGGCGGCAAGCTCTCAGCGTTGCGTGCGTGCAGGTGGCAAACACAATGACCTTGAAAATGTCGGTTATACGGCACGTCATCATACTTTCTTTGAAATGTTAGGCAATTTCAGCTTTGGTGATTACTTCAAACGAGAAGCCATCAATTTCGCCTGGGAATTCCTGACTCAGGAACTGGGTTTGCCAGCCTCCAAATTGTGGATAACCGTATTCGAAACTGACGATGAAGCGGCTTCGATCTGGCTGGACGAAATCAAGGTAGATCCACAGCGATTCTCACGCATGGGTGAAAAAGATAACTTCTGGTCTATGGGCGATACTGGCCCCTGCGGTCCCTGTTCAGAAATATTTTACGATCACGGTGAGTCCGTAGCAGGTGGGCCTCCAGGTAGCCCGGACGAAGACGGTGATCGCTATATTGAAATCTGGAATCTGGTGTTTATGCAATTTGATCGACAGGCGGATAACACCATGATCCCCCTGCCCAAGCCCTCTGTAGATACCGGCATGGGGCTGGAGCGAGTCTCAGCGGTGTTACAGGGAGTTCACAGCAATTACGAAATTGATCTGTTTCAGTCGTTGCTGCACCAGGCAGCGAAATTGACCGGTCTGGAAGACATCAATAACAATTCTCTACGGGTTATTGCTGACCATATTCGTTCCTGCACTTTCCTGATTATCGATGGCGTGGTGCCGTCAAATGAAGGCCGGGGCTATGTGCTCAGGCGTATAGTCAGGCGCGCGGTTCGTCACGGATATCAACTAGGGGTATCGGACATCTTTTTTTATAAACTCGTGGCACCGCTGGTTGAGGCCATGGCAGATGCCTATCCTGAACTGGCCGACGGGCAGGCATTCGCGGAAAAAGTACTGAAAGAAGAGGAGCAACAATTTGCTCGTACCGTCGAACACGGCATGAAAATTCTCGAGCAAACCATAGAACAGCTTGATGGCAAGGTTATACCTGGCGGCATGGTGTTTCAGTTATATGACACTTTCGGATTTCCAGTTGACCTCACCGCCGACGTGGCGCGGGAGCATGGTCTGACTCTGGACATGGCTGGATTTAACACCGCCATGGAGCAGCAGAAAAACCAGGCACGCTCAGCCAGCAGCTTCGGGGCCGGGGAGAAGCTGGTAATTCAACTGGAAAATGAAACACAGTTCATTGGTTATGAAAGCCTCGAAGGTGAGGCGCTGATAGAGGCGGTCTATGCTGAGGGCAAGTCAATTGACGAGTTAAGTGCGCCGGAGCTTGGGGCATTAGTGGTTAATACCAGTCCGTTTTACGGCGAGTCAGGCGGGCAAGTGGGGGACAGTGGCATTCTGGAAAATGACTCAGCGCGCTTTGTGGTGGAGGATACCCAGAAGCAAGGCAATTACCTGGTACATCGCGGGCGGCTGGAGCAGGGCACCATTCGCATTGGTGACAAGGTCAACGCGCGGGTTGCGCCGGAGAATCGCAAAGCCATTACCCTGAATCACTCGGCAACCCATCTGCTGCACGCTGCCTTGCGCCAGCTGTTGGGTGCACATGTCACTCAGAAGGGTTCACTGGTTAGCGCTGGACGACTTCGCTTTGATTTTTCCCATCCTTCCCCGTTGACCAATGCAGAATTGCAGAAAATCGAGGAAAGTGTGAATCAGCAAATTCTGGTCAACGCTGAAGTGAGCAAAAATATAATGTCTATGACTGAGGCCAAGTCCCGGGGCGCCATGGCCTTATTCGGCGAAAAGTATGGTGATGAGGTCCGGGTTGTCAGCATGGGCGGAGACTTTTCCGTTGAGCTATGCGGTGGAACCCATGTAAACCGCACTGGTGACATCGGATTGTTCAAGATCGTCAGCGAAACTGGTATTGCCGCTGGTGTACGTCGCATCGAGGCCGTGACCGGCATGGCTGCCCTGGAATTATTTCAGCGTCAGGAGAGCGTGGTATTAGAGCTCACTGATGTGCTGAAGACTTCAGAACCCAGCCTGGTTGAAAAGTCACGGGCACTGACGGATCAGCTGCGCAAGCTGGAGAAAGAAGTCGAACAACTTAAAGGCAAAGTAGCCAGTAAGGCAGGCTCAGATATTGCCGAGCAAGCCAGACAAGTTAACGGCATAAACCTTTTAGCGACTGTTGTGGAAGGCTTCAACGCCAAGTCTTTGCGCGATACTGTTGATCAATTGAAGAACAAGTTGGGTGATCCCGCAGTTATTGTCCTGGCCACCGCTGAGCAGGGTAAGGTCAGCCTGGTAGCAGGAGTAACCAAGCAGCTGTCTACTTCGATCAAGGCAGGAGAACTGGTAAGCATGGTTGCACAGCAGGTCGGAGGAAAAGGCGGCGGCAGAGCTGATATGGCTATGGCCGGCGGAACCGATGTGCAGGCAGTGCCCGCAGCGTTGGAAAGTATCGAAGCCTGGTTGCAGGAACGGACGACTTGATTCATGCTCCCATCGTTAAGGCAAATCTGTAAAATTCAGGTCAGTGATTAGATAGCAGGGTCAACAATCGTTATGGCATTGATCGTTCAAAAATATGGCGGCACATCGGTTGGTACAACAGATAGAATTAAAGCTGTTGCCGAGAAGATCATTGGTTTCAGAGATCAGGGGCACGATGTGGTGGTAGTGGTTTCTGCCATGAGCGGTGAAACCAATCGTCTGGTGGCGCTGGCCCATGAGATACAGAATCAACCTACGCCCCGAGAAATGGATGTACTGTTGTCAACAGGGGAGCAGGTTACCATTGCCTTGCTCTGCATGGCTCTGCAGGATAAAGGTTATGAGGCTCGATCACTCACCGGCGGCCAGGTACAGATACTGACTGACGAGGCTCACACACGGGCGAGAATTCGTAAAATCGACAATATACGTATTCACCAGGAGCTTGCCAACGGCCGTGTTGTGGTAGTGGCAGGATTCCAGGGGGTCGATGATGACGGCAATATCACTACGCTGGGGCGTGGTGGCTCAGATACCACGGCAGTTGCTCTGGCAGCGGCCTTAGCTGCTGAAGAATGCCAGATATATACCGATGTCAAAGGCGTATACACTACCGACCCCCGTGTAGTTGAGGACGCCAGCCTGCTGGAAAGTGTTACTTTTGAAGAGATGTTGGAATTATCCAGCCTGGGGGCAAAGGTATTACAGATTCGTTCGGTTGAGTTTGCCGGCAAGTATAAAGTGCCACTTCGGGTGCTCTCCAGTTTTGAGCAAGGCCCCGGAACTTTGATTACAGTGGAGGGAAATAACCCTATGGAAAATCCAGCAATTACCGGTATAGCGTTTGCGAGGGATGAAGCCAAGCTGACCGTATCCGGTGTTCCTGATGTACCAGGCATTGCCTACAAGGTTATTGGTCCGGTCAGCGAGGCCGGAATCGAAGTCGATGTCATTGTGCAGAACGTGTCAGCTGACGGTACAACTGATATAACATTTACCGTTAAGCGCTCCGATAGCGAACAGGCCAGGCAAATACTGGATACGATTGCCAGTAAACTGGGAGCCAGCGATGTTTCCGTCGATAGTAAGATTGTCAAAGTCTCCATCGTCGGGGTTGGCATGCGCTCCCATGCCGGGATAGCCAGCAGAATGTTTAAAACCCTGGCTGACGAAAACATTAATATTCAGGTAATTACCACATCCGAAATCAAGATCAGCGTCGTAATAGAGGAGAAATACCTTGAGCTTGCGGTACGATCGCTGCATTCTGCTTTTGAGCTTGGTGACCCCGATTATAAGGTGCCTGATGAGCCTGTGGTGGAGTGAGAAGGCGGGGGATAGAGCGATCAAGCATTTAAATGATAGAAATACCGCAATTGACTAACCCCCAGGATTTGATGGGTAGCTTAAATTAGGAGCTTAAGTCATTACATTTGATTATAATCTTGAAACTTGAACCCTGGTCAGCCAATGGAAATTCTATAAAATCAGGGCATTGAATGGAGCAAAAGGAGAAATTACATGTTGATTCTAACTCGTCGAATTGGTGAGACCCTGATGGTAGGTGATGATGTAACCATCACTGTCCTTGGAGTCAAGGGCAACCAGGTTCGAATAGGAGTCAATGCGCCCAAAGACATTGCCGTGCATCGTGAAGAAATCTATCAACGTATCCAGAATGAAAAATCCGGTGGCGGTTCCTCAGATACTGAGGGTGATTGAGATCTAACCCGGGCAGTTAAGACTGACCGTGAGTTTGAGGTAAAGCTCGCGAGCTAGATTGCCAGGATAACTCCGCGCCAAACAGGTTTTCAGCGCTCTACCAGATTCGTTATTTGACTGCAGACTGATCAACCCCGACTAGCACCGTACTCCACAAGCAAAACAGTTGTATGCTATTATTCTCGCGATTTGGAGAGATGGCCGAGTGGCTGAAGGCGCGCCCCTGCTAAGGGCGTATAGGTTAATACCTATCGAGGGTTCGAATCCCTCTCTCTCCGCCAGCACACAATAAAAACCGCGTTCAGCGGTTTTTTTATATGGGGATGGCGATTTCAATGAAAGGCGCAGTGACCCGATTGCTCCTGCATGCTGATCTCAACTAATTCAGCAGGTGCACATACTCTCTATAAAGTTCGAAATTTTCTTCCATCAAGGCTTCTGCCGCATCTGGCCCAATCCAGCGACCACCTATGGCCGAGCGCTCAAGCAAAGATTGTAAATCCGGATTGGAGAGCGCCTCGTGGACTGCTTCAGTTAGCAACTGAAAGCGCTCCGGGTACTGCTGCTTGAATTCTTTTGAAGTGGCGTAGCCACGTATAGAACCTGGCAGGACGGGAACAGTAACTCCGAGAGGTTTTAACACCTGATTCAGTGTCGGTGCTTGCCAGGACTCATTGGGGATGTCGTTATTGACCGCCAGTGGTCGCAGATACTCACGGATACTTTCGCATCCCAATGCACTAATGATAATGAAATCCACCACACCCCCGGCAACGGCGGCACGGGCCAGTCCACCACTGTTATAGGCCACCAGGTTCAGGTTTTCCAGGGGAATGCCATTGGCTTCCAGCAGGAGATTTGCCGTAAGGTGGCCAGCAGAACCCTTCACCACAGCGGCGCGCACAGTCTTTGGCTTGTTGCGAATTTCTTCCAGTAACTCGGGAAGATTCTGAAATTTCGAACCTCTATACAGGGCGATTAAATCTTCATCAAACCACTGAAAATTGATGTAGGCAAAATCATCGATACCATAATTTGCGTTGCCACTGAGCACTGTATTGATCAGGTAAGGAGAGAAGCCAGAGGCGAACAGGGTGTAGCCGTCGTCCGGGCGCGACAGAAAATAATTGGCGGCCAGCAGGGTGCCTGCTCCTGGTCGATTAATAACGTTGACTGGCTGACCCAGGGCGTCAGACAGGTAACTGGACATGGTTCGAGTCATGCGGTCGGCGCTACCGCCGACGCCGAATGCGACCACGATGGTAATCGGTCGCTCAGGAAAGTTGTTTTCCTGGGCGCTGCTGTAGCCACACCCAAGCGCCAGAAGTAGCGCCAGCATTGCCGCCAGGCAATGCTCACGACTCGGCAAACTCAGAATTTTTACAGGATTATTGCCCAATGCGTTTTTCTCCATGGAAACGTAACAATGCGGCAAACCGATAAATACCATGCACGAATTTACTATAAGGTAAGAGCAGGAAGAGAGCCAGCACGAATCCGAAATGAAGCAAAAATAACACTCCCATAGCACTCGTTTCGCGCAGCAACAGCAATGCCAATCCAGTTAAGCTGACAAAAAACAAGGAAGCGAGAAAGGCATAGTCCATGCCGTACTGAGAAATATTCATCGGTCTGGAATCACTTTTCAATTTAACAAAAGTTAGACCGGCAGGCCCCAGTAGCAAGCCTATGCCTCCCAGCGTGCCAAGTATCACAGGTAAGCTGAAATAGGGGAATGGGGAGAATCGCCCCAAGCCGTATTCATAAAAGGTGGCGACACAGGTAGCTGCGAAGGATAAAAGAAAACCCCACATTGTAAACTGATGAAAAATCCGTCGTTGGTTTGAGAAACTCTCGTTCTCGGTGTTGCAGCCCTTACCATGACCACCGCCCAGATAACGCAATGCGGCGACATCCTTGAGAGTGGGCCATAAAATTTCGGGATGTAACGCAGTTTTAATAGGCAGGTCACCGGTGCGCCAGAAACGGACCGTTCCTATGATCATACTGAGTATTCCAAATAG
>Ga0070727_10004153_pt1 | contig 12506 bp, 9 predicted proteins | sample tdAd472_FD_66722 | JGI IMG/M metagenome (GOLD analysis project Ga0070727, IMG submission 66722) | Marine sediment microbial communities from the Atlantic coast under amendment with organic carbon and nitrate - tdAd47.2 | ecosystem: Environmental > Aquatic > Marine > Coastal > Sediment | place... | reverse complement strand
AAAAAGGCTCGATGGGGTTGGTAGGTGTGACTTCAGTCACGACCCGGTGGCTCCGATTACCATTGCTGTCGCGACTGAAGTCGCTCCTACAAAAAGGATCGATGGTGTTGGTAGGAGTGACTTTAGTCACGACCCTGTGGCTCCGATTGCCATTGCTGTCGCGACTGTAGTCGCACCTACGGGAGAACTGGTGTTCACGGTGCGGATAACTCCACCCGGCCCGCCTCGATTCGCGCCGTATAACAGGGCACCGAAACCTCGCTCTGTTCGAGGCACTCACCGGTGCGCAGGTCGAAATGTTGCTTGTACAGCGGCGAGGCGACCACCATCCGCTCGCCGATATTGCCAACGATTCCACGGGCGAGGACATTGGCCTCTCCCAGGGGATCGTAGTTACTGATTGCGAAAATTTGCTCCGGCTGGTTGGGCAGATAAAACAGGGCAACCTGGTCATTGCCAAACAGGGCGCCACAACCCGCCTCCGGGGTAAGGTCATCGATGGCGCAGATATCGACCCACTGCTGGGTAGAAGATTGAATTGCTGACATGTCCCTCTCTTTAATAATGCGGGGTAATGGGAAGTAACCCTGGCTAACCGGGTTTCACCGAACCAGGATTAATCGTTTGCCCTTAGGCCGGTTCAACGATGGCTTTTTCAGTCTCCCGCGCCGGACGAATCTGTCCTCGCTCACGGACAAACATCACGTTGCTGTCGCCCCTGTCGCTATTAACAAAATGACGGAAACGTTTTAACGATTCGGGATCTTCAACGGCGTTTTTCCACTCACAAGCGTAGCTATCAATCACGGCCTGCATCTGCTGTTCCAGCTCGGCGTTAATGCCGAGGCGGTCATCAATCACTACCGAGCGCAGGTAATCGAGCCCGCCTTCCAGGTTCTCCATCCACACCGAGGTGCGCTGCAGCTTGTCGGCACTGCTCACATAGAACATCAACACCCGATCGATGTATCGAACCAGCGTCGCTTTATCCAGATCGGTGGCGAACAGATCGGCATGACGGGGGCGCATACCACCGTTACCGCAAACGTAAAGATTCCAGCCCTTTTCAGTGGCGATAATGCCGATATCCTTGCTCTGGGCTTCAGCGCACTCCCGGGTGCAACCGGAGACACCAAACTTGATTTTGTGGGGGGCCCTTAAACCCTTATAGCGATTCTCCAGCTCCACTGCCAGGCCGGTGCTGTCATCCACTCCAAAGCGGCACCAGGTGCTGCCCACGCAGGATTTAACCGTGCGCAGCGCCTTACCGTAGGCGTGACCGGTCTCAAAACCGGCATCGATCAGCTTGCTCCAGATTGCCGGCAGCTGATCCATCCGCGCGCCAAATAGATCAACCCGTTGACCACCGGTGATTTTGGTATAGAGATCAAACTCTTTGGCTACCTGCCCCAGCACAATCAACTTGTCGGCGGTGATCTCGCCGCCGGGTACGCGCGGTACTACCGAATAGGTGCCGTCCTTTTGCATGTTGGCCAGGTAACGGTCATTAGTGTCCTGCAGACCGACCAGTGGCTTCTGCAGCACGTAGTCGTTCCAGCAGGACGCTAGAATCGAACCGACCGCCGGTTTACAGATCTCACAGCCGGTGCCGGTGCCGTGTTTTTCCAGCAGCTCGGCAAAGGTTTTTATCTGGCCGACGCGCACCAGTCCGTAAAGGTCCTGGCGGGTGAAGGCAAAGTGTTCACAGAGATCGGTGTTAACCTCCATGCCTCGCTTGTCCAGCTCGCTGTCCAGCAGGGATTTAAGCAGGGGCGCACACCCGCCACAGCCGGTACTCGCTTTGGTGCAGGTTTTGAGGGCACCGATATCGGTACTGCCGTTATCAATCGCCGACACGATATCGCCCTTGGTGACATCGTGGCAGGAACAGATCATGGCCGTTTCCGGCAGCATATCAGGGCCCAGCCCCACCGCCGCCCCACCCTCTCGCTGGGGCAAAATCAGGTCGTCGGGGTATTCCGGCAACTGAATTTCGTTGAGCATGTACTGCAACAGGGTGCCGTACTCCTTGGCATCGCCCACCAGCACCGCACCCAGTAGCTTGTCGCCGTGCTCGGCCACCACCACTTTCTTATAGACCTCGGCCACTTCATCGCTGTAAACGTAGCTGCGTGAACCCTCGGTGTTGCCATGGGCATCGCCAATACTGGCCACATCCACACCCATTAACTTGAGTTTGGTACTCATGTCCGCGCCGGTAAAACTGGCCGATTCGCCGGCCAGGTGGGCGGCGGCCACGCTTGCCATCTGGTATCCCGGTGCCACCAGGCCAAATATTCGACCACCCCAGAGTGCACATTCGCCAATCGCGAAAATGGCTGGATCGCTGGTCTGGCACTGATCGTTAATAACGATGCCGCCACGATCGCCAAGCTCCAGCCCACACCCCCGCGCCAGCTCGTCCTGCGGACGAATACCGGCGGAGAAGAGCACCAGGTCCGTCTCCAGATGACCGCCGTCAGCAAAGTTCATGCGGTGAACCGCCGACTCACCGTCAACAATTTCTTTGGTGTTCTTACCGGTATGCACCTGCACGCCCAGCGCTTCGATCTTGCTGCGTAAAATGGCGCTGCCACCGCCGTCGACCTGCACCGCCATCAACCGCGGGGCGAATTCGACCACGTGGGTTTCCAGACCCAGATCCTTGACCGCTTTGGCGGCTTCCAGCCCCAGCAAACCACCCCCGACCACGGCACCTACTTTGGAATTTTTAGCCGCTGCGGTTAACGCTTCCAGATCATCAATGGTGCGATAAACCAGGCAGTTGCTGCGGTCGTGACCCGGCATGGGCGGCACAAACGGATAAGACCCCGTGGCTAGCACCAGCTGGTCATAATCCACCTGGCTGCCATCGGCCGCTGCAACCTTTTTCTGTTCACGATCAATCGCGGTGGCGGCGCTGCCGATGCGCACCTCGATGCCGTGCTGTCGATAATAGTCACCAGTGGTGAGCGCCAGGTCATCGGCGCTCTTACCGGCGAAAAATTCGCTCAGATGCACCCGGTCATAAGCGAGGCGGGATTCCTCACAAAAAACAGTGATATCAAAATGGGCGGCTGCACCACTGTCGACCAGTTTCTCGATCAGGCTATGACCAACCATGCCGTTGCCAATCACTACCAGTTTCTGTCTGTTTGACATTTCTATCCCGGAATAGATGTGTTGAAACACTCAAGCGGAGAACCGTCTAGGACTAACGGCGACTCACCGCGCTGGAATTACGCATGATTAGCAATAGTCGTGCCGGTCATCCCAGCAATGGATTGCAACTTTCACCGAGACGCGCCCAGCGCAGTAGTGCCACAGGGGGGCGCGCTATTTGGTCATTTTCCTGGTGATCGAAATCGGTCGTGAGCGCCTGGTTGAGCGGCACTTCCTGCACTGCTGACGAGGAGGCTAACGCCCCGATTCGGTGCGCGAAATAAATCAACGCCCAAATTTGGCGCTTGATCTACTTAGGCAACGTTAGCCAAAAGCGATCGACGTGAGACGAGAGGATGATCAATGGTTGCTGACCAAGGACACTTATTTAATAGCTAGCAATAAACTCCCAGCGAGTCCCATTAACTGACTATTGGCACCCACACCCTACTGGCACGAACCCTGCTAATGGCTCCAGAAACTCACCTTTACTGGAACCCTCATGTCCACCCCATCCATCAAGCTGTTGTCATTCTCCGGCCCGTCGAAAATCCTCCACCTCACCTGGTTCGCCTTTTTCCTTAGCTTCCTGATCTGGTTTAACAGCGCGCCCCTGATGATTTCGATTCGCGAAACCTTCAACCTGACAACGGCCGAAGTAAAAGCCCTGTTAACGCTTAACGTTGCCCTGACCATTCCGGCGCGGATTATTGTCGGCATGCTGGTGGATAAATACGGACCGAAACTGGTGTTTGCGCTACTGCTGGGCAGTGCGAGCCTGGTCTGCTTTTTCTTTGCCTTTGCCCAGAGTTATGAGGCTCTGGCCCTGTCGCGGTTTCTGCTCGGCTTTGTTGGTGCTGGATTCGTCATCGGTATTCGCATGATCAGCGAATGGTTCCCGGCTAAAACGGTCGGCGTGGCCGAGGGCATCTATGGCGGCTGGGGTAACTTTGGCTCCGCCGGTGCAGCCATGAGTGTCCCCCTGCTGGCGACCTGGATCGGCGGCGAGGATGGATGGCGCTGGGCAATTGCCAGCACCGGTGCCATCGCTTTGATCTATGCCTTTATTTATTATTTTTCGGTCAGCAATACCCCTCAGGGCTCCACCTATTTCAAGCCGAAAAAGACCGGCGCAATGGAGGTGACCAGCAAGGGCGATTTTATTCTCTACCTGGTCATGAACATTCCCATGTACGCCGCCCTGGCCGTGCTGAACTGGAAACTCGGGCCGACCAACCTGGGACTGATCGGCACCACGGCGGTGACTGGCATTTACCTCGTCCTGTCGGGAATCTTTATTTATCAGTTCTGGCACATGTGGCAGGTGAACAAAACCGTTTTCACCAGCCCCGTACCAGAAATTCACCGTTACCAGTTCAAACAGGTGGCAGTGCTCAACCTCGCCTATTTCGCGACATTCGGATCCGAACTGGCGGTGGTTTCCATGCTGCCGTTGTTCTTTTTCGACACCTTCAGCAGCGCCGGACTTAGCCAGGCCGAGGCCGGGCTTCTTGCCTCGGGATATGCCTTTATGAACCTGGTTGCCCGACCCACCGGCGGCCTGGTCAGCGATAAATTTGGCCGCAAAAAAACCCTGATGATTTTGATGGTGGGACTGATTTGCGGATACGCAGTCCTGTCGCAGGTCAATGCCGGATGGTGGATTCCCGCGGCAGTAGCCGCCACCATGTTCTGCTCCTTTTTCGTGCAGGCCGGCGAAGGCGCGGTGTTCGCCATCGTGCCCCTGATCAAGCGTCGAATGACCGGCCAGATTGCTGGCATGACCGGTGCCTACGGCAATGTCGGCGCGGTGACTTTTCTAACCGTGCTCTCGTTTGTCTCGCCTCAGGTATTTTTTATGGTCATCGGCGGCACCGCGGTAGTGGTCCTGGCACTGCTAGCCCTGTTCATGGACGAACCAGAGGGACACATGGCAGAAATCATGCCCGACGGCACGGTGCAAATGATCGAGGTAACCTGACCGTCGGTTGGCAGTCGGCTAATCGGCCATTTTGTGCCGCTCAAGCGGAACGCAAAACCGGCTTTTACTCCAGTAAACTGAACCTGTTCGCTCGCGCCCGGTTGCTGATTGCAATCCGGGTCAACTCCGCCAATCTCTATCACCGACCAGAGGAAGGCTGATTTATTCATGTCCAAACTAGAAATCAGCCTGGGCCAGTTCTCCGAGGCAGGCGTTAAACCAGCCAATGAGGATGCCATCGGCCTGCACCTGCCGGACGAACCCCTGCTTACGGACAAGGGCATGGTGGCGGTTATCGCCGATGGCATGAGCGGTGCGGCGGACGGTGCTAAAGCCAGCAATGTCTGCGTTAACAACTTTCTCACGGATTACTATTCGACCCCGGATAGCTGGTCCGTAAAAACCTCCGCCCTGAAAATCCTTTCGGCGCTCAACAGCTGGCTTTATAGTCAGGGCCACTCGGCCTACGGTAGCTCCAGTGGACTGGTCAGCACCCTGAGCGCGCTGGTGCTGAAATCCTCCAGCGCTCATATTTTTCATGTCGGTGACACCCGGATTTTTCTGCTACGCGACGGCGACCTGCAAACCATCACCCGGGAACATCGCACCCACACTGGCGGCCGAGACTTCCTCACCCGCGCCATGGGCATTGAACTGGCCCTGGAAGTTGATCATCAGGTGATCGCGGTGCGCCCGGGCGACACCTTCCTGATGACCACCGACGGGGTCCACGAGTGGATTCCCGACCGGGACATCAAAAAGATTCTCATGGATCAGGCCGACGACCTGATGGGGGCCTGTCGTTCCCTTACGCAACTGGCGCGGCGCAATAACAGTAACGACAACCTCACTGCTCAGGCTTTTACGGTGCACACTTTGCCGGTGCAGGATGAAGAGTCCTATTACAACGAACTAACGGCCCTCCCCTTCCCACCCCTGCTGGAACCGGGGCAACGGCTCGACGGTTACCGCGTGATCCGCGAAATTCATGCCGCCAAGCGCACCCAGGTTTACTTGGTGGTGGACGAGTCAACCGGGCTGCAGCGGATCATGAAAACCCCCTCCCCCAGTTTTAGCGACGATCCGCTGTTCATCGATCTGTTTCTGCACGAAGAGTGGATTGGCCGGCGTTTGAACAGCCCCCACATCATGAAAGTGATCGAACCGGATCGACCCCGCCAGTGCCTTTATTACATCGCTGAATATATCGAGGGTCAGACCCTGCGCCAGTGGATGGATGACGAGCCCCAGCCCACGCTACAGAAATTTCGTGAACTGATCGGCGAGATTGCCACCGGCCTGCGGGCGTTTCAGCGCATGGAGATGATTCATCAGGACCTGAAACCGGAAAACATCATGGTGACCAGCGACGGCACCATCAAAATCATCGATTTTGGCTCCGCCAAAGTCGCCGGATTGAGCGAGATCGATACGCCGGTTGATAAAAACGTGCTGCTTGGCACTGAGCGCTACACGGCACCGGAATACCTGCGGGGCGGCACCGGCGACAGCCGCGCCGATATTTTCTCCCTCGGGGTGATCGCCTATGAAATGGTCACCGGCAAACTTCCGTTTGGTACCGTGCTCACCCCACGAAACCTCAATCAGGTGAGTTATCAGTCGGCCATACCTTTAAACACGGAACTACCCGTGTGGATGGATGGCGCGCTGGCCAAAGCGGTATCCATCGACCCGAAACTCCGCTACGAAAGCCTGTCCGAATTTCTCCACGATCTGAGCCAGCCCAACAAGAGCTTCAACGTCACCCAGCCACTGCTGCAGAGGAATCCGGTGGCTTTCTGGCGCGGGACAGCTATTCTGCTTGGAGTCGCGCTGCTCATCTGCCTGGCAACCCGGTAGACCGCCCGACGACGAATCTTCCCCCGCTGTTTAACTGCTCAACCCAACTGCCCGGTTTGTCGACCAGCGCCCCCTGCGACTATATGTCGCACGGACGAGGCCAGCGGCTAATTTAAAATTGCTCCTACCTGCCAATCTTCACAGACAGATTGGCAGGGCCCGTTGTCTGTTCTACTCAGCATCACCATTGACCAGCTACGAGGGCAGCGGCAGCGGTATGCTGTTTTTGCCCAATGATAGACTTGAATCAACTCACTCAAATACTGGTAGAAATAAAATATAGGTTAATAGCTAACCGGCTGTTTTTAATTGCAAGAATAGCTGCAAAAGTCGACCATCATGAACTCAGTAGTTACCGATATTGCCGGCATAAAAACAGGCACCCGTTTTTATGACCGACAGGATATCCAGCGCAACTTTGTCCACCCGTTAACCAACGGCTCAGCCGAAGCGACGCTTCTGCTCGGCAGCATTCGTTGCGGCGGTTGTGTCAACAAACTGCAAAAAGCGATCCGCCCACTCCCCGGCGTGGATCGCTTCGATATCAACTACACCACCCACCGCGCCCGCCTGGTCTGGGATGCCGCACTCACGCCCATTAGCGCTATTTTCGACGCGATCCAGGAGAGCGGATTTGATGCTCAGCCGTTCACGCCAGGTGCCCGAGAGCAAGCATTAAAAAAGGAAAACAGGCAGGCTTTACGCCGTCTGGGTATTGCCGGTATCGGTTCAATGCAGGTGATGATGCTGGCCGCCGGTGGCTATTTCGCTGACGGGCAGATGTCGCTCGGCGTGGAACAGCTACTGCGCTGGAGCAGCCTGCTCGTAACCAGCGTGATCGTTTTTTTTGCGGGGCAACATTTTATTGCCAATGCAGTGACTGCCCTGCGTGGCCGTCGTTTAAGCATGGATGTTCCGGTGGCACTGGCCATCACCGCAGCCTATCTGGCCAGCGCTTTCAATACCCTGGCCGGTCACGGCGAGACCTATTTTGAATCGGTCAGCATGTTCATCTTTTTCCTGCTCACCGGGCGCTACCTGGAATTGCGCGCGCGGATGCGTGCCGGGCGTCATGTCGACAACCTGGCTCGCGCTGTACCACAAATGGCTCACCGGGTTAACGACGGCAGTGTGGAAACTTTACGTGCTGAAGAGCTGGTGCACGGAGACCGGGTGCTGGTTAAGCCAGGGGAGACGATACCTGCCGATGGCGAACTGTTGAGCTCGATGGCATTCATCGATGAATCCATGCTCACCGGCGAGTCGCTGACAGTAGAGCGTCAGACCGGACAACTGCTCTATGCCGGCACCGTTAATGGCGGTGACCCACTGGAAATAACGGTTACCCGATGCGGAGATAACACCCGGCTGTCAGCCATTCGGCAGCTGGCCCAGCGGGCTGAAACCGCACGACCTGCCGTAACAACAATTACCGACCGAATAGCCGGCTATTTTGTGGCCGGGGTCCTGCTGGCAACCACATTAATTGGTATCGGCTGGTACCTGATTGATCCGGCTCGGGCGTTTGATATTGCCCTGGCAACGCTGGTGGTCAGCTGCCCCTGCGCACTGTCGCTGGCCACCCCCGCAGCACTAACCGCCGCGACCGGGCGCCTAAGCGAAATGGGACTGCTAATAAGCAGCGGCGAAACCCTGGAAAAACTAGCCCGGGTGCGTCAGCTGTTGTTTGATAAAACCGGCACCCTAACCCAGGGCGAACCGAAGATTAGCCAGACCATTCCTCTTGCAAATTTGGACGAGCAGCAGTGTCACCAGATAGCCGCCGCACTGGAGCGCAGCTCAGCTCACCCGTTGGCAAAAGCCTTTATGGATTTTGCCACCCCGGAGCTAATTGCCACCGAGGTGAAATCCGTGGCTGGTAGCGGTATCAGCGGCATGGTTAACGGCACTGAATACCGAATTGGTAACGCCCTGTTCGTGACGGATTTCGCCGGCCTCGCCGCCGACGCGGCTCAGACCTCAAGATTTTCCACTAACAGAGGAACGACACCGCTCTGGCTTGCCCGACCGGGGGCACTACTGGGGTTTTTCGAACTCGAAGATGGCCTGCGCGAGGATGCTGCGGGCACCGTCAATCAATTGCAACAGTCAGGAGTCAAAACTGGCCTGCTTTCGGGCGATGATTCTGAACTGGTAGCCAACATCGCCGGTCAGCTGGAGATCACCGAGGCGCTGGGGAACCTGCAACCGGAGCAGAAACTGGATGCATTGCATCGGTGGCAACAGAACGGACCGACGGGCATGGTCGGCGACGGCATGAACGACGCCGCTATACTCGCCGGAGCCGACCTGGCTATTGCCATGGGCAATGGCGCTGATCTAAGCAAACTGCAGGCGGATGCCGTACTGCTGAATAACCGTCTGTCGGTGCTCCCCAACGCCATGGTCTTGGCTCATCGTTGCCAGTCGATTATGCACCAGAACCTCACCTGGGCACTGCTCTATAACGCCATCGCCCTGCCACTGGCCGCCACCGGCATGATTCGACCGTGGATGGCCGCCCTCGGCATGTCCGCAAGCTCGCTGTTAGTGGTGCTCAATGCCCTGCGGCTGAATCGTAACCGTGCGCAAAAACCGGCCGAGGTAAACCCGTGAACTCGCTTTATCTGCTCATACCCCTCGGCCTGATCCAGGTGGCCGGGGCGATCTGGATATTTATATGGGCAATCAATCGAGGTCAGTACGAAGACCTTGATGGCCCCGGCACCGAATTTTTGCGCGACGAATGGGATGCCAATCTGCCTGGCCCGACTGGCCGTGCGACCAACCCCCCTGAAGGAGATTAATGGTGACTGAGACAACCTATAACTACCGCGTGGTGCGGCAGTTCGCTGTGATGACCATTGTCTGGGGAGTGGTTTCCATGCTCGTCGGGGTCATTATTGCCGCCCAACTGGCGTGGCCTGCGCTCAACTTTGATCTGCCCTGGGTCCATTTTGGTCGCCTGCGCCCGCTGCACACCAATGCCGCCATTTTTGCCTTTGGCGGCTGCGCCCTGTTCGGCACTTCACTCTACGTGGTGCAGCGCACCTGCCAGGCACGCTTGCTCAGCGACCAACTAGCAGGGGTTGTCTTCTGGGGCTGGCAGGCGGTTATTGTGCTTGCAGCGGTCACCTTTCCACTGGGCTTTAACTCCAGTAAAGAGTATGCCGAGCTTGAGTGGCCGATTGACGTGTTGATAACCGTGGTCTGGGTCTCCTACGCGGCGCTGTTTTTTGGCACCATCATGAAGCGCAAAGTGCAGCACATCTACGTCGCTAACTGGTTTTACGGCGCTTTTATTCTCACGGTGGCGGTGCTGCACCTGGTCAACAGTGCTGCAATCCCGGTCTCCTTCTGGAAATCCTACTCGGTCTACGCTGGCACCACCGACGCCATGATTCAGTGGTGGTATGCCCATAACGCGGTAGGTTTTTATCTCACCGCTGGTTTTCTCGGCATCATGTACTACTTCATTCCCAAGCAGGCCGGGCGACCTATTTTTTCCTACCGGCTGTCAGTGGTCCATTTCTGGGCGCTAATTTCAATTTATATGTGGGCTGGCCCCCACCACCTGCACTACACCGCTCTACCCGACTGGATTCAATCCGTCGGCATGGTCTTCTCTCTCATTCTGCTGGCACCGAGCTGGGGCGGGATGATCAACGGCATCATGACCCTCTCTGGGGCCTGGTCGAAACTACGCACCGACCCAGTGTTGCGGTTCATGATCGTCTCCCTGTCGTTTTACGGCATGTCCACCTTTGAGGGGCCGATGATGTCGATCAAAACCGTCAACGCACTCTCCCACTACACCGACTGGACCGTTGGCCATGTGCACTCCGGGGCACTGGGCTGGGTGGCACTGGTAAGCATGGGTGCCATGTATTCGCTTATCCCCAATCTCTATGGACTAAAGGAGGTCTACAGCAAAACCCTGGTGGAGGTTCATTTCTGGATCGCCACCATTGGTATCGTGCTTTATATCGCCTCGATGTGGATTGCCGGGGTTATGCAGGGGCTAATGTGGCGGGCTGTGAATGACGACGGCACCCTGACCTACAGCTTTATCGAATCGGTAGAAAAGACCTTCCCCTTCTACGTGATTCGCCTCGCCGGTGGCCTGCTGTTCTTCATCGGCATGTTGATCATGGCCTGGAACATCTGGCGCACCATCGCCTCGGCCCAGCCGAGCCGGGTGCAGGATGCCATTCCCCAGTCAGCTTAGGAGCCTCCAATGGCCGCAAATCACGACACGGTAGAACGCAATATTGGCCTGATGGCGGTACTGATCGTTATCGTCATCAGCATCGCCGGACTGGTCGAAATACTACCCCTGTTCACCATGACCGAAACCACTAAACCGGTGGCCGGACTCAAACCCTACACCCCGCTTCAATTAGAAGGCCGCGACATCTACATCCGTGAAGGCTGCAACAACTGCCATTCGCAGATGATTCGCGCCCTGCGGGCGGAGACCGAACGTTACGGTCACTATTCGGTAGCCGGTGAGTTTGTTTACGACCACCCCCACCTCTGGGGTTCCAAACGCACCGGACCAGACCTGGCCCGGGTCGGCGGTCGCTACGGCGACGACTGGCATCGAATCCATCTGATTGACCCTCGGGCGGTAGTACCCGAATCCAACATGCCAGGATTTCCGTGGCTGGAAACCACCGCCCTCGACTTTAGCGACATTGAGAAAAAAATGTCGGTCATGCGCACCCTTGGCGTGCCCTACAGCGACGACGACATCAGCAGTGCCGCCGCTGGGCTGGCTAACCGCACTGAGCTTGACGCCCTGGTTGCCTATTTACAGGCACTGGGCCACGCCATGCCGAAACGATAACGGAGGACAACGCGATGACTTTGATGCTCATTCGTTCAGCTTTCACCCTGTTTATGCTGGCGAGTTTTCTTGGCATCTGCTGGTGGGCCTATAACCGCAAACAGAAGCCCCGGTTTGACGACGCCGCCAACCTGCCGTTTGCCGATGAAGAGGCCCACCACCGCAGCCAACAAGGACGAAAAAAATGTTAAGCCCCTTCTGGAATGTTTTCGTTATCACCCTGGTGCTGGTCAACATTTTCGCCTGCCTCTGGTTAATTCGTTTTGCTAACCGGCGCAAAAAAGACGAAGTCGCTGCTGGCGAAGCGACCGGTCACGTCTGGGACGAAGATCTGGTAGAGCTAAACAACCCCCTGCCTCGCTGGTGGTTATGGATGTTCTACCTCTCCATCATCTTTGGTCTTGGCTATCTGGTGCTCTACCCCGGGCTGGGCAATTTTGCCGGCACCCTCGGCTGGACTCAGGCGAGCCAGCACCAGGCCGAGGTTGACGCCGCCAGGGCCAAATACGGCCCGCTGTTCGAAAGCCTGGCTGCTCGGGAGATTACCGACCTGGCCACTGACCCCAAAGCGCTGGGCGTTGGCCGGCGACTATTTTTAAACAACTGCGCCCAATGCCACGGCTCCGACGGCCAGGGTGCTCGAAACTTCCCCAA
>Ga0070727_10004151_pt1 | contig 12513 bp, 11 predicted proteins | sample tdAd472_FD_66722 | JGI IMG/M metagenome (GOLD analysis project Ga0070727, IMG submission 66722) | Marine sediment microbial communities from the Atlantic coast under amendment with organic carbon and nitrate - tdAd47.2 | ecosystem: Environmental > Aquatic > Marine > Coastal > Sediment | place... | reverse complement strand
TCGGGGAATGGCGAAGAGGCTCTACCCGATGCACTCAATGAAGTGGAAAGCAGTACTTCGCAGGCACAATCCAATGTCGGTGAAGATTACTTCGTAATTGATCCGGCCGGCGATGCTACGTTCTCCGCGATTAGCATCGATCACCTGGGCGCTGGCGATCTGACCGACAATTCCGGTGTGTTCCGGATTACCGGCATCACGGTTTCGGTTGAAAGCGACGCTGAGGAAATTCAGTTCAGTTACAACTTTGATGTTGTCGATAACGATGGCGATGTCGATAGCGGCGATATTGATATTATAATTGCCGGTACCGATGAAAACGGTAACAACGTCCTCGATGCTTCTTCGATAACGGGCGATGCGGCGATTGTTGGTGGCGACGGTGTTGATATTATCACCGGCGGCGGCGGCAACGATTTCATCGACGGCGGTGCCGGCAACGATGTTATCGACGGCGGTGCTGGCAACGATGTTATCGACGGCGGTGCTGGTAACGACGAGATCGACGGCGGCCTGGGTGAAGATATCATCAGCGGTGGTCTTGGCGATGATTTGATCATCGGCGGCGCTGGTAATGACGATCTCACCGGCGGTGGCGGCAATGACACCTTCGATTATGGCGCGGAAGTCGTCAGTGGCACCGCAATCGACGGCGACGATGTTATCCAGGATTTGACAATCGGCGAAGATGAGATTGACATCGTCGATGCACTCTCGGCTTTGGCGCCGGCGGAAGATCCAGATCCGACCGGTTCGGTGGAAGATGCGAGCCTCGGTACAGCAACAGTTGATATCAATGAGGAAAACACAGACGTGACCGCGGATATCACAGTGGTTGATGTTGATCTCAATCTTCTGAACGGTATAATCACGCCAGAAGCAGATACTTAAGAAAACCTGAATACCAGGTTGAGGGCGGGAAGGGACGGTTTTTGGACCGTCCCTTTTCTTTTGTGGCCGCGGCTAAGCAGCGGCCTTGTACAAAATCAATACGGCCAAAGCCCGCGCCGGATCAGCAGCTCTTTCAGCCTTTCGGCGCGGTCGGTCATGATTGCGTTGACGCCGAGGTCGATCAGGCGGTTCATCCCCGCTTCCTCGTTGATTGTCCAGACATGCACCGGCAGGCCGCGTTTGTGGGCGGCGGCAAGGAAGCTTTTGTCGATGATCCGCAGGCCATATTGATGGGTGGGCACCTGAATGCAGTTGGCGTCAAACTGCCCGACCGGCAGGTGGAAGCTGGCGGCGCGCATGCGGATGACGTCAAACGGCCCCATCGAGGTGCAAAGCTTGTCGCCGACTTCACGGCGGATCCGGGCGAGGCGGGCGCCTGAAAAAGACCCGATATTGATCCGGTCCCAGGCCTTTTCCCGGGCCAGTAGCTTCAACAGCTCATCGACGGAGGCATCGTCCTTGGGCTCGATGTTGATACGGATATCCGGCCAGGTCGTCAGCAGTTCTTCGAACAACGGCACCGGTTCCGTCCCGCCGACCCGGGCGCGGCGAATTTCGGCCCAATTCAGGTCCTTGACACGACCCTGGCCGTCGCTGACCCGATCCAGGATGTCGTCATGAAAAGCGATCAGCCTGCCGTCCGCGGTCGCATGCACATCGGTTTCGATATAACGATAGCCAAGGTCGATGGCGGCTTCGAAGGCGGCCATGGTGTTTTCCGGATGGCGATGGGAAAAGCCACGATGGGCGAACGGGATCAGGCCTTGGTGATCGAGATAGGGGTGGATGGCGCCGCGTTTAATCAATCTTCGTTACTTCCTTCGACTTGGACCGGTAAATCGGCCGCGATTTCTGTCGGCAGCGCCAAAAGCGCCGGGACATTCTCTTCCCAGACGCCGAATGTCACGGTGAAGGCCGGCGCCAATGGCAGAGCGATGACCGCTGCGGCCAAGTTGCCGAAAATGCCGCCACGCTGATTATTGGTGTTAAATCCGTTGATTCCAATCATCGCTTTTTTGTTCCCGTGCCGCGGCGCTGACAAGGCTGATTCCGCCCTATTATAGGCGCCGAAACAGATGCCGGGCCAGCAGTCAGTGCAGAAAAAAATATGATGACTATCATTTAATGGCCTGAGATTATATATTGATATGATGATAATCATATTTTATACTGAAAAGCATGGTCGAAACGAGAAGACAAAACTGGCAGGCGCGGAAAAAACAGTCTCACGGGCGAATATTGGCGGCGGCTGGGCGGCGATTGCGAACGGCGGGCATCGACGGTTTGTCTGTCGCCGAGGTGATGGCTGATGCCGACCTTACCCATGGCGGATTTTATGCCCATTTTGACAACAAAAAAGATATGGTTGCAGAAGGTTTCGCTTACGCCGCGAGCGAAGCGCGTGAGATGTGGTTTGAGCGCCTGGATGATGTGCGCGGCGGGGAAAGTCTGAAATGGCTCGCCGGTCGCTATTTGCGACCACGCCATCGCGATCATCCGGAAGACGGCTGTCCCTTTGCGGCCCTCGGTATGGATATCAGCCGCGGTGATGCGGCTCTCCGTGATGTTTTTGACACTGCGTTAAAAGATACGGTGACGCAAGTGGCGGCCAAGCTCGACGACCTGCCGGCGGAAGAAGCGCGTAGCCAGGCGATTATTTTCATGTCTTTATGTGTTGGCGCGCTCAATCTCGCGCGCGCCGTCTCCGATGCCGAGTTTTCAGAGGATATCCTCAGAACCGTTCGCCAGTTTGCCAGTGCATTACCTGACAACACCCGAAAGAAAGAAGGCTAAACCCATGGATTTTGAAACCCTTACCTATGCGCTTGACAACCATGTCGCGACGATCACCATCACCCGGCCCAAAGCCTTCAATGCCCTCGATGAGCAATTGAGCAAGGACCTGTATGATGTTGCCAGTCATTGTGGTTACGACAAGGACGTTCGTGCCGTGATCATTACCGGCGAAGGCGATAAGGCATTTTGCGCTGGCGGAGATGTCGCCTCCTTCGCCGCTATGGGTGAAGATGCGTCCCGGCGGATGGCGAACATGACAACGCATCTCCATACGGCGATTTCCAGGTTTAGCTGGATGGCGGCGCCGACGATCGCAGCGGTCAACGGTGTTGCGGCCGGTGCCGGGTTAAGTTTGATGGCCTGCTGCGATCTGGCGATTGCTGCCGACCATGCCAGCTTTACGAGCGCCTACACAAAAATCGGCATGACCCCCGACGGCAGCTCGACCTATTTCCTGCCGCGCCTGATCGGTCATCGACGAACCATGGAATTGTACTTGACCAACCGGGTGTTGAATGCGGCGGAAGCGCGCGAATGGGGATTGGTAAACTCGGTGGTCGAAGCGAGCGACTTAATGGCTGCGGCTCAGGAAATTGCTGCAAACATCGCCGCCGGCGCGCCGCTGGCGAATGCCGGCGTGAAAAGACTGATGATGCTCACCGCGAACGAAAGCCTGGAAACCCAGATGGAACGCGAAACCAGATCGATCGCGGCGATGGCCGCCAGTCGCGATGGCCAGGAAGGTTTCGCATCCTTCGTTGCCCGCCGCGCCCCAAACTTTACCGGCGAATAGAAAACATGGTTTCGCGCAATTTTGACGAAAGGACCTAACCGATGATTTCTGCAGACCCCCGCTATACCAAGAAATTCGCCAGCATTAACGGTAAAAAAATGGCTTATGTCGACGAAGGGGAAGGTGACCCCATTGTCTTCCTGCATGGGAATCCGACCTCATCCTACTTGTGGCGGAACGTGATGCCCCACTTGGAAGGCCAAGGACGCTTAATTGCCCCCGACTTGATCGGCATGGGCGACAGCGAGAAATTGGATAGTTCCGGGCCGGACCGTTACACCTTTGTTGAGCATCGCGACTACCTCGATGGCCTATTCGATGAAATCGGCGTGGCCGAAAACGCCGTTTTTGTGATCCACGATTGGGGCTCTGCCCTGGGATTTGATTGGGCCAACCGTCACCGGGACGCGGTTCAGGGCATTGCCTATATGGAAGCAATTGTCCGACCGATACCATCCTGGGATATGTGGCCCGATGCAGCGCGTAATATTTTCCAGACCTTCCGCTCCGACGCCGGTGAAACTGTCGTGTTGGAAAAAAACGTTTTTGTCGAGCGGGTTCTGCCCGGTTCGGTAATGCGCGGTCTAACTGACGCGGAAATGGCGGTTTACTTAAAACCCTTTGCCAATCCAGGCGAAGACCGCCGCCCAACTTTGACCTGGCCGCGGCAGATCCCGATCGAAGGGCAACCGGCGGATGTCACCGCGATTGTCGACGATTATGCCAACTGGCTGCAAAACAGCGATCTGGCCAAACTCTTTATCAATGCGGATCCGGGCTCGATCCTGATCGGTGCGCAACGAGAGTTTTGCCGAACCTGGCCCAATCAAACCGAAGTGACTGTTGCCGGGACGCATTTCATTCAGGAAGACAGTCCGGACGAAATCGGCGGTGCCATTTCGGCCTTTGTCAACAAGCTTCGAAGTTAAGGCGGAAAAATCGGATTAGGGTTCAGATCACTTAACCGAGGTCCGGCTGATACACTGATGTCGCGTTCAGATTAGTTTGGCATGAGCCGGCTATTGCCAGCTGGCAATCGAACTCCGCTGCAGGGTGTCGATGTACCCGGATATTCTTGGGACCCAAGCAACGCCTGCTTTGAACGCTCGCATAGGTCTACAAATAATCGTTACTTAAAGCGCAGATCAGTAAAATCGATTGCGGTTTTGGCTGCTTCGTTTTATGAGAAACGTCTATTTATCAATCTATGAAGGTGCATGTGATGAAAATACTTCTGAGAATGATCATGGCGATTGCCGCCCTGACTGGTATGCAGACAATAGCGGCTCAGGCATGGGCGGAAGAGAAAATTGTTCTCGAAGCAACGGCAACCTGGGAAAGCAAAGGAAATATCTATCTCACGGGTAAAGACCAAGCGATGTTTGTCGGCGGCCTACGTGGCGTCATGTTTGTCCAGGACGGCAAGGGCACGCTGAACGCGGCGCAAATCGTCTGTCCCGGCTCGATCGAGGTAAATCTGACAAGTGGGGAATCTCAGGGTGAAGGGCGCTGCATTGTCACTGGCGCTTCCGGCGATCGGGTATTCGCCGCTTGGGAATGTGTTGGCATCGCGACGGTGGGCTGCATCGGTAAGTTTGATCTGACGGCGGGCACTGGGCGCTTCCAGGGTGTCACTGGCGGTGGACCCTTTGTGTTGCGCAGCGCAATTGGTCAATTACGGGCTGATATGATCACCGGCGAAGTCGATAGTATCGGTCTTGGCCTGGCATCCTGGCCAAAACTGACACTGGTTTTGCCTTAATGAGGCGATCGGACGATCAACAAGGGGTGCGCGCTTTCAAATAACAGGCGTAAAGTTTCCTGTTCCGAAAGCATCGGGTTGTGCTCTGACAAAACAACCAAATTGTTGTTTGGGCCGAGGCGTTTCATCACCTGCATATGATCAGTAATGTCGGCATCGGCAATCGTTACGTCGGTCGGACTGTTTTTTACCAGCGCGGCTAAATCTTGGCGTAAGTTTCGGCCATGCTCGGTCCCGGACGCAACCGGTAAGAGCATGACCCGCCGGTCATTGGTTAGCGAAATCGACCCAACGGCCTGCAACGCGCGCCGGGCTTCGTCGACATCGCAACAGATGATGACAATCTGGTTTGATAGTTGGCCACCACCTTTTAACATTAACGTTGTTCTGTCCCACTGGGCCTCAAGGCTGGTGAAAGGAGTTTTGAAGGACCGCCGGTGCAACCGGCCGGTGCCTTCGGTGATGATCAGATCCTTTTCGCCGGCGATCTCTTTCAGCCCTCGTTGACGATCGCCACGAATGGTTTGAAAGGCAAAAATGAGGTCCCGCTTTGCCGCTTCCTGGGCTAACTTGCGCCGCGCGCTTCTGGCCATCGCGTTCATTTGCGCCTCGATTGCCGGGCGATCGAAATGGCGGGCTGTTGCGGAAGACAAACTAATCTCTCGGACGAAGTCGAGGCCGCCAGCGGATAGCAGATCGTTGTCTTCAACAAAAACTCCGCGCAGTTCAGCGTCAAGCCGGGCGGCAATTTCGCTGGCCATCGTAATGGTGTCGAGACAGTGGCTGGCGGCATCTATCTGCAGGACGACGCGGCGATAAACCATAGCTTCATTGTTCATTGTGGTCCGCCTCCTTTTGCAGCTTCGGCGTGCTTGCTCGGACGAACGCTTTCACGGCGTTGGCAAACCCCGTTAACTTTTTACTTACCCGATCGTTGATGCTTCCGGCCGGAAATTCACCGTCTTCGTCCATCTGCCCGGCCGGGATGCCGGTCAATAGCTCAATGCCTTCGTCGATATTCTGGATCGGATAAATATGGAAATCCCCGGCCGCCGCCGCCTCTACCACGTCCTCACGCAACATCAGATGAACAATATTGCTCGCCGGGATCAACACGCCTTGCTCGCCCGTCAGACCGCGAGCCTGGCAAAGGTCGAAAAACCCTTCGATTTTTTCGTTTACGCCGCCGATCGCTTGGACTTCACCAAATTGATTGACCGAACCAGTAACCGCCAGGTTTTGATTGATTGGCGCTTCGGACAGGGCTGACAACAAGGCATAAAGTTCAGTGGATGAAGCACTATCGCCGTCGATCCCGCCATAGGACTGCTCAAACACCAAACTTGCGTTCAATGACAAGGGTCGATCTTGGGTATAGCGGGCGGCCAGAAAGTTGGTCAGGATCAAGACACCTTTAGAATGCAATGGCCCGCCTAATTCGACTTCGCGTTCGATATCGATCACCCGACCTTTTCCAAGGCGCACACGTGCCGTGATTCGGCTTGGCCGACCGAAGGAAAACTCACCCAGTTGTAGTACCGACAAGGCATTGATCTGCCCAACTTTGGCACCGTCGGTGGCCAGACTGACGATGCCGCGTTCGAATTGTTCCTGGGTCCGTTCCTTGATCCGGCTGGAGCGATGGATATGCGCGGTGATCGCTTGATTTACATCTGCCCGGCTGATGATTTCCGCTTCGCGCATGGACGCCCAATGATCAGCTTCCGATAGCAAATCAACGAGCGACCGGGTGTGGTTGGATAGCCGTTCAGCATCGCCGGCCAGACGGCTCATACGTTCCAACACTGCAGCAACAGCGGATCGGTCGAGGGGTAGCAGGTTCTTTTTGCGCCCTTGTGCGGCAATGAAGCGGGCAAACAGCGAGATCGATTGTGCGTCCACCGGCATCTGGTCATCGAAGTCGACCGGTACTTTAAAAAGTTCCCGGAAGTCGCTATCCCACTGACTAAGCAAGTAGTAAAGCGACGCGTCACCGATCAGGATCACCTTGACGTCCAGCGGAATAGCTTCCGGCTGCAGGCTGACGGTGCTACTTAGAGACATCATCTGACTTAAAGATTCGATGCGAATTTCCCGGCTGCGCAATTCCCGTTTCAAAGTTTCCCACGCGAAGGGTTGCATCAACAAACGCCGCGCATCAAGGATCAGGTAGCCGCCATTGGCCCGATGCAACGCACCGGGTTTTATGAGCCGAAAATCGGTCAGCAGATTGCCGTATTGGGCGCGATGTTCGATCCGGCCTAACAAGTTATCAACTGTCGGATTGTCTTCGTAAATCACCGGTGCGCCGCCATTTTCCTTGCGGCTGACCAAGACATTTATCTGGCAATTTCCAATCACTTCCTCGCGCTGCTGCGCTAGTTCCGACGCCATACCCGGCGGCAACGCCTGGCTCGCCTGATCCTGGCTTAGACGAAAGACATCGCCATGATCGATGACATGGTTTTGTACTTCGTCCAGAAACGCCAACACGGGCGGGATGTCTTGCCAATGATTGCGGATGTCGTCGATCAAATGGCCGACGGCAAAGCTGGTCACTTCCCGATTGAGAGTGCGAATTTCCTGGCGCTGTTCGCGTTCCAATTCCGGTAGTCGGCGGACCGCAGCCTGCAAGTCGCTTTCCAGCTTTTCGATTTCTGCCTTGATCGCCTCGCGCTCTTTTTCCGGCAACTCGGCGAAGGCTTCCGGCTCGATCACTTTTCCTTCCCGCACCGGTGCCAACGCAAGGCCGACCGGCGTGCGGACAAGGGTAATCGACTTAGCCGCCGCTTTTTCCTGTAGTTCTTCGAATACCTGTTCTTGGCGAATTTTGAATTGTTCGGTGATGACGTCAAGGCGGGTGCGATAATCATCACTTTCGAAGGCCGTTGAGATCACGGCCCGTAATTCTTCCGCCAAGCCTTCCATATGTTTTGCCAGCACCGCCGCCCGGGCCGCGGGGAGGTTCAGCGCCTGAGGCCGGCCCGGTGCCGAAAAGTTATTAATGTAACACCAATCGTCGGGCAGCTTCTGTGCCGCGGCTTCTGGTTCAAGGTACAGACGGATGGTCTCGGTCTTGCCGGTCCCCGGTGGTCCGAAGGCGAAAAGGTTAAAGCCTTGATGGCGAATGCCGATGCCGAAACGGATTGCTTCGACCGCTCGGTCCTGACCCAATGGTTCGTTCAGGGCTTCAAGCTCGCGCGTATCTTCGAAATCAAAGTCCTCGACCGCATAACATCGGCGAAGTTTAGAAACTGGTAACGCAGCCACTTTCGCCATCGCTGCCCCCTCTCTCGCAGGAAACTCAACCGGAACAATAGACCCGCCGGCAGGTCAACACCAAACAAAGCCATCAATATAGAAAGCTCCCTATATAGATGGCCTCTAACACCGGAAAAAACAATCCCAAGCCGCTGACCGCCGCTCGGTATTGCAGCGTCTTCAGTGCGATGATGAAAGGGTTTTGGGTTCGGCGTTTACATATTTTTGTTCTGTCGGGGGCACTGAAAAGGCTTCCCGATAGAGATGCTCGAGGACGAGAGCGGCAGCCCCTTGCGACCAAACGTCGTCATTGGTTGGATTAACAACGATTTCCGTGTCGAAGTGATTATCGGCCAGTTGGTGGGCCCGCACTTCTTCGCGCACCGTGTCGGTTAGCATGTCGCCAGCCCGCATCCCGGCTCCGGTCACAAAAATTGTCGGCGGATTAAGGATTGAAATCAGGTTGCCGATCGCGCGTCCGAGCCAGCGCCCGGCATCTTCGAATACCTGTCGTAACTGTTCATCTCCCTCCAGCGCCCGTTCCGTCATCCGCTCGATCATCGGGTGGAAGGATTGCGGGTTGGTGTTGTACGCCGACAGTGAAAAATATTGATCAAGCTCGCGCAAGATCGCGTAATCGGAGGCATAGGCTTCGACACAGCCATTCTGTCCACAGCGGCAGGCACGGCCGTCAAAGACGACTTTCGAATGGCCGAATTCCGGCCCGATACCGTGGGCGCCGCGATAAAGTTTTCCGTTCGCGATCAAGCCCATGCCGATGCCATGTTCGACGGTGACGACGGCAAAGCTGTCGATATCCTTACCTTTGCCGAACCAATGTTCCGATAGCGCAATCAGGTTGGCGTCATTCTCGATGAAACATTCCCAGTTGAAACGTTTGCGCAGCAGCGCTAGGAAACCGACATCCCGTTGATTGAAAACCGGGCTCCAGTAGCAAATGCCTTCGACATGGCTGACATAACCTGGGATACCGACGCATAAGCCCAAAACACGATCAGCGGGGACTTCTGCATCGGCGAGACAGCGGCGGACCGCCGTTTCGATGATGTCGGCAGCATATTCGGGCGGTTGGCCGCCATTGAACGGCATGATCAGAGCATGCAGTACCTCACCGCAAAAATCCGTTATCGCACAACTCAACTGATGGAGGGAGAGCTTGACCCCGACGACATACCCGGCATCCGGGTTCAAAGCAATTTTCACGCGCGGACGGCCACGCGGGTTGCTCGGCCCACCGTCGGTAACCTCCTTGATCAGGCCTTCGGTCAGTAATTCGTGAGTAAGCCCGGTAATGGCGGAGCGGCTCAAGCTGGTTTGTTCGGCGATTTCCACGCGGCTGATCTGTTTGTGCCGGCGCACGGTATTGACGATCCGATAGCGGCTGGAAAACTGGTCGTTCACTGTGGCACTCCCGATTTAAAGGGCAATAAAAGTGCAAATATCCGTGCATCGCGTCGTATAGATATATACAACATATTAAATTCAGTAACTGAATAAAAAGGAAATGTAAACCGAAAAATATTTATTTGTGATTGCATAGGAAGTTATAAAATTTCCGAAACCAGCTCAAAAACATACGTATTTTGTCGTATAATCAGTCGGAATTTTGCGAATCCTATAAAACACTGGACTTTTTTCCTTCGAATTCACTATTGACAATTTCAGCATTTTATCATTTATTTAGTACGTGAATTAAATTAAATATGAAAACCGACGTTTTAATGTTGATCCAATCACTGGATCCGTACTCACAGGGAGCTTAAGAAAATGCATCTTTCTACACATAACTGGATGCGCGCTGAACCGGTCGAAATGACTTTGAAGCGCGGGCGCCAGTGGGGCCTGAGCAGCATCGAAATCAGCGGTGAGCCGGAACAGTACAAAACCAAGGATGTTCGCGCCCTGCTGCAGGAGTTGGACATGAAATGCTGGGGCTCGGTTACGCTCACTCTGGGCGAGCGGAATTTGGCCGCCAAGGATGAAGCCCAGCGCGCTGCGACTGTCGATTATATGAAAGCTGTTGCGACAATGATCCATGAGCTAGAGGGCTCGGAAATGACAATCGTGCCTGCGACTGTGGGTAAAGTCACGCCTGACGGCACGCCGGAAGAAGAATGGCAATGGGTCGTCGATGGCCTGAAGGAAGTTTATGCGCTGACCGAGAGTTATGGCATCAAAATCGGCCTTGAGCCGCTCAACCGCTTTGAAACCTATTTCCTGAACCGGGCGGATCAAGCTGTCGCGTTGGCAAAGGATGTCGGCCCAAACTGTGGCGTCTGTCTGGATGCATTCCATATGAATATTGAAGAAGTTGATTTCATGGCGGCCATCCACACAGCCGGCGATCTGTTAGCCGACTTCCATGTTGCTGACAATAACCGGATGCCGCCTGGGATGGGACAGCTGAATTGGTCCGAGATTGTAAAAACCCTGCAGGAAGTTGGCTACGACGGCGCGATGACTCTCGAGTTTGTCACGCCGATTGACCGCACGCCGGTGAGCCAATGGCCTAATCAGGTCGAAACCAATCCGGTCGACATTTCACCGGAACAGCTACAGTTCATTCAAGACCATGGCAGCAGTCTGTTATCCGAAGAATTCTACGACGAAATGGTCAAGCGGGCCTGTCAGCACATTATGCCGTTGATCAGTTAAACCGATCGTCGCGGGGGAAACCAAAATGGCCAGCCAGAACATATTGCATCATGTCAATCTGATCGTCGACGATCTGCCGAGCGCGGTGGCGTTCTATCGCGACATTGTCGGATTGGAGCTCGATGCGACACCGGTTCAGGGTTTCCCCTCGCAGTTTTTCAAAATGGCCAACGGTACGCAAATCCATATGAATGAATTGGCCGATGACAAACCCTACCGGGCCCATTTCTGCCTGGTGGTGGAAGATTTCAATGGCGTCTTTCGCCGGATGAAAGACGCGCAAGTTATCGATATCAAGCCCTGGGGCAAAATTCGCCGTCTCGATACAGGTGCGATGCAAATGTTCGCGCGTGACCCGGCCGGCAACCTTGTGGAAATAACCTGCCCGGCGGACTGTGCGATCGCGGCCGATATTCTGGCCGACGACCTCGTCGATCTATCTGAAGAGAACCGGATTTTCCGCTTAAGCGGCAGCGCAAGTTCTGCCCAGAACCAGGGTCGGAGCAGCTGATGTCCTCTTTGCGCGTTACCGGGCTAATCAAGCATTTCGACGACGTCGTCGCCGTCGACGGCCTAGACCTGGAAGTCAAGAAAGGTGAATTCTTCGCTCTGCTGGGTCCCAGTGCGAGCGGTAAGACCACTTCTTTCCGGACAATCTGTGGCATCGAAACTCCGGATGCCGGAACGATAGAGCTTGATGGTGCCGACATGACCCATGCGGCAATGCGGGACCGGGAGATCGCGATGGTCTTCCAAACCTTCGCGCTTTATCCCCATTTGACGATATATGACAATCTGGCCTTCCCGCTCCTACAACAAAATCTGCCAGAAGACGAAATCAAGAACCGCATTGGCGAGATCGGCGAGCTGTTGAAGTTGAGCCACACGCTGGCGCGCAAACCCGGAACCGCCAGTGGCGGCGAACAACAGCGAATTGCCATTGGCCGAGCGCTAATCCGGCAACCGCAGCTTCTTCTGCTCGACGAACCGCTGACCAATTTAGATGCCAAACTGCGCCATGACACCCGCGCGGAATTCAAACGCATCCATCGCGAACGCGGCATCACTATCATTTATGCCACGCCGGACGAGCTCGAAGCGTTGACAATGGGGGAGCGCATTGGCGTCCTGCGCGATGGCCGGATGGTTCAAGTTGGCACGCCGGACGAACTTTATGAACGCCCGGATAACACCTATGTCGCCAGCATGGTCGGCTCCCCGCAAATGAATCTGATTGCCGGCAAACGAAAAGGCGCCGACGATGCGCCGAGTG
>Ga0070727_10004148_pt1 | contig 12523 bp, 14 predicted proteins | sample tdAd472_FD_66722 | JGI IMG/M metagenome (GOLD analysis project Ga0070727, IMG submission 66722) | Marine sediment microbial communities from the Atlantic coast under amendment with organic carbon and nitrate - tdAd47.2 | ecosystem: Environmental > Aquatic > Marine > Coastal > Sediment | place... | reverse complement strand
TGAGGCGATGTGGGCTCGAATCGTGGACGCAATCAAGGTCGGCGGGCGTTTCTCGGGGCAGTTGTTTGGAGATCGTGACTCCTGGGCATCGATCCCGGATCGGTCGCACTTTACTCGCGACCAGGTTGAGGCGTTTCTTGCTCCGTTTGAGATCGAGATGCTGAAAGAGGAAGAGCGGGAAGGCCAAGACTGTTCTGGTGTGGCGAAACACTGGCATGTGTTCCACATCGTCGCACGCAAGAAGTAGTACACTGGGCATAACCCAGGAGGACGATGGATGGAAGCCGTCATTGATGTGCAGGGCGTGGAGAAGATGTATCGCAGAAAGGTCCACGCGCTGCGTGGGGTCGATCTGCGTGTCGGGTCGGGTGAGATCTTTGGTCTGCTCGGCCCAAACGGGGCGGGGAAGTCCACGCTGGTCAAGGTATTGCTGACGGTCATCCGTGCGACGAAGTGCCAAGGAACGCTGCTCGGATCCACGGTCGGTGACAAGAGCGTCCTCCGCCAGGTCGGGTATCTCCCCGAACACCACAACTTCCCGAAATACCTCACAAGCAAGCAGTTACTACGCCACTTTGGTGCCATGTCGGGTGTCGAGCGAGCCCAGCGGAATCGGAAAGCTGATGAGTTGCTCGAGGTCGTTGGGATGAAGGACTGGGCGAACGCGAAGCTCGGGAGCTACTCCAAAGGGATGCGCCAGCGGGTTGGTTTGGCACAGGCCCTCATGAACGATCCGAAGCTGATCATTCTCGACGAGCCGACGGACGGCGTGGATCCCATCGGGCGCAAAGACATCCGTGAGATCCTGACCCATCTCAAAGATGAGGGGCGGACAGTCTTCCTGAACTCCCACCTGCTCAGCGAACTCGAGATGGTGTGCGATCGTGTGGCGATCATGGTGCACGGGCTCGTACGACAGCAGGGAACAATCGAAGAACTCACCGACGGGCAGAGCGGCTTCGCTGTACGGGCGACGGCCCCGATCAGCGAGGATCTCCGGACGCAGATCAGCTCAAAGCTGGTTGGGATCGACCCTATCGCTACAGATGACCCGACTGAACTCGTTTTCGCGACGGGCGACGCGGAGAAAGTGCAACCCGCGATCGACACACTTCGCTCGGGTGGGATGTCGATCCAAGCGTTCGGCTTCCGACGCCCATCGCTAGAAGAGCTATTCGTCAAAGCGGTGCAAGAACACCCGGACGGTGCCCGACCTGGTGCCCAGCGGAAGGGGGCCCGCTCATGATCCTGATGCAAACCAAGGCGATGTTCATCGACGCGTACCGCGAGCTGAACGCGAAGAAGCTGTTCTGGATCACGATGATGCTGACGGTGGTGTTTTCGCTTGCGCTGGCAACGATCGGAATAGATGAGAGTGGCGTGTCGTTTCTGTGGTTCAAGATCGGGTTCTTGCCGTTGAATACGGACATCATTACCGCGAAACAGTTCTATCTCGCGGCGTTCTCGTATCTTGGGATTGGGATTTGGCTGACTTGGATCGCGACGATCCTCGCGATCATTTCAACATCTGGGATCATCCCCGACCTGGTGACTGAGGGCGTGATCGAGTGCATGCTTGCGAAGCCGATCTCTCGTGTGCGCCTGTTTTTGACAAAGTACTCGACCGGTTTGATGTTCGTCGCGCTGCAGGTCGCTGCGTTCTCGGTTGTGAGCATGCTGGTGATCTGGATCCGTGGCGGATACCTCGAGCCTCGGATTCTTCTCGCGATTCCGATCGTGGTCTGTTTTTACAGCTTCTTGTACTCAGTGACCGCGTTCATCGGATTGATTTCGAAGTCAACGATGACGGCGATGCTGATTACGGGGCTGTTCTGGGGCATGATCTTCGTGATCAATCTCGGTGAGAACATCGTGATTACCTTTGAAGAGTCGACTCGGTTGTATGTGCAGGAACGAGAGGAACGGATCGATCTTGCTCGATCGAACACGATCAAGTTGCTTGAGCGACAGAATCCTGCTGACGAGGAGTATGAGCCGAGCGAAGATGAGATCCTGAAGATGAATCCGTTCCTCACAAACTTCCAGATCGAGCTTGAGAATGATCGGAAGGATCTGCGAACACTCGGCGTCTGGTCGAGCTCGATCTTTGCGGTCAAGACGATCTTGCCGAAGACTGCGGAGACGATCGACCTACTGAACAGAAACTTGATCGCGGACGATGCGTTGATGGGAGATGAGAGCGAAGATGAACCGATCATTGATCCGCAATCAGACATCGATATTGATCAGTCCGAGTTGAACCGGAATGTGACCGAGCGGTTTCGGGAACGATCGATCGCCTGGATTCTGGGCACTTCGTTCCTCTTCGAAGGCGTTCTGCTCGGGCTTTGCTGCTGGATATTTGCTCGGCGTGACTTCTGATCAGTCACTCGCTCGCGAGTTCGCGTCCTCTATCACGGGCCGCGGTCAGCGCAGCGACGATCGCCTCCATCACCCCTAGCTTATCGAGGGTTGTTGTTGCGGCGTGTGTTGTGCCGTTCTTACTGGTGACCTTGGCGCGGAGCTCGCTTGGCGAGTCTGCTGATTGGGTCAGTAGTTGCGATGAGCCGAGAATCGTCTGGCGGACAATCGTGCTCGCCTGATCCGCTGAAAATCCAATGGACTCAGCAGCACGCATCATCCCCTCGGCGAGGTAGAACAGATAGGCCGGCCCGGACCCCGCTACAGCCGTAAATGCGTCGATCATCGATTCGGGAATTTCAATAACCTCACCCACGGCCTCAAACAAGATGCGGACATTATTGAGATCAGAAGCCTCAGGATCGTTATCGCTGGCAATGGCCGTCATTCCCAAGCCAATCTGGGCTGGCGTATTTGGCATGACTCGGATCACGCGATCATCTTTGCGTACAAGAGATTGAATCGTGTCTATGCGTGAGCCTGCAAGAATCGAGACCCATGTGCAGGAGGGGCAGTCATTCGCGTTCATTGCATCTATCAGCGGCTGTACCGCGTCTCGGAGCATCTGGGGCTTGACCGCAAGCAGGATGAGCGGGCGGTCTCCATCGAGGTCTTTAATCCATTCAACAGCGCTTTGAGGTGACTCGTACGCGATGGCAAACAATGCCCTCCGATCGGAGTTCGGATCCAAAACCGCGTGTCGATCATGAGGCAACACACTGGCGTTCTGAGCACCATTGAGAATGGCGTACGCCATATTTCCTGCGCCGATCGAGAGTACCGGTGATTCAAGTGTCTTCATGTGTGACTGTACCCTTTTCGCTCTGGAGATGGTACAATTCGAGGTTGCAGAATCGATTCCAGATTGGAATGAGGTGTCTATGTCCAGTTTCTATCAGCTCGCGTTTGAGAAGCCCATCATTGAACTTGAGAAGCGGATCAAGGAAGCACAGGGTGCTGCGGGTGCTGAGATCCCCGCGCTCGGTGGAGTTGCGGAGACGGCAGGGGCTACAAATGAGGTTTCTGCGGATGTCGCGAAGCTGATCGAGGAACGAGAGCAAACACTCAAGAAGATCTACAAGGATCTCTCTCCATGGAACACAGTCCGTGTCGCGCGTCATCCCGATCGCCCGCAGACCCGCGATTACATCAGTCATATGACCCGCGATTTCTGCGAACTCGCTGGCGATCGTCGCTTCGGTGATGATCCAGCACTCGTCACCGGCTTTGGACGCATCGGCGGACGCAAATGCCTGATCGTTGGGCACCAAAAGGGTAAGACAACACAAGAGAAACTTGCGTGTCATTTCGGGTGTGCACACCCCGAGGGTTATCGCAAGGCGCTCGAGAAGATGAAGAAAGCCGAGAAGTTCGGGCTGCCGATCGTCACACTGGTCGACACGCCGGGGGCCTATCCCGGGCTCGGTGCGGAGGAACGAGGTCAGGCCGAAGCAATCGCAAAGAACCTGATGGAAATGGCCAGAATTAAGGTTCCAATCGTCAGCATCGTCATCGGTGAAGGCGGTTCAGGCGGTGCCCTGGGCATCGCGGTCGGCGATCGTGTTGGCATGCTGGCATACTCGTGGTACTCCGTGATCTCGCCTGAGGGCTGCGCGGCGATCCTCTGGAAAGAAGCGAATGAAACCACGAATACCGCCGCAGCGGAAGCGCTTCACCTCACCGCTCGCGACAACATGAAACTCCAGATTGTTGACGATGTGATCGAGGAGCCGCTCGGTGGTGCCCACCGCGATCCGACCCGCGCTTCAGAACTCCTGCAGGATTGGATTGTCAAGCAACTCGACGAGCTTGAGAAACTGAGCCCCGAAGAACTCGTGAACGGTCGTTATGAGCGATTCCGGAAGCTCGGCGAGTTCGATGAACAAGTCGAAACCTCCCCCGTATGACGCCAGTAGGCATGTAATCGCCACTCGAAGACCGTCTGTTCGGGTGTTTTTCGGCGGGCTTTGACTGCCGGCGGATATGCGCCTATTCTTGTGCCCGAATAGCGGGGTTCGGACTCTGCTTCCGGAACACCGTGAGGGATGTCGCTTGGCGAAGAAAAAAGTCACGAAGAAGAAGACCGTGAAGAAGAAGGCTGCTCGCAAGAGCACTTCGAAGAAATCGCCGCGTACTTCTGCGAAGAAGACAACGAAAAAGAAAACCTCTAAGAAAGCCCCGGCAAAGCGGAAAACGACGGCTTCCAAGAAGGTGACGAAGAAAAAGGTCGCCAAGAAGACCGTAAAAAAGAAGGTCGCTAAGAAGAAAGTTGCCGAAAAGACCACTTCGAAAAAATCTACGAAGAAGACATCTTCGAAAAAAGCCGCCTCAAAGAGCACTTCCAAGAAGAGCACTTCGAAGAAAAGCACTTCGAAGAAAACTACGAGTAAAAAGCCTTCCCCAACTCCTGATTCCAAAGCCAAGCCGGAACCTGAAAATAAGCCTCAGACTGGCGGAGCTGGTAAAACGACGAAGAAGAAACGCTCGAGCAAAGCGAAGAAACCAGTTCTCAAGATGCCTGTTCGTCCGCTTCTTCTTGGTCCCAATGGGCCATCGATCAAGCCGCTCATACCTTCTGGCAAGGACAACAAACAGCAAGCGTCTGTGTTGGACAATGTAACCTCTCGTCGGACGAAGACACCTCTGACGAAAACACAGCTCGAGAATTATCGCTTGATCTTGATCCAGAAACGCGCCGAGTTGCTCGGCGATATTCAGAATTTGGAACAGGAAGCCCTACGGAGCGATTCTGGCCGCTCGAGCCATACTGCGCAACACATCGATGAAGCGGGCTCAGAGAGTTATGAGCAGTCACTCAATCTGAATCTGGCTGCTTCCGATCGTGAGCGAATCAATGAGATTGATGCTGCACTTCAACGAATCAAGGACCGCACATACGGTCTGTGTGAGCTGACTTTCGAACCGATCAAGAAAGCTCGACTCGATGAAATCCCTTGGACCCGGTACACGATCGAAGCCGCTCGCGAGCTCGATCGACGGGGTGGGCGTCGTTGACACATCGCAGCCCAGACACCTCGCTGAGACCCGCGTCTGCGAGCAAGCGGGCGTGGCTGATTCTGGTCCTGACGACGCTCGTGGGATTGATTCTGGATCTCTGGACGAAAGCTCTGGCTTTTGAGCGTGTTGTTGGTTACCCGGTTCATGTGGAACGAGAACAGGTTTTGCAGGTGCCCGATCTGGGAGTGCTCATTCCTCCGCACGAACCTGTCACCGTAGTCCCGAATGTGCTTGAGCTCACACTTGTCTTGAATCCCGGAGCGGTCTTTGGCATCGGCGCGGGGAAGCGATGGTTCTTCATCATTTTCACGGTCATTGCCTGCGTCGTTGCATTGACACTCTTCGTAAAATGGACTCGAGCCAAGGATTGGGTAGCGCACGCGGGATTCGGATTGATTATCTCGGGGGGGCTCGGAAATCTGTACGATCGATTGCTGTTTGCCTGTGTCCGAGACTTTATTCATCCTCTGCCAGGCGTGCGATTGCCATTCGGTCTGTCTTGGCCTGGGGGAAATACCGAGATCTGGCCATATGTGTCAAATGTCGCCGATGCGTTTCTGATCGTGGGTATCGTGATGCTTATGTACCATGCATGGCGACTCCCCGATCCAACGAAGGAAACAGCGGATCAGGATCCTGACAGACCGGATGCTGAAACGAAAGCTGGATGATTACCTGATCATCGTTTTCGCCCGGTCCCTGATCTGATCGATCATCTCACGAACCTCATTTGCCATTCTTGAGTTCGGGAACTCATCAATAATTCGTTCACCCACAGCTTGAGCCTCATTCCAGGCTCGATCCTTCACCGCGAGTTTGAACTGCACTCCGAGGTTATCACGGGCTTTGCCAATGACGCCGCGTGCGACCTCTCGGAACTGCTCGGCTTCTTGTTCATCGAGAAGGTGATCCATCTCGTGAAGCAGATCCATTGCCTCCTCAATGTTGTCATTCTGTGCAGCTTCCAAGAACCGTCGTTCGATTGCCTCTTTATGCCGATCACGAGCACTGACCACACGGTGACGGAGCCCCTCCACTTGGGGCAGTTCGTGAAAGACACGGGAAATTCGAGCGGCTTCGGTGAGGGCCTGATCCCATTTATGTGAAGCGATGAGTTCCTCGAGTCCATGGATGGCCTCATGGACCGCCTTGGAGTGTGTCTGTGCTCGTGCGCTTTCGATGCGAGTTCGGAACTGCTCGGCTTCGACACGATATCCAAAGCGTTCCGCGAGTTCACGAACGAGAACAAGCCCGGCGTCCCAGTCCTGAAGCTGGATATCTTCTTCGATCGCCTTGCAGAGAAGGTCGCGCTCCTTGCGTCGATTGATGACGCGCCTTGCATCATCAGACAGAATGATCGTCTCGTTGAGTGAGTTCATCGTATCGCTCAATGCACGGATCTGGGTCCGGATACGATCGAGTTCAATCGACTGATCCTTCTCCTGATCACCTGAACTCTGAGCGGCAAGACAGACCGGGAGTGAGATCAGCGTGAGTAACAGCATAACGATACCGGCGAGGATCCATATCTCTTTCGAGTTGGCCACACCGTGCATCATTGCACCGACAGCGACGACTGCTGCACCACCATAAATCGTGATGATCCATCCTGGGGAGAGTCTTCCTTGCTCGTCCATCGCGTATCTCCTTACTCGCGTTTACCGGTGAATCATGCTCTGGTTTAGCTCCCGGGAACCGGTCCGCCACAGTTTTGTTCTACGGGGACAAAGCAGAGGAATCGGAAGGGTTCTGTGGCGGATTCCGGGACACTAAACTGGTGCAGTTCGTTTGCCGGCACTAAGACTGTGTCGCCCGTCTTTAGATCGTGCTGACTACCATCGAGCAAGACTGACGCCTGGCCTGAGATCACATACACCTCGTGTTCGTAGTCGTGCTGATGCTTGGGGGTGTAGCCGCCGGGTTCGACGGCGAACGAACGCATCGCGAAGTGTGGCGCGTTGTCCTCACGCCCAATCATCACAGACATTGATGCGCCCTTGACACCGTCCATTTGCACAGGACTCATTTCAGTATCATGGATATTTCGGATCAGTGGCATCGGTTGCGAACTCCTGATTTCTTTCTCGGGTTTGGTTCCCGGTCATGTTGAGTTTACCATAGACCATGAGTAATACGCTTACAGAAACGCCGGGTACCCCCGTGATTCAAGTCTTTGCGCTAGGTGGCTTCCAGACAAACTGCATGGTTGTGACAGATGGCGAGCCCACTCCCGGAAAGCATTGCCTCATCGTGGATTGCGGGTACGAACCCGACGAACTCCTCAGCTTCGTTGAAGAACAGAAACTCAAGGCGGAACGGGTGGTTTTAACGCATGCGCACGCTGACCACATCGCAGGGCTGCACGAACTGCATTCACGGCTGGGACCTGTGCCGATTTCTATGCATCGAGCGGAGGAGGATTGGATGAATGACCCGATGCTCAACCTGTCTGCGGCCTTGGGGTTGAATGTCACCGCACCGATGCCCAACGAGTTTCTGTCTGAGGGCGATACCGTTGGAATTGGGACAGTGATCTTTGAGATCAGAGAAACCCCCGGGCATTCGCCGGGAGGAATTTCATTGACTCATGCGGGCTCAAAGAACGCGATCGTCGGCGACTCATTGTTCAATGGGTCTATAGGACGAACGGACTTTCCGGGCTCCAGCTTCGAAACGCTGGCCGATTCGATCAGGACAAAGCTATACAGCCTTGATCCAGACACACGCATTTATCCTGGACACGGGCCTACGACAACGGTCGGACATGAAATGGTCACAAACCCGTTCGTCCCTGCCAAGTAGTTTGCGGAGAATAGTTTAGCCCATCGCGCTGCCGAGCCCGAAACAGCGGCGCCAGGTCGAGAGTTGTCCGAGATGGAACATGAAATGGTCGTGGAGCATGAAAAGCCCCATCGCGTCGCAGGTCCCGAAAAACTCGGCAGCACGCTCGTTCCCTTCTCCCTCAATCGTACTGCCAAGCGTCTGGTCGTCGAGGGTTGCGATGTGTTCCTGCACGGCTTGATGTGATCTCTTGAAGTGCTCAAGGATTTCATCAAATGCAGGGTAAATCGTGTTGTCGGGATCATGCTGGCACTCAACCCCGGCCTCAAAGAGTTCAGAATAGACATCGGGCACAGATGCCTGCCCCGGTTCGACACCAAGCGCACGCATAATCTTCTGGGGATAGATGGCGAGATGTCCGAATACGAACTTCGGGTGATTGCAGTGGATGACCTTCTCGTCAACCGTAGGCATTGAGCCGGCCCTGTCTGCATCGATGCCTTGGGCGAGTGCTTCCGCAAGACCGGATGTTCTTTGCGACATCGTGAGAAGCAAACGAGCGGACTGGCTTTTCGTGGCTGTATCGGTCATGCGGGCTCCTTTTCGAGCGGCCATTTCCAACTGAATGGTCAAGATCCAATATAGCGATCGTAAATCGAGCGTGCAAGCGCAGGGTCGGAAACGCCTTCAATGATTGCTCGCCCATCGTGGAACACGCTCAAGCCGTATGGTTCATCTCTGAGTGTGCCTTTCACAAGGACACCAATATTGGAAAAATCGCCGTGGACCCGCAGATTTTCCAGGATCTGTTGCAGATCCAGGCGCTGACGGATACGGGGATTGACCTGGATCGCGTCCTTGCCGCAGATCGAGATCGTGTCCTCGTCATCTCGTTCGAGGAACTCGAATCGACGATGTGCACAACAGGGGCAATCGGGGTCCTTGGAGCCGCTCAGATCGATTCTGCGGCGTTGCCCTTCCCACAGGTCAAACTCCAGCAGAGTTCGCATCGCTCGCTTCTCGTGGCCCATGAGGACCTTGAGGGCCTCGCTGGCCTGGTATGAAGCGATGATCGAGGAAACAGGAGAGAAGACCCCAACTGTTTCGCAGGTTGGTTGCGATCCCGGAGGTGGCGGTTCTGGGAAGATACAACGGAGGCACGGCGAATCCGGGGGCAAGAACACGGTTGCCATCCCCTTCGTTCCTACGGCCCCGGCGTAGAGATATGGGATCGAGTGCTTGACGCTCAGATCGTTGAGTATGAAGCGGGTCTCAAAGTTGTCCGCACCGTCGATCAGGATGTCTGGTAATCCGAATCTTTCATGCTTGAGGAGCTGCTCGGCATCGTTTGCGTTTAGGTCTGCAACGACGGGGTGAATATCGATGTCCGGGTTCACCGCACGGAGCCGATCGGCGGCTGCCATTGCTTTGGGACGATTCGAACGGGCGTCGGTATCGGTGTAGAGGGTCTGGCGATGCAGGTTCGTGATATCTACGAGATCGCGATCGATGAGGGTGAGCTTTGCCACACCTGCGCGTGCGAGAAGGTCCGCACAGGGGCATCCGAGGGCTCCGACACCGACGATCATCGCGTGGGCATTATCGAGCTTGGATTGCGCGGTAGAATCCCAGAACGGCAGGCGACGCTGACGGGTATATCGAGGATTCTCTGGGGTGTTCGTCACGAGTGATCATAGTTGCGAGGGGGATGGAAATGACACGGTGTGCTTCAGAGAACAAATACCCTGCGACGGGGCTCGAATGGAGTCATCCGGGCCCGATCCGGTGCGAGCTCGAATCAGAGCGATTGGTGATTCGCAACTACACGCTCGATGATGTCGAGCTACTCTTTGAGGCGATCAACGAATCTCGCGAGGGGCATCTGCTCCCATGGATGACCTGGTGTCGGGACAACCATCACACAGTCGAGTCAACAACGAAGTATGTCTGCGAGCAAATGCTTTCGATTGCTCAACCGATGACTTTCACAAATGTCGGCACGGGGATCTTCTGCAAGGACACCGGGCGGTTCCTCGGTGGATCTGGTGTGCATGATGTCCGGCGCGACAGTGCTTCGTGTGAGACGGGGTACTGGATCAGACGCGATGCGATCGGGAACGGGTATGCACGCGAGGCGTGTGCTCGCACGATCTCTTGGGCACTTGAAGAACAATCGCACGGCGGGCTCGGGCTTCAGCGTGTTCGGATCTATTGCGCCTTGGAAAACACACCCTCGAAAAAACTCATCGAGAAGCTCGCCATCAGACAGGAAGTCCATCAACGGCGAGACTATGTCGTTGATGGGGTTGGCTTGTGCGACCGGCTCGGATGGGGTGTGCTCAAAGACGAGTGGGACTGCAAGAACCATTGTGTCATCACCCACGGATGAGCGTCACTTCGACAATCTCCGGGGGCACACCGAATCGCACAGGCAACAAGGACATTCCAATCCCGCGTGAAACACACACGGGAAAACGCGGCCCCTGAACAACTCCTCCTGCGTACTTCGATCCGTACTTGCTTGGGACCATTGGGGTACCCAGAAATGGAATGCGAACCTGCCCGCCGTGAGTGTGCCCAGAGAACATGAGATCAACACGCGGGGCTCCATTGCCCTTGAGTGGCCCGATCTCCGCGGTATCGGGCTGATGTGCGAGCAGCAGACACGGGGTACCTGGTCGTATATCACGGAATGCTCGGGGAATATCTGTGGCATCTTCCGTGAGATCACCAAGCCCGACCATCGCGAGTGCTTGGGGTGCATGCTCGTTCACGATCTGATGTGTGACGGGATTGATCCAGACTCGATTGTTGTCGATCATGTGCACCCCCTGATCTCTGAGGGCATCGGACATCCGTTTGCCGTCGCCCCACCAATCGTGATTCCCCAGCACCCCCACCGCACCGATGCGTGAAGCGTCGATCATGGGTTTACAGAGTCTCGCAGCTGTTTCGATCTGGTTCGTGCCGTCGTGGATGTAGTCACCCGTCAGGACGAGCAGATCCGGATGGAGATCCACGGCACATTGCACGGCACGCTTCATGAAAGATTCTGGGATTCGCGGGCCGAGGTGCGGGTCGGAAAACTGGACGATGCGCAGCCCTTCGAACTCTTTGGACAAGCCTGCGATCGGGACAGTGTATCGTCGAACTTTGATCTCCCAGGGCTCAATAAGTGTCGCATACCCCAGTGAGGCAACAGCACCGACCATCCCGATGCCAATCACGCTTTGGCTTAAGAATGCACGCCTTGAGTCATCGACTTCCTGTTCGATTGGCATTGAACGGCTGCTATTCAGTCGATCACAGAGAACCAAAACAAATGCAAGAGCAAAGCACCAGCATGCCCAAGCCATCGCGTTGGCGAGCACGATCGTGAACGGGTTGTCTCGGACGCCGGAGAGTCCAACGAGATATAGCGGAACCCATCCGGGGAGTGCGAGGATGTAGAAGAAGTTGGAGATGCTCTGGATCGGACCAGAGAGATGCAATGTCCAGGTTGAGATCGATGTGACAGACCCCAGAGTGACCGCGACGCACCAGAGTGCGATGAGTCGCCTTGTTCTAGAGGAAGCTTTCAGCATGGGCGTCGTACCAAGGCAGACCGATCAATGTTCGTCAGGAATAGAAAAACCCGGCAGCCAGATGGGCCGCCGGGTCTGATATCGGTCGGTTGCTGAAGCGATTATCGTGCGAAGTGCGCGAACGCCTTGTTTGCTTCCGCCATGCGGTGGGTCTGGTCGCGGGTGGTCATCGCTTTCCCTTCGCCGCGTGCGGCTGCCCAGAGCTCGTCGGCGAGCTTGAGATGTGTCGGACGCCCTTTTTCGGAGCGGACAGCGGTGATGATCCAGCGGAACGCGAGGGACTGCTGCCGGTTCTGCTTGACCTGCATCGGGACCTGGTAGTTTGCACCACCAATTCGCTTGGAGCGAACTTCAACATAGGGCTTCACATTTTCGATTGCACGCTGGAAGATCTCGATCGAGTCGGTGATACCTTCAGCTTCAGCTTCAGCGTTGCCCTTGAGGCGTTCCTGAATCACATCAAGTGCGTCGTACACGACACGCTGGGCAGAGGTCTTACGACCATCAAGCATGATGCAGTTGATGAACTTGGAGAGGACCTTGTCATTGAACTTTGGGTCCGGACGAAGCTGGGTCTGTGATGCGGTAATGCGGCCTGCCATGTGGTCTGGTTCCTTTTTGGCTCATCTGCCCTTGTGGGCGCTGTTCACCCCGGCGTGCCTTGTGATCCGGGATTACTTGCCTGAGATAAAAAAACGCATCACACGCGTGATGCGTTC
>Ga0070727_10004147_pt1 | contig 12531 bp, 9 predicted proteins | sample tdAd472_FD_66722 | JGI IMG/M metagenome (GOLD analysis project Ga0070727, IMG submission 66722) | Marine sediment microbial communities from the Atlantic coast under amendment with organic carbon and nitrate - tdAd47.2 | ecosystem: Environmental > Aquatic > Marine > Coastal > Sediment | place... | reverse complement strand
CCTCGCTGACATTACAAACGGAGGTCACGACAGAAGGCCTCTTTATCCGCTTTAAGCCTATCCACCGAAAAACCCGTCGTATCGATATGGAAGACGTGGTTTCCATTGGAGCCGTGGAGTACCGTCCCGCCATGGAATATGGGGGCTGGGGCATCCGCTATGGGCGCAATGGCCGGGCCTACAATGTGACGGGCAACCTGGGTGTGCGTATTGATTACAGCAATGGCTATCACCTGCTCATTGGCACCTGTTATCCCCAGGAATTGGAGGCCGCACTCGTGGCCATGATGGCCGCCCAGGGAAAAGAAGCCGTGTCTTCCGATGACCTTCCCGACGAAAATTCAGACCACGGTTCCGACGAAGCATAACCCTAACACTGCGGGCGCAGTTGAACTTTCGGAGAATAGAATCCATGCAACTGGTGCGAATCGGAACAGCCGCCGTTTCCGTTAAGGTAGGCGATTTCGCCTGGAATGCAGGACGCCTCCGTGCGGCCATAGAAGCGGCGCGGGAGCAGGGGGTACATCTCCTGGTCACCCCCGAGCTGGCCATTTCGGGCTACAGCCTGGAAGACCGGGTCAGTTGGACCGATATTACGCGTCATAGTTGGGCTACCCTGGTGGAATTGGCAGAGCATTGCCACGACATCGCCGTAGTTATCGGCCTGCCGGTCCGGGTTGGCCCCCTCATCTACAACGCAGCCGCCCTGTTGGCCTGTGGCAAGGTGCAGGGTCTCGTCTTAAAACGTCACCTCCCCATGTACAGCATCTTCTATGAAGGCCGCAATTACACGGCCTGGACCGGCGGCACCACGACCATCAACGGGGTACCCGCAGGCGACCTCATTTTTGACCTGCCCTTTGGTATGGTCTCGGCCGAAATCTGCGAAGACCTCTGGTCCCCCAACTCCCCGGCGCGGGAACGGGTGCGGGCCGGTGCGGAGATTATCTGCAATCCCAGCGCATCGCCCTTTATCCCGGGTAAGAATGAAGAACGTAAGCGCCTGATCCATCAGGCAGCTTCGGGGCTGAAATCGGTCTACGCCTACGCGAACCTGCTGGGCTGCGACAATAGCCGACTCATCTTCGATGGCGGTGGCCTCGTGGCCGACCCGGAGGGGATTATCGCGGAAGGTCGCATACTCAGCAAGCATTCCTGGTCGGTGAGCAGCGGGGTGGTCGATCTCGACAATCTCGCCCGAATTCGGAGCGAGAACACAACGTGGCGGGAGGGCAACACCTTCGACGAAGAAAATGGCCGTATCAAGGTCATCCCCGTCGAGATGCCCTTTACTCCCGCCCCCGTATCCGCCTACGCCGACCAGTTGCCCGACAATTTTTATGTCCCCACACTGACCGAGCGGCGTGCGGACCGCAACCCGTACCTCGACGATCTCTTTGACGCCCTCGTCCTGGGGCTGCGCGATTACTTCGAGAAAGTAGGCGTCTTCGAGCGCTTTATTATTGCCTTGTCGGGCGGGCGGGATAGCGCCCTGTGCCTCCTCATGGCGGTGGAAGCAGCGAAGGCACTGGAGGAAGGTCGCAAGGCCGATGACTATGCCAAGCGCATCAACACGGTCTATCTGCCCAATTCCAAGTTCAGCAGCAGCGGCACGGAAAACGCCGCCCGGGACCTGGCCACAGAATTGGGTGTGCCCTTCCAGGTCGTGAGTATCGATGATGAATCCCGCGTAGCCATGGAAAAACAGGTGGAGTTGCTGGGCGATGCAACGGCCATTCATCACCTCGCCAAACAGAATCTCCAGGCCCGGGTGCGGGGCAATATGATTCTCAATTGGGCGAACAGTGCCGGTGGACTCGTGCTGGTTACGTCGAACCTGAGCGAAATGGGCGTGGGCTACAGCACCACGGGCGGGGACAATCAGGGTGGCTACTCCCCCATCGCCAATGTGCCCAAGACCCTCGTCTCGGAATTACTCGACTACATTTCCAAGCGCGACGGCATCAAATCATTGCAAGACGTTCTGGCCATGCCGCCCAGTGCCGAGTTGGCCCCGGACCAGCAGGACGAGACAGATCTCATGCCCTATCCCGTGCTGGACGACTTGCTCTACCTCTATGCCCGTCGCCGCATGTCCCTCGCCGATTGCTGGCGGGTGTTATGCGCCCGTCATGAAGCCTACGATGCCGAAGATCTCCGCTCGTGGGCACGGGATTTCGCGGTCCGCTTCTCCGCGAACCAGTGGAAACGGGACCAGCACCCGGTGGCGCTGAAGGTCATGGATCTGGACCTGGACCCCAAGACGGGCTTCCGTTTCCCCGTAACCCAGAGCATTCAATATGAGTTGGATGAGTTGGGTAGCGCGGAGTGAGCATGATGAACCCTTCAAGCGTTCTCGATGTCGATGCCGATGTATGGACCCCCCATCCCGATACCACCGAGGATGGTATAACAGCATGGCATGATGCCCATGGCGTCGTTCTCACGATGCAACTCATCGGCCACGACGAGTCCCTTTACCGAAATCTCTCCGACATCGGGTGGGTCCGCGCTCATTATCGAGATAGCTTTGCTGATGCAGGCATGGGAATCATTGAGTGCAGCTTTACGAAAGAACCAGGATGCCGATCGGTCGCAGTGATCGGGAAGGATGTCGGTTCGATGGGTAGTCCATGCCGCTACATGGGCGCGCTGGCAATACCACTCAAAAGACTTTCTATAGTATTCAACCTGGTCGCCGAAGAACGGGGAACCACGGGCGTTAGGGATACGATAGTATTGGAAGAGCTCCTGCGGAGCGGCGACGTGCGTCTACCAGAGATAGATGGCAGCCCACTAACTGGCTGGTCTGCCGATCCCTATTTTCCGGATTTTGAAGGGCCGCCGCTCCGGAACCGCTCGGACGATGCGAAATATGATAGTCGATTCCCAGACCATCCGCTCAGCCGTGTCCGGAAACGTTTGAACGAACTGCCCGGCCAAGTTAAATTTTCCTCGGCCATTTCGGACGCGATTGCGCTGACAGGCTACAAACCCTGGTGGCAAATCTGGTGACATCCAGAAAATCTGGCGGCGACTTGTCACCCCGTAAAGAACGACACGATGCCGTAGATGAAAAAGAAAAACACGACGAGGATGGCAATGCAGCCACTGGCGCAACAGCCCCGCCCGTCCGTGTTGATATTGTCGATGCGGACACTACGGCCCCAGACCTGATCGCCCTGGGCCGGTCCCTGGGCCTGGGGATTGAAGAAGGGGTCTTCTTCGTAGCGGGCCGTCTCTTCTTCCTCACCAACGGATTCGGCATGAACTTCAATAATTTGGGCCGACGCGGGCACCGGGACCGTATTAGACGCGCCGCACTGGGGACATATAACGATTTGGCCCGCCATCTCTTCGGGGGCCTCCAGGAGGGCCTGGCATTGTGTACAAACAACTTCCATCAATACATTCTCTTGGTTTAATAACTAAGCCAGCCCCCGCGCATAGGGCTATTCGCAGAGACCGGCTGTATATTTCAATCCAGGGTGCCTCGGCACCCGCTATTTAAGCTACCACAACGGGCAGGGGTTTATTCACTTCCGCTTCCGGGAGCTGCATTCTCATAGCCATCCACCCGGAAGGACTGACCACCCGTCATGCTGTAGATGTCGTTGTCGATGAAAACCGTGCTGAAAAGCGGGTCGGTTTCGCCCAACAAGCTGTCATAAGTAACCCGCAGCAGGGGGCCAAAAGTGCCAAAGGGAATAGGGTCCCCGGGACTCTCGAAAAAGAGGGTCACGCCGCCATTCTCCGTGTCGGGCGTTTCCGTCATGGTCCAGCCCGCAAAAAGCCCGTCGTTGTCCCCATCCACCGCGCTTACCGTGAAACCGGTGGCACTGTTCAGGTAAATGCTGAACTGGCGAATGAATCGTGGCACGTAATCGGCCCGAAGGAAGACCGTGGTCGCCGTCTCGCTGTCGGAAGTCACAAAACGTAGCCTGCCCTCGAGCACACCATTGCCCGCATAGCGGGTGGGCACAAAATTATCGGTGGCCGTATAGCTCACCGAGTCTCCCCGAAGGGTCAGCGTAAAGCCGGGCATGAAGGGATTGGCATCCCGAGCGAGGGAGGCCCATCGGATCGTGTATTGACCATCCAGATCCTGCACGATTCGCTGGAAGGAGCTATCCAGCTCGGAGACGGACTCCGCACTGAAGAGCATGCCCTCCGTGCGGGAGGTCAACTCCTGCAGGTCGGTGGCCAGTCCGCCCGTGCCGAAATTGATGGCATAGATTCGCACGCCCCGGTTTTTCGCGAGGTTGACCACATCGTTGGTGGTGGCCACGCTGGACGTATCATTGCCATCCGTAAAAATAATGATATAGCGGTCTTCCTCGACCACCGAGCCCGCCGCGAAAGAACCCGCCGCATCGAGCACGGCATCAAACATGCGCGACGCCGCAGAGAAGCCCTGCACCACCTCCGATTGAATGGCATTGATGCGTTCCCGCGTATAGGCCCGGTCCACCGTAAAGGGAACCACCTGGGTCGCCTCAAAATCTTCCCGGTGAAACTCGGTCACGCTGACCAGGGCGTCTTCATTGAGGGCGGACAGCAACGTATTCTGGGCCGCCGCTTCCATGGCCGCAATGGCGCCATTCGTGGATTGCATGGAAAGGGTGTAGTCGAGCACCAAAGCCACTTTCAACTGACGGGCCGTACCGCGCTGAATGTGGACGCCCGTTTCGCTGCCTACGGTCCTCGAACCCTCCCGGGCCGACACAAAAAACTGTCCCGGGTCACGGACGACCGCATTGCCGTCGGCATCGTGGAGCGAGAAGGCGAAGTCAATGAGGTAGGGAGACGAAAAGAGCACAAAGGGATTGACCACATTGAGGGTGTCGGTATTCCCATCCGTATCCTGAGTGACTGATACGGCCACTTCTTTGGTGACGATACCGTTGGCGGAAAAGGTGATACTGCCCGTATGCTGTCCGGCGGTGAGGCGGCTGCGATTAATCGATACCTGCACGGTCTGCCGGTTGTTGGGGCCCGTGCTTGTAACCGACTGCGTGTTGACCACGATCCAGGAGGCCGACGGGGTCACGGCCAGGGTGAAGGACTCCACATTGGGGTTGTCATTCCAGACTTCGAGAAAACGGGGCAGTTCACTCCGCTCAAAATCGAGGCTGGTGTTGGAAAAGGCAATGGCATCCAGGGGCTCGGGCGGACACCCCGCCATAAACAGGGTTGCCACAAGCACCACCATCACATTGGCCATTCGTTTCAATACCGTCATGAACACCCCTTTCTCTGGGAATACGCACCCAACCGCGACCACGCCATTATAGAGCAGCCCCCGTCGGGATAGCCACGTGGGTGGCAGGCCTCTATTCTACTCTCTCCCGTGCGTTTCGTTGCTTTTTTGGGTACTGGCTCGGTATACTACCCGGACTTGATTTTGGAGAAAAGTATTCAAAATCATCGGGTCCGGGTTCCCGCGTGGTCGCTTTGACTCACGTCATATTCGGGAACAGACCCGGGCAGAAGGCCCGTCCTCTCCCCCACAACCCCTTAATTTACAATTGGTTACGTGTGGAGTAGTGTGCAGCCTGCCCTTGGATACTATACATTCATCGTTACCGGTGTGGTGTTGCTGCGCACGTGGCAAGTCCCGCACCAAACAACCCGCTCTCAGCTGGAAGAAGGTTTTCGCCATGATTATCATAATGGCCTCTCGCGAAAAAAAGGATGTCGACCACGTAGTGGAGAAGGTCGAAGCCTTCGGATATCGCGCCCATATTATTGAAGGCGTAGAGCGGACGGTGGTCGCTGCAGTCGGCGACGAACGGGGTAAAGAGCGCCTCCACGCCCTGGAGAGTCTGGCCCACGTGGAACAGGTCGTTCCCATTCTCAAGCCCTACAAGCTGGCCGGCCTTCAGGTTAAAGAAGAGCGCACGGTCGTTTCCTGCGGTTCCGTAAAAATCGGTGGCGGCAATTTCTGCATCGTCGGTGGACCCTGCTCGGTGGAATCCCGCGAGCAGATCCTCGAGACGGCGGAAATCTGTAAGAAAGCCGGTGCCAATATCCTCCGTGGTGGTGCCTACAAGCCCCGTACTTCCCCCTATAGTTTCCAGGGCATGGAAGAAGAAGGCCTGATTCTACTCGAAGAAGCCGGTAAAGCCTTTGGCATGCCCGTCGTGACGGAAGTCATGACGGTGGAACAGGTTCCGTTGGTTGAAAAGCACGCCGACATGTTCCAGATCGGTGCCCGTAACATGCAGAACTTCGGCCTCCTCAAGGCGGTGGGTAAGTCCCGCAAGCCGGTTTTCCTGAAGCGTGGCATGATGTCCACCATCCAGGAATTCCTCATGTCCGCCGAATACATCATGTCGGAAGGCAATCCCAACGTGGTTCTCTGCGAACGGGGTATCCGCACCTTCGAAACCGAGACCCGGAATACCCTCGACATCCAGGCGGTGCCCGTGTTGCAGAAGCACACCCACCTCCCGGTCGTCATTGACCCCAGCCACGCCGCAGGGCAGTGGGATCTGGTCGCACCCATGTCGAAGGCCTCCGTCGCCGCCGGTGCTGATGGGCTCATGATCGAAGTGCACCCCCGCCCCGAAGAAGCCTTTTCGGATGGCCCCCAGTCGCTCAAGCCCCAGCGCTTTGCCGACCTGGTAAATGAATTGAAGCCCTTCCTGGAACTCATGGGCCAGAAAGTCAGCTAAATCCCCTTATTTTTGTTAGAATACCGCGGCAGCGGGCCATCGCGTCCGCTGCCCTTTTTGTTCCACTCCATACGGTCGTTGTTTACAACCAGCTAAGCGATTTACATTATGGCCCCTGCAGACGAAGAGACGGACGTGACGTCGGAATCCAACGACGAAGCAGTCGAATCCAACGAGGAAACGGCGGAGGACGAACAGGTCGACTCCGAGGAAGCAGACCATGACGTAAACGAGTCCGATGAGTCCGATGAGTCCGATGAGTCCGATGAGTCCGATGAGTCCGATGAGTCCGATGAGTCCGATGACGCCAATGACGCCGATGAGGCTAAGTCCGAGGAAGCCGACGAGTCCGACGACGAAGACACCATGGATGGCGATGTAGACGACGAAGCGCCCGAAGAGCTCGGTCGTGACGAAATGCGTCAAGCCCTCTATGCGCTACTCTTTGCCAGTGACCGCCCCATGAACCCCACCCGTCTGGCGGAAGCGATCAGCGATGACATGGACCCCGAAGTGGTCACCATGATCATCGAAGAGTTACAAGAGGATATCAACGGTCGCGACGAACTCCCCTATTTCCTGAAGGAAATCGGGGGCGGCTATCAATTGATGACCAAGTCGGCCTACGCACCCTTTATCCGCCGCCTCTACCAAATCAAGAAAAGCAAGCGCCTCTCCAAGGCGGTCCTGGAAACGCTGGCGATCATCGCCTACAAACAACCCACGACCCGCGCCGAAGTAGAAGCCATCCGTGGGGTGAGTGTTTCCCACGCCTTTGAACAGCTCCAGGAAAAGCGCTTTATCAAGGTTTCCGGCATTGCGGATAGCCCCGGTCGTCCCAAGCTCTACCGCACGACGGAAGATTTCCTTCTGCAGTTTGGCATGGGCAGCCTGAAAGAATTACCCACCCTGGAAGAACTGCAGGAAATGCGCTAGATCGTGGAGCGCCTGCAGAAATACCTGGCCCATTGCGGCGTTGCTTCCCGCAGGAACGCCGAAAAGCTCATCGACGCAGGCCGGGTTACCGTCAACGGAGAAGTTGCGACCCTCGGGTGCACCATTGAGCCCCGCAACGACCTCGTGCTCGTCGATGGGGAGCGGGTGGGCCGCGAAGCACCCGTATACGTCTTGCTCAACAAGCCGCCCGATGTGGTTACCACGGTGAAAGACACCCATGGCCGGGAAACCGTCCTCGATTGTCTCGACGGCGTCTCGGCGCGCGTCTACCCTGTGGGGCGTCTCGATATGGATGTGGGCGGGGTCCTCTTGCTCACCAACGACGGCGAACTCGCCAACCGGCTCATTCACCCGAGTTACCAGATCCCCAAAGTCTATCTGGCGTGGGTATGGGGCCGGGTTGATGACGAGGCCTTGCAGCAATTGCGTGACGGCGTCGAATTAGAGGACGGCAAGACCGCACCGGCCCAGGCCCGTATCGTGGAGCGGGGAAAACGTCAAACCCTCCTTCGCCTCCAGATCCATGAGGGCAAAAAGCGGGAAGTAAAGCGCATGTGTGACGCCGTGGGTCATCGGGTGGACACCATGAGTCGCATTGTCTTCTGTGGCCTTCAGGTCCGCGATCTGGATCCCGGTGAATGGCGCTACCTCACCGACGAGGAAGTGCAGGCCCTTCGGGACGCGACCAACGCCTAGCAGCCCCTTTCTTCGCCCCCTTACCCGACCGCAATTTTCTTGCGGCGGGTGACTTCTGGCAGTTTCTATTTCCCTTCGTTATAATCGAAGGGCAACGCACCGTTGCACCGATGCGCCTAGTTGGAAACTGCACGCGAAGGCCCCCATGTTGCGCCCCGAAGACATCGAGCACTACAAAGCACTCCTCCTCCAACGACAACAGGAGGTGGCGGACCAATTTGCACAGCTCGAAGAAATGTCGCAGCCCGTTTCCCCCGACCCAGCCATTGGACGCCTCACCCGTCAAGACGCCATGCAGCAACAGCAAATGACCCTCGAATCCCGCCGCCGTCTTGATTTGCAGGGTACGCAGTTGAAGACCGCACTACAGCGCATTACCGACCACAAATTCGGTACATGCGTACTCTGCAAAGAACCCATCGCCACCGCGCGCCTGGAAATCGTCCCCGAATCCCCCCTCTGTGTCCCCTGCCTGGAAAAAAGAAACAAGGAAAACCGCCGTTAGTCGTCTGTAGTTTAACTTCGTTCGTACCGCTGCCCTATACTGTCCCGTAGGAGTTTCCCCCAATGCCCCGTATCTCCGCCATCATCGCGCTCTGCTTCGCGGTGTACGCACTCTCCCCCTCCCATGCGGAGGATCTCTCCGAACTACCTTTTCCCGTATGGAATGTGGTCCCTCCCCTGACCTACAAACATGATGTCGCCATTGTCGAATCACGACCGGCCGACCGGCTGCCCATTGTGGTCCCACCCTTTGAAGAACATGTCCGCGGGACCGTGCCAGACACCATTCCACTGGCCCCCATTGACGCGGTAACCCTGCAGAAAAATTCGCTGGTACTGGGAACGGGCAACAAGACCCTTACCGTCGACACCAGCACGTGGGCACCCCCGGCCTCGGCCGAAGCCGTACCCGACAGCCTCCTTTCGCCCCGGGTTGCCATGGGCTTGAGTGTCGATGGGCGCACCCGTCTGGCGGCTCATCGGGAAACATTGGAAGCCGAACCGGGCCTGCGCATTCTCGACAGTGCCGAAGATTCCGAGTATGTCTGGCTCGCCACCAACCGGGGCCTCTATTGCCTGACCCGCAACGAGCTTCAATTTCACCCCGAGTACGGTGTGGGTGGCCCCCTGGCCACCCAGGTCACTGCGGTTTCCATCGACAGCCGCGGTGCACTCTGGACCGGCTCTCCCCTCGGCCTGGGCGTCCGGGATGTAGACGGCACGTGGCGGGCCATACGGGGACGGGATGGCTTGCCGGTGGAAACCATCACCGCCATCGCCGTCGACGCCAATGATCGCCTTTGGATGGGCACAAAGCATGGTCTCATTCACTACCGCCCCTACGAGTCGGGGCGCCAGTGGTTTTATCGCGAAGGCCTTCGCTATTTACCGGGAAACCTGATCCACGATGTGGCGGTCACCCCGGAAGGGCGCACCATCTTCACGGCCACCGACGCGGGTCTTGGCCGCCTCGATATCGTGACCACGACGCTCCTGGAACGGGCCACGACCATTGAAGAACGGCTGAACAAACACCATCGACGTCTCGGCATGGTGGCGGCGTCCACGCTGGCCGACAAGGAAGACCCGGATTCCTGGACCATCCGGGACGATGACAATGATGGCCTCTGGACTTCCTACCACGTGGTGGCCATGTCCCTCGCCTACGCCACGACGGGTGATGAAGCCGCCAAGGCATCGGCCATGGAGAGCATGCACGCCCTCTACATGTTGCAAAACGCTTCGGGCGTCCCCGGGCTCGTTGCCCGCACGGTGCTCCCCCTGGATGAAGCCATCGCAGCCGGCAAGGACAAGGATGAGCAATGGCGCCTCACGCCCGACGGTCAGTCTTATTGGAAAAGTGACACGTCCTCGGATGAAATCGACGGTCACTACTATGCCTTCTACACCTATTGGGAACACATTGCGAAGAACGACCCGGTCGAACGGGAAACCTGTGTCGCGCAGGTGCGCACCCTGACCAACTACATCGTCGACAATGGCTATGTCTTGTTGGACTGGGACGGAGAGCCCACGCGGTGGGGCATCTGGTCTCCGGAGCGGCTGAACGATGACCCCAATCGTTACCTGGAGAACGGGTTGAACAGCCTCCAACTCCTGTCCTTTTTGAAGACGGCCTACTACATCACCGGGGATGAGAAGTTCCAACAGCACTACATGAAACTGATCACCGAGCACCATTACCTGGCCAATGTGCTGTTGGAAAAGAAGGTGTATCCTGACTCCAACAATCACTCGGACAACCAGTTGGCTTATGTGGCGTGGTATCCCATCCTCCAGATTGAGCAGGACCCGGCCATCCGCAACACGCTCCATAAGGCGGTACGACGTCATTACAAGACACTGAACCGAGACCGGAGCAGCTTCTTTTACTTCGTGACCGCCACCATCGATCCCGACTTTGTCGATCTGGAATCTGCCGCCCTGAATCTTCGCCGGATTCCTACTGACCGGCGTCAGTGGCAGCAGTTGAACAGTCACCGGGCCGACGTGGTCTTTGACCCGCGCATCGATCGTTTCGGAAAGACCCAGTTGGTTTCGGCCCTGCCCGTGGACGAACGCCAGTTTGGCCGGTGGAACCGTAACGTCTATTTGCCCGAAGAGAATAACTCCAACCACCGTATCGAGACGGGGGCCGACTTTCTCATGCCTTATTGGATGGGCCGCTACCACGGCTTTATCGCCGAAGCGCCCATCGCTAAGACAACGGAACCGTAGCGCCCACGGGTGACATACCCAATAAACTTCGAACCCGTCCGCAAGCTCCGTGGTCTTGCGGGCGGGTTCTGACTTATAGTAGACCTTTCGATTGTACTTATTGCGGCCACTCAACGAAGGAGTTCCCTGTGTTCCGTCCGATCAGCCTTTCCATTGCCCTTTCCTTGCTCCTCTGCGCCGGGGCCTTCTCCCAGGTGACCGACGTGCCTGGCCTTATTCCCATCACCCCCCTCGTTCGCGTCGTGGACCTGAACGTGGGCGAAAGCACTATCGTCACCCTCCACGATGGCAGCAGCGTAACGGTCACACTCGGCCACCTCGCCGAACACACGGAACCGGTGCGCAAAGCCGTTTATGGCAGCACACTGAAATTGGTCGTGGATGAAGTAGAGCTGACCCTGGAAGCCGGCCCCTATCGGCTGCCCCAAACGGTGGGCAACGTACAGATTGACTGCACGGCCACCAAGGGGCTCAACGGCAACGGCACCCCCGCCTTCTGGGGACTCGACAAGGATGTCCGACTCCGCCTATGGCCCAAGGATTCCCCTTACCTCCAGCCTGGGTCCATGATATACCCCGTAAAACAAGGCTGGAACAGCACGCGCACCTGGTTCGACAATGAACCGGTCCACGGGGGAAACAGCATCTTGCAACACATTTACTATCACGCAGGGATGGACATCGGCGCTTCGGAAGGCCTGGCCCCCGTCATCGCCGCCACCGACGCCCTTGTCGTGCAGCGGGGTGAGGACGTGCTGGAGGGGCATAAAGAAAACACGCCCACCAGTCCGCGCTATGATGTGGTTTATCTGATGGATGGCCGGGGCTGGTACTACCGCTACTCCCACCTGAAAGAAATCGCTCCCAACATCCAGCTCGGTGCCGTCATCAAACAGGGCGATCCCGTCGGCGTGGTGGGGAAGGAAGGGGCCAGTGGCGGTTGGTCGCACCTCCACTTTGAAATCAAGAGTCGCCAACCCTCGGAAAAGTGGGGCACCCAGGCCGCCTTCGCCTTTCTTCATGAAGCCTATGTAAACGAGTTTGGCCTGAGTCTCTATGCCAACGCCCGGCCCATGCAAATGATTACGGCCGGTGAGACGGCCCACCTGGATGGACGGCGTTCCTGGAGTGCGGATGATTCCATTACGTCCTATGAATGGACGCTCTTCGACGGCACGAAGCGAGATGGCACCTATCTGGAAAAGGTGTACCCGACGCCGGGCTTCTATTGCGAAACCCTCAAAGTGACGGATCGCGCGGGAAAGGTGGCCTATGACTTCGCCTATGTCATGGTGCTGGACCCCGCCGATCTGGAGCACTACACGCCCAACGTAAACATCAATTACTACCCGACCCGCGAGCTGAAGGCAGGCGACCCCATCACCTTTAAGGCCCGGGCTTTCCGGATGAAGGGCGGGGAGGAAACGTGGGACTTTGGCGATGGAAGCCCCATCCGGAC
>Ga0070727_10004144_pt1 | contig 12535 bp, 9 predicted proteins | sample tdAd472_FD_66722 | JGI IMG/M metagenome (GOLD analysis project Ga0070727, IMG submission 66722) | Marine sediment microbial communities from the Atlantic coast under amendment with organic carbon and nitrate - tdAd47.2 | ecosystem: Environmental > Aquatic > Marine > Coastal > Sediment | place... | reverse complement strand
CAAAACCGACAAAAAACTTGATCCAAAATTCTTTTGACTTTACCCAACTAGTTTCGATTTTGTACAGATACAGAAACACACAAGTAACTAAAAATGGAAATGACATGTGCATAAACATGAACAACCATTTGAGTTCAGAACCGGTGTAAGAATCCAGAATAGAATCTTCAAAGTCATATTTGTAGTTGAAATAGGTGCATACAGATAGAAAGACAGCAACAGATAGGTACAGCTTAAGATGAAAGTGGCCTTCGAGGTATTTCTTTAGATAGTTGATGATAATGCGCATTTGAAAGAGTTTTCTGCTTGTATTGTCTGCTCAATTATAAATTTCTTCCTTAAGAATTAATACAAAAGAGGACTTAAAATATTGAATGTCCTTATTTTTATAATGAGAGCCCGCAAAAGTATCTATAATCTATGGGCAAGCAACTAGTTTCCCAATGTCAAATGGAGAATTAGCAGGTCCTTTTTTTAGCATCAATTTATGTATAGTTACAGACTGGAAGCAACAATGTCAATACAGCTCAAGTGCTGGATAAAATTGTTTATGCCCTTCTTTTTTAGAAAATGATTCTTTGCAAGTACTGATACTTCCCAAACTTCAATTGCTTCGGAAACTCCTCCTTTTCTACCCTATTAAATTCATGTGTCATTTTAGTGTATACCTGCTACATCTTTATGACAATGAAGTTGAGGTGGATGATTAAGAAAAACTTTTTATATTTACCTTCGTAATAGTATTACTATCATATACAATGTGATTACTTTTAATATATGGCAATAGTTTCCATTCAAATAGGAGAGAAGTATTACACTAAAGATCCTCAGTCTACAGAGCTTGGAAGAAAGATTGTATATGCTGGAATTGAAATGTTAGATCAATTGGGTTTTGAAGAATTTACCTTTAAAAAATTAGCAGAAAAGATAGGATCAACTGAAGCATCGGTTTATCGTTATTTCGAGAATAAATTGAAATTGTTGGTCTACCTTACTTCGTGGTATTGGGCTTGGATGGAATACATGATAGATCACAAGACCCATCATATTCGGGATAAAGAATTGAAACTCAAAGAAGTAATTAAAATCCTTTGTCATGTTGATCAAGGTCATTTGAGTATGGATTTGCCTGGTGTCAAAACATCTTCACTCAGAAGAGTCGTCGTGAGTGAGTCAGACAAAACATATTTGACTAAAAAGGTGGATGAGATTAACAATCAGGGTCTTTTTAAGGGCTTTAAAGGATTGTGTCATAAAATTTCTGTCTTAATTTCAGAAATTAATCCGAATTACAAATATCCACATGCTATTGTAAGCACTATATTGGAAGCATCGCATCGTCAGGCGTTTTTTGCCCTACATCTTCCATCTTTAACAGAAATAAGTAAAGAAGGTAAGAAGAGTGTTGAAAGACAGGTTTACCTTTTTATTGACACCCTAATTTGCAAAGTGTTGAAATAAATTTTTTACCCAAAATCAATAGTAATACTATCGATAATGAAAGCATGAATATTCCTACCGAAACTACATTTACACCTCTAAAACGGCTTTTTCGAATGCTTTCTCTTGACAGAAGAGAGATTTTCGTGATCTATGCATATTCTATTTTTAATGGATTGATTAACCTTTCGCTTCCACTTGGTGTGCAGGCTATAATAGGGTTTGTAATCAGTGCTGAGTTTTCTTCTTCATGGGGGCTTTTGATTTTTATCGTTGTTTTGGGTGTTGCTACTTCTGGAATAATTCAGATTCTTCAATTGTCTTTGACAGAATTGCTTCAAAGACGAATTTTTACTAGGGCATCTTTTGAATTTGCCTATAGGATTCCAAGATTCAAGATGGAAGCTGTTTCTGATTTTTACGCACCTGAATTGATGAATCGATTTTTTGATACATTAAGTGTACAGAAAGGATTGCCAAAATTACTCATAGATACTACTACTTCTATTCTTCAAATTTTATTCGGGTTGATATTGCTTTCCTTTTATCATTCATTCTTTGTCTTTTTTGGAATTATTCTCATTGGAATGATTTCATTGATATTTTTTATATCTGGTCCTAAAGGGTTAAAGACAAGTATTATGGAATCCAAATACAAATATCAAGTAGCTCATTGGCTTGAGGAACTAGCAAGGGTAATGGCTACTTTCAAACTAGCAGGACAGACCAACCTGGCCATCGATAAAATGAATTTTTATGTTACTAATTATCTGAAATTCAGAAAACAACACTTCAATATACTCATTCTTCAGTTTGGCAATATTGTGGCTTTCAAAACAATAGTAACTGGCGGACTTTTAATATTAGGAAGTATTTTGGTAATCAATCAAGAAATCAACCTTGGACAATTTGTTGCATCTGAAATTATTATTCTTTTGGTTTTAAACTCATCAGAAAAACTAATTCTGAGCATGGAGACTTTTTACGATGTTCTTACGGGTTTGGAAAAATTGGGACAAGTAACAGATATTGAAATTGAAGGTAACGAAGGTATTGACCTCAATGAAATCACTCAGGGAAAAGGCATTTCACTTGAACTAACTGGACTTACGTACAAGTTTGCCAACAAAAACAAACCCACCATTGATAACCTAAACTTAAAGGTAGAGGTGGGAGAAAAAATATGTATCATAGGAGAGAATCAAGCTGGAAAATCCACTCTACTTGCTCTCATATCTGGTTTATTCAATGATTATCAGGGGTCGATTCAATTTAATGGAATCCCACTAGGCGACATCAATATCATGAGTTTTCGATCTGTAATTGGTGATAATTTAGGCTTGCAAGATTTGTTCTTTGGCACTTTGGAGGAAAACATAACCGTAGGGAAAAAGGAAATAGAAATGGAAGATATGCTTTGGGCTATAGAGCAAGTTAGACTAAGTGAATTTTTCAAAACCCTCCCCAAGGGATTGAATACTATGATTCAACCTGAAGGACAAGGATTATCCACAAGTATCAAGCGAAAAATTTTACTTGCGCGTACACTCGCTGAAAAACCCAAACTTATAGTAATGGATCATACGCTGCAGGGGCTAGATTTTGAAGATAGAAAGCACATTAGTTCTATATTGACTGATTCTAAAAATAATTGGACACTGTTAGCCGCTACAAGTGATCCATTGATGCTATCAAAATGTGATAAAGTTGTTACAATGGAGCATGGTACTATAGTGGATATTGATATTAAGAAAAAAGTTAATAAACCCAAAACAAACTAAAGCCATGCTTAATATTTCAAATAATCCAATCAATCGGGACGAAGTATTAAAGGATCAATCTGCATATCAGGATGTTATGGCGACTTCTGCTTCTCGCAGATTGGTTTACCTTCTGGCTGGTCTTTTCTTAGTCGGTTTTATCATATTGTTTTTACCTTGGACTCAAAATATTCGGGCCAGAGGCAAGCTTACAACACTACATCCAGAAAACAGGGAACAAAACATCCATTCCATGATTTCAGGAAGAATTGAAAAATGGTATGTGAGTGAAGGTCAATTAGTAAATAAGGGTGATACCATAGTTTTTATCTCTGAGGTAAAATCTGAATATCTAGATCCAAAACTCATTGAGAGATCTACTAATCAAACCGATGCGAAAAAAGCATCGATTGGCACATATCAGGAGAAGGCTGAGGCACTTGCTGATCAAATTAGTGCTTTACAAAGAAATCAGAAACTGAAAATAGAACAGGCTGAGAATTATTATAGACAGTCCAGGTTAAAAGTTGTATCGGACAGCATTGATTATCAAACTGCTTTAATTAATTATGAAATAGCCCAAAAGCAGTTTGACCGGCAACAAAAACTTTATGATCAAGGACTGAAATCTTTAACTGAACTAGAGAAACGAAAGCAAAAACTGCAGGAAGCACTTTACAAGAAAATTTCTAATGAAAACAAATGGTTGTCAACTAAAAATGAATTTATCAATGCTAAACTTAACCTGACAATTGTTCAAAATGAATTTTCCGAGAAAATAGCAAAAGCCAAATCAGAAAGAATGTCGGCACTCTCAAGTGCGCTCGAAGCAGAAGGAGACTTCAATAAGCTTTCAATAAAGCAGTCTAGTTACGTCCGTAGATCAGGGTTTTACTACATTACTGCTCCACAGGATGGGTATGTTACCAAGGCGATTATTACAGGTATAGGGGAGTCAGTAAAAGAAGGTCAATCTGTTTTCAGTTTTATTCCAGCCAATTTTGATTTGGCAGTGGAAATGTATGTGCGTCCCATTGACTTGCCTTTGATTCAAGAGGGAAGAAAGATTCAACTCCAATTCGACGGATGGCCCGCATTAGTTTTTGGGGGTTGGCCAGGGATGTCTTTTGGTACGTACTCCGGGCGAGTTGTTGCTTATGATAAAGCTGCAAGTCTAAATGGTAAATTTAGAATACTCGTAGCTCCTGACCCGAATGCCGAGGATTGGCCCTCTCTATTGCGATTAGGGTCTGGTACGTATGGAATTGGGTTACTTAAGAAGGTACCAGTATGGTACGAACTTTGGAGAAACCTTAATGGATTTCCTCCTGATTTTTATGTAGAAGATTTAGATTCCAAAATCAACAAAAAATCAAAATGAGACAGCTTCGATTATTGATTATTTTGGTTCTTTGGTTCTGTCATTTTTTGGTTTGGTCACAATCAGAGAACGTTAAGGTTTTAAGCTTGGAACAATTTTATCAGCAGGTCTATCAACACCACCCCTTGGCCCGGCAGGCTCTCTTACTCAGAACTCGCGGTGACCTTGCGGTGAGTCAGGTCAGAGGAGCATTCGACCCGAAAATTGTTTCGGATTATAATCAAAAACAATATGATGGAAAGTCCTACTTTGACATTTGGGATACCTATGTTAAAATTCCAACGTTGTTGAATGTCGATTTGAAAGCAGGCTATCAGAGGAATCAAGGGGTGTATTTAAATCCAGAAAATACCGTACCTGCAGATGGACTTTATTATGCCGGAATTTCAGTACCATTCGGGCAAGGGTTGATTAAAAATGAACGAAATATCAATTTGAAGAAAAGTAAATTTGAGAAGCAATCTTTCCAAAACGAAACGGATAATGTACTTAACAATTTATTTTTTGACGCCAATTATGCATATTGGTGGTGGTATGAAAACTACCAAAAGAGAGAGACTGTTTCAATCAATCTGGAACTGATTCAGCAAAGATATGAAGGGATAAAGCAGTCAATTTCAAATGGTGAGAAAGCGTCGATAGACAGTGTAGAAATGCTTATTCAGGTCCAGCAGTGGTCCAATCATTTGAAAGAGGCAGAGCTAAACTTGCAAAATAGTCTTCTTTTGCTCCAAAATTTTTTATGGGCAGATGATTTGGACGTAAATACATTGTCGCCAAATTATGAAGACATCTACTTTACTACAGATTTAGATGATCATTTGGATTGGGCTATACAAAATCATCCAGACCTCAAAAAACTGACAATAGAAAGCAGTCTTCTTGAGCTGGATCGAAAATGGAATAGTGAACAATTGAAACCAATTATTGACGTAAATTATAATTTGTTATTCCCAACTCAGTCAACAGATTATAGACCTGTTTATTCTAATAATTACAAACTAGGGTTTCAATTTGTTTTTCCTTTATTGATTAGAAAAGAGAGGGCAAAACTCAAAATAGTAAAGATCAAACAACAGGAGTATGACCTCAAAATCAATCAGAAAAACCGTGAAGTCATCAACAAAATCCAGCAGAGTTACAACAAGGTCTATATTTTACAGGAAATGATCGAACAACAGGAGGAAATCCAAATAAACTATGAGCGCATGCTGCAAGCTGAACAGATTCGGTTTGAAAATGGAGAAAGTTCTGTGTTTTTATTAAATAATCGAGAAAACAAAAAGTTGCTGGGTCAAATCAAATTAATCGAGCTTCAGTCCAAGTACCATCGCTCTGTAGGTGAACTTAAGTGGGCAACAGGGAAATTGTATGATGATGCTTTTCCACAATGATAAAGATATAATGGCTTAGAGAAGAGTCACGTGTAAAGGATATGAAACGAAGATTACAACTAAAGAGAGTTGAATCCTATTCTGATACCTATAACCAAAATGCTTTCTTTTATGTATTTTTGATTGGATGCACTTATTCATTAAAGAAGTGTAATAACCTTATACCCTCATCAAATTTAAAGTATGAAAACAAAATCAACCTTGAAGGTTCTCATTTTATCAATCTTAGTATTTACGACAATTTACAAGACTTCAGCTCAAACAGGATCGGCTAGCGAACCTGTGCGATACATTGGTGGCGTAACCATAGATCCTAATGTGCATGAAGGGCGGTTGCGGTATGCCGTTGGTACTGAAAACATACAGGTTTTGCGAGCAAACAGAACCCATCCTGAGCAAGCGGAGGATTATGGCTGGACATACAATCATGCTCCAAACTTGGCCTATTGGAATGAAACATTTTTCTTGCAGTACCTCAGTAATCCTCAAGATGAACATGTAGCTCCCGGTCATACACTATTGGCAACTTCCACTGATGGTCGCCATTGGGGAAAGCCCAAGGTGGTTTTTCCTCACTATAAAGCACCAAAAGGAGTGACCATTCCGGAAGGATATGAAGGATATATGATGCACCAGCGCATGGGTTTCTATCTTGCCCCAAATGGTCGGTTGTTGGTGCTTGGTTTTTATGGTCACACCAGAGATCCATTTGGCAAAGGTGGTATCGGACGGGTGGTCCGAGAGGTAAAAAAGGACGGAAGCTTTGGGCCAATATATTTTATTCGCTACAGCACTTTTACTGATTTTAATGAAAAGAATACCAGTTATCCATTTTATAGAAAATCAAAGGATAAAGGATTTATTGAGTCATGCGAATCTCTCTTGGCGGATCGACTAAAAACCTTGCAATGGCTCGATGAAGATTATGGAAAGGATGACTTTTACGGAAAAGGAAGAATAGCCGATTCGCTTCAGGCGTTTTCTTATTTTCACCGGAAGGATGGAAAACTGGTAGGTTTATGGAAATTTTCGGCAGCTGCCATTTCCGAAGATGAAGGCCAAACATTTTCCGATCCTGTGAAGATTTCCACTTTGCTGATGGCTGGCGGTAAAAATTGGGGACAAAAAACAGATGATGACCGTTTTGCAATGGTATACAATCCCATCGAAATACAGGAATATCGTTATCCACTTACAGTCATCACTAGTGATGACGGGATGGTTTTCGATGATATGCTATTGGTTCAGGGGGAAGTGCCTCCTAGAAGATTTTATGGCATTTGGAAGGATTTTGGCCCTTGCTACACACGAGGTATTGTGGAGGGAAATGGAAATCCCCCTGGTGACGACATGTGGCTCACTTATAGCATGAACAAAGAGGATATATGGGTCAGTAAAATGTCTCTTCCTATTAGATATAAAGTGGAGGGAGCGATTCGGGAAAATTTTGACCAACTATCTCAGGGTGACCATATTCCAAACTGGAATATCTACTCTCCAAAATGGGCGTCTGCCAAAGTTGTGCAAGAATCAGACAACAACAATGTGCTGCAGCTGGTGGATAAAGATCCCTACGATTATTCCCGTGCCATAAGGGTATTTGAAGAAGGTGAGCAAGTGCGTATCAAGTGTCGTGTAATGCCAAAACAGAATGACACAGGAACACTAGAAATAGATGTGGTTGACAGGTATGGAAATAGACCAGTTAGAATCCATTTCAAACCTAATGGTCAATTGGTGACTTTCGATGGGGCTAAAGAAGTCCTGATTCAAAATTTTCAGGTGAATCAGTGGTATGACTTTGAGCTAACCATTGACGCCACACCTCATGGCAATTTTAGCCTTGAAGTAAATGGCAAAGAAAAGCTTTCCGGAATGCAACTTTGTGAAGCTGTGAAATCTGTGGAACGGATATCTTTTCGTACCGGGGAATATCGAATACTACCAACCAGAAAAACCCCCAATGAGGACGAAGTAGAACCATTGGCAGGGGCGGATGAACCCGTTAAGGAGGCTTCATTTTGGATTGATAATGTGGAGGTAATCAATCAATGAATCGTAGATGAATTGATTGAAAGTTTCTGAGTTTTAGAAAGGGTTATAAAGTAGTAAGCCTACTTTATAACCCTCCGAAAACCTTTAATGCTTTTTGAATAATATTTCTGAGTTAAATCTGACTCTACTACTCCACGTGAGGTGGATGCATGGATGAAATTTGCTTTGCCATTGTTTACTGAGGTGACAAGCCCACTATGGTACCATTTTTTGCCTTTGTCTTTAAACTTAAAAAATACAATGTCACCTGGTTTGATCCTGTTTCCTCCTACTTTTTTACCAAATTTTGATTGTTCTTTTGCAGTACGGGGCAGCTGGTAATTCGCTTTTTCGAAGCACCTGAGCATCAGCCCTGAGCAATCTATGCCACTACCTGAAGTGCCTCCATATTTATATGGCGTACCAATATAGGTTTGTGCAGTTTTGATCACTGTACTTGTTTTTTGCTGCCGGACTTTTTTCTTTTTCTGAGCAAAAACTCCTTGGGAAAATGAACCCAAAAGGATTAATATGATGGCAATGTATCGGACGGTATTCCTCATGTTTAATAGTATTTTGACCTGAATAAAATTAACGAGTAGATATAAAAAAAAGCGGCACAAGGCCGCTTTTATATTTTTGTGCAAAACCGAACCTTATGAGTTGTTTTGTAGCTTAATCAAATTCAATGCCGAACCAGCTTTGAACCATTCGATTTGTCCCGCATTATAGGTATGGTTTACCATGATAGTATCAGAAGTACCATCAGCATGCTTTGCCACCAAAGTCAATTGCTTTCCTGGAGCAAATTCTGTCAAGTCAGTAAAATCGAAAGTATCGTCCTCCTGTATTTTGTCATAATCTGCCTCATTGTCAAAGGTCAACCCTAGCATTCCCTGCTTTTTTAAGTTGGTTTCATGAATTCTGGCGAATGATTTCACTAAAACAACTGCAACACCTAAATGTCTTGGCTGCATGGCAGCATGCTCACGTGACGATCCTTCACCGTAGTTGTGATCACCAACTACTATGGTAGGAATCCCTGCTGCTTTATATGCTCTTTGTGTATCAGGTACTCCGCCATATTCGCCTGTAAGTTGGTTTTTCACCTTATCGGTAGACTCATTGAATGCATTTATAGCGCCTGTGAGCGTATTATTGGCAATGTTATCTAGATGACCTCTAAATCTCAACCATGGCCCAGCCATTGATATGTGGTCAGTAGTACATTTTCCTTTTGCTTTGATGAGCAACTTGGCTCCAGTTATATTCTTACCATCCCATGGTGAAAATGGAGAAAGTAATTGTAACCTTTTGGACTCAGGATCAACACTTATATCTACAGTAGAACCATCCTCAGCCGGAGCTTTGTAACCAGCATCTTCAACATCAAATCCTTTTGGAGGTAATTCCCAACCAGTTGGTGGGTCTAGCTTTACTTGCTCTCCCTTATCGTTGGTAAGGGTGTCAGTAATGGGGTTAAAGCCAAGGTTGCCTGATATGGCTATTGCTGCCACCATTTCCGGAGAAGTTACAAATGCGTGCGTGTTGGGGTTGCCATCAGCTCTTTTTGCAAAGTTCCTGTTGAAAGAATGTACGATAGTGTTTTTCTCTCCTTTTTCAGCCCCTGTTCTTGCCCACTGGCCGATACAAGGGCCACATGCGTTCGTAAATACTTTAGTGCCTATTTTCTCGAAAGTATCGATGATGCCATCTCTTTCAATGGTATATCTTACTTGCTCCGAACCTGGGTTGATGCCAAACTCAGCGGCTGGCTTTAAACCTTTGTCTATTGCTTGTTGGGCAATGGAAGCAGCCCTGGACATATCTTCATAAGACGAATTGGTACAAGAACCGATTAATCCCCATTCTACTTTAGTTGGCCAGTCATTGGCTGCAGCTTTTGCACTCATTTGAGAAATAGGAGTAGCCAAATCTGGAGTAAAAGGGCCATTTACATGAGGCTCCAATTCAGAAAGGTTTATTTCTATTACTTGGTCAAAATATTTTTCAGGGTTGGCATATACTTCTGCGTCACCAGTTAAATGTTCTTTTACATTGTTGGCAAGATCCGCAACACCATCTCGGTCAGTTGCTCTGAGGTATCTTTCCATGGATTCATCATATCCAAAAGTAGAAGTTGTAGCACCTATTTCAGCTCCCATATTACAGATGGTTCCTTTTCCTGTACAGGAAAGGCTTTTTGCACCATCTCCAAAATATTCTACTATTGCGCCAGTTCCACCTTTTACAGTAAGAATCCCAGCAACTTTCAATATTACATCTTTTGGTGCAGTCCAGCCGTTCAATTTTCCAGTCAGTTTTACACCTATCAATTTTGGAAATTTCAATTCCCAAGGCATGTCAGCCATTACATCAACAGCATCAGCGCCACCAACACCAATTGCAACCATTCCCAAACCTCCGGCATTCACAGTATGTGAATCTGTTCCGATCATCATTCCTCCAGGGAAAGCATAATTTTCCAATACTACCTGATGAATAATGCCTGCACCTGGTTTCCAGAAGCCTATTCCATATTTGTTAGAAACTGAGTCTAGAAAATTGAAAACTTCATTACTGGTATTTATTGCACTTTGAAGATCAGCTGCCGCACCAATTTTGGCTTGGATCAAGTGATCGCAATGTACGGTAGTAGGTACCGCTACTTTTTTCTTTCCGGCTTGCATAAACTGCAAAAGCGCCATTTGTGCTGTAGCATCCTGACAAGCGATTCTGTCTGGAGCAAAATCAACGTAAGAGTTTCCTCTTTCATATACTTCATTTGGCATCCCTTGTGATAAGTGAGAGTATAAGATTTTCTCTGCCAAGGTCAACGGTTTTCCTGTTAGTTCCCTTGCCTTGTTCACCCGATCGCCTATGCGTTGATAGACGGCCTCAATCATGTCTAAATCAAATGCCATATTTGTATATTTTTAATTATTAATAGTAATTCTTACGAAGGTTATGGTAGATACACCAAATGGTTGTCAAAAGTAAATAAATTACCTTACAAACTTTAGGATATCACAACTGAAATATGCTATAATCCTTGCAGATTGGACATAATATTTTCAATCATTTAGTTTTTTAGCAAAAACTTCGCTTTACAGAGCAAAATTATTGGGTTTGTTGCATTCAGTATGGTTTGTATACTTTTTTTCTGAAGAGGTATTTTTACTTCCGTAAAACTTCAATTTTTCTTTTGAGGTATTCTTGTTCGGCAGTATTATTGGTCAGTGAAATTGCTTTGTAAATGGTTTTGATTCCTTTTTTTATTTTGCCCGCTTCCACCAAAAACTCTCCTTTAATTGCATAGAATAAATAATGATTTTGGATTTGCGGGTTGGTTTCGAGTAACACCAACTCTGTGAGTGCATGGGTTGAAGATTTAGCTTTCCCTAGCGCAACTATTCGGTTTAATTTTACCATCGGCGAGGGGTTAAGTTGTTTTAAGGTATCATATATTTCTAATATGTCAGCCCATTTTGTTTCATTATATTGTTTGGCTTCACAATGCAGCCCACTTATTGTAGCCTGAAGGTAAACTCATTGATAAATGCTCCTTTAGTAGCTTTTTCTAAAAATTCCATTCCTTTTCGAATATAGTCCTGATTCCACTGCGATCGATTTTGAAATTCAAGCGTAATCAAATGCCCCTCTTTATCAACTCTGGCATCAAATCTTGAAGAATGAAAATACATCAAAGCCATTAATGCATTGCTCACAGATACGTTACAGTCATTATTTTCAAGTAAGATTCCATTTAATCTAATGGCTTCATGGCATAAATCTTTTTTTAATAGTTCATCCCCATTGGTGGTTTTATAACCTTCATTGAATAGCAGGTATATGATATGTAAAACAGTGTTTAACCTGTTTTTGATTTCTGCTGTATGAGGCAATTCCAATTGGATATTTCCTTCTTGAAATTTTCGCTTTGCTCGGGTATAGGATTTGGCAATTGTTTCTTCTTTTTTCAACAGTGCCCGAGCAATCTCCTTAATGGATAATCCACCAAGAATTTTTAGAGTAAGAATGATTTGATATTCTGTGCTTAGTGCAGGGTGGCAACAGGCAAACATCATTTTTATCACATCATCTTGAATAGACTCAAGGTTGATTTCCTGATGCTCAACAGGTTCGGAATACGAGGCATTAGATCCTTCCAGTCGTGAGGCTTTTCTCAGGTGATCTATGATTTTGTTGGAAGCCACAGTTACTATCCATCCTGAGGGATTGTTTGGAATCTTAGAGTAAGACCAGTTTTGCATAGCTTTGAACAGGGCCTCTTGCACAGCATCTTCTACCAGTTCTAGGTGTTGTGTGCCAAACTTTGCAGTGAGAAAGGATACGGCATTTCCGTATTCGTTTCTGAAGTAATGATCAACAAGGGAGTTTACCTGATCTGACATATCATGACTAGTCCTGAATAAACGTTACAGTTTTTACAAGGATAAATAAATTATATAGCATCGGGGATTATCTCGGTGCTATTTTTGGTTTTATAGGTTTTGATTTTAATA
>Ga0070727_10004141_pt1 | contig 12540 bp, 10 predicted proteins | sample tdAd472_FD_66722 | JGI IMG/M metagenome (GOLD analysis project Ga0070727, IMG submission 66722) | Marine sediment microbial communities from the Atlantic coast under amendment with organic carbon and nitrate - tdAd47.2 | ecosystem: Environmental > Aquatic > Marine > Coastal > Sediment | place... | reverse complement strand
TGTTTAGCAATGGAGAAGGATGGTTGTCAATAGAGGTGTTTTTCCGCTCTGGCATCGCCCTTTATTTCCCCTTAAACTCGCGCAAAGAATGAGCAAAAAATGAGTAAGAGGGGACCGCATGTCCAAGGTTGGTAACGAAATTCTGTCGAGTTACGGCACGACAATCTTCACCGTTATGTCGGCGCTGGCTGTTGAGCATAACTCCATCAACTTAGGTCAGGGATTCCCGGAAGGACTGGAGCCCGAAGACGTGCTGGACGTGGCTGCCAAGGCAACACGAGGCGGCCCGCACCAATATCCACCGATGATGGGTATCCCTGAATTGCGCCAAGCGGTCGCCTTCCATGAGAAGCGTTTTTATAATTTGGATGTGGACTGGCAAACCGAAGTGATGGTCACGTCAGGGGCCACGGAAGCGCTGGCTGATTGCCTGTTCGGGCTGATCAACCCCGGCGATGAGGTGGTGCTGATTGAACCGCTTTATGACTCCTATTTGCCAATCATTCAGCGGGCAGGGGGGATAGCAAAGATGGTTCGTGTTGCACCGCCCCATTGGGAGTTGCCACGCGATGACTTAGCCGCAGCTTTTAGCGACAAGACCAAGCTCATCTTGCTCAATAACCCAACCAATCCATGTGCCAAGGCCTATACGCGCGATGAATTGGAGTTCATTGCCGATCTGGTCAAGAAGCACGACGCCTATGCGGTTTGTGATGAGGTCTACGAGCACCTGGTTTTTGACGGGCGTGAACATATTCCGCTGATTACGTTGCCAGGGATGCGAGAGCGATGCGTCAAAATCGGTTCGGCAGGTAAGACCTTCTCCATTACCAATTGGAAAATCGGCTATATGGTTGCCGCCCCAGAGTTGCTAGGCCCCATTGCCAAGACCCACCAGTTCATCACCTTCACCACGCCGACAGGTTTGCAAAAAGGCGTCGCCTATGGCTTGAGCAAGGACGACGCCTATTTCAAAGGCCTTGCTACAGATATGCAGGCGAGAAGAGACCGTTTGGCTGTCGGGCTGAAAGATATCGGGTTCGGCATAATTGACTGCGCGGGCACCTATTTCCTGACCACTGATTTCAAGCCCCTGGGGTTCAACGGAACCGATGCGGAGTTCTGTCGCCATATCACCATGGAGGCCGGTGTGACAGCAGTGCCGGTCGGCGCCTTTTACCGTGAGGATGGCCCCGATCACTTCGCTCGCTTCTGTTTTGCCAAGGAAGATGCCGCAATCGACGAGGCGCTTGAGCGTTTGCGGAAGCATTTTAGCCCGTAATTCATCTTGACGGGCGTACAGGAGCGGAGTAGTAAATCGCCTCCGATCTTATGGCGGTAGTAGCTCAGTTGGTTAGAGCACCTGATTGTGGTTCAGGGGGTCGCCGGTTCAAGTCCGGTTTACCGCCCCAGATAAAACAAGGGCTTAGCGAGAAATCGCTAAGCCCTTCGTTGTTTTCATTTCAAAATATTGTCAAGTTTTTGATCACGCTAGGTGTTGTGCTTGGTGGTTGAACCAGCCAGGATCACTCATAGTTATTGCGACTGTATCTCGTAGAAGGAACGATCCTATGCGGCTGGAAAAATGGGCGGCCATCTTCATATGCCTTTCGTTGGCAGGTTGCTACGCGACAAAAGTTGATGTTTACAATTCGGCTATTTCGATGGATGCCGCCTTCCTGCCCATGCGGTGCGAGCAAGAAAAATCCTCTGGCAAAAAAACTGTGTTCAACTTGTCAAAGGGGCCTGAATGGCGCGACGGGGAAAACCACACTTATATCTTTGCCAATGAATCCAAAGATGAAACCGAGACGATTAATACCCGTATCCGGCCGATTGATGGAAACCTCTATGTAGCGGAGATGTCTGCAAAGGGTAATTTTGCTTTTATGGTTATAGAGGTGGGGGATCAAGGTTTGACAATGGTCATGCCGACGGACGCCCAGCGTGAGGCTTTGCTGGCGTCGAAGAACGTAATTGTAGAAAAGACATTTGGTGGTTTCCAAATTGATGGAAAACCAAAAGATATCCGTTCTTTTTTAGAGGGACACGCTTCCATACCCCTTCAAAAAATAGGGTTCTGCAAAAAAAATATCTTAACCGCCGGCTAAACGCCAAGCCCCCCGCCAAACAATGTGTTGTTCGCTCTTCTTGATCTGCGCTATTCCATCTGCAGTAGAGAATGTGTATTGCTAGAGACGTAAGAAATAGCTCGAACTGAAGAAAAACAGAAATAGCGAGCCGGAGATAATGACTAAAGAAGAGCCCGATACTGATTCGATTATCAGTCGCCTTCGCCAAGAGTTTATAGAGGCGGCAAGAGATCAGCTTGAAGATATAGATGGGAAGCTCATTTGGCTTTCCAGCCATCTTGATGAGGCCGAAGAGGCTCTTCTCGATGTACGGCGGAATATCCACAACATCAAGGGCCAAGGCGCGACGTTTGGTTTTCCAATGACCGGGCGCGTCGCCCATATGCTTGAAGACTACTTAAAGAATACCGATAAGGTCGGAGACAAAAACATCGGCGAGATCATGTCCTATCTCGCCTTGATGGAAGACCTGATTGCTTCAGGCGAAAGCATTGCACAAGACGATCCTCAAAAACTACTCGCCGACCTCCCCATTGGCGGGCAGGCCAAATTTACCGATCAAGATATTCACCCCATCAAGGTGCTGTTGGTCATGCCTCCCGGCACACAAAGAAAGCTGGTGGCGTCTGAGCTATTGTCTTGCGGATTCCAAGTCATGCGCGCCTACGACACGGTGCAGGCGCTCTCCATCGCCATGGATATGCGACCGGAAATCGTCTTTACAAACTATGAGATGGTTCCGTTTGACGGCCGCGAATTGTGCGACATTTTCAGCGTCATTGACGCCTTGAAACATGTTCATATCGTTTTGTTGACCAGTGCCGATGAAAAAGACGAACACCTGCAAGATTTGCCGAAAAACACATCGCTCGTGAAGAAGACCAAAAACTTCACCGAAGAGATCGGCGAATTGATGATCGAATGGAAGGTCTTCGGCTAGGGGCGAGGGCTTGAGGAAGCCTGGCCTAGCCCACTCCGTTTAAGTGCGAGCCTCACACCCAATACCCTTCAAATCTCGGTAGCAATTTTGATGGTTGCATCAAAAGGGCGCGTGGTAGCGTTGAATGGCATGGAATAATGTTTCAGGGGTAATGTAATTGGGGAGTGGTTTGGTGGGTGGGGAAAGATCAGGCGGCCCATTTTTTGTACTTTTTTCAGTCGCATCAGCGATTGTTTTGCCAATGGCCGTGTTTGTGTATGGCTTCGAACTTAATTTGTTTGGTGGAAAGGTAGATTCTTCATCTATTTTTGCCATTGCCTATATGCCCGTTGCCTGGATCGTCGGAACTATTCTTCTTTTTAAAAAAACCAATTGGCTCGCCTTTGCTTCGTGGTCTGGCGCCGCTCTTGGCGTAGCAATTATTTTTGTTCTGAAAGTTTGAGTTGATGCAATTGCTTTATCACTTGGTCAAGATGCGTTTCATGATCGCCGTTGCTCTGCTTGTCTGCTTGTCTGCTTTCTGGCGGCACCTGGGGCAGCATTCGCAGAGTCTGAAGAACTGAAAGAAGCCTACAGCCAATACAAAAAATTGGACGAACAAGGCCGATACTCTGAAGCAGAGGTTTATGCGCGTCGAGCTCTAGAGCTGGCCGAAGCAGAATTCGGTAAAGAACATGAAACGACGGGAATTAGTGTTTGGAATTTGGCGCAGCTCTACCTGAACCTAGGCCGGTATGGTGAGGCTGAACCACTTTACCTACGCTCTCTCGGCATTAGGGAAAAGGGCCTTGGGCCGGATCACCCGGATGTGGCAACTTCACTCAACGGCCTAGCCTGGCTATACTATACGCAACGCCGCTATGGTGAGGCTGAACCGCTCTATCTGCGCTCCCTAGCCATTGAAGAAAAAAGGCATGGGCTTGATCACCCTGAGGCGGCTTCCGTTCTCAACAACCTGGCCTTGCTTTACTATTCGCTAGGCCGCTATGGCGAGGCTGAACCACTCTATCTGCGCTCCCTTGCCATTAATGAGAAAGCCCATGGTCCCGATCATCCGGAAGTGGCCTCCACGCTCAGCAATCTTGCATTGCTCTATGATGCCCTAGGCCGTGATGATGAGGTTGAGCCGCTCTATCTGCGCTCCCTTTCCATTAAAGAAAAAATCTATGGTCCCAATCATCCAGCCCTAACCACCATACTTTTCAATCTTGCAATGCTCTATGATGCCTAGGCCGCTACGGCGAGGCTGAACCTTTTTATTTGCGCTCCCTAGCCATTAAAGAAAAAGCATATGGTCCAGATCACCCGGATGTCGCAAGTAGGCTCTATGGCTTGGCTAAGCTCTATGATGCACAGGGCCGTTATAAGGAGGCAGAGCCGCTTTTTCTGCGCTCTTTGGCTATATATGAACAATCCTATGGGCCAGACCATTCAAGTCTGGCAAATATGCTCAACAGCCTTGCGGGGCTCTATTGGCACCAAGGCCGCTACGGAGAATCTGAGAAGCTATATTTGCGCTCCCTCGCTATTTATGAAAAAGCCTATGGCCCCGAAAGTCTAGGAGTGGCATCCGCGATAGGCAACCTGGCCTGGCTCTACAAGACCCAAGGCCGATATGGGGAGGCTGAACCGCTATATCTGCGCTCTCTAGTCATTAAAGAACAAGCCTATGGCCCTGATCATCCAAATGTAGCAAATTCTCTCATTGGCCTAGCTCAGCTTTATGAAACTCAAGGCCGCTATGGAAAAGCTGAGCTACTTTATCTGCGCTCTTTGGCTATCAAAGAAAAAGCCTATGACCCCAACCATCCAGATGTGGCAACTGCTCTCTCTAGTCTGGCTGTGCTCTATGATACCCAGGGCCGGAATGGTGAGGCAGAACCGCTGTATCTGCGCTCTTTGGCTATCTATGAAAAAGCCCATGGTCCTGATCATCCTGACGTGGCGACCGCGCTTACTAATCTTGCATTTCTCTATAAAGATTTAGGTCGTTATGGTGAGGCGGAGCAGTTTTTTCAGCGCTCTCTGGCAATTCGAGAAAAAGCATATGACCCCGATCATCCTGAAGTTGCGATGTCGCTCGTCGGTCTTGCTGCTCTCTATGGATCTCAAGCCCGCTATGAAGAGGCTGAAAAGTTTTATCGACGTGCAATTGTTATCCATGAAAAAGCCTCTGGCCCCGGCCACCCTAGAGTGGGAGACGCGCTTAGCGGCTTGGCCTACATCTATGAGCATCAAGGCCGCTATAGAGAAGCGGAGCCGCTTTATAAACGTGCGCTTCCCATCGTTCTGAAGTCTGATGAGCTGAACTTACAGAGAGGTTTTCTTGCCAGCCTTGCTGACTTCAATAGCAAACAGGGTCGGACGCCATTGGCCATCTTCTTCGGCAAGAAATCAGTTAATTTAACCCAGAAATTGCGTCATGAAGTTTCGCACCTGACCAAAGATCAGCAGCGAGGGTTCCTAAAAGATAAGTCCTATATCTACAAAGATCTCGCCGACTGGCTGATCGAACTAGGTCGCTTGCCTGAAGCCCAGCAGGTGCTGGCGATGCTGAAAGAAGAGGAATACTTCGACTTCATCCAGCGCAGCTCAACAAATGGTGATGTGCGCGAAACCCGTGCTGCCCTGACACCAACTGAGCAAGCTGCAGAAGATAAGCTCTCCAAGCCATCTGACGAGCTGGCCCGATTAGGCAAGCGGGTGGCAGAACTTCGGGCCAAGGATGAGAGGGGTCAACTGAGTGAGGGCGAGACTGCCGAGATGGACCGCTTGCAAGATGCGCTGGTGGAAGCCGAAGAGACCTTCCTCGCTGCGCTTGATGAGCTGACGACGGTATTCGCCAAGGCCGGTCGCGAGACCGAGGTGGCTAGAAAGAACCTGGAAGACCTAACCGCTTTGCAAGACACTCTGCGTGAGCTTGGCCATGGGGCCGTTCTGATCCATGCCTTCATGATGCCTGAGAAGGTGCGGCTGCTGTTGACCACATCTGAAATTCAGCTCTCTAGGGATGCCGCTATCAAGGAGGGTGATCTTAACAAAATGATCCATGCCTTCCGCCAGGTATTGAAAGCACCGCAGCTTGACCCCCAGCCTCAAGCCCAAGCGCTCTACGATTTGATTATCAAACCTCTGCGTAAAGACCTGGAGGCCACAGGGGCCAAGACCCTAATGCTCTCGCTTGATGGAACCTTGCGTTACATCCCCATGGCGGCTCTGCATGACGGAGAGGCTTACCTGGGTGAACGCTATGCCTTGGCGCTCTATACGGAAGCAGCTAAGGACAAGCTTAAAGACAAGCCCAAAGGGCAATGGAAGCTCTCAGGCTTCGGCGTAACCAAGGCCCATGGAAATCTCAACCCGCTGCCTGCCGTGGCGACCGAGTTGAATGGTCTGGTCGGCGAGGGCGGGGTTTTGCCCGGCAAGGCACTCTTGGATGAGACCTTCACCGCCAAGGCTCTGCAGCGTTCGCTGCGTCGCGGCTCACCAGTGGTTCATCTTGCCAGCCACTTCGTCTTCAAGCCCGGCACGGTGGCCGACTCATTCCTGCTGTTGGGAGATGGCAGTCACCTTTCCCTACAGACCCTCGGCTCCGCCAAGTACCGTTTTCGGGGCGTCGACCTGCTCACTCTCTCGGCTTGTGAGACAGCAGTCGGCGGGGGAGGGCGCAAGGCCAATGGCCGTGAGATTGAAGGCTTCGGCATCCTCGCCCAGCGTCAGGGAGCCAAGGGCGTGGTGGCAACGCTCTGGCCGGTGGCCGATAGGTCGACCGGTGAGTTCATGAAGTTGTTCTACCGTATCCGTCAGGAGACAAAGGGCATCACCAAAGCTGAAGCCCTGCGGCAGGCCCAGGTGGTCTTCATCAAAGGCAAACAGGCACCGATGCTTATGGCTTCTGCCGATGCAAGAAAACGAGGGTTTGAACCAGCCAACGACAATGGCATTAAGAACTTCACTGCTCCCAAGGACGCACCCTTCGCCCATCCATACTACTGGGCGCCGTTTATCCTTATGGGGAACTGGTTATGAGGAAGCCCCTTGCCGTTAAATGACTTCAAAAAATCGTTTCCACTTTGATGGTGTAGACCACCACTTATCGACTACCCTTTTCTCCAATGCTAGTCGGATAGCCGATGGCTTTGTAGGCGGCGTGATTTTCTATACTGGGAGAATTAAATGATTGAGACCATGACCCGAACTGTTGAAATGCACCTTGAGGAAAACGAGTTGCAATTCACGACACGCGAAATGGGTGACGGCGAATCTAACATTGTTGAGCTGCCTATGAAGCTGGAGGCCGTGGAGGTACATTTAAAGTTCGTCATCAATGAGGAGACGCGCGTTTTTAACCTCTATGCCGGTATCCCCATCGCCGTACCGGAAGATCGCCGAAAAGCCGTTGCTGAGAAACTCAATGAGTTGAACTGGCGTACGGTGGTTGGAAATTGGGAAATGGACAAGTCCGATGGTGAACTCATGTTTCGGATTGGCGTGCCCATGGGGGATGCCTTCCTGACCTCGGAAATGGTGTTGCAGTTGATTGGTCGTTGTCTTGCCAGTGTTGATAGCGAGGTTGCTGATGTCTTGCGGGTTATCTTTTCACAAGAATCTGAGCCCGAAGTAGAGATAGAGACCTTAGCAGAGGAGATATTCGAGCAAGGCGAGCAGATCGGTGATGCTGAAGAGTTGAAAGCTGCCCACTCTTCATCTTCTCGCCGCCAGGACGACGGAGAACTTGATGCGCTGGGAGAGGAGTGTGAGCCGACCCAAGGGCCAAAGAAGGGCTCATCGGTCCACTAATTTTAAGCTAAAACCCACACCCGCAAAAAATCTGGTAATACCAATTTGACAGAGCGCTTTTCTTGTGCTTGTTTATAGATCATAAAAATCTAATATACGGCAGGGTAGGTACACCTACCCGCCGCCAGGGGATGAACGTTTAGGGAATAGCGCTTCAATGGGGCAAGCCCAAGGCCGAATAGTCGATGTGGTGATCGTCGATAAGAACCCGCTAGTCCGTAAAGGGCTGGAGCAGGTTCTGATTGAGGATGGTCGTTTTTGCGTGGTTGCAACGGTCAACGATGGCGAAAGCTTCGTGCGGTCGCTTGGGCGGGTGGAATGCCACATCTGCGTAATTGGTTGGGACATGCCCAATATGGGCGGGCGCAAGGTCTTGGAAGAGATCAAGCATCTCGAAACCCCGCCTAAGGCTGTTGTCTATACAGGAAACACCACGCCAGATATTCCGCGTCAGGTGATGCAGTTGGGTGGCGCTGGCTTTGTTCTTAAGAGTGACCCTACGTCAAGCCTGATCGATACGCTATTGGCAGTCGATGGGGGGCGAATGGTTTTTCCCTTCATGGATCTCTCGCGTCGCGATGAAGATCCGCTGGGAACACTCACCGGGCGTGAGCATGAGTTGTTGGCTGCTTTGGTTGATGGGCGAGCCAATGCACAGATTGCCCACGAGTTGGATATCTCGCTCAACACAGTGAAATTTCATCTCAAAAACCTTTATTGCAAGCTCAGCGTACATAACCGAGCGCAGGCCGTTGCCTGCTATTTGAAAGCGGGGCACAGGACCTAAAGGCAAGGGGTTGTGTGACCTACCTAGCAGTGTAGGATATGGCCCACCCAAGAGATTTTAGATAACCTATCCAAAGGGGTGTTTCGCTCCCCGCCCGTCCCCCCTAATGATCATCTAGCAGGGGCGGGGAAAAAGAATCAGAATCGGCGTCGACGGCAAGCCTATCGACGTGTTAGAGATGCTCAATATGAGGGGTGGACGACCGGCAAAATAAGGGCTTTTGCAGTTCTGAAATCTAGCGAGCAAATACGAATTTGAAGGGCTCGAAGAGGGCTTTTGTTTAGGAGAACGTCTCGATGACGGCAATACCCAATAAAGACATGGCAAACGCCATTCGTTTTCTCTCGGCGGACGCTGTGCAAAAAGCCAACTCGGGCCACCCGGGAATGCCCATGGGCATGGCAGAAGCAGCAACCACGCTGTTTGCTAAGTTCATGAAGTTTGATCCCAAGGCGACTGACTGGGCCGACCGCGATCGCTTCGTACTCTCTGCTGGTCACGGCTCCATGCTGCTCTATTCGCTGCTCCACCTCATGGGCACCGAAGATATGACCATGGACCAGATCAAAAACTTCCGCCAGTTAGGCGCCATAACCGCGGGTCACCCCGAGTATGGTCACGCCAAAGGCATTGAAGCTACAGCGGGTCCGTTGGGACAAGGCATCACCATGGCTGTTGGCATGGCCATGGCTGAGCGCATGATGAACGCCCGGTTTGGCGACGATATTGTCGATCACTACACCTACGTGATTTCTGGCGATGGCTGCCTCATGGAAGGGATCAGCCAGGAAGCGATTTCCTTAGCTGGCACGCTCGGCCTGGGCAAGCTGATCCTCTTGTGGGACGACAACGAGATTTGCATCGACGGCAAGACCTCCGTGACGACGAATGACGACCAGTTGGCACGCTTTAAGGCCAGCAACTGGGATGTCGCTTCGGTCGATGGTCATGACATGAACGCGGTCGCGGCTGCCATTGAGGCGGCCCGCAAGACCGGCCAGCCGTCGCTGATTGGCTGCAAAACCATCATCGGCAAGGGTGCCCCCAACAAAGAGGGAACCTCTTCAACTCACGGCGCGCCCATCGGCGACGATGAACTGGCACTGGCCCGCGAAGGCTGCGGCTGGCCCCATGCTCCGTTTGAAGTGCCAAGCGACGTTTATGATAGCTGGGCAACCGTTGGCAAAAATGGTGCGGCTGCCCGCGCCGAGTGGGAAGCCCGCTTAAACGCGCTGCCCGCCGACCAAAAAGCCGAGTTCGTTCGCATGATGAGCGGCGAACTGCCGAGCGACTTTGAAGCAACGCTCAATGCCTACAAAAAGAAGCTTTCCGACGAGCAGCCCAAATGGGCTACCCGCAAAGCCTCTCAAGAAGCGCTCAACGTGTTTACTGCAGCGGTTCCAGAAATGATCGGTGGTTCTGCCGATTTGACCGGCTCCAACCTGACCAAAACGCCCAGCACCGAAGATATTTCGGCCGCTGACTTCTCTGGTCGTTATGTGCGCTACGGCGTGCGTGAGCACGGCATGGCCGCCATGATGAACGGTATGGCTCTGCACGGCGGGTTTATGCCCTATGGCGGAACCTTCCTGGTGTTTGCCGATTATCTGCGCGGTGCTTTGCGTCTCTCATCTCTGATGGAGCAGCGGGTTGCCTACGTATTGACCCATGACTCCATTGGCGTTGGCGAAGATGGCCCGACCCACCAGCCGGTGGAAACCGTTGCCAGCCTGCGCGCCATGCCAAACCTCAACGTCTTCCGTCCTGCCGATCCGGTGGAATCTGCTGAATGTTGGGCGCTAGCAATCCAAAACGATAAAACACCTTCGGCCATGGCCTTCACCCGCCAGGGCGTGCCGACACTGCGCACCACCCACACGGATGAGAACCTGACTGCCAAAGGCGGCTACGTGCTGGCTGAAGCTGATGGTGAGCGCAAGGCAACTATTTTGGCCTCGGGTTCTGAAGTCTCACTGGCCATGGAAGCCCGCGAAGCACTTCAAGCTGATGGCGTGCCAACCGCTGTGGTCTCCATGCCATGCTGGGAACTGTTCGATGCGCAACCCGCGTCTTACCAGGATGATGTATTGAAGCCTGGCACAGCCGTTGTGGCTGTCGAGGCTGGCATCTCCATGGGCTGGGAACGCTACATCGGTCGCAGCGGCGGTTTCGTCGGCATGACCGGCTTCGGTGCTTCGGCTCCGGGCGGAGAACTGTTTGAGCATTTCGGCATCACGGCTGCCAACGTCGTTAAAGCCGTCAAAGACAGAGTTTAAGGATAGGGGATTTAAACAATGGCACTCGTTTCTATGCGTCAGCTTCTCGACCACGCCGCTGAAAATGGCTACGGCCTGCCGGCGTTCAACGTCAACAACATGGAGCAAGTCAAAGCCATCATGGAGGCTGCCGACGCGACCAACAGCCCGGTGATTTTGCAAGGTTCTGCTGGTGCGCGTAAATATGCTGGCGAAACATTCCTCCGCCATTTGATCTTGGGCGCTCTGGAAGCCTATCCGCATATTCCTGTCTGTATGCACCAAGACCACGGCACTAGCCCATCGGTTTGCCAACGTTCCATCCAGTCGGGCTTTAGCTCGGTGATGATGGACGGCTCTTTGATGAGCGACGGCAAGACCCCATCGTCTTATGACTACAACGTGGAAACAACCAAGCAGGTGGTCGACATGGCCCATGCTTGCGGCGTTTCCGTCGAAGGCGAACTAGGCTGCTTGGGTTCGCTTGAAACCGGCGAAGCGGGTGAAGAAGATGGCATCGGTGCTGAAGGTAAGCTCGATATGGACCAGATGCTGACCGATCCCGATGAAGCCGCAGATTTCGTCAAGAAGACCAACGTGGATGCCTTGGCGATTGCTATTGGTACGTCTCACGGCGCTTACAAATTCACCAAAGAGCCGACCGGAAAAGTGCTGCGCATCGACCGGGTGAAAGAAATCAACGCCCGCATCCCAACGGTTCATTTGGTCATGCATGGTTCCAGTGCGGTGCCACAAGACTGGCTGCAGATCATCAACGAATACGGTGGCGAAATGCCCCAGACCTATGGTGTGCCGGTCGATGAAGTGGTCGAAGGCATCAAGTCTGGTGTTCGCAAGATCAATATTGATACTGACCTGCGCATGGCATCTACAGGTTCTATTCGTCGTCACCTCAACGACAACACGGCGAACTTTGACCCCCGCAAATACTTGGCTGAAGCCACTAAAGGCATGACCGAAATTTGCAAAGCCCGCTACGAGGCTTTTGGAACCGCTGGCAACGCCGACAAAATCAAGCCCATGTCTCTCGAAGTCATGTTCGAGAAATACGAAGCCGGTGAGTTAGACGCCAAAGTTAATTGAGCCCCGAACCCTTAGCGGCTTTGCCGCTTTAGGTGTACGGAGGCCCCCGCGCATGCGGGTGTTATAAAGACGTGTAAACTGGAGACTTGGAAATGCTCATTTCACCGTCCATTTTGTCGGCGGACTTCGCCAAGCTAGGTGAAGAGGTTCGCGCGGTTGACGAAGCCGGAGCGGACTGGATTCATGTGGACGTAATGGACGGCCACTTTGTCCCCAACATCACCATCGGACCGGACGTGGTCAAAGCGCTTCGTCCGCACTCCAAACTGCCGTTTGATGTGCACCTGATGATCGACCCAGCCCAGCCGTATCTCGAGGCCTTCGCCAAAGCGGGCTCCGATATGATTACGGTGCATGTTGAAGCCGACGCCCATGTCCACCGCAGCCTGCAAATGATCAAGGGCCTAGGATGTAAAGCAGGTGTCTCGCTCAACCCTGGCACCGACATTGATAGCCTCGACTACTTGCTCGATGACCTCGACCTCATTCTGGTCATGTCGGTCAACCCAGGATTCGGTGGTCAGAGCTTTATTCCTAGCCAGCTCGACAAGATCAAACGCA
>Ga0070727_10004140_pt1 | contig 12541 bp, 11 predicted proteins | sample tdAd472_FD_66722 | JGI IMG/M metagenome (GOLD analysis project Ga0070727, IMG submission 66722) | Marine sediment microbial communities from the Atlantic coast under amendment with organic carbon and nitrate - tdAd47.2 | ecosystem: Environmental > Aquatic > Marine > Coastal > Sediment | place... | reverse complement strand
ATCGCCATAGGCCTCTGCGTCCTCGAGAATCTCCTTCTTGATAAGCGTCTTCAGACGCGCCGAACTCTTGAGCGTCTTCTCGAGATCAATGCGTTCTTCGTTGAGCTGGCCCTGCTCGTCCGTGATCTTCATTTCCTCGAGTTTGGCGAGATAACGCAAGCGTAGATTCAGGATCGCTTCGGCCTGCAGGTCCGACAGCTTGAAGCGCTTCATGAGCACCGGTTTTGGCTTGTCCCCGGTGCGAATGATCTTGATGATCTCGTCGATATTCAGGTAGGCGACGAGCAGGCCGTCGAGTATGTGCAGGCGATCCAGCACGATCTGCAAGCGATGCCGCAACCGTCGCTTGACCGTTTCACGGCGGAACGTGAGCCACTCGCCAAGCAGACTGACGAGGTCGAACATCTTCGGCCGGCCGTCCAGCGCGATGATGTTCATGTTGACGCGCACAGTCCGCTCCAGAGACGTCGTCGAAAACAGGTGCGACATCAGTTCGTCGACGTCGACGCCGCGCTTCTTGCTGATGACGAGGCGGATCGGTTCCTCATGGTCGGATTCGTCACGCAAGTCATCGACCTGTGGCAACTTCTTGTTGCGCATTTGCACAGCGATCTGCTCGAGGATCTTGCTCCCCGATACCTGGTAGGGCAGCGCCGTGATCACGATATCGCCATTTTCGACTTTGTAGGCTGCCCGAAGTCGCAGCGTGCCACCGCCCGTCGCATAGATTTGCTTGATATCGGCACGCGACGAGACGAGTTCTCCGCCGGTCGGGAAGTCGGGACCCTTGATGTGTTTCATCAATGCCGAAACCGTCGCCTTCGGGTTGTCGATGAGGTGCACGAGCGCGCTGGCCACTTCGTTGAGATTGTGTGGCGGCACGTCAGTCGACAGGCCGACCGCGATGCCCGTGGTGCCGTTCAATATCAGGTTGGGCAGCCGTGCCGGAAGCACGACCGGTTCGTTCAGCATACCGTCGAAGTTGGGTGTCCAGTCGACGGTCCCATGCCCGAGTTCCTGCAACAGGCATTTGGCATACGGCGTCAATCGCGATTCCGTGTAGCGCATCGCGGCAAATGACTTCGGGTCGTCCGTCGAGCCCCAGTTGCCCTGCCCATCGATGATCGGGTAGCGGTAGGAGAAGCTCTGCGCCATCAACACCATCGCCTCGTAACAGGCCGAATCGCCGTGCGGATGGAATTTGCCGATGACGTCGCCCACTGTGCGCGCCGACTTCTTCGGTTTCGAACCGGCAGAAAGGCCGAGTTCGCTCATCGCGTACGTGATGCGGCGTTGCACAGGTTTCAACCCGTCGCCGATCTGCGGTAATGCGCGATCCAAAATGACGTACATCGAGTAATCGAGATACGCCTTCTCCGTGTATTCACGCAGTGGCTGTTGTTCGACGCCCTCGAGATTCAGACTGTTTTGCATACTCTGGGGTCCTTTTCCTATACCTCGGCCAGATTTCCCTTGGTCTCGAGCCAGTTGCGACGGTCCTGCGAGCGCTTCTTCGCGAGCAGCATGTCCATGAGCTGATCGGTTTTGTCGCGTGCACTGACAGTCAGCTGCACGAGGCGTCGCGTATCGCGATTCATCGTCGTTTCGCGCAACTGCGACGGATTCATTTCACCAAGACCCTTGAAACGCGTCTCTGTGACCTTGCCACGCAGTTTCTCCGCTTCGATGCGATCACGAATCCCTTTGCGCTCACTGTCATCAAGTGCGTAAAACACTTCCTTGCCGACGTCGATGCGGTATAGCGGTGGCATGGCGACGTAAATATGACCGGCAAGCACCAGCTCGCGATAATGTCGCAGGAACAGCGCGCACAGCAGAGTCGCAATGTGCAGACCGTCCGAATCCGCATCCGCAAGGATGCAGACCTTGTGGTAGCGCAGTCCGCTGATGTCATTAGTCCCCGGATCGACGCCGAGCGCGACGCTGATGTCGTGCACCTCCTGTGACGCGAGAATCTCGCCGGCATCGACTTCCCAGGTATTCAGGATTTTTCCCCGGAGCGGCATGATTGCCTGAGTATTGCGGTCGCGTGCCTGCTTTGCCGAGCCACCGGCTGAATCACCCTCGACGAAGAAGATTTCGCACAGCTCGGGTTCCTGCGAAGTACAGTCCGCGAGTTTGCCGGGCAGAGCTGGTCCGGAAACGATTTTCTTGCGAACGACTTTCTTTGCGGCCTTGAGCCGCCCTTGCGCCTTGGTGATCGCGAGCTGGGCGATCTGGTCGCCGGTCTCGGGATGCTGGTTTAGCCAGATGGCGAAATTGTCCTTGATGACACCGGCGACGAACGCCGCCGACTCGCGTGACGACAAACGCTCCTTGGTCTGACCCGAGAACTGCGGGTCTTCGAGTTTGGCGCTCAATACGAAATTGAGTCCGTCCCAGACGTCCTCGGGGGCGAGTGCAACGCCGCGCGGCAACAGGTTCCTGAAGTCGCAGAACTCGCGCAGCCCATTCGTAAGACCGGTGCGCAGACCATTAACGTGAGTACCGCCCTGCGGTGTCGGGATCAGGTTGACGTAACTCTCGGTGACCGACTGGCTGCCCTCCACCGCCCACACGAGCGCCCAGTCAACGGCCTCATTGTTGCCCGTCATGCTGCCCGAAAACGGCTCAGCCGGAAGCAGTTCACCCCCACCGATCGCTTCGACGAGATATTCCTCGAGACCACCCGAGTAACACCACTCGAACTTCTCTTTCGGTTTCTCGATATTGAGCCGGACGATCAGACCGGGACACAACACGGCCTTTGCTTTCAGTGCGTGCTTCAGCCTCGACACCGAGAATTTCGACGAATCGAAATACTGTGGATCCGGCCAGAAACGGATCGTCGTGCCCGTATTGGCCTTACCGACGGTGCCAACTTGCTCCAGCTTGCCGCGCTTCTTGCCGCCGGCGAAACTCATGTTGTATTCCTTGCCGCCGCGCCGAATCCAGACCTCGAGGTTCTTCGACAGCGCGTTGACGACCGAAACGCCGACGCCGTGCAGACCGCCGGAAAACTGGTAGTTCTTGTTCGAGAATTTGCCACCTGCGTGCAGCTTGGTCAGGATGACCTCGACGCCGGGCAGCTTCTCTTTCGGGTGTTTGTCCACGGGCATGCCGCGACCGTCGTCGACGACTTCGACTGAGCTGTCCTTGAAAACCGTGACTTCGATCTTTTTGCAATGACCCGCAAGCGCTTCGTCAATGCTGTTGTCGACCACCTCGTGCGCCAGGTGATTCGGCCGCGACGTGTCAGTGTACATACCGGGTCGGCGGCGTACGGGTTCAAGCCCGCTCAGGACTTCGATGTCCGCGGCGTCGTAGGTTTTAGCCATTACGTGAAGCTGCCAAGCGAATTCACGCGGAGATTCTAGCCTGATTGCCGCGGGCATGCACCAGCCGAATCGCCGGCACAGTATGAATTTGACCGCAAGCGGTCCTAATCGAGATCGCCAAGCAGGGAATTACGGATGTTTTCGGGAACCGGCAATATTTCGACAGTGCAGTTGTCGTGGTCGATACCGGCGGCAAGCTCAGCGTCGGATCGTAACGCTGCAATCTGCTCCTCTGTCAGCTCGAAGCGCAAAAAATGCACGGCCGAGGTCTTCTCGTCATCCGCACGTTCGAGGTCTTCGTCGGCAATGGCAAACACGCGGTCGAAGTCGCCAACCCGGACGTAAACACGGTCCTCGATGCCACGAAGCTGCTGCAGCATCGCCCGACGCTCCTCGAGTTCGGGGAATTCGATCATGAAGGTCGCCTTCCAGTTGGAGCCATCTGGAATCAGCGGATTGTAGGCGTCCAGTTCGTCGTTGATGCCGGCCGAGTCGAAGATGCGTTCTATACGCAGCATCTCCTGGACCTGGTATTGCATCGTTAGCCTGTCCTCGAAATACAGGGAAGCGTTGGTCCCAAGCTCGAGACGCCGGTTGCGTTTGTGCGCAAGCACATTATTGCGAAACTCGTCGCGGGCCTCGGAGTATTCCTCGAGACTCATGAGATCTTCACGCATCAGTTTCTTCATGCCGTCAGATTCCGTAGGCCTTGCGCAACAGGCTCATCGGGTGGCCAGCGCCGTGGCTCTCGAGCTCTTGCGCGATCTGTTCAGATGCCATCGGACAATCACTGACGAAGTGATCGGCGGCACCGCGCTCTACCTTGTTTATCACCGTGCGAGCGATCTTCTTCGAGGACTCGTGATACTCCTTTTTGACAGCATAGGTACCGTCGTGGCCCGAGCAGCGTTCGATCGCCTCGACGCTCGTGTCGGGTACGAGCTGCAGAACGTCACGGGTCTTCAGACCGATGTTCTGCACGCGCAGATGGCACGGCACCTGGTAGGCCACGCTACCGAGTGATTCCCTGAAGTCCGTCTTCAGTTTGCCATCCCTGTGCCTCTGCATCAGGTACTCGAAGGGGTCGTACATGGCGTCACGGACCTTGGCGACGTCCGGATCGTCCGGGAACAGCAACGGCATTTCCTGCTTGTACATCAAGGTGCAGGACGGTATCGGCGTAACAATGTCCCAGCCTTTGTCGACCCACGCGGCGAGCACCCGGATGTTGACGTCCTTCGCTTTTGCAACAGCGTGCAGATCGCCCAGTTCGAGTTTTGCCATACCACAACATGCTTCCTTTTCGGCAAGCGCGACGGGGATGCCGTTGTGCTCGAACACGGCGACGAGATCTTCGTCCATCTCCGGTCGATTGCGGTTGCCGTAGCAGGTCGTGTACAGAACGACCCGGCCGCGTGTTGTCCCCGCTGCCTCGGCGCCCTGCCCATCAGCATTGCGCAGGCGCTTGAGACGCTTCCGCGCATCCTTCGAATGATAGGCAGGCAAAGGAGCCTTGTGATGCACGCCGAGTGTCGACTCGAGCAGCTTGCGCCCAAGCTTGCTGCGGTTGCTCGCGTTGACGACCTGGGAGATAACCGGGATGCCGGCGAATTTGCCGACCGCATCAGTCGACGCCAGCAGTTTGTCTCTCAGCGACGCGCCCTGTTTTTTGAAACGCGCGGCTTTCGCGCGCAGCATCAGGTGCGGAAAATCGATGTTCCACTCGTGCGGCGGCACGTACGGGCACTTCGACATGTAGCACATGTCGCACAGATAACAATGATCGACGACGTCCCAGTAGACCTCCTTGGGGACCGTGTCGAGTTCCATGCTCTCCGACTCATCGATCGCGTCGAACAAAGTCGGAAATGACTGACAGAGGTTGAAACAACGGCGGCAGCCGTGACAAATGTCGAAAACGCGTTCGAGTTCCTCGAATAACGGGACCTCGTCGTAATACTCCCCAGAGCGCCATTCGATGGGATGGCGTGTCGGCGCATCGAGGCTGCCCTCACGCTTGTTGCCGCCTGAAGTCATGGGGAAAAAGCCGGGTCGGAACCCGGCTCTTCACTGTGGCTCAGTCGTCGAGCGTGTCGAGGGCTTTCTGGAAACGATTCGCGTGAGAGCGCTCGGCTTTCGCCAGCGTCTCGAACCAGTCGGCGATTTCGTCAAAGCCTTCGTCGCGGGCTTCCTTGGCCATACCCGGATACATGTCCGTGTACTCGTGAGTTTCACCGGCGATAGCAGCAGCCAGGTTGTTGGACGTCGGGCCGATTGGCAGCCCCGTGGCCGGGTCACCTACTTCCTCGAGATACTCGAGATGACCGTGCGCATGTCCCGTCTCGCCTTCAGCGGTGGAACGAAAAACGGCGGCAACGTCGTTGTAACCCTCGACGTCGGCCTTGGCCGCAAAATACAGGTAGCGACGATTCGCCTGCGACTCGCCAGCAAATGCATCTTTCAGATTGTTCTCGGTCTTGCTGCCTTTTAGTGACATTTCTCGTCCCCTCAAATGAGATCAATTATCAGTTAGACTGATTCTAAGTATCGCCAACTCTATGCCCGCAATGCATTGATGTCAACGCCGGAATCACGGATGATTTTACAATGACTGCGAAGAAGACGATCAACCTCGAAAAAGCGCTCGCGGACCTCGAAGAAGTCGTCGAGGAACTCGAGTCCGGCGACCTGCCGCTCGAAAAGGCGATGCAAAAATTCGAGGAAGGCATCAAGCTTACCCGGACGTGCCAGGCCGCGCTCAAAGAAGCCGAACAGAAAGTCGAGATTCTTTTGAAGAGCGCCGGCGGCGAAGAACTCGAGGAGTTCGACACCGACGGCTAAAGAAAAGGGGTCAGACCCCTTTTCTTCTCTAGTTCCCCATTAACTCCATCAATGCGACGACCGTCGACTCGACGCCGGCGCGTACCGCAGGCTCGGGCGCTATCTTGAACAGCGGCGAATGATGGCTGGGCACCGGTTCACCACCGGCATTTTCCCTGTCGAAGTCTGCTTGCGGCGTTCCGCCGATCGCCCAGTAAACGCTCGTAATCTCAGGGTCGATCGTAAAGAACGGGAAGTCTTCGGCGCCCATGCCCTTGGTCGGAATATCGACCACCGTTTCGTCACCCATCGCAGCAGCCCATGCACCTTTCAGTCGTCGCGCGAGCTCTGCGTTGTTGGTCGTTGGCGGCACGCTCTCATTCGAAATGATGACCTCAGGTAACTTGTCTTCCGGCAATCCCGCGACGCGGCCCATATTCTCGGCGATGCGCTTGATGCCTTCGAGCAACAGCATTCGCGTCTCTTCGTTCGTGTTGCGAACCGTCAGTTGCAGATGCGCTCGATCCGAGATGATGTTGTGCTTCGTACCCGCGTGGAAGGAGCCGACTGTAACCACGCCAGATTCGCGTGGGGATAATTCACGCGCAACCAGCGTCTGCAATGCGACAACGATTTGACTACCCAGCACGATCGGGTCTTTACCTCTATGTGGATGTGCGCCGTGTGCACCGACCCCGTGGATGATGATGTCGACCGTGTCAGCTCCCGCGTAGGGAGTCCCTTCTGAAATGTTGACGACGCCGGCGACGTCGTTCGAAGAGACATGAAAGGCCAGCGCAAAATCGGGTTCGCCGAATCGATCCCAGATCCCGTCAGCCTTCATTGCCGCCGCGCCCAATACGCGTTCTTCGGCTGGTTGTACGACAAGCATCAACGTACCACGCCAGTCGTCCTTGCGCTCCGCCATATGCCGCGCCGAGCCAACGAGGCTCGTGATATGCACGTCGTGCCCGCAGGCGTGCATCGCGAAAACCTGGTTACCGGTGATCGGGTCGATCTGCTGCTTGCGCGAGGCGTTCTCGAGTCCGGACTTTTCCTCGACAGGCAGGCCGTCCATGTCGGCACGCATCATGACCAGGGGTCCGTCACCGTTTTTCATCATCGCAACGACACCGGTACCACCAACACCTTCGGTAACCTCGAAACCAGCACCGCGCAGCTCCTGGGCCATCCGCGCGGCCGTGTCGTTCTCGATCGTGGACAACTCGGGATTACGATGGAAATGATCGAACAACGGCCACAGGTAGTCGTCGTAGTCTCGCTTTACAGCATCGTTGAGCTCACTCGCGTTCGCACAGAACGAAAAAACCAGAATCGCCGTGGCGGCGACAATGTGTCCAAACATGAAAGTCCCCTTGAAGAGAATTATTGGCTATTCACGATAATTCTAACCCAGCACGGGAACCGGATGTTCCTCTCCGTCATGGCTCGCTGCGCTGCGCTGACATCCATGGAAGGATTAATGCGGCGGAGCACAGGGATGTGCGAGAGCGGCGATACTTCCGTCGAAGAACATCCGGTTCCCGTGCACGATGGAATGTCATCGGCGCAGGGTCGGGTGTTTGCTCGAGCGTCGTGCGGAGCGTAGCGAAGCAGGACGCCAGAGCAAGCGGAGGACGATTCGAGCTCGACAGGGACGTCGCGCGAGATTGAGTGAGAGCAGATACCCGACCTTGCGCCGAGCAGCAGGACTTACGTATTAGGTCCGCCGCTACCCTGCAGTCGATTGATGAGCGACCGGAGGAAGACCTTGTTGAAGCGCAGCTGGCACGACGAACTCACCTGCTCCATCAGTGTTGAACTGACGCGCAGGATCGTAACGGCGCCCACTGCCTGGATCGACGCCTGGCGCTTGGCGCCGCGAACGTAGCTCGTCTCGCCGAAACAGTCACCGCCACCCAGGTTACCCAGGCTATTGCCATTGGCCTGCACGGAAACGGCGCCGGAAACGATGATGTAGAAACGATCATCGATCTCGCCCTCGCGGACGATGTCTTCGCCATCGCGATATTCGTGCCAGTCCGAGGCACGCAGGACTTCCCAGATCTCGGCATGCGAAAACTCGTGGAAAAATGTCAACGTGCGCAGCAGGTCAAAATGTTCCTGGTTGTCGAGGCTGTCGTACTTTTGCCGCAGATCCTTGTAAACGCGGGTCAGCTCTGCGGCCATTGTCGCGCCGCTGCTGGTGCGCTTGTCGGGATCTTTCATCATTGTCATCGCGACAACGGTCTCGAGATCTTCCGGCAAGTCGTCCCGGTACGTGTGTATCGGGGGCGGGGTGGCGTAGACGATCTGGTGTAGCAGCTTCGACAGGTTGTCGGCGCGGAACGGGCGGAAGCCCGTGAGCAACTCATACATGACAGCGCCGAGCGAGTAGAGGTCCGACGCGTGTGTCAGTTCTTCCGACTGCACCTGCTCTGGCGACATGTAACTCGGCGAACCGGCAATGCCTTCAATACGCGAGACTTCCGAGTCGCTGACGATGGCGATGCCGAAGTCGATGATGCGGACATCGTTATCGATGGTCAGCATCACGTTGCTCGGTTTGATGTCCCGGTGAATGACGCCACGGCCATGTGCGTAATGCAGTGCCTTTGCGCACTTGTAGATAATCTCGACGACGTCGTCGACTCGCAGGAGATTGTCGGGACGACAATACGCGGCCAGCGTGCGCGCACCCTGGATATGCTCGGTCACGACGTAGTACTTGCCGTCTTCCTCGCCAGCGTCGAAGATCGGCATGATGTTCGGATGCTGCAGCATGCCGACCATATGGGCTTCATTGAAGAACATCTTGCGGGAGACCTGGGCGCGATCCGCGTCGGTGTCTTCCTCGGTGTTGTAGACCTTGATCGCGACGTCACGGCGATAATAGGGGTCGTGAGACAGGTACACCATGCCGGTGCTACCTTTGCCGATCTTGTTGATGATGACGTATTTACCGATTTTCTCGGGCACGTCACCCGGCCGTACGATTTCACTAACAGGACTGGCCATTTTGTCTCACATCAGGTCATAAGCCACCTGTAGAATCCCAATAAAATCAAGGCATACAGCGCAGCGGCGAGGTCATCCAGCATAATTCCGAGGCCCCCGCCGAGTCTGTGATCCAGGTCCCGAATCGGCCACGGTTTGACGATATCGAAGACCCGAAACAGCACGAATCCCAGTATCCACGCGGGTACGGTTACTGGCGCGACCAAAAGCGTGACATACATGCCGGCGATCTCGTCCCAGACGATGCCGCCGTGATCGTGCACCCCGATGCGACGCGCGCTCTCGCCACAGATCCAGATTCCGGCCGCAATGAGTGCCACCGCAACTCCAGCCTGGATCGCGAGACCGAGGTCCCGGGTCAACCAGGCGAACAGGACACCGACGAGGGAGCCGACCGTCCCGGGCGCGTATGGCGACAGCCCGGTACCGAAACCGAAAGCCAATATGTGGACGGGATCAGTGAGTACCGTGCGTGCCAGGCTCTTCTGCGAATCATTCATCGAAAGTGACGGTACCCGCTGTCGTCGAACGGCACAACAACGCCCTGGTCGAGGCACACGAGCTGCCCCGACTCAGTCACACGGCCGACTGCGGAAATCTCACACGGAAGATCGGGCGGTAACAGCGACTTCGGCATCGTGAAACAGAGCTCGTAGTCGTCACCTCCGCCCAGCGCAAGACGCAGTGCCTGTTCCGGCCCGACCGTGTCGACTAAAGCCGCCGACAGCGGCAGCAGATGCACGTCCAGTTCGGCGCCGACCGCGCTGGCCTCGATGACCTTGCTGAGGTCCGCGACGAGCCCGTCCGATATGTCGATCGCCGCGTGTGCAACGCCGGCGAGCGCAAGCCCGGTTGCTACGCGTGCGCTCGGACGTGCGAATCGAGAATAGAGGTAGTCGTTCCTGTCCCCGTTCGCGAGTCGATCGAGCCCGGCCGCTGCGTCGCCGAGCGTACCCGTGACATAGATCGTATCGCCTGCCCTGGCACCGCTGCGGTAAGTCGCGTTTCCAGGATCGACATCGCCGGTCATCTGCACACTGACGACTACATTCTCACCGCTCGTCGTATCGCCGCCGACGAGTTGCACGTCCCACTCGGCCGCAGCCCAGTGCAGGCCCTCCGCGAATCCCTCGAGCCAGGACGCTTCAGCATCGACCAGCGTCAGTGCCATGGTCATCCAGCGTGGTCGCGCGCCCATTGCCGCCATGTCCGACAGATTGACCGCGACGGCACGATAGCCAATATCCGCAGCAGCCATCGTTAGCGGAAAGTGCGTGCCCGCTACAAGAGTGTCGATAACGGTAACGAGATCTTTGCCGGGCGGCGGCCGCACTACCGCACCGTCATCGCCGATGCCGGTTATGACCACCGGCGAGTTTTCCTGCCGCTGAAAAAAACGGCGGATCAGTTCGAATTCATCCACTGATCTCGGTAGCCCGAATGGACTGGGCTCCTGCGTCGAGGCATGCATTGATGTATTTGTGGCCATCGAGTGAACCGAAGCGCTTGGCGAGGTTCACGCCTTCGTTAATTACGACCCGGAATGGAATATCAACACGCGACTCGAGTTCGTAGACACCGATCAGCAGGATACCGAGTTCGACAGGATCCAATTGCTCGAGCGGTCGGTCGATCAGCGTGCTGATGCTTTTCTCGAGCGTGTCCTGCGAGCCGCAAATTGCATTCAGCAGTTCCTCGAAGAACTCCTGATCGACGCGCTCATAGGCCACCTGCTCCCTGAACTGACGGAGTAGTTCAGCGCAATCGTGGCCGGCGATTTGCTTTTGATAAAGCGCTTGCAGCAGCAGTTCACGCGCACGCGTGCGTGCACCCGTTGATTCTCCACCAGCCATGATCAGTCGAGACGGCGCAACAGATCGACCATCTCGATGACGGCCAGCGTCGCTTCTTCGCCCTTGTTACCGGCTTTGGTACCGGCACGTTCAATAGCTTGTTCGATCGTATCGACAGTCAGGATACCGAATCCGACTGGAATCCCGTGTTCGCGTGCAACGGCCGCTACGCCGCGGACGCACTCACCGGCGACATAGTCAAAGTGTGGCGTGCCGCCGCGAATGACACAGCCGAGCGCGATAATGCCGTCTGCGCGGCGCGCCGCGGCAACCTTGCCGACGGCAACGGCCATCTCGAATGCACCCGGAACCCGTACGATCTCGATGTCGGCATCCGCTGCCCCGTGCTGACGCAGGCAACGCAGCGATCCTTTCAGCAGGGAATCGACGATGAAGTCGTTGAAGCGCGACGCGACGATGGCATAGCGTGCGTCACGTACGACCAGGTCGCCTTCCGTTGTTTTTATTTTGTCCATTCCTGGCGAGTCAGCTCTCTACGTACTCCGTGATTTCCAGGTCGAAACCGGAGATCGCGTACATTTGCTTGGGTGCCGATAATACACGGATTTTGGACAGCCCGAGATCACGAAGTATCTGCGCGCCAACGCCATAAGTACGCAAAACGGCGTCACCGCCGCGGCGCTCGTCGAGATCGTGCCGAACCTGACCCAGCCCTTCGACCGCGTCTATGAAGTCACGTGACGTTTCCTGTTCGCGGAGAATGACGATGACGCCAACGTCTTCCCGGGCAATGCGTTCGATCGCGTTATCGAGCGGCCAGCCCAGCGTGTGGCTTTTGACGCCGATAATATCTCCCAGCGTATCCTGCAAGTGAACTCGTACGAGCGGATTGCCAGAACCCGACAGGTCACCCTTGACCAGTGCAACGTGCACCGCCCGGTTGATCAGATCGTCGTAGCAGTACAACTTGAATTCGCCGTGCGCCGTATCCACGGTCGTTTCGGCGATGCGCTCGATGTTGCGTTCCTTCTCGAGTCGATAGCGAATCAGGTCGGCAATCGTGCCAATTCGGATGCCGCGTTTGCGCGCAAATTTCTCGAGGTCCGGGCGCCGCGCCATGCTGCCGTCCTCCTTGAGAATCTCGACAATGACGGCCGCGGATTCGAGACCCGCAAGGCGCGCAAGATCGCAACCGGCCTCGGTGTGGCCCGCCCGGGTCAGTACACCGCCAGGTTGCGCCATGACGGGGAAAATGTGGCCGGGTTGGCTCAGGTCCTCGGGGCGAGCATCAGCAGCTACGGCCGTTTTGATCGTGCGCGCGCGGTCGTGTGCGGATATGCCCGTGGTAATGCCCTCTGCCGCCTCGATCGAGATTGTGAAATTCGTTGCATGATGCTCGTCGGTCTCCGACACCATGAGGGGCAGGCGCAGTTGCGCGCAGCGCTCGCGCGACAATGTCAGACAAATCAGACCACGACCGTGAGTTGCCATGTAATTGACGTCTTCGGGCCTCACGAGCGCGGCCGCCATCAACAGATCGCCCTCGTTCTC
>Ga0070727_10004139_pt1 | contig 12543 bp, 10 predicted proteins | sample tdAd472_FD_66722 | JGI IMG/M metagenome (GOLD analysis project Ga0070727, IMG submission 66722) | Marine sediment microbial communities from the Atlantic coast under amendment with organic carbon and nitrate - tdAd47.2 | ecosystem: Environmental > Aquatic > Marine > Coastal > Sediment | place... | reverse complement strand
CAGCGGCCACCTGACGGTGACCGACGACTTCCTGCGCGCCTATCTGGCACGTCCCGAGATCGCCCCGGTGGACGAATCCTGCGCCAAGGAACGCGCGCTGCACGCGGCGCTTCTGGAAACGCCGAAGCGCGCCGTCAGCGATGCCGAGATCGCCGCCCTGCAAGACCCGGACGGGCGCGACAATTACCGCGTGCTGCTAGATTTCCGCGACCGCCTGATCGATGCCGGCACCGTCGAGGCGTGTTATCTGAGCCTGTTCCGCGACGGCGATGTGCGCACCGCGCCGTTGTTTCTGGACCAGATGGCGCAGGTCATCTCGCGTGCCGTCCTGCAAGGCACCGACGATCCGTTCCGTGCACGCGCTGCGGAAATCCTGTTTCGCGAACAGACGGTGACGATCCACGAAGGCGCGATCCTCGCCGGCGATCTGGAGACCGTCGAGATGCTGGCGCAAACCGGCGGCATGGGGTCCATCGGCGAATTGCTGGTCGACGGCGGCATCAAGCCGCGTCAGGTCGAACTGGACGTCATGCTCGAGGAAAACGCGCACAAGTACTGGCAACGCGACGAGCGCCACGACATGGTTATCGACCTGTCGTTCACGCGGCCCGGACTGGATGCGCTTTGCCGCGTGCTCGAAGGATGGATCGAACATTTCACCGGCGCCGAGGTATCGATCCAGCCGGTGCAGAAGATCACCGACGAGAAATGGGTCTGGCACATCGGTCTCGATGTCGATTCCAGCGCCATTCTCAACGACCTTTACGACGGTAACGACGTTGACGAGGAACGCATGGAACGGCTTTTGACGCTGTTCAGGATGGAATTCAAGGACCCGAGCCTGATGGCCCCGGACATTGCCGGCCGGCCGATTTATATGGGCCTCGCCATGAACGAAAAGAAACGCCTCAGGCTCAAACCGCAGAACCTTTTGGTCAACCTGCCGCTCGCGCCGGAGGCGTAACCCCCCTCGTCATCCTGAACGTGATTCAGGGTGACGGATAGGCGTATGCGGCTGTTACCGCCGCGCCTTGAAGAAATCCCTCAGCATTTCCCCAGCCTCGCTTTCCATCAGCCCGCCGACGATCTCCGGTGTGTGGTGGCAAGTCGGATGCGAAAACACCCGCGCCCCGTGTTCGACGCCACCCCCCTTGGGGTCGTACGCGGCGAACACCAGCCGGCGGATACGCGCCAGCGAAATCGCCTGCGCGCACATGGCGCACGGCTCCAGCGTCACGAACAGGTCCAGGTCGCCGAGCCGGGGGGACGCAGCCTTCGCCGCTGCTTCGCGGATCACCAGCATTTCCGCGTGCGCCGTCGGGTCGGACATCTCCTCGACCCGGTTTCCGGCACGCGCCACGACGTCGCCCGCCGCCGTCGCCAGCACGGCGCCGACCGGCACCTCGCCGCGCCCGGCCGCATCGCGGGCTTCGCCCAGGGCCATCGTCATCAGTTCGCTGTCTTTCGTGCTCATGCGTCATTGGTGACGCCGCCGGGCGCATCGGTCAAGCGCGCTTGACTTTCGCCCCGGCGCGCCGCACCACATGCCCATGGCAAAGAAAGAACAACCCGCACCGTCCGGCGATCGCATCGCCAAGGTCATGGCCCGCGCCGGGCTGTGTTCGAGACGCGAGGCCGAGCGCTGGATCGAGGCCGGCCGGGTCGAGGTCAACGGCAAGAAGCTGACCACACCCGCGTGCGTCATCGGCCCCGGCGATACCGTGGTCGTCGACGGCAAGGCGCTGCCCGACAAGGAGCCGACCCGGCTCTGGCGCTATAACAAACCGGCCGGCCTGGTCACGTCGCACAAGGATCCGGAAGGCCGCAAGACCGTGTTTCAGGCGCTGCCCCCGTACATGCCGCGTGTCATTTCCGTCGGCAGGCTCGATCTCAATTCGGAAGGGCTCTTGCTTTTGACCAACGACGGCGAGCTGGCGCGCAAGCTGGAACTGCCGGAAACCGGCTGGACGCGGCGTTACCGTGTGCGCGTGCACGGCAACGCTGATGCCAAGCAACTGCTGTCGCTGGGTCACGGCGTTACCGTCGACGGCGTCAAGTACGGCCCCGTCACCGCCAACTTCGATTCCCGTACCGGCGCCAATGCGTGGATGACGGTGACCCTGAAGGAAGGCAAGAACCGCGAAGTGCGCAAGGTCATGGAGCACATCGGTCTCGAGGTGAACCGGCTGATCCGTACCGCCTACGGCCCGTTCCAGATCGGCAACCTGCCGCAAGGCGAGGTCGAGGAAGTCCGGCCCAAGGCGCTCCACGACATGGTCGGCGCGCTTTTGAAATGAGGCCCGCGTCATGAGGATTGTCCGATGAGGATCGTCGCCGGGGCCTTCAAGGGCCGCCGCCTGATCGCGCCCGAAGGCCGCGACATTCGTCCGACGTCGGACCGGGCGCGCGAAAGCATCTTCAACATCATTGAACACGCCCCCTTTGCCCCGGACCTCGCCGGCGGATCGGCGATCGATGTCTTCGCCGGGACCGGCGCGCTCGGCCTCGAAGCCATGAGCCGGGGCGCGAAGCCGGTGACGTTCATCGACCTCGACGATACGGCGCGCGCGACGATCCTGAAAAACGCCGGGACCATGGGCCAGGGCCGCAACGTGACGGTGCTGCGCCTGGACGCGACGAAAATGCCACCGCCGCCCCGGATCGCCGAATGTCCGGCACGCTTTGCGTTTCTCGATGCGCCTTACGATCAGGATATTTCCGGCCCGGCGCTTTTGTCGCTTTTGGCGCGCGGCTGGATCGGACCCGGCAGCCTGTGTGTCGTCGAGACACCGTCCGACCGGACCTTCGAGGCACCGCGCGGCTTCACGCTCGCCGATCAGCGCAAGTACGGCCGGGCCATGGTGAGTTTTCTCTCGGTCGACTAGAACGGCCCTTCACCCGGGAAAAGTTTCTCAGCGCCGCCCGAACAGCTTTTCGATATCCGCCAGCTTCAATTCGACATAGGTCGGGCGGCCGTGGCTGCACTGCCCGGAATGCGGCGTCGCCTCCATCTCGCGCAAAAGCGCGTTCATTTCCTCCGCGCTCAGTCGCCGCCCGGCGCGCACGCTGCCGTGACACGCCATGGTCGCGCAGACCTCGTCGATGCGTTTTTCCAGCGCGATGGCGCCGTCGAATTCCGCCAGATCGTCGGCGAGATCGCGGATCAGCCCCTGCACGTTGGTTTCGCCCAGCAAAGCCGGAACTTCGCGAACCGCGACCGCGCCGGTGCCGAACGGCTCGACGGCGAGGCCCAGTTCGGCCAGTTCGTCGGCGCGCGCCAGCACCCGCTCGCACGCACTTTCATCCATGTCGACCACTTCCGGGATCAGCAGCATCTGGCGCTGCACACCGCCCGCCGCCATCGCCGCCTTGATCTTTTCCTGGGTCAGCCGTTCGTGCGCCGCATGCTGGTCGACGACGACGATGCCGTCCTGGGTCTGCGCGACGATGTACGTCTGGTGCACCTGCGCACGGGCGACACCCAACGGATGATCCGCCGTCGGCTGCGCGGGGTCCGGCTCGGCTTCCATGCGCGCCGACGGCGGCGCGTCGAACCCGACGAGCGGACGGTAGAATTCATTGGTGCGGTCGGCCAGTCCCGCGGACGGGCTGTCGGGCCGATAGGCATAGCCGCCACCGCTTCCCCCGCCTGCACCTGCGCGTCCCATCGGCAGCCCGCCCGGGCGGAACGCGCCGAGCGCGCTTTCCGCGACCGTCGTCGAGGCGCGGTGTCCGGCTTCGGCCAGACCGTGCCGGAGCGCGCCGACGATCAGGCCGCGCACCATGGCGGCATCGCGAAAGCGCACCTCTGTCTTCGCCGGATGCACGTTCACGTCGACATGACGCGGCGGGATATCCAGAAACAGCGCCAAAAGCGGGTGCCGGTCGGAAGCGAGAAATTCCCGGTACGCGCCCCGGACCGCGCCCAGCAGAAGCTTGTCACGGACCGGGCGGCCGTTGACGAACAGAAACTGCATCTGCGCGTTGCCACGGTTCAGTGTCGGCACACCGGCGTACCCCGTCAGCCGGTAGCCTTCGCGCTCGGCGTCGATGGCGAAGGCGTTCTCGCGAAAATCGCGGCCCATGATCGCGCCCAGCCGTTCGAGACGGGCATCGAACAGATCGCCGCTTTCGGCCAGCAGCTTGATGACATCGCGATTGCCGTCGTTCAGCGTGAAACCGATTTCCGGGTGCGCCATGGCCAGGCGCTGCATCACCTCGACGATGCGCGACTGTTCGGTGCGCGGTGTCTTGAGGAATTTGAGCCGCGCCGGAGTCGCATAGAAAAGATCGCGCACCTCGATCCGCGTGCCTTTGGACAATGCCGCCGGTTCCGGCGGGCGGATGCGCCCGCCCTCCAACGCCAGCGACCAGGCCCCGTCCGCGTCGGCGGTACGGCTGGTGATCGTCATGCGGCTGACGGCGCCGATCGACGGCAATGCCTCGCCGCGAAAGCCGAGCGTCGCGATCACCGTCAGGTCGTCGTCGGGCAGCTTCGACGTCGCGTGCCGCTCGATGGCCAGCAAAAGCTCGTCCGCCGTCATGCCGCGCCCGTCGTCGGTAACCGTGATCGACGTCTGACCGCCGTCCCGGACCGTGACGTCGATCCTGGCGGCACCGGCGTCGATGGCGTTTTCCACCAGTTCCTTGACCGCCGACGCCGGGCGCTCCACGACCTCGCCGGCGGCAATCTGATTGACCAGTGTTTCCGGCAGTCTGCGAAGGGTCACGCGCCGCGCATCCTTTTCAACACACCGAGCAACGGCGCCAGCGACCCCGGCGCGCGTTCCGGCGCACCCAGCACCGGCAGAATGTCGTCGCTCAGCACCTTGCCGAGTTCCACGCCCCACTGATCGAACGGATTGATGCCCCACAGCGCCGCGGCAAGAACGGTTTTATGCTCATACAGCGCGATCAGCCTGCCCAGCATGTGCGGCGTCAGATCGTCATAGACGATCATCGTCGACGGGTGGTTCCCCGGATAATGACGGTGCGGCTGGTCCGGATTGTCCTGCCCGAAGGCCAGCGCATCGGCCTGCGCCATGGCGTTCGAGACCAGCAGATCGTGCAGCGCCGCATCGCCCGCCGGCGCGCGTGCGGGCAGCACGATATCGACGGGCGCGGCGGTCGTGCCCTGATGCAGTTGTTGAAAGAAGGCGTGTTGGGCGTTGCTGCCGACAGCGCCGAAAACGATGGGCTGTGCGGCGAAATCAAGCGCCTCGCCGTCACGGCTGACGCGCTTGCCGTTGCTTTCCATTTCAAGCTGCTGCAGATAGCCGGGCAGCCGTTGCAGCCGCGTGTCGTACGGCACGCACGCTTCGGCGCCGTAACCCAGAAAACTCGCGTTCCAGACCGTCAGCAGCGCCAAGGTCAGCGCCGCGTTTTCGTGGACCGGGGCGTCCAGCGCATGACGGTCCATGGCGCGCGCGCCGGCGCGAATATCGGAAAGCGCCTCCCAGCCGAAGGCCAGCGCGACCGAAAGACCGACTGCGGAGCACAACGAATAGCGGCCGCCGATGCCGTCCGGCATGGCAAAGGTCCGCGCCTCGGCGATACCGAATTTCCGCACCTCGTCGGGATTGGCGCTGACGGCGGCGAAGTTGGCGGCCCAGGCATCGCCGTGCGCGGCACACATCCAGCGCTGTGCGCGTTCGGCATTGGCCTGGGTTTCCATGGTCGTGAACGATTTCGACACGACCACCACCAGCGTGTCGGCCGGACTCAGTCCGTCGAAGGCGCGCTTGAAGGAAATGCCGTCGATATTGCTGCATACCCGCACATCGAGCTTGAGGTCATGGCCGTCGCGGAGCGCATCCAGCGCCAGCATCGGCCCCAGTTCCGAGCCGCCGATGCCAATGGCGACGACGGCGCGAAACGGCGTTCCGGCGGCCGACACGATGCGACCGTCATGCACATCCGTCACGAACGCCCGACACTTTTCGTCGGCCAGCGCCTGCGCCTCGGGATCGGCCACCGCGTCCGCGCCGGTGCCGCGCGCGGTCATGTGCAGCGCGGCGCGGCCTTCGCTCGGATTGACGATCTCGCCGTTCGCCATGCGCGCGAGGTACCCGGGCGCATCGGCAGCATCACTAAGCGCACGTAATCCTGCGAGCACATCCCTGGAAACGCGCTGGCGCGAAAAGTCGATATAGAGATCGCCCAGGTCCAGCGCACAGGTTTCGGCGCGTCCGGCGTCGGCGGCGAACAAGTCGGCAAGACGGGTATCGCGCATCTGATCGCGCAGATGCAGAAGGGCCCGCCAAGCGTCGGTTTGGGAAATCAGCGACATGGGCACTTGTATCAAAACCGCGCGCCGGGTGCCACCTTGGAAACACGCACCCGAGCATCAGTTACCGGTGGCGAGGCCTTCGGGCTTGCCGGCGATGACGAAGGTCAGCTTGTCCGGCTGGTACAGCCGCGAAGCGACTCGTTTGGCCTCGTCGAGGGTCACCGCCTCGATATAGCTGTTGCGCTTGTCGATGTAATCGATGCCGAGGCCGTCTTCCTGCATGCCGACGAGCATGTCGGCAATCGCCGCCGACGACGTGAAGCGCATCGGGAAGGCCCCGGTCAGATATGTCTTGGCGTCGTTCAATTCGTCCGCCGTCGGCCCGTCCTCGGCGAAATCTTTCCACACGTCGCGCACCGTGGCGACTGTTTCGGCGACCCGCGCATTGGCGGTGCCGGCGCCGCCCATCACCGTGCCCGCGGCGTCCAACGGCATCAGGTAGCTATAGACGGAATACGCGAGACCGCGCTTTTCGCGCACTTCCTCGTATAACCGCGACACGAAGCCGCCACCGCCGATGACATAGTTCAGCACGTACGCGGTATAAAAATCGGGGTCGTCCCTGAGGATGCCCGGCTGCGCGAACTGGATCGAGCTTTGCGGCACGTCGACATCGATGACGCGCACACCGCCGTTCAGCTTCGGCGCGATTTTTTCGACCCGCCACGGCGCGGCCTTCTCCGGCAGCGCGCCGAACGCCTTGTCCAGATAGCCTTTCAGGGTCTCCGCGTCGATATCGCCGACAACGCCGATCAGCAGATTGTTTTTCGCGAGACGTTGCTTGACGAAGCGGCGCATGTCGTCGGGCGTGATCGCGGCGACGCTTTCCGCCGTGCCGTCGTTGTCGCGAGCGTAGGGATGGCCCTGGAACGCGGCTTCGAAGAGCGCCCGGCTGGCAAGGTTGCCGGGATTTTCAAGCTGCTGCTTGATGCCGGACAGGATTTGCGCACGGATCCGCGTCAGCGGCTGCGCATCGAAGCGCGGTTCGTTCAGCGCCAGCCGCAGATATTCAAACGCGTCGTCCAGATACTTGTTCAGGGTGCGGAGCGAGCCGCGAAAGGAATCCCGCCCGGCGCTGAAACGGAGCGAGATCGAGCGGTCGTCCAAGGCGCGCTGAAAGGTGTTGCTGTCCATGTCGCCGGCACCTTCATCGAGCGTCGAAGCGACAAAATTGGCGAGGCCTTCGCGGCCCTCGGGATCCAGCGCGGCACCGCCCCGGAACGCCAGCTTCAGCGTCGTGATCGGGTTCGACGGGTCGCGGATCAACCAGGCCTCGATGCCGCCGGGCGAGACGACGCGTTCGACGTCCACCGCTTTCGCCGGCGTCGCCGCCAGCAAAATGCTCACCAGCGCCGCCAGCATCACCGCATTGAAGGACGAGAATATCTTTTTCATCACATCAGCTTTGCATCAGCTTTGGGGCTTGGCACGCAGTTCGGCGGTGACGCTGTGCGTACCCTGCAACACGGCACGGGCCGCACGGGCGACATCGTCAGGCGTCACTTTCTCGATCCGCAGCAACCAGTTCTCGACCTCGTCGATGGAACCGCCGCTGGTCAGCGTGGTGCCGAAGACGCGGGCCGCGGTACCGAAATCGTCCTTGGCGAACACCGCGTTGTTGCGCATGCGTTCGATGGCGCCGTTCACTTCACCGGCGGTGACGCCGCCGCTCAGCACGCGGTCGACCTCGGCCATGACGGTTTCCTCGATCTTCTTCATGTCGACGCCCGGCTTCGGCGCAGCATAGAACCCGAACGCCGCCGGGCCGAGATCGTCGGCGTCATAGAACGCGCCCGCCGACAGCGCGATGGCGTCGTCCATGACCAGTTTCTTGTGCAAGCGGCTGGACGGACCGCCGCCGATGATTTCCGCCAGCACCTGCAACGCATAGGCGTGCTCGGACGCGCCGTAACGATAGCTGGGCGCGATGTAACGCCTCGACCAGCTCGGCTGCGTGACACGCTCGTGTTCGAGAACGACGCGGCGGTCGGCACGCGCCGGCGGCTCGGTGGTGCGGGTACGCTCGATGTCCGGGCCGCGCGGAATGGCACCGTAATATTTTTCCGCCAGCGGCTTCAACTCATCGACGGTGACGTCGCCCTCGACGATCAGCACGGCATTGTTGGGCGCGTAGTAGCGTTTGTAGAAGGCGAGAATGCGGTCCACGTCGAGCGCCTCGATCTCATGCTCCCAGCCGATGATCGGGCGGCGGTACGGATAGTTCAGATACAGTGCGGCGGAGACCTGTTCGCGGAGCTGCGCACTCGGATTGTTGTCGATCCGCGACCGACGCTCTTCGAGCACCACATCGCGTTCCGGCGCCACCTGTTCCGACGTGATCAGAAGGTTGGTCATGCGGTCGGATTCCATGCGCATGACCATTTCCAGCCGGTCGCGGGCGATGGTCTGGAAATATGCCGTGTAGTCGTACGACGTGAAGGCGTTTTCCTGCCCGCCGTTGCGCGCCACGGCGGATGAAAACGCGCCGGGGCCGTAATTGCTGGTGCCTTTGAACATCAGGTGTTCGAGCAGGTGCGCGATGCCGGTCTCGCCCGGGGCCTCGTCGGCGGCGCCGACCTTGTACCAGACCATGTGGCGGACGACGGGCGCGCGGTGGTTGGAGATCACCACGACCTGCATGCCGTTTTTCAGCGTGAAAGTTTCGGGGTCGAAAATCTGCGCCCAGGCACGCGCCGGCACAAAAGCGGCGAGCGCCGCCAGCACGAACAGAATCTTTGAATATGTCCGATATGTCCGCATGCAACGGATATGGACGTGTTCCGCCGCCAGATCAACGGAAAACACGCCCGTTCACCGAAAGGTTACGAAGATTTAAAGATGCGTGGACGCGGGCGCGCACCGGCAAAAGGACAATTGCCGCTGGGATGAAGCGCCCGGCCATTCTATCCTGCCGGAATGAGCGATTTGAACGACGCGCCCGACATGAATGACGACTGCATCTGCCGCCGCCTGCTCGACCTCGGCATCGTCGACGCTGTGGAAAACGCCCCGCACCGCGACGAGATGTTCGCCGCCATTCAGGCCTGTCTGGACAAGGGGCCATGCAGCCGACGCGCACCGATACAGGCCGCGAACGCACCGGCCCCGCCGCTCGCCACCGCACCGGACGGGACGGCGTCGCGGCGTAAACGCTCGGACCGGCGTTCCGGCATCGACCGGCGCCAGACGCAGACGGCGCTGCCTGCGGAGGGCGAACGGCGCGTCGGCGGGGAGCGCCGCTCGGGCGGCGACCGGCGCGGGCTTTTGGCCGGCGAGCAATACACCCCGCAGCAAGCCGTGCTCAACCTGCGCGCCTGGTGCAACGGCCATTGCAAGGGACCGTTCGATCTTCGGCTGGACACAGACACCGGCGAGCTGCGGTTTCGTTTCGAAGACCCCGACGACCGCGCCGGGTTCACCCGCATGCTGCAGAAGTTCAAGGGCCTGTCGGCACCGCAGGGCTGAGGCGCACCTCATGCAAACGCCCTGAACAGCGGAACTGTCCAGGGCGTAGGTTTTGTACGCGTGCGGCCTCAATCGGGCCGCGAACCGTATTGCTTACATTTCGCCTTCGACGACGGTCAGCCCAAGCGTATGCCAGGCCTGCATGCCACCGCGATAATAAAGGATTTTGTCGGCCGGGTAGCCTTCACGCAGCATGGCCTTGATCGCCATCGGCGACTGACCGCACCAGGGACCGTTGCAGAAAAGCAGCACCTTTTCGGCTTTCGTGCAGTCCCATTTCCCGACACTGCCGGTGCAGCCGATTTCGCCCAGACGGCTGGCCATTTGCGTATAGGGCATATTGATCGCGCCCGGGATCGTGCCGTCCAGGTGCCATTCCACGGTGCGGCCGTCGATCAGTTTGCCGCCGGCCTTGGCGAAGGCCAGCAACTCCATTTCACCGACCGTGGTGACGCCCGGCGCAACCTGCATCGGCTGAATGCAGAAAGGCGGGCATTTGCGCGATGTTTTCGAATACTTCGGATCGATCGTCGCATTGGTGTCCTGGTTGCGCATGATCTCGACCGGGCCGTTCGACGTTTGAACCGTGACGCTCGGTGTCGCCGCGTTGAGTTTGACCTCCAGTTCGGCGGCGGAAGCCGTCGTCGCGAACATAACAATGGCCAAGGCGATGCCTGAAAAGAGTCTCATCATGGATATCCCTCATTTCTTATGATCTGTGGCATGGGGCGGTTTCTTGGTTTCAATCGCCAAATGATATTATGCTAAAGTTGAATATGTCGAGATGCGATTGTCGGCGGAGCATCGGGCATGCGGGAAATTTTTACGAACGGCGCGCGTCACGCAGCCAGCCGTCGGCGAAGCGGACCGACGCCATACCGGTCAGCCGGCGCACGCGCTCCAGCGCGCCTTCCAGCCGCGCCATGCGCCCCTTGCCGAACGCCACGCCGGGTTCGGGCCAAAGCGCGTTGAGCGAGAGCGTGTCTTCCGCGCGTTCGGCCTTCATTTCCAGACGCCCGATCATCCGCGCGCCTTCGAGCAGCGGAAAGACGTAGTACCCGAACGTGCGCTGCGGCGCGGGGACGAAGATCTCGATCCGGTAATCGAAACCGAACAGGGCTTTCAGGCGCTTGCGGTCGCGGATGACGGGATCGAAGGGATTGAGTATCCGCAAGCGCTCCGTCGGTTGCCGCGTTGCGGCGAGACGCGCTTCGATATCCGCCAACGCGAACAGTTTACGCGGCGCACCACCCCCGTCACCGCCATCGGCACCGTGCACCCGCACATGCGTGACATCGGTGCCGAGGCGGGCGTCGCACCACGATCTGGCTTCCGCCGCCGTGATGTTTCCCCAATACCCGGCGATGTCGCCCGCCGTGCCGAAGCCGATGCGGCTCAACGCTTCACGGCAGGACCAGTCGATGTATTCGTCAACGGACACCGCCTCGGTGCGATAGGCATCGGGGATCACACGTTCGGTCAGGTCGTAAGCCTTCTGGAAACCGCGCCGGTGACAGATGCACAACCCGCCGGTGCGCCAGTGATACTCCAGTGCCTTTTTCGACGGCTTCCAGTCCCACCAAGCGCCTTTCCCGGCATCGTTGGGCGGGTCGTGACGTTCCGACATTTCGCGCGCCGTAATCGGGCCGCTGTCCGCCGCAAGCGCCAGCACGCGGTCGCGTTGCGTTCGCTCATCACCCGTCCACCGCCCGGCGCGGTGTGCAGCCTCGCGCGCGAAGCGGTGCCGCCAGACCGGGAAGAATTCGACGGGCAGGATGGCGGCGTCATGGGTCCAGTTTTCGAAAAGCATCCGCTCCGTTTCGATCAAACGGTGAAGATCCTTCTGCCGGTAGCCGTCCCACCGGCTCGCCAGAATCATGTGATGGGCGCGTTCCACCCATTGTATGGAATCGACCTGAACGAAGCCGAGCTTGCGGATCATCGCCAAAAGCCCCTCGCTGCCCAGACGGCGGCGCGGGTTTTCCGCAAGGCCCTGTAGGTCGAGAACAAGAGCCCGCGCTTGCGATGCGGATATGTCGAGGGGGGCGTTTGTCATGGCGCGTGATCGAAGCCGCGCCGGGCGTCAAAGTCAACCGGCGCAAGATGCGCTGGCCCGCGTCTGCTTTCACGGCAGAGCGGCCACGTCAGGCGTAGGCGCTGAACAGCCGGGTTTTGCCGGAAGCGGACAACAGAATAACTGTCAGGGAAGGCGTTCTTTGATATTGAACTTACCGTGTATTAAGGGAGCAACCTTGCTCAACCAGCTGCATTAACCTCATTCAGTGCTGCTGCCTCCAGGAGGTCCGAGAGAAGCAGGTTCGGGTAGCGCCGAGCGACAGTAACTGCATAAAAAGCCTCGGTTACACCGGTCAGTTTATAGGCCTCAACAAGACTCCCCTGCATGAGCTCATCCCTGACGACGACTGGCGGCAGAACCGCAAGACCTGCGTTTTCACGCGCCAAAAGGCGCATCATTGCCATGTCATCGACCTCGGCTACGACGCGGGGTCGAATGCCTAGTCTATCCGTTAAGGCATCGAAACCGATCCGCGCCGTGCTGTCTGCGGTTGGCAGAATCACCGGGTTCTCGGATAGCAATTTTGAAATCGTCGCCTTTTCACCAATTCGGGCAGGCGTGCCGATCAGGCTGACCTGCTGTTCCGCTAAACGATGTGCGATGAAGGACGCGCCCGAGGTCGTATCGGGCGCACGATTGAGCAAGACGATGTCCAAGCTCATCGTTTCAAGATTTGCGAGAAGATCGGCCGGGCTGCCGGAGCGGAGGACCA
>Ga0070727_10004136_pt1 | contig 12552 bp, 14 predicted proteins | sample tdAd472_FD_66722 | JGI IMG/M metagenome (GOLD analysis project Ga0070727, IMG submission 66722) | Marine sediment microbial communities from the Atlantic coast under amendment with organic carbon and nitrate - tdAd47.2 | ecosystem: Environmental > Aquatic > Marine > Coastal > Sediment | place... | reverse complement strand
TAGTTCACGGCAAGCAGAAAGCGTCCCCGCTGCCACTGCCAGACCACCTAGAAATTGCCGCCGTGATGCCATGCCCTTGTCCCCTTCATTCCTCAGGGCAGACTGGCGCGATGCGGCGCGCGATGCAAACTTTTAGAGCCTGCGGAAGCGGGAACACCAAACCCTGGCCTGCGCCCGGATTTAGGCGTATGATATTAAGTAATAAAATGCTTCATATTTGTAACCCAATTTCGGATTGGCAATCACCGGACAATCACCGGACAATCACCGGACAATCACCGGACAATCACCGGGCGACGAAAGCAAATCTCTCAATTGACTGCTCTGAACTGCGAAGAACCTTGATTACGCATTTGGATTTGCGAGCCGGAAGCAGCTGGCAAAACGCCCGCGATCTGCGGCGCTGATCCCCGCCTATGCGAAATGCGCCTCCCACCTTGCGCTCACGATCTGCCTCACCTCGTTGACAATCGCAGCGGCCCCGTCGGCTGCCAGATCGGCCCGGAGTTCGATCGGCCCGGAGTTCGATCGGCCCGGAGTTCGATCGGCCCGGATTTCGATCGGCTAGGTGTTGCACCTACCTGTCGAACCAAATTCCGCTCGGTCATGAACTCTTCGTCGACCATGCTGGCGATCATGCGCCAGCATCACCGTTGATAGGCAACTCCCCCGTCCGAACCCGTCCGAAATTCAGTTCAGCGGGCCGCCGGACCAGTCGAAGTGGCAGCCGGGAAAAATCGGAAACTGTTTCGCCTCAGCGCCCGAATTCCGACCGGAGATAGGCGAGCACGTTTCGCATGTCCTGCTCGTTCAGCTCGTGATTGCCGCCGTGCGCGGGCATTGGCATCGGCGAACCCGGGCTTTGAAAGCCTTCTGACATATTGCGCACCAACTCCTCGTCGGATTTCGCAAGGGGTCCGCCGGCGGCGGTGAAATCCGGTGTCCCCGGAAGCGCTCCGGTGCCATCGGCACCGTGGCAGGCGACGCAGTTCTGCGCAAAGACCTGTGCGCCCGCAGCACTATTGCCCGATGCTGCTGCCGCCACCGCCTGTACCGGTTCCGCTGCGGGAGCGGACCCGTTTGCCTGTTCATCGACCGTCTGTGTCGAATCCCCGGCGTCGTCAGCCGGTGCCGTTTCATCGCCTTCCGCATTGTCAGTCGCAGCTTCGCTTTCGCTCTCGGCGGCACCATCGTCGGGCGATCCGGCTACGCTCGACGCGCCGTCATCAGCCTCGACCTCGCGCGCATCATCTGCGGCACCCTGTTCACCCTGACAGGCACCAAGTGCCAGCGCTGCTGCGATCGCAATACCCGACTTGATCATATCCATTCTTCCTTTTGCCCATGGCTCTACCGCGACATACCTACAGCGTAAGCTGATCGCTTGTCGAGCCGGTCTCCCGACCCGTGTTAGCGAGAACCGAATTCCGACCGGAGATAGGCCAGCGTGTCAGCCATGTCCTGCTCGTCCAGTTCGTGATTACCGCCGTGTGCGGGCATTGGTATCGCCGAACCCGGACTTTGAAAGCCTTCTGACATATTGCGTATCAACTCCTCGTCGGATTTCGCAAGAGCTCCATCGGAGTCGGTGAAATCCGGTGTCCCCGGCAGCGCTCCGGTGCCGTCGGCACCGTGGCAGGCGACGCAGGTTTGCGCATAAATCCGACTGCCATTGCCAATATCGACGGCCTGCACCGCCGACGGAGCTGCCACCGTTGCCGCCGGGGCGGTGGAAAGCTGGCTGACCGGACGAGCAACCGGAGCCGGTGCAGGATCGTTGCTCGACTGCAGGAAGGCGACGATGTCGCGCGCTACATTGCCGGGGATATTGGCGCGCACGCGCATATGGGCCACGGCCACGTCCCACGATACATCGCCGTATTCGCTGGGCGAGCGAACATTGTGGCAAGCGCCGCAACTATCCGCCCATGCCTGTGCCCCGCGGGCAATCGCCGCACCATTGTCTTCCGGATCACCACCGCCGCTCTGCGCCAGGGCTGTGCCGACGCCGAACAGGAGGGCGAACCCGCCAATTGCCGCTGTCGATTTGTTCATTGCTCAAACTCCCCTGGATCAAAAACCGTATGATACTTTAAAAAGCAGACGTAGATCATCGGTCACCTCGTCGGAATGGCGATCCGTGAACTCGCGATATTGCAGCGCAGTGTGCAGCACCACCGACGGCGCGAACCAGTAGTTGAGCCCGACATCCCACCGCTGTTCAGCGGCTTCCTCGGCCAGTTCCTCAAGACCGGACACATTGAACTCGCCATAACGAATGACAGGTTCGAAATTGCCGAGGACTGGATCATCCGTCAACCCCGTCAGTCGATAGGCGACCTGGCCATACCAGGCGGTCATGCGGAGCCGTTCGAGCGCTTCCTCGGGATCATCACCATCATGGCCCGGCACGCTGATCGCATCGCGGACCCCGCGCAGATATTCGAACCGGACATCCCAGGGCCCGCGTGTATAGGCCGCGTCCACGCCCCACAGATTGTAATCGACCGCATAGGCCGAAAGATCGCCAAGCTCTGCGTCACCCGTGACCGATTGTATCGTTCTTGCATTGGTTGACGCGTGATCATCGACCGGTTCCTCGCCCGAAGGTCCATTGACGCGCGAGAAAAGTGCTGACGCGCCGACTTCCATATAGGGTGTCGGCAGGAAGCCGATCCGGCCACTGATCGCCTTGTTGCCGTTGTCGTCACCGCCAAATCCTTCGGCCATGACCGCACCGGCACCATTGAGCCTTGGCCCATTGCCGATAGCCGCTGCATAAGTGAGCCTGCTGCTACCCAGCGGGACGCCGCCACGAAGCTGCACGCCAACCTCCGACGCTGGCTGCACGCCGTCATGCCCGAAGCCGGCTGGTGCATCCGCGAGGCGGTTGATCCAGCTTGGATGCAGGCGTTCCTGAAACTGTCCCACGGGGCTGAGGAACTTGCCGACCACCAGAGTAGCATTGTCGTGCAGGAATATATCGAGCTGCGTATATTCGAGTGCGAGCTCGGTCTCGCCGTTCGAGCCGATCTCAAGCTCGGCCTCGCCTTCGAACAGGAGGAGGTCACGATACTGGACGAGGAGCAGCGGATTGAATGAACCCGCAGAGAAGCTGACATCGCCATTGCTCGCACTGTCGGATATCGCGGCACTGACGTCAGCATAGCCTCCGAACTGGACTGCCACATCCGACACGCTCGGTCGCCACAGGCCGCGCGATGGCTCGCTCATTGGGGGAACAGTGACGACAGGCGGGCGGGCTTCGGCTGTCGCCTGTGCCTGCGCGGCCTGCGCTTCTGCCTGTTCGAGCCGCTCGCGCAATTGAGCGAGCTCGGCTTCCATTTGTTCGATGCGCTCGAAGAGGACATCGCTTTCCTGACTTGTGCCAGCGGGGTCCTGCTGACTCGCCAATGCGGTCGCCGGAGTCAGCACCAGTCCTGCAAGGACGGAGCTGCGAATAAGAATGCTCTTGGCGCGAGGTAGCCAGTTTTGGCGGTTTGTCATTTAGGTTGCTCCCTGTAATTCAGCCAACCTTTAAGCGCGTTAAGTTGTTCTGCGTTGATTTAGGTCAAAGTGTCAAATTCAATGCGGCGAATTGAGCTGGCCCATTCCGACGCCGGATTTACCCAGCCACCGCAGTGCTTCCATGCCGCCGCCACCCGAAATGCCCATTATGTGTTTGATCTGGCGTGTGGCGATCCGCCATGGGCTGACCGCTGACGATCTGAAAACTGCAATGATCGCCTGTCCGACCGGCGCGTCGGATATCGGATATATGGTCTAGGGGCGGGGTCTAGGGCCGTGCGGTTTCCAGCATGTCTATGACCGCGCAGTCGGGCACATGGCCGCCCGAACATTGCTCTACGGTGGCGGCAAGGTGCCGTTCGAGGCGCGCGAGATCGTCGATCTTGCGCCGCACTTCTTCGAGGTGATGAACTGCAATCTCGCGCACTTCGTCGCAGCATGCTTCACCAGGACCGCCCAGCTCCAGAAGTGTCCGCACCTCCTTTGGCGCAAAGCCAAGTTCCCTCGCCCGTTTGATGAATTTAAGTGTGCGAAGGTGACCATCGTCGAACACCCGGTGTCCGCCTGCCGTGCGCTCCGGCGCACCGAGCATTCCGATCTTCTCGAAATACCGGATCGTCTCGATATTGACGCCGGTCTTGCGCGCCAGCTCACCTATCGACAGGCCGCCCATGCCGAATCTCCTTGAACCTATATCTACTACAGGAAGTACATAGGGATCGAATCGAGCGGAGGCAAAGATGACCGGGCAGGCTATCCAAGAGGACGAGTCGAAAAACGTGAGCGATCGCGGGGTTGCTGGCGTTGGAATACTGGCGAGTGCAGCGGCGCTTCTCTCCGCGGCTGCCTGCTGCGTCCTGCCCTTGGCCCTCGTCGCGGTCGGGCTTGGCGCTGGAGGGCTAGCATGGTTTGTTCCCTACCATTTGCCGCTCACAATTGCCGCCTTTGCAATCGTGGCCCTCGGGTGGTTCCTGCACTTGCGCCAATTGCGCATTTGCAGTGCCGATGGCTGTGAGAAGCCTGCCCGCAGCAGCGCCACGCGACTGATTTTGTCGATTGCCACCGCGATGATCGTTCTGTCAGAGTTGTGGGGCTTTGTTGAACAACCGCTGATGCGTGCGCTGGGAGGAGCCTGATGCAGACCGTCTCGACAATCACATGTCCGCATTGCCAAGCGGCCACCACCGAAACCATGCCGACCAACGCATGCTGGTTTTTCTACGAATGCCCGCATTGCCGGAAAAGATTGCAGCCATTGGCAGGAGACTGTTGTGTGTTCTGCTCTTATGGCGATGTCCCATGTCCGCCTGTTCAGGAGGCGCGTGGAAATGGCGACGGAACCGCTTGCTGTCCGGCGCAGTAGCGGTGAATGCATCACGCAAACCTTTTCGCGGGGTTTCCCGGTCGTAATCGACAAGCGGGCAATCGGTCGGAAATTGGTGCTGCGTTTGCAAATTTCAGCGGTCGCCATTTCGGAGCCTCGTGTCCCTTTTCTGGCAATCACCGGGTAATCACGCAAGCGGAAAAAGGGGCGAAATGGAGGCAATTCTAGCGTAAGGCGAATCTACTAAGTACATTGTTTTACAACGATTCCGTACTTTAGCGTCGTCTGAATCGAAAGTACCACACTTCGTGGCCATAGGTGTTGCGTGCCTTGTGCTCATAGCGCGTTTCGGGCCAGCCGGAGGGGCGGTTGCAGAAATCCTCGGGGCCTTCCACCAGCCATTCGAACGCGTCGCGAAAGCGCCGCATCACCATCAGCGCATGGCGGACATAGATCGGGTGGTCGGTGCCGAAGCGCAGCTCTCCGCCGGGTTTCAGCTTGTCCGCCATCAGGCGAACCGGGCCATCGTTCATCATCCTGCGTTTGGCATGCCGGTTTTTGGGCCAGGGGTCGGGATGGAGCAGGTAGATCATGGTCAGCGCGCCGTCGGGAATTCGGTCGAGCGCCTGCAAGGCGTCGCCATGATGCAGGCGCACATTCGCCAGCGTCCCGTCACGCACATGGCCCAGCGCCTGTGCCACGCCATTGAGGAACGGTTCGGCCCCGATAAATCCATGATCGGGCAACAGGTCTGCGCGGTAGGCGAGATGTTCCCCGCCGCCAAAGCCGATCTCGAAATGGAGCGGGCAATCCTCGCCGAACAATCGCAAGGCCGTCACTTCGCCTTCTTCGGGCACGGCGATTTTCGGCAACAGCGTGTCGACCAGCTCCTGTTGCGCAGCGCGCAGCGGCTTGCCCTGGCTGCGGCCATACAGCCGGTTGAGCGTGGTGGGGTCGCCTTCCTTGTGAGCACTCATGCCGTTTTCGCTTTCATGACGAGGTTCGCTAGGGAAACCTACCGGCTCTTGTCCAGTGAAGGCTTGAGCAAGCACGGCCCACTCGGCTAGGCGCGCGGTTATGGACCAGTTTCTTACGCTTTTCGATAGCCAGCCACCCTGGGCGCAGGCGGGCATTGGCCTGCTGCTGCTCGTGCTGCTGGCGCTGGCAGTCAATTTCCTGCTCAAGCGCGTGCTGTTGCAACTCGCCAAGCCTTTCCTCGATACGCGCAGCCTGACAGCTGACCGGGCGGCAGCACGGCTTGCCACGGTCGCGCCATTGCTGGTGATCGCCTATGGTATCGAACTGGTGCCGCATTTGTATGACAGCGTGTGGATGCTGATCCAGAACGTGGCCCTGGCGAGCATCGTGCTTAGCATCGCGACCGGTGTCAGCAAGGCGCTCGACTATATCGACGAGGTCTACCGGCGGCGGCCCGATGCACATATGCGACCGATCAAGGGCTATGTGCAGGTCCTCAAGATTGTCATCTATTGCGGCGCGGCTGTCCTCGCCATTGCCGCGCTGATCGAGCAATCGCCGCTGCTGCTTCTGTCGGGCCTTGGTGCGATGGCGGCGGTGCTGTTGCTGGTGTTCAAGGACACGCTGCTTTCGCTGGTTGCATCCGTGCAGCTGACCAGCAACGATATGCTGCGCGTGGGTGACTGGATCGAAATGCCCAGCATGAATGCCGATGGCGATGTGGTCGATATCGCGCTGCACACGGTCAAGGTGCAGAATTTCGACAAGACCATCACCAATATTCCGACCTATCGGCTGATCGCGGAGAGCTATAAGAACTGGCGCGGCATGAGCGAGAGTGGCGGGCGACGGATCAAGCGCGCGCTTTCGCTGGACCAGAATTCGGTGCGTTTTCTATCGGACGAGGAAGTGAATGGCCTACGCCGTTTCCGCCTGCTCGACGATTATCTGGCACACAAGGATGCCGAGCTGCGCGAATGGAATGCGCGCGAGCTGGGCGGCGATGTCAATCCCGTCAACGCCCGGCGGATCACCAATATCGGCACCTTCCGCGCCTATGTTATTGCCTATCTGAAAGCCCATCCGGCGGTGGATACGGACAAGACCCTGCTGGTGCGCCAGCTCGATCCCACACCGCAGGGCCTGCCGCTGGAAATCTACTGCTTCGCCGCGACCACCGAATGGGGCAGCTATGAGAGCATTCAGGCCGACCTGTTCGACCATTTGCTGGCGATACTTCCGGAGTTCGACCTGCGCCTCTTCCAGCAGCCGAGCGGGCTCGACTTCAAGGCGATACGGATCAGCGGCTGATCGAAAAAACCCCGGAAGCGCAAGGGGGAGAGCCTGGCGTTCTTCCGGGGCATTTTCGGGTACCTTCGCCCCCAAGGACGAAAATCAGTAAATCAGTTTCGGGCCTGTCAGGCTGCCTCGGCCTCGACATCGGGATCGCGCAGCACATAGCCGCGGCCCCAGACCGTTTCGATATAATTGTCACCGCCGCATGCGCTCGAAAGCTTCTTGCGCAGCTTGCAGATAAACACGTCGATAATCTTGAGCTCGGGCTCGTCCATCCCGCCATACAAATGGTTGAGGAACATTTCCTTGGTCAGCGTGGTGCCCTTGCGCAGCGAAAGCAGCTCGAGCATCGCATATTCCTTGCCAGTGAGGTGAACACGCGCACCATCGACTTCGACAGTCTTGGCATCGAGGTTCACCGCCAGCTTGCCGGTGCGGATGATCGACTGGCTGTGGCCCTTCGAACGACGCACGACAGCGTGAATGCGGGCAACCAGTTCATCGCGGTGGAACGGCTTGGTCACATAATCGTCCGCACCAAAGCCGAACGAGCGGATTTTGCTATCCATTTCGGCAATGCCCGAAAGGATCAGCACCGGGGTCTGCACCTTGGCGACGCGCAGCTTCTTGAGCACGTCATAGCCATGCATGTCGGGCAGGTTGAGGTCGAGGCAGATGATGTCGTAATCATACAATTTGCCCAGATCGAGACCTTCCTCGCCGAGATCGGTCGAGTAGACATTAAAGCCCTCGGTCGTCAGCATGAGCTCGATCGCCTTTGCGGTTGTCGGCTCGTCTTCAATCAGCAGAACGCGCATTTATCGGACCCCTTTGTCCCCGTTGGTAACCCTCTGGTAGGAGGTGTTGCCATGAATTAACCACGACACTTCTCTCCAAAAAAGGTTAACAATCGGTTTCCGGCGTTAAGACATTTTCGTGAGTCTTCCTTGCAACACAATTTTTGCCTTAACTTTCGGGACTTTCCCAGGCCGCACAGTGTAACTTGTTGTACCGCTCCACCCCTCCCCTTTAGCGGGAGGTCGGGTGGGGGTGTGCGACATCCGTTTTGCGTCGAGCCCCACCCCCAAGCCCCTCCCCACGGGGAGGGGAGCTAGCGGCCCGCGCCGTTACAAATGCTGTTCAAAATCCATGCTGTGATGCAGGACGCGCACGATCAGCACCGCGTCGTCACTTGGCAGGTAAAACACCACATGCGCCTGTTGGCGGATGCGGCGAAGGCCCGGCACCAACTCTTCAGCGCTGCGACCCAGATAAGGGTTGTCGACCAATGAGGCGAAGCACGCGCCAAACTGATCGCGATATTTGCGCGCTTGCGGAATGCCGAATTCGGCAATGGTGTAATCGGCTATGTCGGCAAGGTCGTTTTCCGCGCGTGCGCTGAGGCGCAGCTCACGCATGGCCAGCGCGTGTTTCGGCCTCTGACCAGATGGTGTCGAGCGACTTGTCGCTCACACCGCTCTCCAGACCTTCTGCAATGGCCTGCCGCAGATTGGCGAGCCGGTTCTGCCCCTCCTGATCGCGGCGGACGAGATCGCGGATATACTCGCTGTCATTGGTGAACGCCCCGCGCTTGATCTGCGCCTTGATCCAGGCGTCCTGCGTGTCGCTGAGGGTGATGGTCTTGCGGATTGTGGCCATGGAGGGCGGCGCTATCATACTATTGGTGCAACTACAATCCGACGACACATTGGTCCGCAAGAAGTGGCCATTCAAGACACTGGTTCAGCTATCTTTGCATAGATCGAACTACCATCAGACTATGAAGTTTTTGCTGGCCTATTGCGGTCGCCTGATCAGGATGCGCCCTTCCGAGAGGTCGAAAAGAACAGTCTCGCCCGCGAAAAAGCCGAAGCCTAGGTTGGCATCGTATCCAAAACCCAAATTCCGAACTTGGACGGCGCGCGCCGTCCGCTCGATAGTGCCGATGGTGAGAGGCAGCTGGGCCGTGAGCGTTCTTGTCGGCATACCCATTGCACCGATAGACGTTGTGCTGCTCACGGCCTGCTCATCAGTTATGAAATGATCCCACCGCCGTTCTGCAATCGTAAGATCATAGCTGCTGCCAAGATCTATGCCGAGCACGGCTTCTTCGTTTCCGATAGACGCGGAAATGCCATTGGAGCCAATTGCGATTTCAATGGGCGCCTCCCATCCCACCCTAATCGATCCCGGTGGCGCTAAGACGATAGCGAATGTAGGCGATCCGCCGATCATGAACGCGATATTGTTGAGAATGTCGGCCCCGATAACGAAACCGACGTCACGTCTAGTGAGCGTCGAAATTGCGAAAAGGTCCAAACTTGGCACGGGCATCTCGGCGGTGAAGTAGCCCGGAATGCTTACTTCGATCCCATCGACCAACCCCACTGGAGTGCTGCCAAATGTGGTGGTTGATGTCTGATCGGTGCATTCTATGACGAGATCAAGGGACCGCGCGAATTCCGGATCAATGACGGACCTACTCGCGCCATTGTCGAGGAGAGCCCAAGTTTCCCGACCGTTGATTTCAACTCTTGTTAGAATGAGACCATATTGTGCGTCGACCGGGTGCTGCAAACGAGTCGAAGTCGGTTGAGAAAAATTGATTGTGGCGGACTGGCGCTCGGGAAGCGGCTCGATAGATTGGATCGTTGATTCTAAAAGAGAGTCTTCATCGCGCTGAGCAGCTTCGGTGCATGTCTGGGCATGTGCAGCCAGCGGGGAAATTGTCGTCGCCAAAAATGCACCGCAGAATGCAAGAGTACGCAACCAGTCTGCCCACCACCCTCACCCAATCCCCGCCAGCTTCTTCGCCCGCCGTCGCTGCACTGAAGACCCAATCCCGATAGCCTCGCGGTATTTCGCCACGGTGCGGCGCGCGAGGTCGAAGCCCTCCGCCTTCAGCAGTTCCACCAGCGCATCGTCCGACAGCACTTTTTTCGGGTCTTCGGCATCGGTCAGCGCCTTGATCCGCGCTTTCACCGCTTCGGCGCTCGCGCCTTCGCCGTCCTCTCCGCCGCCAACCCCGCTGGTGAAGAAATATTTCAGCTCGAACGTGCCGCGTTCGCAGTGGAGGAATTTGTTGCTGGTGACGCGGCTTACGGTGCTTTCGTGCATTTCGATCGCCTCGGCCACGGTCTTCAATGTCAGCGGGCGCAGTTCGGATACGCCTTTGCGGAAAAAACCGTCCTGCTGCTTCACGATCTCGGCGGCGGTCTTGAGGATGGTTTTCTGCCGCTGGTCCAATGCCTTGATCAGCCAATTGGCATCGGCGAGCTTTTCCGACAGCCAGCCGCGCGCTTCCTTGCCGGGGCAGCCATCGCGCAGCTCGACATAGTACGTGCGATTAACCATCAGCCGGGGCAGCGTCGCCTGGTTGAGCTGGATATCCCACGCGCCATTCTTGCCCGCGTTAATCAATATATCGGGCACCACCGCGGCGCTGGTGGTGCCGCCAAATTGCAGCCCCGGCTTGGGATCGTAGCTGCGCAATTCATTGAGCATTTCGGCAAGGTCTTCCTCGTCCACACCGCAGATGCGGCGGATGTGCGCGAAGGCACCCTTGGCGATCAGATCGAGATTGTCGATCAGCACTTCCATGCACGGATCGTAGCGGTCGGCCTCCTTCGCTTGCAGCGCGAGGCATTCGCTGAGGCTGCGCGCGCCCACGCCGGTGGGATCGAGCGATTGCACCACGTCGAGCGCGGCCTCGACTTCGGCAAGCGATACGCCAAGCGTGCCTGCGACATCGCGCAATTGTGCGGTGAGATAGCCCGCTTCATCGAGCAGGCCGACAATGTGGCGAGCGATGAAAGCGCTGCGCTGGTCGGGCGCGGCGGGGCCGATCTGCAGTTCGAGATGGTCGGCGAGCGACAGTTCGCCGCCTTCGCGATTTTCAAGGTCGGGGCCATCCACGCCGCCGCCCATGGCCATTGGTGCCGACCAGTCGCCCGTATCGCGGTCCTGATCCAGGGCGCTGGAATCGATATCGAGCGCGCGTTCACCCTCGGCAGAGGTGGCATCGCGCATTTCGGGCTCGGCAGGAGCTTCGCCCTGCTGTTCGCGCATCTCACCCGCTTCGAGCAATGGATTGCTCTCCAGCGCGTCGCCGATGAAGGTCTCGATTTCGAGATTTGACAGCGCCAGCAGTTTGATCGCCTGCTGCAATTGCGGCGTCATCACCAGCGATTGCGATTGCCTGAGGTCCAGCCGTGGGCCCAGCGCCATTAGTTTTGCTCGCTAATGCTCGGGCGGTGCCAGCCCACTCCCCCTCCCAGCCACCCGATGATTATCCGGCATCCTATCGGGTGGCTGGGAGGGGGAGTGGGCTGGCACCGCGCCCCAGCCGAAAGGCTGGGAAAGACAATCACAACGTAAATCCTTCACCCAGGTAAAGCCGCCGGACATTCTCGTCCGCCACCAGTTCCTGCGGGCTGCCGGCAAACAGCACCTGTCCGCCATAGATGATGCAGGCTCGGTCTACGATGTCGAGCGTCTCGCGGACATTGTGGTCTGTTATCAGCACACCGATACCGCGGTCTCTAAGGTCTGTTACGAGATCGCGAATATCGCTGATCGAGAGCGGGTCGATCCCGGCGAAAGGTTCATCGAGCAGCATGATCGAGGGGCTGGCGGCCAGCGCGCGAGCGATTTCGCAGCGCCGCCGTTCACCGCCCGAGAGCGCCATGGCGGGGCTTTCGCGCAGGCGGGTCAGGCCGAATTCATCGAGCAGGCGCTCCAGCTCGGTGGCGCGCGTTTCCTTGTCCGGCTCGACCATTTCGAGCACGCAATTGATGTTCTGTTCCACTGTCATGCCGCGAAAGATGCTGGTTTCCTGCGGCAGATAACCGATGCCAAGGATCGCGCGGCGATACATCGGCAGCTGGGTGACATCGACGCCGTCCATCAGGATACGTCCGCTGTCGGGCTTCACCAGTCCCATGATCGAATAAAAGCACGTCGTCTTGCCCGCGCCATTGGGGCCGAGCAGGCCGAGCACTTCGCCCTTGGCCACGCTCAGCGAAATATCCGACAGCACGCTGCGCTTGTCATAGCTCTTGGCGATGGAAACGACTTCCAGCCCGCCTTCGGGCGGCAAGTCCGGAGATGCGGCGGAGTGGGCTTCGGCCATGGTCCGTGCCAGGGCTTCGTCATCCAGAAAATCGTCGTCGAGCGCGCTCATACAGCCTCATCTAGCATGTGGTTGGCGGGTTTGAAGGGTGTTTGGCAAGATTCGTGCATGACTTGTGCTATTATGCACCGCAGTCCTGCGGGAACGGTTGCCGCGCTTGTAAAACAACCGCGAGTTTGAAATACCCCCGAATCGGGACTGGAGAGGAGAGCGACGTGGACGAGGCGCTGTCACACGAACCGCAGCCGCAAGAGCGCACGGTTCAGCATTCGAAGAGAGGTGTCGGGCAAACCGG
>Ga0070727_10004133_pt1 | contig 12555 bp, 9 predicted proteins | sample tdAd472_FD_66722 | JGI IMG/M metagenome (GOLD analysis project Ga0070727, IMG submission 66722) | Marine sediment microbial communities from the Atlantic coast under amendment with organic carbon and nitrate - tdAd47.2 | ecosystem: Environmental > Aquatic > Marine > Coastal > Sediment | place... | reverse complement strand
ATGATTGTCACGCAGATAAAGGGCGTCTCAATTGGAAATCCTTGGGATATGAAGGTGACCCATGGAAATTCGGCAGCAGAAAACGGGAGTAATGTGAGCTAGCATCCAATACTGCTCAGTATTGAGCTCTAGATCAATAATACAGATGCTACACTAATTTATTGATAAACCGTTTAATTTGAAAACTGTACTGATCAATTTTCGACGCCTCATGTGGTAAATATAAGATGCAAGCTCACAATTTTTACCCTAATCGCACCAAAAGATAGTCTTCGTTCTATTCAAATAGTCTTCGTTTTAATTCCTTCAATCCACACTAAACAAACAACCCGGCACTATAACCTGACGACCAGGCCCATTGAAAATTAAACCCGCCAAGTTGACCGGTTACATCCAGCACTTCGCCGATAAAATAAAGCCCTGGTTGCTCTTTGACCTCCATAGTTTTGGAGCTGATGGCGTCGGTGTCGACACCACCCAAGGTTACTTCGGCGGTGCGATAGCCTTCGGTGGCGGAAGGCTTTAGCGGCCATTGATTAAATTTTTCACCAAGTATTCTAAGGTAGTGGTCGCTATATTCAGCCAGCGGCATTTGCGCGGATTGCTCCCACCAAAGCGCCTGTAACTCATTGATTAGAGGTTTTGCTAATTTTTGATGCAACAGTGTTTTTAGCAGATTTTTGCCGTGCTGATGTTTGGCTTTGATTAGCCATTCAGCGGCATTGATCTCCGGTAACAAATTAATGCTGAGGGTGTCGCCCGGTTGCCAATAATTGGAAATCTGTAGGGCCACCGGGCCGCTGATGCCGCGATGAGTAAACAGGAGGTTTTCAGTAAATGTCTTGTCGTTACAGCTGATCTCAGCTTTTAAGGACAGACCTGATAGGCGTTCGCAAATAGCCTTCACCTGATCACTAAACATAAAGGGCACTAAGCCAGCTTGACGCGGGGTGATGGTTAAGCCAAATTGAGCGGCGATGTCGTAACCCAGTCCGCTGCCACCTAAAGTAGGAATCGACAAGGCACCGGTTGCCACTACCAGCGAGTGACAATGTAGCCTGAGTTGATGATGCCCCTGCTGTAGTTCAAGCTGATAGCGGCTGCGCAGGTCTTGATGCTGATGCTTTATTGAATGTCCCTTTAGCGCCAAATCTTTTATTCCCGTTATATCACAATGGGTTTTGATTTCGACACCAGCTAGATCACATTCGGTCAGCAGCATGTTTAAAATGTCTTTGGCCGAGTCCTGGCAAAATAACTGGCCGTGATGACGTTCCTCGTAAGTGATACCGTGCTGTTCGACCAGGGCAATAAAATCCCATTGTGTGTAGCGCGATAAAGCGGACTTGCAAAAATGCGGGTTGCGAGAAACAAAGTTATCCGGCCCAACAAAATAGTTAGTGAAATTACAACGTCCACCGCCTGACATTAAGATCTTTTTACCCACCTTGTTTGACTTCTCCAGCAGTAAAACCCGGCGGCCACGCCGAGCTGCCGTAAAGGCGCAGATCAACCCGGAAGCGCCCGCGCCCAGAATAATTACATCGTAATTGGTGGATGGTTGATTCACAGTTTTCTGCCGAATGAAAGGGCTGGGCATTTTAGCTTTTTTTCTCGTGTTAAGGCGCGTTTTATCAAAGAATTAAACACCGCTTTTTATGCTTCGTCATTAGGTGATTAGTTCGATATAGATGCTGATCCATGGTCATCCCTTGTTACTTTAATCAGCGAGCGCAATAATGGCGCCTGCGCGTATTGTAAAAGAAGGAATGCATATGTTTAATCAGCGAACTGCGAACTTAGTGCTGGCTGTTATCATCCTCATCTTACCGATTTTGGTATTCTCGCTGGTTGCACTTGGGAAGGGCATGTCCATTACTAATACTTTGACGGCGTTGTCCGAGCAATTGGTCTCCCGCCGCCATAACCCTATTATTTCTTCGTTACTAGGTTTTTTCCCTTTCATGTTAATGTTGATTATTCTTTGGGTTCATCGTCGTTTCGGTGGCAGCCAGACACTGAATTTAAGGTTAATGCTAGGTGGTGCAATCCCCATTATTCTGGTACTGCTGTGGGCGAACTTTGAGTTCTGGCCAACATTCCTACCGGATCGATCCAGTCCGGGATTTCCCCACGGTCTGGAATTGCTTATTGGCCCGGTTTTTTTCGCACCGGTTGCTTTGTTAGCGGGGATGTTGATAGTCCGTATCGCCTGGGGGAAGTCGAAATGACGAACGCCTATCAATAATATAGGAATAACTTTTCAGATTCAGACATGCTGTTTTGCTAGAGGGGTTGACGTTATGTGCGGACGGATAGTGCTGGTAGTTACCTTATTTTTAACAATGGCAGCGAGTGCGGAGCAAACTCAACAAACTCTATTACAGGGCAAGATGCTCAACTGTCAGAATCAGAAGTGCCATTTTGAGTGCATCTCTAACGGTCAATGGATGAGGCTGGGGAACACCGGTAAATCAAATTCTCAAGACCAAGGTTTTTTCGTCGACTGGAAACAAGAAGGTTTTTTTCAGGTATTGCTAGCGAACGAAGGTGATCCCGTTTATTTCATCATCTCTAGTCATGAGGCGTTTTGCCAATTCAAAGCTTCTTGACTGCAGAAACGGGTAATCCTTCACGTTAACCAAAAGCGTTTACTTTGCTAAAAATTTTAACCTTTCTATCTTTCTCCTAGCTGGTTGGATGGCTTTATTTAATACAAAACTACGCGGATAATGCCGTTTTAATTTTCTATTCAGCGATTGAACTTGACCACTCAACAAACCGATTTATCATCTGATCCACATCGAAGAAGTTCGCGCAAAGCCTGGTTGCGGTTAACCCTGCGCCGATCCCAACAGGAAGCAGTAGCCTCTTCGGCCATGAGCGCCACCAGCGATAACTTTTTCAACGCTTTTGCGCTATTTCTTGGCGCCAGTCTACTACAGATGGGTTGGGTGAGCGGACTACCGCAATTATTTGGCGCCCTCAGTCAGCTATTATCGGTGTGGATAGCCAGTTATTACCGACGGCGGCATTTTATCGTGTTGGTGGCTGTAGCACAGTCAGTAGTAGTCGTTGGCTTAGCCGCTTTGGCGGCTTTATCAGGTAATGATAGTGTCTGGGTTTTTATTGTACTCGCAATGCTTTATCAGTGTGGTCTTAACCTGATTCAACCACACTGGCGCGCCTGGATGGGTAGTTTAGTGCCGCCGCGTCGACGCGGCACTTTTTTTGCGGCACGTACACGACTGAGTATGCTGGCGTCGCTGGCTGTCTTTCTGCTGGGCGGTGGAATTTTATCTGTTGCGACCCATATTGGTATGACCTGGTTGGGGTTTAGCTTGTTGTTTGGCGCTGCGGCTATAGGGCGGCTGATATCCGCCAGGCTGCTATGGCATATGCATGACCCGGATCCGAATCATCCTCGTGTGCCAGGTGTATTGACTCGAACAGTCAGCCAATATCGCGAGGCGATGAAAGACCGAACCTTCCGTCACTACAGCCTTTTTATCGCGAGCATGAATGCCATGGTGGCTATCTCTGCACCATTTTTCGCAGTTTATATGCTACAGAATTTACAGTTTACCTATTTCGAATATGTTCTAACCAATGTGGTTTCGGTAGCCACACAGTTTGTTACTTTAGGGTATTGGGGGCGATTCAGTGATCGTTACGGTAACCGCATAGTTATCCGGCTCACCAGCTGTTTACTGCCGTTTCTACCGTTGTTGTGGGTATTTTCAAGTGATTTTATTTACATCTTGGTGATCCAGGCGATCTCCGGATTTTGTTGGGCGGGATTCAGTTTAAGTACGGCCAATTATCTCTATGATATTCGTCCATTTCGTACTGATTTTGCGAGCTATGCGGCGCTGCAATCCTCTCTCAGCGCGGCCTTTGTATTCGTGGGAGCACTAACCGGGGGGATGATTGCTGCGCAGGCAGATGTGCATATCAGTTCACTGAATTGGCACTGGCTCAGCGAGGCGGTATTCGTCGTTTTTATCAGCTCGTCGCTGTTGCGAGTGCTAGTCACTTTATGCTTTGTTCCGCGTCTCATAGAACCTCATATCAGACCGAGGCCGAAACAACTAAAAATTATTTTTCGTGTTCGAGGGTTTAACGCAATTTCAGGTCTGGTGCTGGATTGGCTAACTGTCGTGCGCAGAAAAAATGGAGATTAGGTTTAATCACTTAGTACCTTCGTGCAAGCTCGTTATTTTAAAGAGGTATCTAAATAATATAACTTTCCATTATCTTTACAGGGAATTCTTCAGCAAGGAAATATCGCCTACTAAGTGCTCAAGTATTTATGACATGGGGGCAGGTGGACTGTGATTGTTAATTGAGTGGATACCCACTGTCTGAGTATTTTACAGCTGGCTTTCGTTAACGTGATATTGCTCTAAACTGGGCTTTGATACCTATGTGAGAATTTTTGGTGTATCCTGGAAATATCCGTAAATAATAGTTTTTTAATGCGTTTATTCGCCTTCTTTAGGATAATCTGGCTTCCCTGTATTGTTTTATCGATTGAAATGTGTCTAAAAGTACAGCCGATAACCTGTTGTTTTATCGCTGGAATTTACGAGGTGCGTAGTGTCTGAGCTAAAACGATCAGAATACAATCATCAATGGTTCGGTTCGCCTGTGTTAAAAGGTATGGGACCTGACACTTTATTTGCAAATCATAATTTGCTTGTTACTCGAAACCAGAATTATGCCCGCGCCAGTGTCGAAGAGGTTTTTTGTAAACATTCCCTCAGAACCTGTAACAATGCAAATCCTATTAATTTTATTCACAGGGGGGCGAGCCTTTGCTCTCTGACATTTAATCTAATTAGTTATGGTGCGGATGTAGAAGTTACCGTTAATGATACGAATCGGAACCATTATATTCTTGTGCTGCCCCTAAGTGGTCGTGCAACAGTCAAAAATCAAGATGAACATGCTGATCTGAACGGGGGCGAGATTGTGGTTCTCGAACCGTTAAGTCGCTTTAGATTCGAAATGCAAGGTGATCATAGTCATTTGGGTATTGGAATTCCTAAACAAAGACTAAACATTCTTTTCTCAAAATATACCCAACAGTTAGGCAGAAAGTGGATAGAGTTTCAGCGTAAACCTTATTTGGTTAAAGATATGGATTCCGGTCTGCTTGATTTTCTCGCATACATTTGCAAAGAAATTGACAGGCAAGGTTCGATTGCCACGAGAGGTTCTGCCGCCGCCGCCATAGAAGACACATTTTTAACACTACTAGTCTCTGCTTTGCTGGAAACAGATTTATCCAGAGATGTAGCACGCGAAATGATTCCAGCTGTGCCATCCTATCTTCGAAAAGCAGCGCTTTTTATGGAAAAAAACCTACTTGAAGATATTGATGTCCAAGACATTGCTGAGGCTGCGGGAGTTTCAGAGCGAACACTTTATCATGCCTGCCAGAAATACCGTGGGGTTAGCCCAATTCTCTGGCTAAGAACTATGCGTTTAAGGCAAGCCCGGCTCGACTTGCTAGACCCAGCGCAACAAGATGTATCCGTAACAGAAGTGTCTTATCGTTACCAGCAATGCCATGTTGGGCGGTTTGCCCATGCGTATTTCCAAGAATTTGGAGAGTATCCCTCAGATACACGGAAAAAATGATGGTAAGATCATTACCTACCTGCAGCCTTGGCATTAAGCAATGTTGCAGCCACTCAATACGTTATAAGACGGCGATGTCGTGTATTCCTCCTCATCAGATTTAACGTAACATTGTAGTCAAGTTTTCTAGAGTTGTACCATCCCCACAATATTTAACCTGGTTAAATAGGTACATTACGTCACACTTTCTTTGCGTAAACACTATTGCAGAAACTGACCTTCCCCTGCGGTTTTTGGCTTTTACGACCTTATTTTCTTGTGAGACTCTACGCTCAGATAATTTCAAAAACACAAGATAGAGGAATGCAATATGTTAGGGGTTTATGGTCGTATTAATCTTATAGCTTTCGCTTTATTGGGAATATCACCGTTATTTGCCTACGTTCCAGTAACTTTCGCCGCAGAAGCTACTCTGGAAGAGGTTGTCGTAACAGCCCGGAGAAAAGAAGAAAGCCTTCAGGAAACGCCAGTTGCGGTGTCTGCTTTCAATAGTGAGGCGATTGAACTGCGCAATATCCAGTCTGTCTCCGACGTTACAAATTTTGTGCCCAATGTACAGTTTGATAGTGCTGCGTCGGAGTCTGGTGGAGGAGCTTCTTCACAGATATCCATACGAGGGATAGGCCAGACAGATTATGCCATCACAGTCGAACCGGGTGTAGGGCTTTATCTTGACGGCGTCTATATCGGCAAGTCGGTAGGATCTTTGATGGACGCGGTTGACCTCGGCGGCATCGAAGTGCTGCGCGGACCTCAAGGAACTTTGTTTGGTAAAAACACCATTGGCGGAGCCATTTTATTGACGTCAAAAAAGCCGAGCGATGAGAAGGAGTTTACTCTTGATGTCACCGCCGGTGAATTTGACCGCAGAGATTTGAAAGTATCCGGTAATTTGCCAATTAGTGACAGTTTCCGGGTTCGTGCCTCACTTGCCTCACTTAATCGTGATGGTCACGTTGACCGAATTCTTACCGGCGATACGCAAGGCGATAAAGACACACTGTCAGGCCGTATTGTAGCCGACTGGGATCTTTCCGAAAACCTGGCAGGGTCACTTGCGATCGATGCGACGCGGGCACGAGAGCAATCTCCTGGACAGGTGACGATCCTTGTCGATGAGAATGCTTTTTTTGGCGGCTTGCACAACACAATCGCTTTTCCTGCTTGTGACCCTGCCCTGAACGATCCTGCGCGTTTCAGCAATCCAAACTGCTCGAACTCACAATTTGCAGCGGATATAGATGACCTGAATAGTACCAACACTGGCCCAAATCAATCTGACACCGATATCTGGGGAGCAAGTTTCACCCTTAATTGGGAGCTTAATGCTACCTCCATCAAATCTATCACTGCATACCGTCGCGCAGAAGTAGATGTTTTTCAGGAGTTGGCCGGCGTACCTGCTTACCAAAATAATATTGCTCAGGACATTACACTAAAGCTATTTAGTCAGGAATTTCAGCTATCCGGGCAAGCCTTCAATGATCGGCTAAATTATTTGATAGGTATTTATTACGCCACGGAAGAGGGCTCACAGAGATTTCCCGTGTTGCTGGAATCGGTGCAATTTACCAGTGGTGGTGAAATTGATAATGAAAGCACTGCAATCTTTGGACAGATTGGCTTCGAGATAACCGACGCATTGACGCTAACTTTAGGCGCACGCATCAGTGATGAAGAGAAAAACTTTTTACCGCAACAGCGCATTGATAATGTCCCGGATATTTTTGAGCCGTTTTTCGTATCTCTAGCGGGTGCAACAGGTAATGGTTTCCTGGTTCAGGAGGGTCTACCCTTATTCCCCGAAGTTGAAGTTTCACGTTCCGACACCGAATTCACGCCGTCAGTAACACTGGATTATCACTTTGGGGAGTCAAACTTGGCTTATGCGAGCTATTCACAGGGTTTCAAGAGCGGAGGGTTTACCCTGCGAGGTTTTCCACCCGTTATTCCTGGTGTTACAACGACGGAAACCAGCATAAATAAATTAATTCCAAGTTTTGCTCCAGAAACGGCGGAGGTATTTGAAATTGGTTTGAAAACCGAATTTTTTGACCGCCGTATACGTTTAAATATCGCGGCATTTTTTACCAATTATGACGATGTACAGTTGACTGCAAATACTGGGCCGAACGCTTTTGTACCAGTTCTCATTAACGCTGGGGATGCTGAAATAAAAGGTCTGGAGATAGAGGGTATTATTCTTGCCACTGATTGGTTACGCCTAGATATTAGTGCCGGTTATCTGGATAGCGAATATAAGGGGCTCTCTGCGGAAGCAATTGCCGCCGGCACTTCACTGAACAGTGATCTCCCAAATGCCCCTGAACGAACAGCGACATTTGGCGTGACCGCTGATATTTTTAACAATGAAAATGGACATTTGTTTGCCCGTACTGATGTGTCTTATAAGAGTTCGCAATTTAAAACAGTAGCAAATGATACCATTTTGGAGCAGGACGATTATACGCTTGTGAATGCCGCAGTCACTTATCGGTTTCGCGGGGACCGTTGGCAGACTACTCTGGGTGTAACCAATCTGACCGATGAAATATACATCGTAAGTGGTGTTGCTAATGCGGGAATTGGCTATGCGCAAGCCGTAGTCTCCCGACCTAGAGAGTGGTACCTAAACGTAAAATACACGTACTAATAAAGCTTGGTTGAAAACCGCGTATCTTCTGCGACAGGAGAAAGTAATGACTGTTAAGTTTAGTGTCATGATTACCGGCATGTACCCTATGTCTTGTTTTGTTCCCTGGGCAAAAAAAATTGAAGCCTATGGGTTCGATGAGCTGCATATCGCGGACGATCTGATTTTCCGTCCAGCGTGGCCGATCCTAACGTTGATTGGTGCAAATACAAGTAGGCTAAAATTAGGACCCGCGATAGTGACACCACAGGTGGCACATCCTGTTTACCACGCAGCAAATCTTGCTGCTTTGGATGAACTCACTAATGGCCGTGCTGTTTGCGGTATCGGTCGTGGGGGTTTTAACCCGCTACTAGGTATAGTTAATCCAGCGAAGCCGATCAAAATGGTCCAAGAAGCTCATCAAGTAATGTCGCACGTACTCTCTGGCACTCGAGAACAATTTCACGGTGAGTTTTTTACTGTTACCAAAGATCTCTATTTTCAATTTGAGACGTTAAGACCAGATTTGCCTATTTTCATCGGCACTTGGGGACCAATGATGGCAAAAATGGCAGGAAAAATTGCCAGTGGATTTAAGGCAGATTGTACCTGGAGCCCGTCATATCTATCTCACCTCAAGGAACAATTTTTTGAAGGAGCTGAAAGCGTTGGGCGTGATATTTCTACGCTTGATGTGATTGTTGGCCCGCTTTGCTCACTTTCCCGAGACAGGGCAGAGGCGATGGATCATATTAAAGGCTTACTTGCTCTATTACAGCCTGCGCTAGCGCCAATGACGGCTAACGAAGGGATACCTCCAGATGAAATACAGGCAGCTTATGACGCTTTTCAGACCGGTGATATTAATAAAGCTAAGCGTTTAGTGTCGGATAAGTCAATTCGTGCTTTTTCAGTAACAGGTACGCCAGCAGATGTTATTCCACAAATTGAAGACATGATAGATGCTGGCGCTACACATATTGCTTTCGGCCCCCCTTTAGGACCGGATTTTGACGTGGCGCTTGATTTGCTTGCACAAGAGGTATTACCACACTTTAAGGGCTTGCGTTAGATAAACTTTAGTCTAGCCAAGCCCTTTATTTAAGATAAAAGGGTAACTGAGTTTGCTACTGAATTACCATTATTGATGAGTTTTTTGAGTAAAAGTTAAGAGAGGCCTAGTGATGAATGAAAAAAATGAAAAGCTCCTTGAGAATAATTATACCGCGTGGTGTAACCATGACGTCGAGGCTATAGCTAATTGCTTTGCTGATAACTGCGTCTACGAAGACATGGCGATGGGCGTAAAGTTTAACGGGATTAAAGAAGTTTGTGGATTTGCCCAAGAAGTATTTAAGACTATGCCGGACTTTCATGTCGCCTACATTAAACGGTTTGCTACCGATTCGCATGGTGCTGGTCAATGGGTTATTACTGCCACGTGGAACGGTGAGTTTGAAGGAGTAGACTGCACCGGCAAGAAAATTCAATTTACTGGTTTATCCTATTATGAGTTTCGTGATGGCAAGATAACATATGCCCAAGACTGTTGGGATTTTTCAGTCATGATGCAGAAATTTGGTGTGTTACGTGAGAGTCTTCGTAAACTTAAATAAGTTTGCAAAGCGACAAAGTGGTATTACCAAGTTGACCCAGAGAAATGAGCCCACCTTAACAATGATTGACCGTCTATACGCGTATCTCGCTTGAGACGGATTATTACTTTTTCTTTTTGATGAATATTTTGTCCAAGCCTTTGGTAAGGCCATAGAAAGTTTTTATTATTGTCGTTCTACCCATAACATTACTTGCTTATTTTTTATGGCTTTTAAACTGGAGGGCTTTAAAATGGAGTTCGGGAAGAGCTGACGGGGGCTATTCCACCATATATTTTTAAAATGATTCATTGCCTATTTTGGTATGATTGGTGGGTGCATTGTCATTGACTCTGGTTATTCAGGTGAGTACTTAAAAGTCTTAGGTAGCGCTGGGTATATGTTAATTGCAGCCATGGCCTGTAGGAAGTATCACAATGTCAGCTACGCGCCACTGCTTAAGGAGATTTTAAGTGGTACTAGAAGCTAAACAAAACTCACTAATACTTGGTGTATTCATATTTTTAGGGTTGAGTACCCTTGGCTACCTACTGGGAAATTCAGCGATAAAATTCAAAGAATACGAAAGAACGGTAACGGTGAAAGGTTTATCTGAAAGAGAGTTGGGGTCAGATATTGTTATTTGGCCAATACAATTTACGGCAGCGGGTAATAACTTAGAAGAGTTATATGAGGCCATTGATGTCAACACAAAAAATATAGGTGAGTTTTTGCAGGCAAAGGGAATTGATGAAGAGGAAATCTCTTTTGCCACCCCGTCAATCACTGATAAGTCTGCGCAACAATATGGAATCCAGGCTAAAGCCGAGTTTCGTTACACCGCTGTTCAAACGTTAACGGTATATTCTAAAGACATCGATTCCGTTAGAAAAGTAATGGGACAATTATCAGATCTGGGCAAAAAAGGGATTGTGTTTACGGGCGGAAACTACCAATCTCAAACGGAGTATCTATTTACTCGTCTAAACGAAATAAAGCCTGAAATGATTGAAGAAGCAACTCGTAAAGCGAGAGAAGTTGCTGAAAAATTTGCGTCAGACTCGAAAAGTACTCTGGGCAAAATCAGGAAGGCTACTCAAGGGCAGTTCAGTATTAATGCCCGGGACAAAAATAACCCTCATATCAAGAAAGTAAGAGTAGTTTCTACCGTAGAGTACTATTTATCTGACTGAGGAGATAGAGTACACAAGAGCAAACATCGGATTCACTTTTTCTATGGCTGGTTGGTTGAACGTCGAAAGGCTGAAGCGGCTATCAAGCCATGAACGTTCGGGTACCTTGTGCCCTGGATATCGCTACGCTTGTCCCGTCATGGCAGCGATGCTATGCCCCAACCGTCAATCGGTGGCGCTTACGGCCATTGGAATTCATTTCTAATATATTATCTGCGTAGCTAAATAAAAGTAGGCTTACTAAAATGGCTGATGACACAAATAATATATTGCAGCGTGGTCTGAAGAATATTCAACCCCCTTTTTCAAACTTTATCCGTGCGCAGACAACATCCAGCCTGTTTCTTCTGGTCGCCACTATCGTGGCCCTGTGGTGGGCAAATTCAGATTATTCTTCCACCTATCAGAATCTAACACATACACCGATAGGTATTTTTCTGGGTGATATCGAGCGGCAAGCTTCACTTAAACACGTTATAAATGATGGACTGATGGTCATATTTTTCTTTCTCATCGGGCTTGAGATCAAACGTGAAGTACTCGCTGGTGATCTAGCTTTGTCAGAAAATCGACGTATGTTGATTCTTTGTGCCGGCGGGGGAATGATTTGTCCTGCCGTAATCTATTCTTTGTTTAACTGGTCATTAGATTCACAGATTGGCTGGGGCATCCCGATGGCGACAGATACGGCATTTGCGTTAGGTGTGCTCGCCCTCATTAGAAAACACATCCCTGCGAGTCTGTTAGCCTTTATTGTTGGTCTTGCCATCGTTGACGATGTCGGCGCTATACTAGTCATTGCATTGTTCTATACACAGGAAATATCTGTAACCTTTCTGTTCATCTCACTTACTCTAATCGCATTTTTGGCCGTCGCTAATTATGCCGGTGTCCGCCAGCCAATTTTCTATATCCTCGTAGGGGTCGGTGCCTGGTGGACGATGCTTAAATCCGGCGTTCATCCCACTTTCGCTGGCGTCGCGATTGCTTTAACAATACCTGCACGGCCATTTTTATCGCCTGACAAATTACTCGATAAAGCGAAAACAAAAATTAACTCGATACAAAAAAATGAAGATCAGGTCGATGTTCTTGGTAGTCGCCAGGATCATGAGCAAGTGCTTGAGATACGTGATTATGCGGAACGTGCCAGCACCCCCTTACGGCGTTGGGAAGATGCGCTGGGCTTACCCGTTGCGTTATTTGTCTTGCCACTGTTTGCTCTAACTAATGCAGGCGTAGCATTTAGCTTAAGCTCATTTATCGAAAGCCTTCAGCACCCAACCGGATTAGGGATTATTACTGGCCTGGTTGCGGGTAAATTTGTAGGTATTACAGGTGCATGCTGGCTCGGACTACGATACAAAATTGGGTGTTTACCGGACGGCATTAATCTGCACCACGTAATCGGTGTTTCACTGATAGCTGGTATTGGCTTCACCATGTCCACTTTTATAGCCACACTGGGATTTGACACACATCCATT
>Ga0070727_10004131_pt1 | contig 12557 bp, 10 predicted proteins | sample tdAd472_FD_66722 | JGI IMG/M metagenome (GOLD analysis project Ga0070727, IMG submission 66722) | Marine sediment microbial communities from the Atlantic coast under amendment with organic carbon and nitrate - tdAd47.2 | ecosystem: Environmental > Aquatic > Marine > Coastal > Sediment | place... | reverse complement strand
GTCAGCGTCAGTATAACGGTGAGTAGTAACAGGGGAGTACGGCCAAAAACCTTGTACATCGAGAGGTTATCCTTATGTTGTACGCGTGGCCCCTAATATGCACCGCACTGGGAACTAAATCCAGCGGCACAATCCCACGGCAGTGATCAACTCCTCGGCGCGATGCGTAACTAGAGGATACAAGACAAAAACCGGAGAAGCGTTAATGGCACGAGATAAGTCCTTCCCACAGCAGGTGCTGGTCACCGGGGGAACCGGGTTTATAGGCGGACACCTGATTTCTGCCCTGTTATTGCGTGGGGCGCGTGTAACCGTGCTCAGTCGATTACCGCGCGAAGCATCACCCGGTGTCACCTATGTGCAATCCCTGCAGGACGTGGGCGCACCTGCGCAACCCTTTGCCGTGGTCAACCTCGCTGGTGAACCACTAAACAGCGGGCGCTGGAATGAGCGACGCAAGAGGCTGTTTCGTGACAGCAGAGTAGACCTCACCTCAGAATTGGTCAGCTGGATGGGGACTTGCGAACAACCCCCTTCCGCGATGGTTTCTGCATCTGCAGTCGGCTGGTATGGCCACCGGGGGGATGAGGTTCTCACTGAAACGTCGTCCGGCGCGCCGGGATTCAGCCATGATTTATGTGCGGCGTGGGAAAGTGCAGCGCGCAGTGGCCTGCCGGAGCAAACGCGCAGCTGTGTGCTGCGCATAGGCGTGGTGCTCGGTGCAGATGGCGGGTCGTTGCCGGTAATGCTGGGTACAGCAAGGCTGGGGTTGGGCGGACCGTTTGGCAGCGGCCAGCAATGGTGGTCCTGGATTCATATCAACGACCTGGTAGAGATGATTCTCTGGCTGCTGGAGACACCGTCCTGCAGCGGCGTATTCAATGGCACCGCGCCTGAGCCGGTGCGTCAGCGCGATTTCGCCAAAACGCTGGGCTCGGTATTGCACCGCCCGGCGTTCTTGCCACTGCCGGGCGCCATTGCCAGGCTGATGCTGGGAGAATTCGCCGAGGAAGTGCTGCTCAATGGACAGCGTGTTGAGCCTGAGCGTGCCCGGGCTCTGGGCTTCCAGTTTGCCTTCCCCGCACTCAAGTCTGCACTGGATGACTTGCTGGGATGATCCGGGCTGATAGCTTGCGCGTATTTTAATATCGTAACGATTATGCAGAGCGCTGAAGCAGCGCGGTCGGGTCATTTAATAGCCAGAGAAGAAGAGAGATGCTTATGAAGTCAGCACTGATGGAATCCATTGCCGCGCCTGTTCAGGCCCTTTCGGAAGATGCCCGCAGGGTACGGGACGCGCTGGTAGAGCAAGGCCTGGAAACACCGATGTTGCACAACGGTCTCACTCGCGACCAGAAGGTGGAGCGAATCCGCGATGCCTTCGTCGACATTGCACAGGCACTGGAACTGGATTTGACTGACGACAGCCTGTGCGACACGCCCAAGCGTATAGCCAAAATGTATGTGGATGAAATTTTCAGTGGGCTCGATTACAGCCGCTTTCCCAAGGCCACAGCCATCGATAACAAAATGGGTGTGGACGAAATGGTGCGGGTGGATGACATCACTCTGGTAAGTACCTGCGAGCACCACTTCATCACCATCGATGGTACAGCGCGGGTTGCGTACGTACCCAAAGGGAAGGTCATTGGCCTGTCAAAAATCAATCGCATCGTGCGCTTCATCGCGCAGCGACCTCAGGTACAGGAGCGCCTGACCAGGCAGGTTTTGGTCGCTCTGCAAACTTTGCTGGGCACGGACGACGTGGCAGTGGTGATTGATGCGGCACACTACTGTGTCAAAGCGCGGGGTGTGATGGATGCTACATCTTCAACCCGTACATCGGCCTTCGGAGGCCAGTTCCGTCACGATGAGCGTTGTCGCGCGGAGTTTCTCGCGGCTTGATGCCGCGGAATTGAGGCACATGCGTCATGATAGACAGGAATCTCGGCAACGTAGAGCGGGTGGTTCGTCTGCTGTTGGGGATTGCCCTGGCGGTATGGACAGTCAGCCGCGACAGCCTGAATGGCATTGAGTGGTTTGTGGCGGTGTGCTCGCTGTTCCTGATTCTGAACGGAATCTTCTCCCGGTGTTACCTGTGGTACGTTCTGAATGTGAACACGCACGATGACGACCCCAGTTGCGCGTTGGAAAACACTGAATGCTGACGTTCCGCGGCGGCGGGCTCCGGAGGGAGTTCAGGGCTTGAGTTCCCGCCGGCGGCAATAAGGGTTTAGAATGGGCAGTTCTGTGTACTGACGAGACCGATGCCCAATGCCCGATTCCCCACCTTATTTCACTCTGGTGATTTCCTGCCCGGATCAGGTGGGTCTGGTCGCCGCCGTCGCCGCATTTGTTGCCGAGCACGGTGGCTCGCTGGTCGAATCCAATAACCATACTGATGTTCCACAGCGCTGGTTCTTTATGCGCAACGTGATCAATGCCAGCGAAATGGATCTGGATCTCGAGGGTTTTCAACGCGAATTCGCCAAGCTGGCCCGTCGTTTCAGCATGGACTGGTACCTGCGTGATTCCCAGCAAAAACGTCGCGTGGTAATCCTTGCCAGCCACGCCTCGCATTGCATTGCCGATATTTTGCACCGCTGGCACAGTGGCGACCTGCGCTGTGACATCCCCTGTGTCATATCCAATCATGAAAACCTCAGGAGTATGGTTGAGTGGCACGGTATTCCCTTTCACTATGTGCCGGTCGACAAGGACGACAAGGCGCCGGCCTTCGCTAAGATGGAAGATATCGTGCAGCGCCATCGAGGGGAGACCATTGTACTGGCGCGTTACATGCAGATCATTCCGCCTGCATTGTGCGAGCAGTATGCAGGGCAATTAATTAATATTCACCACAGCTTCCTGCCGTCGTTTATTGGCGCCAACCCCTATCAGAAGGCCTATGACCGCGGTGTAAAACTGATTGGCGCAACCTGCCACTACGTTACCGAGGATCTGGACGAAGGACCCATTATCGAACAGGACGTGGTGCGGGTTACCCACTCGTGCAGCAAAGATGACCTGGTGCGACTGGGTCGCGACGTGGAACAGTCGGTGTTGTCCCGCGGCCTGCGCTATCACCTTGAAGACCGTGTCATTGTTCGCGGCAACAAGACGGTCGTATTCAACCCATGACATGCGCCGCATCGGGCGCGGGAGGGTGACGAGAATGATTGCAGCAGACCTGCCGGACGGCGTGTTTCCTTCTGTTTGCCCCCTGGACTGCGCGGATACCTGCAGCCTCTCGGTAACCCGCGAGGAGGGTCGGGTGACGGCTGTGCGCGGCAGCAAGGCCAACCCGTTTACCCGCGGAAAAATCTGCGCCAAGGTCGCCAACGCCATGCCGGAACAGGTGCATGGTGCGCACCGATTGCAACAGCCGTTGTTGCGCAGTGGCCCGCCCGGCAGCGGCGCCTGGCAGCCGGTCAGCTGGGATGAGGCACTGGATATTGTTTATGAGCGCTACAGTGCTGTCATCGAGGAGTATGGCGCGCAGGCCATTGCCCCGCTGACGTACGGTGGCCCCATGGGTCTCCTCGCGGGAGGCTCTATGGACCGTCGGTTTTTCAATCGCCTGGGGGCCAGTCAGGTCGACTCGTCTCCGCTGTGTGCCGGTGTTTCCAGCGCAGCGTGGGACAGCGTTTTCGGGGATGTGGGAGGAATGCCCTACACCGAGATAGCCGATGCCAGTTTGATCGTGGTGTGGGGTAATAATGTTACCGCCTGTAATCTGCACCTGACCACCCTGATACGTGACGCTCGCAAGCGTGGCGCTAAACTGGTGGTGGTGGACCCCAGACGCACCCGAATCGCCGACGACGCTGACCTGCATATCCCTCTTTTACCGGGCACCGACGTGGTGCTGGCTTACGCCGTGGCGGCGCTGATTGATGCCGGGGGTGGCGTAAATCAGGCCTTCGTGGCGGATCATGTGCTGGGGGCAGACCGCTTTCTGGCCGCGGCTGCGGCCTACACGCCAGAGCGCGCAGCGCAACTGTGTGGCGTGGAGGAGCAGGCGATACGCCAGTTGGCCAACTGGTGGTGCACACTTGCCCCGGCGGCGATATCGGTTGGCGTGGGCCCGGAGCGAAATCGTAACGGGGGTGCTGGTCTCAGGGCGATGATGGCATTGCCCGCGCTCACCGGGAATCTCGGGCCGCGCGGGGCTGGCATTTGTGATGTGTCTGGTTTTTTCCCGGTCGCCGGTGACGCACTCTCGCAACCGCAATTGCGCCGCGATGACAGCCGTCAGTTCAATGTGCTCGACCTGCCTCGGCATATACTCGATCCGGGTTCGGCCTTACCCTTGAAAGCTCTGTTCATCTACAACCATAACCCGGTTGCCGTGCACCCAAGGGCAGAAGAAATGCGCGCGGCACTGCTTGACGAGTCAGTGTTTGTTGTGGGCTCGGACATCTCCATGACCGATTCCATGGCCTGCTGTGACCTGGTTCTGCCGGCGTCCAGCCACCTGGAGTATGGAGACCTGTATAAAGCGTACGGGCATCATTACCTGCAGCGCTCGGCGCCGGTGATCAAACCCGTGGGGCAGTCTGTTTCCAATATGGAGTTGTTTCGTCGCCTGGCCAGGCGCTTTGCTTTTGACGAGCCTTGTTTTCAGGAGACTGACGAGCAACTGATGGACCAGGCCATAGCAGCCGATGCGCCGGGTCTGGCCGGGCGCAGGCCCAGTGAGCTCGACCCTGACCAGGCAGTGGACATGAGCGCACAGCCCGGCGGGGTCGTATTCCGCGAACAGCTGCCCGCCACGCCCAGTGGCAAGGTAGAGTTGTACAGCGCGGCGCTGGAGGCAGACTGTGGTCAGGGCCTGCCACAGTTTCGCGAGTTGGCCGGGCAGCGCCGGGCGTTCGTCCTGCTCAGTCCCGCATCAGAGCAGCGCATCAATTCAACCTTTGGTGGTGTTGCGGGCTGCGGTGACGACCTGCGCTGTGCCATGCATCCCGACGACGCTGCGAAACTGGCCCTGTTGGATGGGCAGCCGGTGCGCCTGCACAACGACCAGGGAGCAGTAGAAATGCCGCTCGTTGTGAGTCGCAGAATCCGTCGCGGGACGGTGAGCGTCCCCAAGGGCGCCTGGCGGCGAGACAGCGCCACCGGGCAGACCATCAATGCGCTGATACCGGGACATAAAGCGGATATCGCCGGCGGTGCCTGCTACTACGATTGTACGGTGGATATCAACGCCTGCCCCTGAGAGTTGCCGCCTGTGAGTGCGACATTTTCTCGACTGTTACTGACGCGGATCATGCCGGCAGTGGATAGTAGGCACTGCGTATTGCACCTACCCTGTGCCGCTGCTAGTTTTTACTAAACAACTGGCGGAAACAGATTATGGCGACAATTACTTTCCTGGGTGCAGCACAAGAGGTCACCGGATCCTGTCACTTGCTGGAATCACCTGCTTTGGGTTCGGTCTTGCTGGACTGCGGTATGCACCAGGGTGGTGATGCAGTAGAGCGCATCCAGGACGAAGAGTTTGCTTTTGAGCCTGCGTCCATCGACGCGGTGCTGCTTTCTCACGCTCATCTGGATCACTGCGGCATGCTACCCAAGTTGTACCACGAGGGGTTTCGCGGCGACATCATCTGCAACCGCGCCACAGCAGAGTTGCTGGACGTGATGCTCCACGATTCCGTAGGGCTCTATCTGCGCGACCTGGAGCGCACCAATATTCGCAATGCGCGCCGGGGTCGGCCTTCAGTGGCTCCCATATTTGACATGGAGGACGTAGAGGGTGTGCTTGGCCTGTGCCGTGGACACGCCTACGGGGAGCGTATAGAGGTGGGTCCTGCCGGTGTCGTGGCCTTCCACGATGCCGGACACATACTTGGCTCGTCTATTGTCGAGGTGGTGATCAACGAACAGGACCAGCAAAAAACGCTGGTATTCTCCGGCGATCTTGGCAAGCACGATTCGGTGTTGATGAATCAGCCCACGACGCTGCAGAAAGCCGATGTCGTACTGCTGGAGAGCACCTACGGAGACCGGGATCACCGTGACGAAGAGAGCTCTATGTTGCAGTTGCGGGATATCCTCAAGGAAACCTGGCGTCGCGGTGGCAGCGTCATGATTCCCGCCTTTGCGGTGGGGCGTACGCAGGACGTGCTGTTTCACCTGGGGTGCCTGCATCATGAAGGTGAACTGGATAACTGGCAGGTCTTCCTCGACAGCCCCATGGCGATCGCGGTTACCCGTGTTTACGATCGCTGGCTGGACCTGCTCGATGGCGATGAAGTGCGCCACCTCAGCGATGTTCACAGAACCTCGCTGGAAACCTTTCTACCCACACTGAACCTGGCCATAGACACAGAAGAATCGATGGCCATCAACCGCATAAAAAGCGGAGCCATCATTATTGCCGGTAGCGGCATGTGCACCGGGGGCCGCATTCGCCATCATTTCAAACAACGCATATGGGATAACCGCAACACCATCCTGTTTACCGGCTACCAGGCCAGGGGCACCCTGGGGCGAATAATTGTGGACGGGGCAAAGCAGGTGAAACTGTTTAATGAGGAGTATGTCGTCAAGGCGCAAATAGAAACCCTGGGAGGCTTGTCTGCGCACGCCGGCCAGCGTGGCCTGATGCAATGGATAGGCAACTTCCAGCCACAGCCGCGAACGGTGCTGGTGCACGGCGAGCCGAACGCTCAGGATGCCCTGCGCCAGAAGCTGTGGGAGGAACAGCGTCTTTCCGTGGAAATACCCGCACGCGGTGACAGTATCGCTTATTGATGCTGTCGATGCAGCATTAGCGCCGCTACCATCAGGACGATGGGTGCCAGACAAAACAACAGTATTGCCTGCCAGCTGATGGCGCTGACCGCCCAGCCTGCTGACAGGGACGCAATGGCCTGGGTGGAGAATACAACGGAGTCGTTCAGTGCCTGTGCGCGGTACTGTTCACCCTCTGCGTAGGCGGTGGGCAGTAAGGCGGTTCCGGCAACAAACAGAAAATTCCAGCCTATACCCAGCATTACCAGCTGCCCCCAGAAACCGAGTACCGACACGTCAACCAGACCGATGATGATGGTGCTGACATAGCAGAGCAGGCCCAGCAGCATCAGTCCGCGCACAGTGAAAGCCCTGAACAGCCAGGCGGTTAACAGTGACGGCAGGAACATGGCGGCAATGTGCGACTGAATGACCCACTTGGTGTCTTCCAGGCTGTGGCCGTGATGCAGGTGCATGCTGACAGGGGTTGCGGTCATGATAAATGACATGACCACGTAGGCCACGGCGCCACTGGTTACCGCCAGCAATAGCGTCGGGCTGGCCAGCAATTGTCGCCACGGTCTGCCAGCCGCCTGCTGGGCATGACTGAACTGCCTTGCCGGCGTGTAGAACGCCAGTATGGCGCCGCCGCATACAAAGCAGCCTATTGCCAACAGGAAGGAGCCACCGTACTCCACAGCGGTAAAGTCCTTGCCCAGTAAAGCCAGCTCCGGGCCAAGGAAGGCGGCAACAATCCCGGCGCACATGATGATTGATGCTGCGGTGGGGCCTTGTGCCAGCGGCACGCACTCCATGGCGGCGAAGCGCACTTGTTGCAGCGCAGCGTTGGTGGCGCCCAGCAGCAGGGCGCCGCAGCAGAACAGGCTGAAGCTCTGAGCCGCCAGCGCCTGTGCCGACAGTGCGCAGGCGCAAATACCCAGCCCCAGGAACAGGGCGAAACTGCGCTTGCGACCCAGTCGGGCCATAGCCCGTGCTGCAGGCAATACGCCCAGGGCGGTTCCCACCACCATCAGCGCAATAGGCAGTGTTGCCCACTCTTCGCTACTGGCGAGACGGGCGCCGATGATACTGCCGACCAGCATCATCATCGGCGTGCCGGACATTGCCACGGCATTCATCGCGGCCAGCAGCCACACCATTTTAAACCCATGTTGCATCGGCGCAGCTTAGCCTAAAGCCGCGTACGTGGCAGCTGCGAGCGAGCGATATGTCACGCACAATGCGTTGAAAAACATTCGTTAAGGGTGCAGACTGCAGGTGTTTGCACTGTTAACAATAAAGCAGCGAGGCCGTGCTGGTCCGCCTCAAGGATAGATGATGAACAAGACCCCCGTTTTAAACCTTAACGTCACTTCACGCCGCGGCGCAGTTGTTGCCGCCGCCCTCAGCCTGGGCCTCCTGGCCGGCTGTTCAGACAGCAGCGACCGTTCGCGCACGCCAGAACCGGTCGTCCTGCCGTTCCAGGAACTCTTCGATCAGGGCATTGCTCGTTATATTGGTCAGTACACGCCTATGCTGTCGCAGGAGAGTAACGGCATCGTGAACCACAGCTTCGGCGCTGGCGACGGCCCGCTGTGCCTCGATGGCTCGGAGTACATTATGTCCACGCTGGATGCCGGCTCTGAGGATTTGCTGATCTACCTTGAGGGAGGCGGTGCCTGCTGGTCCGAGTTATGTGCGGCCACGCCCAGCGCAGACCCTGGCATTCCGCAAGTGGGTATTCTTGACCCGAATCGCCAGGATAACCCGGTGAGGGACTACAACGTTGCTTACTTCAATTATTGCGATGGCGGCATCCATGGCAGTGATATTGATTACGACACTGACGGTGACGGGCAGGCGGACCGCTTCCAGCGGGGCCTGCACAACCTGTCTGCCGGTTTGGACGTTACCCTGAACACATTCCCCTCTCCGCGCCGTATCGTGCTGATGGGCTCCAGCGCCGGCGGCCTGGGCACAACCCAGGCGCTGCCGCTGGTGCGCTACCAGTATCCGGGGGTGCGCATTGACGTGATCAATGATGCCGGCGTGGGCGTGGCACGGCCAAACCAGCCCGAGTATCTGGAATTACTGTTTGATGACTGGAACTCGCGAGCCTTCATTCCAGAGAGCTGCCCGGAGTGTATTGCCGAGGACGGCCACCTGTCTGACTACCACATTTGGCAGATGGACCAGGACCCTGATGTCCGCCGTGGCATGCTCAGCCACAGCGATGACCCGACCTTTGCCCTGGCGTTCCTGATGATCGGCTTTGATGCGTGGAAGGAAGCGCTTTACCCGGAAATGCAGCAGCTGGAAGATGCCCACCCTGATCGCAGCCACTACTGGATCCCTATCGGCGTAGGGCACACGTTCCTGCAGGCTGAACCGGACCGCACTGCCGGTGGCGTGCCGCTGATGGAGTGGATCTCACTGATGCTCGATGATTCGCCTGACTGGAAGTCCGAACAGGACTGAACGGTAGTCACACGCAATAAAAAACGGGCTCCTTTCGGGGCCCGTTTTCGTTGCGGCCAGGGGCCGTTGTCAGACGGTGCTCAGGCTGCTGCTGGCGCTGCCTGTGTGCCGCGAATCAGTCTGCCGGGGACCGCACCTGTGTATTGCCCGTTTTCCATGATCACTTCGCCGCTGACGATGGTTGCGATATAACCCCTGGCTCCCTGGAACATGCGTCTGCCGTCGGCGGGCAGGTCGAAGATGATCTCCGGCGCTTCCAGTTGCAGGGCGTCGAAGTCGATCAGGTTGAGGTCGGCTTTCATACCTACCTCCAGCGTGCCGCGATCCTCAAGGCCAACACAGCGCGCGGTGTCCAGGGTTTGCATTTTGACCGCGTCCTCCAGTTTCAAGCGGTGCCCACGCTGGCGATCACGGACGTGGTAGGACAGCATCTGCGTGGGGATACTGGCATCGCAGAGAACACCGCAGTGCGCCCCGGTATCTGCCAGTGAGAGCACGGTGCTGTCGTTTTCCAGCAGCTCAACCTGGCGGCTGAGGTCGCCTGCGCTGTAGCCGAAGCAGGGAAAGTAGATTACGTTCTTGCCGTCCCGCTCCATCATCAGGTCGTAACAGAGCTGCTGCGGTGGGATGCCGGCAGCGGCGGCGCGAGCAGCGATACTGTCTTCAGGACCGGGCTCGTAATTGGGCGGGCTGCCCAACTCGTAAAGCTTGTCGTAGCCGCTGAGGATGGTATCCATGAATTCATCGCCCATCTGTGGCAGGTCTTCAGCGAGGATGGCGGCGCGCACTTCCGGCTTGCGCAGTTCTGCAAGGCGTTCCTCGTGCGACATCATGGAGAGCGGCGCATAAGCGGCGTGGAAGCTGAATGGGTTGATGGTGCCGTCCCAGGACAGCAACAGGTTAACCGGGCGGGCTCCCACATGCGGAATCAGTCTGGCGCCTTCTTTCGCGGCTTCGCGCACGTAGGCAAGCTGGGCCTGAACTCGCGGCCAGTCGGCTTCCTCCCGGAAGAAAAGCACGAAGTTGATCTGGCAATTGTTGGCGATGGAAAGGCGTTTCATCCAGTCCATTTCCTCTTCCCAATTGGTCCAGTCTGACACCACGCCATAGATCGCTTTACCATCCATCTCTCCGATGACTTTGCCGATGCCCAGGAGCTCGTCTTCATCAGCGTAGGTGCCAGGCATGGCCTGGTCTTCACGGGTAGTATGCAGTTCTGTGCGTGAGGTGGTGAACCCAAGGGCACCGGCCTTGATGCCGTCGCGAACGATATCCGCCATTTTACTGATGTCTTCGGCGCTGGCTTTCTCATTGTTGGTGCCGCGATCGCCCATCACGTAGGTGCGTACCGCGCAGTGAGGCACCTGCGCGCCGACATCGATAGCACGTGGGAATTTTTCCACCGCATCCAGGTATTCGGGGAAAGACTCCCAGTCCCAGCTGACGCCTTCGTGCAGGGCGGAACCGGGAATATCTTCCACGTCCTCCATCACTGCGATCAGTCGGTCATGGGCAGCGTCAGTGGGTTCACAGGGCGCAAAGCCCACGCCGCAATTGCCCATAATCAGGGTGGTGATGCCGTGATTGGCCGCAGGGCTGCAGGTAGGGTCCCAGGTGCACTGGCCGTCCATATGGGAGTGGACATCCACCCAGCCCGGGGTCAGCAGGTTGCCGCCGGCATCAATTTCCCGGCTGGCGTCACCCGCAACCTCGCCCACCGCGGCGATGCGGCCATTCTTGACCGCCAGGTCGCCCTGGAAAGGGGGGCGACCGGTGCCGTCTACGATTTTTGCATTGCGAATAAGCAGGTCGTACATAGGGGTATTCTCCTGTGCTGGATTCCGTGGGTAACCATACGCCGGGTGGCCGCTAAATTCACTAGCTGCCCCCGGCACAGAAGCGCCCGGCACTGCGGATAACGAATTGGTGCAATCTGTTGGACCGGTACGTGGTGGGCTCGCCTTTATACTGCGCCTTTGTTCGCGACTGGAGAAAAGCATAATGCAACGTCTGGCAGGTAAAGTAGCAATTGTCACGGGCGGAGCCCGCGGTATGGGCGAGGCCACTGTGCGCCTGTTTGTAGAGCATGGCGCAAAGGTGGTGATTGGCGACATTCTTGAAGAGCAGGGTCAGGCGCTGGCCGACGAGCTTGGCGAGGCCGCGGAGTTTTGCAATCTCGACGTCACCGTCCAGGAGGACTGGGATGCTGCCGTGGCGGCCGCCGAGGCGTTGGGCCCGTTGAACGTGCTGGTAAACAACGCCGGCATTCTGCATATGGCGTCCATTCTGGATACCACGCCTGAGGATTACCTGCGCGTGGTCAAGGTCAATCAGCTTAGTGCCTTCATGGGTATTCGTTCTGTGATCAACCCGATGAAGGCGGCGGGCAGCGGCTCTATTATTAATGTTTCGTCAATTGATGGACTGCATTCATCGGCGGGGCTCAGTGCCTACTCCTCAACCAAGTGGGCTCTGCGTGGCCTGAGCCGCTCCGCCGCTATCGAGTTGGGGCAGTACGGTATTCGCGTCAACACTGTCCACCCCGGTGGAATATTCACTGAGATGGGAGGCAAGGGCGTGTTGTCCGAGGAAGAGATGAATGCCTCGGTATACAAGCACTTTCCCATACCACGGGTAGGCCAGCCGGAAGAGGTGGCCAACGTAACATTGTTCCTGGCCACGGATGAGGCTAGCTATAGCACGGGTACCGAGTTTGTCGCCGACGGTGGATGGTTTGCGGGCATGCGCAATCCCGGTATGCCTTGCTCCTGACCCTGTTTTACCAGAGCTGATAGGTGACCCGGATGCCCAGTGAGCGGGGCGCGTTGACGCTAACCGCGCCCGCCATGGTATGCGGCGCGGCCAGCCAGACGTCACGGCCGCTGTCTGCGTCGCTGATATTCTCCGCATAGGCAGTCATGCGCCAGAGCCCATAGCTGGCGGTCAGGCTGCCATCCCATTGCGTGAGCGACCCTGCGCACAGGTCCTGTCGCGCGCAATAGGCCTCCCTGTAGAGGTACTCAAGTACAGCCTCCATGCTCACCCAGCCCCAGCGCCACTGCCCCGATGCAGACAGCGCAAGCTGGTTGCGCGGTGCCGGCAGGGCGCCGTTGCTGTGGCCCCAGCTGCCACCGATGTTCAGGTGTTGATTCCATATCCAGTGCCATTGGGCTTCCACGCCGACAGCGTGACCAGAGCCGGCTCTCAGGTGGTCCAGGTCCTCCAGATCGTAATAATAAACCGCAGTGGCTGTGTGCAGGCGGCCATTCAGGTATTGCCCTTTGTGCCCCAGTTCCAGCGCTGTCAGGCTGTCGGGTTCAATCGGGGAATGTGTCGCA
>Ga0070727_10004130_pt1 | contig 12560 bp, 15 predicted proteins | sample tdAd472_FD_66722 | JGI IMG/M metagenome (GOLD analysis project Ga0070727, IMG submission 66722) | Marine sediment microbial communities from the Atlantic coast under amendment with organic carbon and nitrate - tdAd47.2 | ecosystem: Environmental > Aquatic > Marine > Coastal > Sediment | place... | reverse complement strand
GGCTAATTCGATCTGGGACTCGATCAAATACAGGGTCGACGAGTGAAGCATCTTGTCGGCTTGCTTCTTTATTGCCTCCACAACCTGCGGTTGTTTGTGTCCTGACATCGTGACGAGGATCCCGCCGAAGAAATCAAGATATTCGTTGCCTTCGGCGTCGGTCACATATGGCCCTTCACCGTCGACCAAGGAGATCGGGTCTTTGTAATAGAGGGCCATCCACGAGGGCAGAACCTCTTGGTGGCGCCCTAGGAGTTCAGCGTGTTTGCTCATGATGGTCACGGAGCGACCAATGAGTCATACGCGTCCGGTCGACGGTCGCGATAGAACGCCCAGACCTTGCGAACTTCATCGATCGTGTCCATATCGAGGTCACGAATCACGAGCTCTTCCTCCGAATCGGATGCCTGATCGCCGACGAGCTGGCCCCGGGGGTCCACGAAGTATGACGAGCCATAGAAGTCGTTGTCTCCATACGGTTCCTTGCCGACTCGGTTGATCGCACCAATGAAGTACTCATTTGCCACCGCTGAGGCCGGCTGTTCCAGATTCCACAAGTACATGGAGAGACCGCGGCTGGTGGCCGAGGGGTTGAAAACGATCTTCGCTCCAGCGAGACCAAGAGCTCGCCAGCCTTCGGGGAAGTGGCGGTCGTAACAGATGTAGACGCCAATCCGTCCGACGGCTGTGTCAAAGATCGGATACCCGGTGTTCCCTGGACGGAAGTAGAACTTCTCCCAGAAACCGTTGACGTGGGGAATGTGGGTCTTACGGTACTTGCCGAGATACGTGCCATCCGCATCGATCACAGCGGCGGTGTTGTAGAGGAATCCGTCGTCCTCCTTCTCGTAGATCGGCACCACGAGGACCATCCCCGTTTCCTTGGCGACTTCGATCATCCGCTGCGTGGTTGGACCGTCCGGAATTGCTTCCGCTGTGTCCTTGTGCACGTCATCCTGTACCTGGCAGAAATAGGGAGCGTTGAACATCTCCTGGAAACACATCACCTTGGCGCCCTGGTCAGCTGCCTGTCGGGCGTAATCGACGTGCTTTTCGACCATCGATTCTTTGTCGCCAGTCCATTCGGTCTGGACCAGTGCGGCACGCACGATGTTCGCCATCAAATCCTCCTCGATTTGGTCACTGCGTAGACGTCACAACTTACACGGCGAGAGACCAACGTCGACCGCTCGAACCGCGTTTCGGCATGAATCCAGGCCACTTCGAGAGACGAGCACATGGGACCTTTGGCCCTACTGTCTTGTTCTCTAATCCTTGACTCTATGACTATGGAACTCAGGGTTGAGCAGCGCACAGACCTTGCCCTTCGTACGATCCGATTGCTTGCAGACCGAGGCACGACCACACGAGCAAGGGAGATGGCTCCCGAACTGGACACGACCGTCCAATACCTGCCACATGTGATGCGTCCCCTCGTGAGAGAAGGATGGGTGGTCAGCGAGCCGGGACCAACCGGTGGCTATCGACTCGTCATCGATCTGAGTACCAGAACGATTCTCGATCTCATCGAGCTGTTCGAAGGCCCAATAGACAACAAGAAATGCATCCTGAACGGCGGACCATGCGGAGGCGATGAGTACTGCGCCCTGCACTTCGCCTGGATCGAGGCACGGGAGGCCCTGACACAGCGTCTCTCCGACACGCCCTTGACAGAGGGTTTCACGAAAGGAACACCAAATGAATGACGGTTTCTGGCATAAGGCATGGCAATTTGCCTTGCTCTTTGGCGTAATCACTCTTCTGGGAGCGTCAATCGCGATCCAGGGCAACTTCATGACCGAGTCAGAAGTTCAACAGCTCCTCGCCGACGACGGCGCATCGGGGAGCGGTTCAGGGAGTGGGACAACTGACACCGGCTGGCCTGTCGACGCGAGCATTCGCCCGGACCTCGTTCCCATCTCTGATCTGGCAGCTGCCCCTGGAGGCGAAGAGCATCTTTCCTACGCACCCGACGTACCAGCCCCGATTGCCCGTTCCGAGCAAGCGACATACGACATCAGCATCGAATCCATCGAGGGTGTCTGTCCGCTTGACCCTGCGAATGGAGTAACCACGGACATGTGGGGATTCCGAGTCGCCGGAGACGACGAAATCGTGTGCGGGTCTCCGGGCCCGATCCTGAGGGGTCGTGTCGGCGATGTCATGAACATCACGCTCACCAACATGCCCGAGAACACCCATCCTCACAACATCGACTTCCATGCTGTTACCGGTCAGGGTGGTGGAGCAGCCGATCTCACGGTCAATCCGGGCGAGTCGGCGACCATTCAGGTTCGCCTTCTGTATCCGGGAGCGTTCATGTATCACTGCGCCTACGGAGACGTCCCTTCCCATATCGCCCATGGCATGTACGGAATGGTCATTGTTGACCCCGAAGCACCCCTTCCCGAAGTCGCACACGAGTGGGCCATCATGCAAAGCGAGTGGTACGTGGGTGAAACGTCCGATGGAGAAGCTCCATTCGATCCTGACTCGCTATTCGACGAGGAACCGCGTTACGTGACTTTCAACGGGCGTACCGATGCCCTCACCGGTGACAACACCCTGAAGATGAATGTTGGCGAGAGGGCTCGTATCTACTTCGTGAATGAAGGCTTGAATCTCGACTCGAATTTCCATCCAATCGGATCCCATTGGGACCTGGTTTATCCGGAAGGAGCAACCCACCAGTCGAATCGTGTCATCCGTGGCTCACAGTCCACCCTCGTCGTGGCTGGAGGAGGAACCGTGGTCGAACTGGATGCGATCGTCCCGTCGACTGTGATCCTCGTTGACCATGCTCTCGTGAGGACCTTTTACAAGGGGGCAATCGGCACGATCGTGATCGAGGGTGATGCCAATCCTGAGATCTTTGGTGTGCCTGGTGCGGACCCGGGAGATGGTGGCGACGAGCCAGCAGAGGCCTTTGATGAGGAAGTCATCATTCCAGTCAACGCTTTCGACCCTGCTACACCCGAAGACGCTTACGACCCGCTCGACATCGAAGTGACGGTTGGTACGACCATCCGTTGGACCAATCTCGATGCGATCGCTCACACGGTTACGTCGGGATCATCCGATGGCATCGTCGGCGAACCTGATGGGATCTTTGAATCTGGTTTCCTCGAAGAGGGCGACACCTTCACCTATACATTCGACGAAGTCGGCGAATTCCCCTACTACTGCCTCCCCCATCCATGGATGGTGGGGACCGTGACGGTCGTCGACGCATAGCGCATGACGAATTGATGAGAGGGGTCCGGAGCGATCTGGACCCTTCTTCTCGCGCTATGAGTCGAGGATCTCGATCATCTCCGCGAATCGATCCATTGACTCGTCATTGAACGGCGCCGGGATCATCTCGAGCATCGTCACACCCATCTCTGCGAAGCGATGGACCGCCTCGGCCATCTCCGACGGTCCCCCACGCAGCGGGACCCCGAGCCCGGTCTCGGCAACAACGCTGGCTTCTGTCAGTTCGACGAAAACGCCGATGGACTTGCCGAGGGTGGCGGAATCCCGACCCTGCTGGTCACACACCGAGTCAACAAGGGCGAGCATATTGACGAAAGCCTCGGGCTGCGAGCTCTCGGTCGCGTAGCCGCTCCAGATATCAGCGTATTTCACCGCCAGGCCAATCGTTCTCGGACCGTGGCCAGCCAACACCACCGCCATGTCGGAGCCACTTGGGCCACGCGGCACGTTGTCCTGCTCAAAGGCCGAGTGATACTGACCGGAGTAGGTGGCTGTCCCCTCGCGAATAGCGGGAATGACGATCTCGAGAGCTTCTTCATACCGCCCCACGACCTTGTCCGGCGGGTACCCGAAGGCTTTGCCCTGAGTTCCTGAGTGGCCTGCGCCGAAACCGAAGAGGAATCGACCGCCCGAGATCTCATCAATTGCCTGCGCAACCTTGACAGACAAGCCAGGGTTGCGATGCAGGGCCGACAGCACCCACGTCCCAACATTGACGCGTTCAGTCACCGCCGCAGTTGCCCCAGCCATGGCAACGCACTCCCAAGTCCCGATCGGCTCGGATTCGGGGTCGAACTTCCAGAGCAGTTCGTCTGGCAGCCAAAGGGTGTCGAATCCCATCTCTTCGGCGCGCTGAGCGAACCCACGGATATTGGACCACCTGTTGGCACCGTCGTTCATAGGAAGTCGGATTGTTGGCAGCGGCAGTCCGAGTTCAAGTGGTCTCATTGTTCTCCTCAACGGCGACGTCGGCCATGACCAGCGACCTTAGAACGACCGGCGGATACCTAGTCGTGGAGAATTGAGTTCATGCGTGTGCAGGGGTACAGGCTGAGCCTGTACCCCTGCACACGCTCGGGCCAAGGCACACGAAATGGTGCTCATCTGTCGAAGTTCTTCTCCCCGGCCCGGATGGCAACGTCCAACCAGTTCTCCACCGGCGGGATGGGACACGAGTAGGCGTCGCTGTACACGCAGTAAGGGTTGTACGCCATGTTGAAGTCAACGGTGACTGTCCCGTCGTCATTGGTCTCGAATTCGAGATAGCGACCCGCCCCATAGGTCTCTTCTCCACTCGTCGAGTCTCGGAAGGGAAGGAAGAATCCCGGATGACCTGTGTCGTACAGCGTGAGACTGGCCTTCTTGTCATCAACCACGACCGAGATATGGCCAGCGCCGCGGTAGATGCGTTCCTTGTCGTCGCTGGTCTTGACGAAGACCTCTTTACCGGCACCCGGCTCGACTCCAACCGTGAAAACCAAGTCAGGGTTCGGCTCGTAGTAGTTCAGACCTGTGAACTTCTTTCTCACCTCGTATTCGAGGGGAGAGTCGAAGCTGTCCTTGAAGAACGCGTCCTTCTCTCGGCGGAATCGGAGAACCGCTTCGGGATTCATAGATGTCATATCACCAACCGTAGGTCGATAGTCCTGGTTCGCCTGCCCTATAGACGTTCCGTGGTTTCGGACGGAATATGACCCCAGATTTGTAGTCAGCCATGGGAGGCGAACCGTGTTGGGAACCAAAGCGAAGGTGGATCAGGCCAGATGTGCACACTCATTGACGCTGAGTCTCACGGCCGCCGGCGTTGAGAGAACCGTGTGCGAGACCTGTGGCAACGTGAGTTTCAAGTTCGACGACGCCAAGCCTGCTGCCGACGTACAACGTGAGAAGTTCGCACGGGACGTCGACGCACAGGTCCCCGGGCTGGTCGGAGCAGCCTGACCACCTAACTTTCCGCCCAACAGAGGTGGATTCGTTGACTCAACTGGCTGCGATCCAAGGCGATATCACCAAGCTGGACGTCGACGTCATCGTCAATGCGGCCAATTCACGCCTTGTCCCCGGTGGAGGAGTGGATGGAGCCATCCATGCGGCAGGTGGCTCATCGATCGCTCGAGAGACGACCATCATCATGGCCGAACAGGGGTTTCTCGCAACAGGAGAATCGGTGATCACGGGCTCAGGAGTTCTACCGAGCCGATACGTGATCCACACCGTGGGTCCTATCTGGGGAGAAACCCCACCTGACCAGGCGGTCGAGCTCCTCGGAGAGTGCTACGAATCGTGCCTCGGCTTGGCCGCCAATCAGAAGTGTCGGAGCATTGCTTTCCCGAGCATCTCGACGGGTGTATACGGATTTCCCAAGCTGCTTGCTGCGGAAACTTCCCTTGCGGCTGTACGGGAGTGGGTGGACGGGAACCCAAATCGCCTCAGCTCGATCACGTTTGTTTGCTTCGAGGAGGAAGACCTCGAGATCTATAGAGGCTTACTCGCCTGACGACCCTGCTTCTCGGTCTCGTTTGACCCACTCACGAACCCACCAATACTGATCATCGATGGTCCCACGACCGGGCAACGGCTTTCCTGTACCAGGCAGATCGTCGAAATCGCCACGCTCCATGGCTTCACGGATGAGGCGTTCTGGAAGAGGCTCCTGGGGCTCGCTTTTCACAAGCCCCAGGATACGCGCCTTACCTGTTGGAGGAGGGGTGACGAAGGGACGCCTTGGAGGCATCACGGCTTCGGCGGCGGCGCGCGACACTGTGCAACAACCGATAATTGGCGGCTTCTTGTTCGCGTTGTCTATGTATTACTCGTGCGTACTCAAACATCATTTCTTCCTTTTCAGAACCCCTTGACTGTAAGGGGCGTAAACCTCTATGATGGTTACATTAGTGCAAACTAGTAATTAGTCAAATGTATTTCAACCATTACACGAACAACCCGGTGAAGATCGCCGTCGCACTCGTGAACACATCGGGCGAAGACCTCGACGAAGTCACCGAACTCGAGGACTTCCTCGCCGAGTACAAACCTCTCTGGGAAGGGGTGGCCAAGCCCCTCGAGTCATCGGAACTGAACACGGTTCATAGGCTTCGCAGGTCATTGCGCGAGGTCATCACAGCCATCGACAACGACACGGCGGCAAACCGTCTGAACCAACTATTGAGCGACCATGGCGCTGTCCCCCGTGTATCCCTTCATACCGATCAGCCTCATCTTCATTTCGAGCCCATCAACTCCTCAATGAGCTCCTGGCTTGGCACAACCACGGCGATGGGTCTGGCAGCCGTCCTCGTCGAACATGGGGTCGACCGCTTCGGAGAATGCGAATCGAACACCTGCCACGACGTTTATGTCGACACCTCGAGGAATCGTTCTCGGCGACACTGCTCGAATACCTGCTCCACTCGGGAAGCCGTAGCTGCTCATCGCAAGCGCAAAGCCGACTAGTTAGTAGCCGGTGCGAGCTCGCCGTAACAGCCGTTGACGCATCATCAACGAGACGGCAAACCCGAAGACAAACCCACCGGCGTGGGCCTCCCACGCGACGTTGGTGCCACCCAGGCCGAACTGGGCGACGAACCAGAACCCGAGAAAGATCGCTGCCGGAATGGGAACGATCAACCACCCCAATAAGGACAGCACTCGATGACCGGGGAAAAGAACGGCATAAGAGCCCAACACCGCAGCGATGGCACCTGAAGCGCCCACCAGGGGAATCGTGGAGTCCGGATTCATCGCAACAAACGTGAAGGTCGCGGCGATTCCTCCGGCTAGGTACATCAATAGATAACGAATCCGGCCAAACGCCTCTTCGACGTTGTTGCCGAAGATCCAGAGAAACCACATATTGAACAAGACGTGCCCGGTGCCTCCGTGCAGAAACATCGATGTCAACACCGATAGGAAGGGGATCTTCTCAGGAAAGACGGAAGATTCGACAGTCGACGCGCACGACCCCGTCACGATCTCAGTTACTGACAGCGGCTCTTGTGTGACGATTTCACACGCGATCGCCGCCTGCCGATAGAGAAACTCCTGCTGCTCAGGCGGAGATTGCAGTGACTGCAGGCCAAAGAACACTGCAACGTTGGCCGCGATGAACAGAATCGTCATGACCGGCGTTGTGCGGGTCGGATTGACGTCGCGAAGGGGAAACACCTGTCCCGATCCTACGTAAGGGAGTCCGCTCCACCCCCTTCCCGGCCCACTATTTCACTTTCGGGCTAGACGTTTGCAGGTCGCCTACGGTCCGAGCGGTTGAATCCCGCTGACGAAAACGATGCTCCGAGCAGTTTCTCGCCGATTCCGGGAAACGCCTTCACCTCGTGGGTCTTGCGATCGACGTATGTCTGAATAGCTGTTCCGTGAATCGCTTTGGACACCTGACTGGCAACGACTGCCGATCTGGCCGTCCCACCGCCACTACTCGCATGGGCGGTTACAGAGAAGGTGGAGACGCCGGATCCTTTGAGCTCTTTTCTGAGCGTCCGTGTGAAGTAGTCGAGCCCCGCTTCGGCCGTGGCCGAAGGGGCGGAACGGCCAATAGGCTTCCCGGTGCCGGCGGCCAACACATTGACGATATCCCCGGAATGCCTTTCGATCATGTGTGGTGTCACCAGACGAGTCAGATGCATCGGTGCCATCAGGTCAAGATCCACTTGGTGCACGACTTCGGCCCACCCTGTCGCCGAGTACCTCATGAGCCCGGCAACGCTCGCGTTGTTCACCAGGACATCAACACGCCCCATTCGGTCGAGAGTCCTACTCACCAAATGGCGACGGTCCTCCGCGAGAGTGAGATCAACAGCGGTCACGAGGGCACTTGCGCCTTGATCGAGTAGCTCCTGCTGCAGGGAGCCAATTGCCTCTTCTGACCGAGCAGCGAGAGAGAGGTCGTAGCCTTGTCGTGCTAGCCGCATGCCGATAGCTCTTCCCGTGTCTCGTGATGCGCCGGTGACGATGGCTACCGGACGATGGTCTGCACTTTCCATGGTTCCTCCAGATGTTAGACAAGAGTCCAAACTGAGTTAGACACTTGTCTATTCCCATGTCTGAATAAAAATCGCAACTAGCCTGTTGGACCAACCATGAAGAGACTTCCCCAAGACATCCAGAAGAAACTCCTGGACGCATCCCAGAAACTGCCGGAAGGCAGCGGGTTCGATGTCAGCGTCGACGATGTCGCGCGATTGTCAGGCGTGCCAAGGGCGACCCTCTACTACTACTTCTCCGGCAAAGAAGACGTGGTTCAGTTCTACCTCAATGACCTAATCGACCGCACTCAAGTCGCAATCGAGAAAGCAGCAGCCACAGAGGGAGATACCGAGGAACGCCTCACCCAGATCATGAAGGCCGTCGTTGGAGCCTTCGCCGAGTATCCCCGCATGTGTCTTGAAATGGCCTCCGCTTTCAAGGCATCACCCGACCAGGCAGAGTTCATGACCAATATCGATCAAACGGTCATGGATCCCCTCCGAAGCACCCTCGAAGAGGGCGTTGAATCAGGAGAACTGGTGGTCGGTGACGTCGAGACAGGAGCACTGGCGATCATGGGATCGCTGCATCAGGTCTCGATTATGCGCCTTCTCTTCACCGGACGAATCGATGCGGACGAAGTCACGGGGCTTGTCATACCCCAGCTGATGAATGGACTCCTCCCCCGCTGAAGACGTAGATTCGCACCTCACCACCAGAAGGAGACCCTTGCGGATAGGCATCATCATCCAGCTGAGTGGAACGACCGGGGAATCCGGGCTCGCCACCAGGTCCTGGAACCAAGTGCGTGACGAAGTAGTGGCCGCCGAGAGGGTTGGCTTCGACTCAGCTGTGTACGAAGACGTGCTCTGGTATCCGGGCGAGGACAAGGGTTCTGGCGTCTGGGAAAGCGTGGCCATCAGCGGCGCACTGGCCGAGGCGACTTCGCAGATCAGTTTCGGACCATCTGTCTTCAACGGCGTTTACCGGTCACCAACCCTCCTGGCGAAAGTGGCAGAGACGGTGGATGAGATCTCAGAAGGGCGGTTCATCCTTGGAATAGGAGCCGGTAATACGCCTGATGACTACCCGCCGTTCGGTTTCCCAAGCGACTTTCGGTTCTCGCGTTTCGCCGAAGCCATCGAGATCATCCACTCCATGTTGAAAACCGGATCGGCCTCACTCGACGGCAGATTCTGGAGAGCGAATGATGCTCAAATGGTCCTGAGGGGCCCCCGAACCCAGGGTCCGCCAATTGTGATGGCCGCAGGAGGTCCAAAGATGCTTCGCTTGGCAGCACGATTCGCCGATGAGTGGAATTGGTGGCCTCAGGGTGAGGATCCTCATCAGGCGATCGCTCCGTTGATCGAGGAACTCGACTCGGCATGCGCGGAAGAAGATCGAGATCCGAGCAATCTCCTACGTTCCCTGGACATCTACTCGGTGGATCCACTGGGCCTGGGCACTGCTGGACATCCCGTCTCGATAGGTGGGTCACATCAAGAGATCACTAACACCCTCGCTGGGCTTGGGTCGCTTGGCGTCACCGAGGTGAGGTGCAACCTGGTGTATGACAAGGAGGCCAACAACAAGATCGAGGCAATCGAGTCGATGGCCGACATCGTTGAGGCTGTTCAAGCCCGCTAAGCCGAGCTCAGCCGGACTGCTTCCACCAACCCAAGACGCGGAGTGCTCTGAGGGTGTTCCACCGACCGCCCACTCGACCTGACTCCATCTTGAAGTGAAGTCGGCCGGTGTAGGTCGGCCCCACATTCCATCTCCCGTCCGACCGTCGGGCATCCTCCACTGCCTGGATCGCTTCGAAGGCTCGCTCGTCCCGGGTATTCATGTCCCGCAGATGATCGAGACCCCTGAGAATGTCGTAATGCCAGCGGGGCGGAAAGGCGAATTTCTGCCAATGCTCGTTGATGACTTCGCCAGTCGTATGTGAACGGAAGAGACGATGAGCAAACATGAATTCGTGGGCCGTGCCGAACGCCTCGTCTGCATACGAGCTGTTCCGCCACCTACTCCAAAGTCGGAGGCCCTCCAGAACGGAAATAGTCGTGTGGAACGAGGAATGGGTGTCTTCACCCCGGTAGTCGTTGCAGTTCCATCCACCATCACCAAGACGCTTGCCGATCAGCCCTTGGGCGATGCCATCAACCCTTGGATCATCGACCTCGAAGTAGGAAGCCAGTGAAAGGATCATCCCGTTCACACAATGCTCCGGGAAACGCATGCTGGCGAAGTAGGTAACGCCGTATTCCACCCAATCTGCTTGATCAAGCAGGACCATCACTCCCCGCCGAGCCTGTTCATTGGATGGTTCGAGGCCGAGCCGCCGCAACTGGAGGAGGGTGTAGTTGGTTGAAGTCCACTTTGGGCCGTATAGACCTCCGTCCCACCGTCCGTCCGGTTGCTGCAGGTCGAGAAGAGCCAAGCCCCAGCCTTCCGATGCCACTTTGGAGCGTGTCCCCGCCCAGTCCTCCTCCGTGTGGCCGAGCAGATCTCGCTCGACCTGCCATGCAACCGAAGGGTCGCCGTCGAGGAGCCAATCGAGCACTCTTCGCTCGGCCATGAAGCTATGCCAGGGAAGCCGTCAGTGTGATTGGGACGTTGCCGGCCAGTGCTTGTGACACAGGACATCCATCCTTGGCAACTTGGGCGAGCTCTTGAAAAGTGCTCTCCTCGATACCGTCAACACTTGCCGTCATCGACAATTCCATCGACTTGATTCCCTCGCCAGGGACGAATGTCGCCGTAGCCTCGACATCGATGGTCGTGGGCGGTGTGTCGTTCTTGGCAAGGGTGTTCGAAAACGCCATCGAATAGCATGAAGCGTGTGCGGCGGCGATCAACTCCTCAGGACTCGTCAAGCCGCCGTGCTCTTCGGCTCGGGCCTTCCACGTCACCTGCATGGGTGCGGCTGCGCCGCTCTCGAGGCTGGTTACGCCGCTGCCATTAAAAAGATCACCCGTCCAATGTGTACGACCTGTGCTCTTGAGTGCCATCGTTGCCTTTCGTCGTCAGATGAGACGGAGCCTATTCGCTCCCCCATCTATGCAATCCCGGCGGATCGAGACTGGCCCACAATGCCGTCTTGACCTTGAAACAGAAACACAGCTGATTCTATGAGAGGACTCACTCTCGTCTTCCTAGTGACGGCACTCCTCGTAGGCGCAGTTGCTGCCTTCGCCCGCGCTGAACGCGCCCTGGCACCAAAGCCCGGCTGCGATGTGTCAGAGGCTGGCCAAGGAGTCGTCGGAGAACTAACGGGTGAACTGGCTGGGCTTCGTGGTGAACTGATTGCCGATGGGTTGAACCCGCGACAGGCATGACGCAAATGCCAGGTAGCAACACGTTTCTAGTGGTCGAGAAGGCTGGACGCGTGATGGCCGTACAGGATGGCGATGTCATGTCGTCACCGGTCCTCGATATCCGAGACCAGGTCTCGAACGACTGGAACGAACGCGTTCTGTTGAGCATCGAAACCCACCCCGACTTTGCTGAGAACTGCAGGGTGTTCCTCTTCTTCACGGATTTGGCTGGCGACTCCAACCTCGTTGCCGCCACAGTGCGTGTGCAGGAGTACATGCCACGCGTGTACCACTGCACACGCTCAACGGTTAAGCCGTCGGTGCAAGCGTGCGGTCGATGGCGGCCACGATGCCACGTAGCTGGCGCATCATCTCGTCGAACCCCTCGAGGGTCAGGCTTTGTGGGCCGTCGCTGAGGGCATTGTCTGGATCATTGTGAACCTCAACGATGATCCCGTCGGCGCCACCCGCCACGGCGGCCCGGGCCAGGTGTGGCACCAGCGCCCGGTCACCTGCGGCGTGGGAAGGGTCAACGATGACCGGCAGATGCGTCCGCTGCTTGAGCACTGGCACTGCACTGATGTCCAAGGTGTTTCGCGTCGTCGTCTCGAAGGTTCTGATTCCACGTTCGCACAAGACAACCCGCGAGTTGCCGGCTGAAACCACGTACTCGGCGGCCAGCAACAACTCCTCAACCGTTGAAGCGATCCCTCGCTTCAACAAGACAGGCCGCTCATGGGTCCCTACTGCACTCAGCAACCGAAAATTCTGCATGTTCCGCGCCCCAATCTGGAACATGTCGGCATAGGCCCCGACGAGGTCCACGTCCTCTGGGGCTACCACTTCGGTCACCACTGGAAGACCGGTGCGTGCGCTCATCGAGGACAGCAGGGCCAACCCCTCCTCACCAAGACCTTGGAAGCTATATGGCGACGATCTCGGCTTGAAGGCACCGCCCCTCAGCATGCGAGCGCCCGACGCGGCGACCGAAGGACCAACGGCTTC
>Ga0070727_10004124_pt1 | contig 12567 bp, 9 predicted proteins | sample tdAd472_FD_66722 | JGI IMG/M metagenome (GOLD analysis project Ga0070727, IMG submission 66722) | Marine sediment microbial communities from the Atlantic coast under amendment with organic carbon and nitrate - tdAd47.2 | ecosystem: Environmental > Aquatic > Marine > Coastal > Sediment | place... | reverse complement strand
TCGAACTTACCGCCGGCGTGCAGCTTGGTCAGGATGACCTCGACCGCCGACTTGTTCTCGGTCTTGTGCATGCCGACCGGGATGCCGCGCCCGTTGTCGGACACGCTGCACCGCCCATCGGCGTGCAGAACGACGTCGACGCGGTCCGCGTGACCCGCGAGCGCCTCGTCGATCGAGTTGTCGACCACCTCGAACACGAGGTGGTGCAGACCCGTACCGTCGTCCGTGTCGCCGATGTACATGCCCGGACGCTTGCGCACGGCGTCGCGTCCTTCGAGCACCTGGATGTTGTCGGCGTTGTAATCACTCATTCGGGATCCCGAGGCACTGGAGCGCGGGTTCGGGCAGGGCCCGGACGCGCATGTGGCAGGAGGGGTCGTCGACCCTTCGTCGCGCGCGCGTGACGCGCGCGTGAGGATCACCCCGTCCTACCACGTCCGGATCCCCGTGTCACCCCCGGGATCCACAACGCAGGTGGCTGAATTCGCGTCACTTTCCGATGCAGAACCCGTCGAAGACCCGGGCAAGCACATCGTCCGACGTGATGGCGCCGGTAAGGCGCCCGAGGGCGTCCAGCGCGAGCCGGACATCGTGGGCGATCAGCTCGTGTTCGAACCCGGCTTCCGCCGCCTCGATCGCCCGTTCGACACACCCGTGGGCGTCCCGCACCTCGGCCCGGTGACGCGCCCGGGTCAGCACTGCGCCCTCGCCCCCGTCGCGCAGCCCGGCCTCGCGCGCGAGCCGCGTCAGCGCCGCGCGGAGCGCGTCCACCCCCGCGCCGGTCGGCACCGCGCACGCAACGGCGTCTTCGGGCGCGGCGGGCGCATCCTGCACGTCGACGTGCGTCCACACCCGGACGGACGGACACGCGTACGCGGGCATGGGGGCTTCACCATCCGGGGCACGCCGCACGTCGAGGACGATATCGGCTGCGTCGACCGCCGACCGGGCGCGCTCGACGCCGATGCGCTCGACCGGATCGTCGGTCTCGCGCAACCCAGCCGTGTCCGAGAGCACGTACCGGATGCCGCCCACGACGACCTCGCCGGTGACCACATCGCGGGTCGTGCCCGCGATCGGGGTGACGATGGCCCGGTCGTCCCCGAGCAGCGCGTTCAGCAACGTCGACTTGCCGGCGTTCGGCGGGCCGGTCAGGGCGACGCGCACCCCGTCGTGCCGCAGGCGCCCGTCGTCCGCTCCATCGAGCAGCGCCGTCAACCCGCCGAACACCGGCGCGAGCCCATCGGCCACGTCGCTCGGCGATACGCTGTACACGTGCTCTTCGAGCGAGAAGTCGATCGCCGCCTCGAGCTGCACGAGCACGGCGACCAGCGCATCCTTGAGCCCATCGACGCGACGCGAGAGCGCGCCGGCGAGGTGAGCCTGCGCGAGCCGGTGACCCGCGCGGTCCCGGGCGTGGATCACGTCCGCGATCGCCTCGGCACGCACGAGGTCGAGGCGCCCGTTCAGCACGGCCCGCCGCGTGAACTCGCCGGCCTCGGCCGGACGCGCCCCGGCGTCGACACAGCGCTCGACGATCCAGTCCAGGGTGACCGCGCCGCCGTGCCCCTGCAGCTCGACGACGTCTTCGCCAGTGAAGCTCGCCGGGCCGCGGAACACGATGGCGACGACCTCGTCGACGACCACGTCCCCGTCCATCACCCGGCGGACCGACGCCCGGCGAGGCGGGCACGCCGCGACGCCGGGGGCGACGACGTCCGCGATAGCGACCGCGTCACGACCCGAAAGGCGCACGACGCCGACGGCCCCGATCCCGGGTGGGGTCGCGACCGCGACGATCGTGTCGACGGCGCTCGAGACCACCGCGTCAGTCGCGCGGGTACACGCCCAGACGGCGGAACACGCCGTGGCCGTCGCTCTCGGTGCTCACGCCGCTGCCCCGACCGAGCGCCTTGTGAAAGGCATACCGGTCGAAACTGTTCATCGCGGCGAACCGGACCGAGCGGCCCGTCTTCTGCACCCACGCGGCGAGGCGGTCCGCAGCGGCGCTGACAGCGTCGCGCCGACCTGCGCGGAACCCGTCGACGTCGATGCGCACGCGGATCGAGTCGCCGGCGGCGTTGGACACCGCGCGGTGGGTCACGACCTCGAGGGCCTCGATGAGGTCCGTGCGCGCCGCGGACGTCGGGGACCCGATGAGGGCGTGCACGCCGTAGCCGCTGATCGACACGTCGAGGTGGGTGCCGTGGACTTCACCGCCGATGCGCACCCGCGGGATGCCCATGCCGGTGAGGATCGGGCGCAGGTACTCGCGCGCGGCCTCGACGAGGTCGATGGTGATCTCGGGCCGCTCGTCCCGACGGGGACGCGACGAGCGCTTCTTCTTCGTCGCCTCGTCGGTCGACGCCTCGGCCGACTCGGTGGTCTCCGCGGCAGCGTCGGACTTCTTCTTGCGGGGCGCGCGCTTCTTCTTCGGCGCCTCGTCCGCCGCCTCGGCGGTCTCGGCCGCGGCGTCCGCCTTCTTCTTGCGGGGCGCGCGCTTCTTCTTCGGCGCCTCGTCGGCGGCTTCGTCCTTCTTCGCGGCGGCCTTCTTCTTCGGGGCAGCCTTCTTCTTTGGCGCCTCGTCGGTCGAGGCCGCGGCCGCGCCGCCGAGGAGCGCCACGAGGGCGGCGTCCTGCTCGGGGGTCAGGCGCTTGCCGTGGCTCTTCACGCCCCAGTCCGCGTGGTGCTCGGCGACGGCGTCGAGGACGACGCGGTTCGTGACGCCGAGGTCCTTCGCCAGCTCACGCACGAGACGGCCCTTCGCGGGCTCCGCCGGCTGGAAGAGCGCGACGATGCGCGCCTCTTCGTCCGCGGTCACCCGCTTCATGTGGTTGCTGTACTCGATGTCGAGCTCGGCCTTCGCGCGATCGCGAAGCTCCTTCGTGCCGACGCCGAGGCGCTTCGCGAGTTCGTGAACGCGGGGGGAGGTCGAGGTGGCCATGCGGGTCCGTGGATCAGGGCGGCCGGGCGGCCGCGGTTCGAATCAGGTCTTCTTCGTCGTCTCGGGCTTCTTCATCCCACGGCGAATCCAGAGCTGCTGGGCAATCGACAGCAGCATGTTCACCAGGATGTACAACACCAGACCACTCGGCAGGAAGAGCATCATGGCGGTGAACATCACCGGCATGATCGTCTGCATCATCTTCATCTGCGGATTGTCCACCGCCTGCGGCATCAGCCGCTGCTGGATGAACATGATCGCACCCATGGCGATCGGCAGGATGAAGTAGGGGTCCTTCTGGGACAGGTCGGTGATCCAGAGCGCGAACGGTGCGTTGTACAGCTCCGTCGAGCCCCAGATCGTGCGGTAGAGCGCGATGTAGATCGGCATCTGGAGCACCATCGGCAGGCAACCGCCGAGCGGGCTCGTGCCGGCCTCGCGGAACAGCTTCATCTGCTCCTCGGCCAGCTTCATCCGGTCGTTCTCGTACTTCTTCTGGATCGCCTGGAGCTGCGGCTGGATCTCCCGCATCTTCTCCATGTTTTTGAACGACTTGTGCGTGATCGGGAACAGGAAGACCTTGATGGTCACCGTCAGCAGAATGATCGCGAGGCCCCAGTTGAAGACGAGGCCCTGGTAGAAGAGCAGCAGGATGCGGATCGGCACGGCGAGGAAGCTGAACCAGCCGAAGTCGACCGCATCGGTGAGCTCTGCGTCCCCGTACTCGCGCAGGAACCGCTCGTCCTTGGGTCCCGTGAACACGGTGAACCCGAACGTCGCCTCGCCCCCCGCCGGGACGACAAAGCCGTCCGCGTCGAGGTGCGTCACGATGTGCTGATCGTCGATCACGTCGAACCGGCAGCCGATCGTCTCGACGTCGGCGTCCGGGATGGCGGCCGTCATGAAGTAGCTCTCGGCGACGCCGGCGAAGCGCACGGCCCCGACGAACGCGTGACGACCGTCGTCCTTCACCTTCGGCGCCGGCTTGCGCTCGGTGCCGAACTCACCCGCGCACACCGCGCCGAGCTGGCTGCTGCCGACGCCGAACATGCCGCCGCTGGCGTCGGGGTCGTAGGAGCCCGCGACGTCGAGCACGAAGTCGTCGAACCGCCGCTCTCGATCGCTGCGGTTGATGACCGTCACCTCCATCCGCGTCCCGTACGGGAGCTCGGACGGCGCGAACCGCTTCACGACCTCGATCAGGCCGTCGGGCGCCTGCCAGCGATAGGCGACCTCGTCGCGCACATCGCTGTCATCGAGCGCCTCGACGACCTCGCCGACGCTCGCGTCGATGGCGAACCGCGACGTGGCCGTCAGGTCGGGGAGCCCCCCGATGCGAACGACCAGAGGCAGGTACTCGTCGTCTTCGACCGGGAACACACCCGCGAGGTCCTCGTGGGGCTGGTACCGCTCGGGGGCGATGATCTCGACGTGCTCGAGCCGCGCCCCGTCGTTCGACAGACGGACGTGCATCGATTCGGTGCGCAGAAGCACGTCGCGCAGCGCCTCGATCTCATCGACCTCGACCGGCTCGGCGACGGTCTCGCCAGAGCCTTCGGTCGGCGCATCGGCGGAGCCCTCGGCGTCCGCGTCGGCGATCTCGCCGCTGCCTTCGCCGCTGCCTTCGGCGACATCGGCGTCCGGCGCCGGCGGGGGCGTGACGAAGGACTGGTAGACGAAGAGCGCGCCGATCGCGAGCGTCGCCGTCAAGAAGAGGCGTCGCGCGCTGTCGTACCTCGCCTGGCCGTCGTTGAGGAACTCACTCATGTCGAACCAGTCGGGTCTGCAGGGTCAGGGAGCGCTTCGGAGCGGCCGGGCACCGGGTCGTACCCGCCGGGATGAAACGGGTGGCACTTCGCCACGCGCTTCGTCGCCAGCCACGAGCCCCGGATCGCCCCGTGCGTCTCGATCGCCTCGATCGCGTACCGCGAACACGTCGGCTGAAACCGGCAGGCCGGCGGCAGCATCGGCGAGATCGCGCGACGGTAGAATCGGAGGGCGGTGAGCAGGAGGGCCTTCATGCGTTGGGGCGCCGTTCAGCGGCGCGGTGGTGTCGCGCCCAGGCGAAGAGGTCGTCGCGAAGACGAGCCATGGACGCCGCCGCAGCGGCGCTCCGAGCGATGACGACGACGTCGGTGTCAGGCGGCCACTCGGACTTGTGCAGGCGCCAGGCTTCGCGAAGTCGACGCTTCACCCGCGCGCGCACGACCGCATTGCCCACCTTGCGCGACACCGTCAAGCCGATCCGCGTGCGACCGACCTCGGACGGCATCGCAAGAACGACGAGACGCCGGCAGACCCATCGCTGTCCGTTCTGTTGGACGCGGAGGAACTCCCGGCGCTTCTTGATCCGCTCGTGCGGCCGAAACCGTTGATCCGGGCGCGCCGCGTCGTCCGCAGGGGGGGGCGCGCTCACGATCCGACTCCGAACGGAGGCGACACGGGGCACGATGGCCCCGCGACGATCACTTCTTGTAGGTCGTCGGCACGAGGCGCTTGCGGCCCTTCAGGCGACGACGCTTGATCACGTCGCGACCATTCTTGGAGCTCATGCGCTTGCGGAATCCGTGCGTGCGGGCGCGCTTGATGCGGCTCGGCTGAAACGTTCTCTTCACGACGTCCTCACTCGTCGACGCCGGCACGAGGCGCGGCGGGGTGTGGCTTCGGGGCCCGGGGCGGACGGGGTCCGCATGCAGCCGGGGCGCGGGACCATACCGTCACCGGGGCGAATGTCAAGCTGTGATCCCGCCCCGAAGGTACAGATTCCGCACCCCTGGAGCCGCTCGAGGATCCGACGAGGCGTCGGGGATCGACGCCAGCGATCCGTTCTCGCACAATGGCGACGCCCCCCGTCCCCGGACGCCGCGTGACCCTGCACGACCCCCTCGACCGCCACGAAACCGTCGCAGTTCTCGGCCTCGGCGCGACCGGACGCGCCGCCTGTCGGCTCGCCCACCGGCTCGGCAAGCGCGTCATCGCGGCGGACCGCAACGCCGACCTCGATCCGGCGCCGTTCGCCGGCATCGCCACCGTCCACCCGGGCACGCACGACATCGACGACGCGACCGCGGTGATCCTGTCCCCCGCGCTGAACCCGGAGTGGCCCGAGAACCGTGCGCATCCCGAGCTCGGGCCGATCTACGACCGCGCGGACGCGGGCGAGCTGGCGCTCGTGTCCGAGGTCGACGCGGCCTGCGCCGCCTTCGCGCGCCCCTTCGTCAGCGTCGGCGGCACGGACGGCAAGTCGACGACCGCCGCGCTCGCAGCAGCCCTCGTCCGGGCGACCGGCGCAGACACGATCCTCGGCGGCAACTCGTGGCCCCCGATGAGCGCGCGTGTGCTCGAGCAGCCCGACGCGACCGGGGCGATCGTCGAGATCAGCGCATTTCAGCTCTGGCCGGGCCACGCGATTCGACCGACCGCAGCGGTCCTGACGAACATCGCCGACGACCACCTCGACCACTACGCGACACAGGACGACTACGTGGCGGCGAAGCTGCGCATCCTCGACCACCTCGGCGACGGGCTCTTCGTGCCGTGGCAGGGGGACGCGCGGCTCGCTGCGGCCGCCGACGCGTTCGCGGCCTCGGGCGGACGCGTGGCCCGCGTGGACGGCACGCCGGGCAACGAGGCGGGCTACGCGCGAGACACCGGCGAGACGATCGAAGCGCACCTCGACGGGCGGACGCTCGCCGTGCCGCGCGACGCGCTGGTGCTGCCGGGGGCGCACAACCGCCGCAACCTGCAGGCCGCTCTTCTCGCCACCCTCGCCCTCGTGGACGGGCCGATCGACGCTGAATCCATCGCCGATGCGGTGCGCGGGTTCCACGGCCTCGACCACCGGGTGCAGTTCGTCCGTGAGCGCGACGGCGTGCGGTTCTACGACGACTCGAAGGCGACGAACGTCCACGCGGCGGTCATCGGGCTTCGCGCCCTGGAGCGGCCGGTCGTCGCCGTCGTGGGCGGCGTCGACAAGGGCCTCGAGCTCGACGACCTCGTCACGGCGCTCGGTGATGTCGCGCGGCACGTGGTCCTGATCGGCGCGCTCGCCGACCGCCTCGGGGCGCGCCTCGACGGCGTCGTCACATGGGAGGTCGCGACATCGATGGACGACGCGGCCCGACGCGCGGCTGCGGCGGCCCGCTCGGGGGACGCGGTCACCCTCGCGCCGGCGGCGTCGAGCTTCGACTGGTTCTCGGGGTTCGCCGAGCGAGGCCGGGTCTGGCAGGCCGCGGTGCGCGCCCTGTCGTGACCCGCCTCAGTCGCGGCGGCGACGGACCGCAGCGAGGCCGAGCAGCGTGAGCACGAAGCCCGCGCCGGACGCCGGACCGTTCGCAGCGGCGCAGCCGGACGACCCGGTGCCGCCGATGGCTCCGCCGGTGTCGCCGTCGATGATGATGCCGCTGCCGCTGCCTTCGCCGCCAGCGTCTGCGCCGGTGTCGTCGCCGCCGCCGGCGTCCTCACCGCCCGGGCCGGTGTCGTCGCCGGTCTCGTCGCCTTCGCACACGCCGGGCTCGACGCAGATCTGACCCGGGTCGCAGTTCAGCACGTCCTGTCGCGGGTCCTCGCAGTCCGGGTCCCACGCGCCGCAGGCGCAGTCGCAGCCGTCGTCCGCCGCGTAGAACTCCTCGGGGCAGGACCACTCGGCGGGCAGGTCGGGCTCGCCGTCGTCGACGCAGGTGCCGTCGGTGCTGCACACCTCGCCCTCGTCGCAGTTCAGGATCTCCTGTCGTGGGTCTTCGCAGTCCGGGTCCCACGTGCCGCACTCGCAGTCGCAGCCGTCGCCGGTGCCGTACCAGTCGTCGTCGCAGCGCCACTCGGCCGGCGGCCCGTCGTCGATGCAGTCGTCCGGGCAGGAGTCCGCTTCGCCGGGGCTGCAGATGCCGTCGCCGCAGACCGGCTCGACGTTGCACAGCCGCTCGCTCGGGTACCCCATCGCGCAGAGGTCCTCGACGGCGTTGATCGCGTAGCTGATCGACTCGGCGCCGCGCGAGTCGTCGTCCGGGTAGGTCGTCGCGCGGACGCAACGCCCGTCCTGGTAATAGTCGTTCTGCCCGCGGACGAGGATGCCGATGACGCGCCCTTCGTCGTCGAACACGCCGCTGCCGCTGTTGCCGCCGAACGAGTCGGTCGTCGCCTCGAAGTAGTCGCGGGTGTTCGACCGGGTGTTCGTGATGCGGCCGCCGTCTTCGATCTTGGCCGGCAGTCCGGACGGGAACCCGATCATCACGATCGGGTCGCCCTCGTCGAGGTCCGGCGCGGGGTGCACCGGCGCCGGGATGTGCTCGGGCGTCGCCGGCCGATCGAGGCGGAAGATCGCGTAGTCCTGCTCACCACCGCGGCTGCGCGAGAGCTCCTGCACGAGCAGCTCGTCGCACTCGTAGATGTCCTCGACCGCCATCGTCGCCAGCGCGTCCTCGGACTCCATGAAGTACCGGAACACGTAGACGCTGCCTTCGCAGGCGCGCTGCGAGGTCATGCAGTGACCAGCGGTGAGCACGAGGTCATCGTCGATCAGCGTCGCCGAGCAACCGGACGCGGTGGGCTGGTCGGCGAAGCGCTCGCCGCTGCAGAGCCCCCAACGATCGCCGAGGGTGCCCGAGCGGATCGTCACGTCGTTCGGGTCCGAGTCGTTCAGCACCCGCGGGTCCATGAACGAGACGATCGAGAATTCGGTGAGGTTGCGCAGGTCCTCGTCCGGATGCGCGTACCAGTCCTGCCGGTCGTCGTCGCCGTAGATTGCGGCCTGGTCGACGGTGCGCGGGGCCTCGTCGACGGACATCGAATCGTCGCACGCGACCAGCGCGAGCGGGGCGAGGAGGACGGCGAGGCGAGGGCTGCGCATGGTGGGATTCGGGGCGCATGGTGGGGGGAGCGTGCACGGTGGAGCCGAGCATGCCGACCGCACGGTAGAGATGTGCATCGACCCGGTCAATGCTTTGACGCGCCGCGTCACGCCCCATCGGCGCCGTCCTGTCCGATCGGGCAGGCACATCGATGAGCACGAACTCGAAGCGGGGTCGCCACCGACGTGGACGACCCCGCTTCTCAGGGGCGTTCGGGCACGCCCGAACCCCCGGTTACGCAACGCGTGATCACATGGGCGAGTTGCCGCGCAGCGTGGGCGGCAGCTCCTTCCCGGTCTCGCCGAGGCGCGCGATCATCTTCGTCTGCACGATGCCGAGCTGCTCCTGCAGCTTCTCGATCTGCTGCTGCAGCTCGAAGAACTCGTGCTCGACCGACTCCTCGCCGGGCTCGAGACCCTGCTCCTTCGCGCGGGCGCTCTCGTTGCCCTCTTCGGTCTCGAGGCGGGCCTCGTCCATGCCGCTCATGATGACGCCGATGAACAGGTTGAGGATGACCATCGTGCCGAGCAGGACGAACGAGACGAAGTACGCCACCGCCAGCCAGTACTGGGGCTGCGGCTCGGTGCACATGATCGCCTGGTCCATCTCCAGGTTGTACGCCTCGCAGCCGAACATCTGGATGTACATGATGTCCGTCCAGTCCTCGAGCGTGACCACGCGGAAGAGCGTGAGCAGCGACGCGTCGAGGTTGCGGAAGTGCAGCGGGTCGTTCTGCCCGAAGAGGAACACGGCCGCGACCGCGTACACGTAGAAGAGCATGAAGAGCAGCAGCGACACGTAGAACATCGACGGGATGCTTTTGAGCAGCGCCCCGACGAGGACCTGCAGCTTCGGCAGCGCGCGGACGAGCTTCAGCACGCGCAGCAGGCGCAGCAGTCGAAGCACGACGGCGTACTGCCCCATGCCCGGGATGAACGCGGCCGCCACGATCACGAAGTCGAAGACGTTCCACGCGTCCAGGAAGTACCGCCAGGGCTTCGCCCCCTCCGCCCCCATCTTCACCGCGATTTCGACGATGAAGATGCCGAGGATGATCTTGTCGAGCGTGTGCAGGAGCGTGTGGTGCTCGTGCGCGATGTTCTCGTAGGTCTCGATGCCCACGAGAATGCCGGCGAGAACGATGACGGCGGTGACGAAGTTCTGGAACCACGTCGAGTCCGCGATGGACCGAAGCGTCGCGACCATGGGTTGCTCCGTGAAGAGACCTGCGGGGGTTGGCTCCGCGCGCACGTGCGCGCGCACGCGATGGAAAGAGGGCGCGCCGGGTGTGCCACGCCGAACAAGGATGAGCAAGCGCAACGCGGGCCCCTGCCCACATCCGCCCACCTCGACCCTCGACGACGACCGGTCGCACGCCGGTCCCTCTTGCGACCGGTCCCCGGGTGCGGGTAGACACCGGAGATGATGGATACGTACGTCCCCGGCTCGACGATGAACCACGCCCTCCGCCGCGAGCGGGTCCTCGAGCGCCTCGGCGACGGGGTGCTCGTCCTCGCGACCGCCCCCGAGCGACAGCGCAGCAACGACACCCTGTACGTCTACCGACCCTCGTCGGACGTGCTGTGGCTCACCGGGTTCGAAGAGCCCGAGTGCGTCGTCGTGCTCGCGCCGAACCATCCCGAGCACCAGTTCGTGATGTTCGTTCGGCCGCGAAACCCGAAGATGGAGGTCTGGGACGGCCGCCGATCCGGCCCCGAGGGCGCGATCGCCGACTTCGGCGCGGACGCCGCGTACTCGATCGACGAGCTGGACGAGCGCCTCGGCGAGTACCTCGCGGGCGCCGAGTCCCTCTGGTACGGCCTCGGCACGGACCGGGCGTTTGACGACCGGATGCTCGCCCTCATCGACGCGCTCGGCCCCGGGCGCAGCCAGCCGGACCGCGCGCCCCGCACGATCCGCGACCCGCGCCCGCTGCTTCACGACATGCGCCGGGTGAAGGACGCCGGCGAGCTCGACGCGCTCCGCGCCGCGGGCGCGCTGAGCGCCGAAGGGCACCTCGCGGCGATGAAGGCGACCCGCCCGGGACTGCACGAATACGTGATCCAGTCCGTGGTCGAGGGCACCTTCATGCGCGGCGGCGCGAAGGCGCCGGCGTACGCGTCGATCGTGGCCGGCGGCGCGAACGCCTGTGTGCTGCACTACATCGAGAACCGCGACGTCCTGCGCGACGGCGATCTGCTGCTCGTCGACGCGGGCGCAGAGCTCAACTGGTACGCCGGTGACATCACCCGGACGTGGCCGGTCGGCGCGACCTTCAGCGGCCCGCAGCGCGACGTGTACGCCGCCGTGCTCGAGGCCCAGATCGACATCGTCGACGCCTGCCGGACCGGCGCCTCGAAGCAGTCGCTGCAGGACGAAACCGTCCGCCGGCTGACGGCGTCGATGGTCGACCTCGGGCTGCTCGAGGGCGACCTCGACGGCCTGATCGAGCAGGAAGCCTACCGCCAGTACTACATGCACAACATCGGGCACTACCTGGGCATGGACGTGCACGACGTCGGCGCGTACTACCGCGCCGCGAACGAACCCGTGCCCTTCGAGCCCGGCGTCGTGCTGACCGTCGAGCCCGGCATCTACGTGCCGGCCGACGACGAGACGGCCCCCGAGGCGCTGCGCGGCATCGGTGTGCGCATCGAGGACGACGTCATCGTCACCGAGGGCGACCCCGAGGTGCTGACGTCCGGCGTCCCGAAGACGATCGCCGACATCGAAGCGCTGCGTGCCGAGTCCCTCGACGCTGGCCGTGCCTGACGCGCGCTGGCAGCGGCGCCTCGCTCGCGGTGCGGCCGCTCTGGCGCTCGCCGCGGTGACCGGCGCGTGCGGTGGCGCCCCGGCGACCCCCGCGACGACGACCGACGGGGATCCGTGGGTCCCCTCCGGGCTCTACGCCGGCTGGTTGCGCGGCCACCTCGCCGCCGTCGACGGCGACCTCGACACCGCCGTCGCCGAGCTGCGCGCTGCCGTGGCCCTCGCCCCCGACGACGCCCGGCTGCGCCTCGACCTCGGGCTTGCCTGGGGGCGCGCCGGCGACGTCGACCGCGCCGAGGCGTCCCTCGACGTGGCCGACACCCTCGGCATGGCACCCTGGCGCGTGGCGGAAGCCCGCGCGTCCGTCCGCGAGATCGCCGACGACCTCGATGGCGCCCGCGAAGCCTGGCAGACCGCCGACACCACCGGCGCGCCCGAGTCGTGGTGGATCGGCTGGATCCGCTTCGCCGAGCGGTCCGACGACGACGCGCTCGCGATCGAAGCGGCGCGCGGCATGACCGACGCCCTGCCCGACCTGCCTCGCTCGTGGCGCCGCCTCGGCATGGCCCTGCGCGACGCCGAGCAGTGGACCGAGGCCGCCGACGCGTTCGACCGTGCGTCACACCTGCCCGGCGGCGACCCGTGGGACGCCGAACAGGCCACCCGCGCGCTGCGCTCGTCGGGCGACACCGCGGCTGCAACCGCTGCGGCGAGTGACTGCGTGGATCGGTTCGCCGAGCACATCGAGTGCTATGCGCTCGCCGCAGCGCTGATGGACGACGGCAGTGAGGGCGACCCGGTCGCCGACGACGCGGCCGACTACATCGAGCAGCTCGCGCGGCGCACCAGCGGCAGCCGCCGGTCGATCAGCCGCGCCGGAGCCGCCCTCGACGACGCCGGACGCGCCGCCCACGTGGTGCTCTATGCCGAGACCGTCGCCGATCTGCGACCCCGCAACGTCGGCAGCGTCATGGGCGCCGCCTGGACGGCGTACCGCGCCGACGCGTT
>Ga0070727_10004121_pt1 | contig 12573 bp, 9 predicted proteins | sample tdAd472_FD_66722 | JGI IMG/M metagenome (GOLD analysis project Ga0070727, IMG submission 66722) | Marine sediment microbial communities from the Atlantic coast under amendment with organic carbon and nitrate - tdAd47.2 | ecosystem: Environmental > Aquatic > Marine > Coastal > Sediment | place... | reverse complement strand
AGACTGGGCGTCTTGCGGACCGAAACGGACCTCTGCCAACAGGCTTTCGTTCGCGACTGAGCGTGCTTTCGGAAGGGGCGACTGCACCCGGGTTTGCACTGCGGTCGGGCGCGGCGATGAATGTCAGGCCGGACGTTGATCGACAATTCTGTTCGCGAAGCCTTCGATCGTGTTTTGGTCGAGCGTGATGGCGCCCGCCTGTTCGGCGATCCGGATTCCGACGCGGCTCATGGCGGCGCGTTCCTCGCGGATCTCATTCCCGATGATCCGGACATCTTTCGTCTGGCCGGTAATGTCGATTCCAACTCCCTCTTCGCCACCGCTGTTGATGATGCGGTTATTCTCGACGATGTTCCGGTTGGCCCAGAAGTCCTGGCCGCGCGAGTCGTCACGGAACAGGATGCCGACCTTGCCGCTGTTCGAGATGTCGTTGTTCCGCATGACGTTGTCGGTGTCGCAGTGCCCGATCGAGATTCCGTAACTGCGGTTGCCGTCGATCCGGTTGCCCTCGGCCAGTCCGTACTTGACGCCCCAGCACCAGAACAGGCCGAGGTTATTGCGTTCCAGGCGGTTGTTGCGGATCAGCGGACGCTGCGATCCCGAGCCGGGATGCACGCCGAGGTCCGCGTTGTCGTGGCTGTGGCAGTTCTCGACGACGACGTCGTGGCAGATCTGAAAGCTGATCCCGTCGCCGTTGTAATTGCGGGCGGTGACTCCGCGCAGGGTGTACCGATTGCAGTCCTGCAGGAAGACACAGCCGCCATAGTTGCCGTTGAAGTTCTCGTTGTTGGCACGGTTGCCGTCGAGCGTCAGGTTTTCGATGACGACGTCCGCCGTGTACTCACTCGTCAGCAGCGGGAACAGCGACGAGCATGCTGGCCTGCCCGTCATCCACAGGTTCTTGCGCAGCCCGTCGTTCAGCTTGAAGCGGTTGCCCGACCGGGCGACGAGCGTCCGCTTGATGACCGTGCTGCTGCCGTCGTGCGGATTCTTCGCCTGCAGCACGATGCCGTCTCCGACTCGAAATCCGCCAGCCTGCTTCAGGGTGATCTCCTGGTCGTACCAGTCCGAGTCCTCCGCCAGCTCGATTTGCTCGGACGCGATCTTCGTGATGACCGATTCCTCGCCACTGCCCAGCAGCCGAATCTTCGACGGCAGGGACACCGCGTTCCTCAGTGTGTAAGTCCCTGGCAGTATCTTGACCGTCCCGCCACCCAGCCGAGCGACATAGTCCACCGCCGCCTGCAGCACTTTGTCATCGCTGCCGATCAGGTCGCCTTGTTTCTGTCCGACGGTCACTGTGAGCCGCTCATCCCAGTCCGGCTCGAATCGTTCATCGCCATCGGTCGCCCGAGGATTCGTCACTGGCGGTCGGTCGTCTGCCTGCACTCTTAAAGTCCGAATGGCGGCAGCCAGCGCTCCAATACTCGCCAGAAAACGTCGACGACTCGTTCGAGATTCAGACATCTCAGACTCCTTTGAAGTTGCACAGTAATGTGCGTGCAGAATGCGAAGCAGCGCGCAGGAGTCAAGGCCTGTCGTTGACGGTGACCCTGGCAGACCTCCGGCCGAGCAACAGGAACTCTTTGCGGATGCGGTAGCACTGCGCTACCGTCCTCGCCATGAGCCAGCCAGTGAACCATTCCGACGATCTCGTTCCTGACGCGCGCCGGACATCCGATCTGGCAGAGCGTTCAATTGCGGGCCAGATCGAATACTGGGCGCAGCTTGGGCGAGCGATCGAACCGTTGTTGCGCGGAGCACAGGTGCTGGCTCTGCGGCGTGCCGGCAAGACACGCTCGTTGTCTGAGTGCCTCGACGTTATCGATTCAGACCAGGGCCGTCGGCGCGTGGCGGAGTTTCTTGAGAGTCAGCCGTTCCCGCATTACGAGCCTGCTTCCGATTGTCCCGGAATGCTCGTGCGCATTGATGCAGATGGAACACGAACAATCGGTCGATTCGTCAACCGTCAGTTCGAGGCGTCCGAATGACGGACTTCGCTCTGTTCGACGAACGACCGATCATTGTCTGTATCGCCGGTCCCAACGGCGCAGGGAGAACGACGTTCTTTCACGCTCACCTGTCGGATGCGTCTCTGCCGTTCATCAACGCCTGGAGATAGGCGTTTAAACCGGTGCTTCCTCTACTTCTGCAGAGCGGACTGCAGCAGGCGGCGGTAGTTCTCTCCGAGGATCAGCTTGCGATCGTTGTCCGAAATCCCGGCACCAATGATCTTGCCAAGTTCCGTGCCCAGTGACCGCGACGGAAGATGGCTGCCGAAGACGATTCGTTCGGCGCCGAGTTCGCGAACGGCCATCTCGATGAAGCCGGCAGTTGCATCGAATCCGGATGTTTCGACGAGAACGTTTGGCGAACCGGCAACAGCCCGAATGCCCTGTTCCCACTCGCCGCCCGCGTGAGCGCACAAAAACTTCTGTTCGGGATACTTCGCGGCCAGTGCAGCCAGTTCGCTCGGCGTTGATTCACCCGGTCCCTGCTTGCCGCCAGTCTTGAACCAGGTGTGCTGCATGATGACGCCGTTCAGATCGATGATTCGTTCGACCAGCGGGGAGAAGTTGCGGTGCGAGCACGCGAGCGCTCCGGCTCCGCCGCCGGGAAAGTAGACGCCGAGCATCGGGCCGTCGCGCAGCCAGCGGTTCAGCGCGTCAAGCGATGCCGGGACGTCGTTCGCGTTGAGCTGGATCATGCCGAGCAGCAGTTTCGGCCAGCGTTCCAGCGGCTGGAGGACGACGTCCGGGTTCGACCTCGCGAGCTTCTCGTAAGCCGCATCCGTCGTCGTGCCGATGCCAACGTGCGGGAAGTGGCACGCTTTCTCGAAGTGAGCTTTCCGCATCGCCGGCAGCGCGCGTTCGATATCGGCAAAGATTCCGCTGCTGCCGTCGCGACCGGGATGAGAATGCGACGGCGTGAAGTAGGAATCCCAGATGCGGTATTCCTTGAGCGTCTGCGGCGATGGCAGTCCGAGCGGCATGTCGTGTTCTCGTTGGTGAGTGTTCAGGAAGGCTGACCTACGAATTCAACTCCAGAAACTCGCGCGCGTTGCCCGCCAGTACGGCTCGCAGGCCGGCATCGTCGAGCAACCCGGACTCGTGCGTCCGGATCAGTGCCGCTTCGGGAATGAGGAACGGCGAGTGCGAGCCGAACAGGACTCGACCAGCGGCGACGCTCCGGGCAAGTTTCGGCACAGCGTCCGTTCCGTCGACGCGGGCTGTGTCGACATACACTCCGGGCAGTTTCGCAAGTTGAGTCAGCAGCGGCGCTCGCAGCTTCTGATTGAGAATTTGAACGCGCGCGTGCGGCACCTTTGGCAGAAGCGGAAGCAGCCGCGACAGGTCAACATCAGCGATACGCACAAGCTCGGATTGCGTGCGAGGATCTTCGAGCGACATCGCAATCTGCACGACAACGCCGGCAGTTGCAGCCCGCTTGAGCAACTCGGGAATCCGTGAATCATCGAGCGGATAGCCGTGGTAGCCTGGCAGCAGTCGTATGCCCGGCATGTTGAAATCCTCGACACAGCGCCGCAGGTCAGACTCCCAGCCAGGCAGGGCCGGATTGACGGCACCCATCGGGATCAGCTCAGGGAACTCGCGGCACGTTTCGGCGAGTCGCTGATTGACGCTGGCGAGGTCGCGATGCAGCACCGCTTCGAAGCTGCTCGCCCAGGCCTGCGTGACGCCGAGCGACCGCAGCTTGCCGACAAGCTTGTCGGTTTCGTCGAGCGGCAGTCGTCGAAATGGCCATCGAAAGAGACTCACGTTCGTATCGACAATCTCAAAGTCCGCCGGTCTGTCCGTTGCACTGTCCGTTCCGGCGGCCAGCTGTCCTCCGGAGATCGCGACAGCTGCAGCGGCGAGTTCGAGAACGTCACGGCGGTTAAGCATGGGAATATCCTGTTGATCGACCCGAGAGCCGTCTTCGTTTAACGCCCGGCCGCAGGCGCCGGCCACCAGTGAAGTCGCACGCCGAGGGTGGCCGGCGCCTGCGGCTGGGCGTTGAACAAACGCGAAGACTGACGACGTCAGCCCAGAATCTCTGTCACGACGCGAGCGGGTTTGACTCCGGTCAGGCGTTCTTCCAGACCCGCGCGTTCGAAGAACAGTTTCTCGAAGCTCAGACCGAGCTGATTGAGAATCGTGGCGTGGAAGTCGTGAACGCTGACCGGGTTCTCGACGACGGCGTGTCCGAAGTCGTCCGTCGTACCGTAGGCTGTGCCGCCTTTGATTCCGCCGCCGGCCATCCACGACGTGAAGGCCTGCATGTTGTGGTCGCGTCCCGAGTAACCCGCTGCCGATTTCTGCGTCGTCGGCGTCCGACCAAACTCGCCGCCCCAGATGACCAGCGTGGAATCCAGCAGGCCGCGTTCCTTGAGATCGGCCAGCATCGCAGCGACCGGTTTGTCCGTCCGTGCACACGCACCTCGATGATTCGAGCCGAGGTCCGCGTGCGAGTCCCAGGGCTGCTCTTCCATGAAGATCTGCACGAAGCGGACGCCGCGTTCGACCAGTCGCCGAGCGAGCAGGCAGCGGCGCGCGTACGAGTCCGTCAGCTGCTCACCGACTCCGTAACTCGACAGCGTGTGTCGGCTCTCGCTCGACAGATCAAGTGCCTCACCCGCCGAAAGCTGCATCCGCGCCGCCAGACTGTATGACTCGATGCGAGCACCCAGGTCCGGCTGGTAGGGACGTTCCTTCTTGTGAATTTCGTCGAGCTTCCGCAGCAGGCCGCGAGCGGATTCCGTCACGGTCGATGGTTGTTCGAACTGCGGCTTGAGGTTGAGGATCGGTGACCCCGTCGGGCGGAACGGTGTCCCTTGGTAAACCGGCGGCAGGAATCCCGACGTCCAGTTGCGAGTGCCGTTCTTTGGCGGGCCGAGCGGATCGTTCAGCACGACGTACGCCGGCAGGTTCTGGCTTTCGGAACCGAGGCCGTAGACCGTCCAGGCACCGAAAGTCGGGTAGCCCATGAACAGCCGCCCGCTGTGAATCTTGTAAAGCGCGTTGTCGTGATTCGGGTGGTCGGTCCACATCGAATTGATGAGGCAGACGTCGTCGGCCATGCGCGCCAGATTCGGCAGCACGTCGGCCATCCACTGTCCCGACTGGCCGTGCCGGGCGAATTTGAACTGCCCGCCCATCATTACGCCGATGTTCGCCGTGCTCTGATTTCCGATGTCCTCGACATTGCCAGGATAGGGCTGCCCGTCCATCCGATTGAGAATCGGTTTTGGATCGAACAGGTCCATCTGACTCGGTCCTCCATTCATAAAGAGGTGGATCACCGAGGTCGCCTGTGCCGGATGATGCGTCTTTTTCGGCTTCAGATTGAAGCCGACCGGCACCGCGTGAGCTGCCTCGCCCGGTTCCGCCGCGACTGCGGAAGCTCCGCCGAAGAAGTCCTGAGACAGCAGGTGCGTCAGCGCTGCGCCGAGCACCCCGTCGCTCGTCCGGGCAAAGAAGTCGCGTCGTGAGGTGTGCTGTGTCATCCTCCACTCCTCTTGTTTAACCCGAAGCCGGAGGCGACGGCGTTTCAGTCATCGAAGGTTTCCAAGGGGACGCCGTCGCCTGCGGCTTCGGGTTAAACAAACTCAATCCACATATAGAAACGCCGCCGAGTTCAGGATCGTGTGGCAGTACGTTTCCAGAGCCGCGTGCCGGTCGCCCTGCCACTGTTCCCGAAGTTCGACGAGTGCCTCGACGCCCAGACGCCGTTCGGTGTCGCTCGGCAGCCTGCTCAAGGCGAGCTGATAAACGCGGTCGACGGTCGCCGCAGGATCGTCGCCGCCAGTCTCACTTCGCAAACTCTCGACGCGTGACGCAAACGCCTCCGCCAGTTCTCGAACGTGTTCGTTATTCGTCAGCAGCAGCGACTGCAGCGAGACCGTCGAGATGCTGCGTTCGACGCAGTTCGGCCCCATCACCGGATAGTCGAATGTGGCCATCAGCGACGGAATTTCGGTGCGGCGATATTGCGAGTAAATGCTGCGTCGCCAGTGGCCGGGCGAGGTTGGCACGATGCTGACTTCACCGTTTCGATCGACGGTGATTGGATCGGGCGGACCGCCGGGCGAATCATCCAGCGAGCCGGACACGAACAGCAGCGAGTCGCGCAGCGCTTCCGCGTTCATGCGCCGCAGCGGCATCCGCGAGAGCAGGCGGTTCTCGGGATCCTGCTTCAGCCGCTCGTCCGTTACGCGGCTCGCCTGGCGATACGTTCGTGAATTCATGATCACGCGGTGCAGCTCCTTGATGCTCCAGTCGCGCTCGACGAACTCGACCGCCAGCCAGTCGAGCAGTTCCGGATGCGACGGTCGCTCGCCCTTCGCGCCGAAGTTTTCGAGCGACCTCACGAGGCCCGTGCCAAAGTGGTGATACCAGACGCGGTTGACGAAGACGCGCGCGGTCAGCGGATGGTCGGGCCGGGTCAGCCAGCGAGCGAAGGCGAGTCGGCGACCGGTCTTCGGTGTCCCGTTCGGAAACGGTGGCTCGGCATGAAACGGTGTGCGTCCGTCCGTCAGCACAGAGGGGACACCGGGACCAACGAGGTCTCCCGGTTTGTCGTGCTCGCCGCGTCGCAGCAGATAAGTCGGCGACGGCTCGCCGCGATCCCACAATGCTCGAATCGTCAGCGGCGGCTCCATCTGCCGTTTGACGTCGATGATCTGTCGCTCGATGTCTGCCAGTTCGCGCCGCGCATTCCGAGCCGCTGCGGACACCTGTTCGTCCGGCAGAACTTCGGCCTTCTGCAGCATCTCGACGAGATTCCGCTGGGTGAGCGTGCGGTTGTTGTCGGCGATCCGCAGTGCCGACAGCGTTGCCTGACGATCGGCTTCCGGCTGGTCCGGGTACTGTCCGCGCAGCAGTTCGAGCTGCACGTTGGCGATCGCCTGCTTCTTCTGCGCCTCAAGTTGTTTGAGTTTCTTCTGCAGCGGCGGGTTCGTCGCGGCGACTCGCTGCCGATGTTCGGGCGTGCCGAGTTCGAGCTTGCGGTTTCTGAAGCTCAACCAGTCGTGCTCGTCGAAGGCGCCCTTGAAGATCGCCTTGAACCGGTAGTAGTCGCGCTGAGGCAGGGCATCGTACTTGTGCGAGTGACAGCGGCAGCATTCGAGTGTGAGCCCCAGGACGCCCGACCCGATCACGTTTATCGCGTCCGCCACAACGCCGAGTCGCTCGGGCACAAAGTTCATCGTCCGCGAGCCCGTCTGGTCGATGCCCATCCTCAGGAAGCCTGTGGCGACGAGGTTGTTGACCATCTCGTCGGTGACGTCCGCGGCTTCGACGTCAATCAGTTCGTCGCCAGCCAGTTGCTCGATCAGGAAACGGTCGTACGGTTTGTCGTCGTTGAACGACCGCACCACATAGTCGCGGTACTTCCAGGCAACCTCGCGGACCGGGTCGGCCGAGACGCCGCCTTCCGAGTCGGCATAGCCTGCCAGGTCGAGCCAGTAACGGCCCCAGCGTTCTCCGTAATGGGGCGACGCGAGCAGGTGGTCGACCATCGCCGGGTACCAGTCCTCGTCTTCGCTGTTGTGCCAGCGGTGCCACTCGTCGAGCGACGGCGGAATGCCGGCCAGATCGAGATAGGCGCGGCGGATCAGCGTGTCGCGATCGGCTTCCGGTGAGAACGTCAGCCCGGCGTCGGCCAGCTTTTCAGCGATGAAGTCGTCGATCGACGCGGCTGTGGGATCGGCGATCGGTGGCTGAAACGCCCAGTGCTGGCGGTCCTCGTCGGTGACCAGCGGGTCGGGTTCGGTCGTCGCGACGTCGGGCTGGACGTCAACGACCGGTGCTCCCTCCGCGATCCACTGTCGCAGCTTGTCGACTTCTGACTTTGGCGGTCGACGCACGAAGAACTTGAGCAACTGGTCGCGCGGCGGGCAGGCTTCGCTTTCGATCCGCTGGATCATCAGGCTGCTGTCGGGATCGCCCGCGATCAGTGCCGGCCCGTTTGCTCCGCCCTCGAGCATCTGCTCGGGAGTCCGCAGGTCGACACCGCCGCGCTGCAGACGTGCCCCGTGGCAGGCCGCGCATCGCAGCAGCACGATCGGCAGAATGTCGTGCTGAGTCAGCGGCTGCGTGTCGACCTCGACGGGAGCTTCCGATCGAGCCCCGCCCTGAATCCAGTGCTTCAGCAGTTCGAGTTCTTCGTCCCCCAGCGGCGGCTGCCCGTCTGGCGGCATCTCACCACCTTCGACGTACGCCCACAGCAGACTTTCATCGAGCGACTCGCCAACCGCCGCCTCACCTGATTCTCCGCCGCGCCGCAGGCCAGCCATCGACGACAGATCGAGCCCGCCTTTCTGCACCTTGTCGCTGTGACACTTTCCGCACTTACTGGTCAGCACCGGACGCACGTCGGATTCAAATACCGGCACGCCCTCGTCCGCCGCGTTCCCGTCTCGAACCGGAAACGTTTGCAGGGCAGTCAGCAGCAGGAACAGTACGTAGCGACAGCTCATCAACCCACCAGCTCTCCAGACGCATCAGACGACAATGATCCAACGAGTCTACCGGGCAGAGCTGCAGCGGGAAACGTAGCCCTCTCGCTCGGTCGAGATGAGCTGACGTGGCAAGCGAACGTCCGGCAGTCGCGCGATCATTCAGTGCGGCGAAAGGTGCATCGAGCGATCTCTCTGGATTCGCGAGTTTCGCAGGCACCGGCTCATCTCGACGGAGCGAGATGGCAACTTTGGACAGCAGACCAACCGTCTGGCTCAGCGAAACTCTGACGAGTCGCCTGAGTACACGTCCCGCCAATTCAGGGTGGGAATCCGGGTGGCCGGGGTTGGAGCGAGGCACGAGCGAAATCCCGGTTCGTTCCGAACACAAACAACCGGGGCTTCCTTCGCAAGCTCAGTCCAGCCCCGGCCACCGCAATTCTGACGCTTAAACGTGGGACGTGTCGTCAGGTCGAAACAGCAACGCGTGGCAGCGGCCAGTTCTGGCGCTGTTCGCCGTCGAGGAGCCCGTCTTCGCGGGGGAGCCCCTGGTCGTTCTCGTAGTACTGCTTGAAGAAGTGCGGGACGCCGAAGGCGGAGCAGTGGGCGTCGATCTCGCGGACCCAGTCGAGGTCCATCAGCCGCCGCTCACCCTTCTTCGCCCGCTCGCAGCCGGTGATGACCCAGTCGAGCGAATCGAGATACGGACGCAGATCAATCGCCTCAAGCAGTGGCTCGGCTGAGACGAACCGCACGGTGGCGGGAATCTGCGAGAGAATCTCCACCCGCGGCAGCGACGCCCGGCAGCCGGCGGTCACTCCGAGCCACACGTTGGGATAGCCGTCGCCCCAGTCGCCCGGCAGCCGCTCCTCAATCAGCTCGGGCCGCTTGGTGAGGATCAGCCAGTCGAGCGATTCGCAGTCGCGAATGACCTCCCAGGCCTCGTCGCGCCAGGCATCGGCTCCGGGATGGAAGAAGTCGGACATCGAACACGTAAACACCCGAGCCCGCCGCCCGGTCCGAGCAGCCACGCGATTCCAGCGAGCGGGACTGCCCCAGTTCTTCGTCCGCATCGGCCCACCAAACGGCTCGTACCCACCCCGCCGCATGATCCCCGAGATGTAACAGAACCGACACTCCTCGCTGACCTTCTGGCACCCCCACCAGAAATTCTGAGTGTGGTCCGTCCAGCCGATCTTCGAGTTCTGGGCCATTGTTCGTAGTTCCCATTCTGAATCGTGGCTCGACAAGTTGGCGGAGAAACTGAATGATTAGCGCACACAGTGCCACAGACAGTTCTGTTTCGAGTTCCATCAGACATCCAATTCACGGGCCAAGCAATGAAACTGCTGATCGACACGAACGTGCTGATTCCACTGGAACCGAGCGTACTCGCCGATGAGGAACCCGGCGGGCAGCAAGCTCGGGAGATGTACCGGTTGGCGATGGAAGCCGGTTCGACCGTCTACTTGCACCCGATCCAACGTCGCGACATCGAACAGGACAGCAACACCGACCGGCGAAAGCTGCGTTTGAAGCTGATCGAAAAGTATCCATCACTCCCAAAACCACCGATTCCAGACTCAACGTTTCTTGCCTCAATCGGAAATCCTCTTCCAGTTACGAATGATTGGATTGATGCTCACCTGATCGCCGCTTTGAACCGAGATCTCGTCTCGATTCTCGTCACCGAGGACCGAGGGATTCATTCGCGTTGTCGAAGGCTGAACCTTGCGACCCGCTGTGCCACAGTTGCGCAAGCCGTCGAACTTCTGAAAGAAGAACTGCCAGCAAAGCCCGGACGGCTACCTGCTATTCGCCCAGTTCTCGCACACGAACTTGATGAATCGGACCCAGTCTTCGACAGTTTTCGTGACGATTATCCTGAATTCGATACATGGTTGAAGAAGTGCCGAGAGGAGCATCGACAGTGCTGGATTGTTGAGTTGCCAGGCATTTCCACGTACGCGGGGGTCTGCATCGTCAATCACGAGGATCGCGATTGGTCGGACGCGTTGAATCCGACTTTGAAGATCTGCTCGTTCAAGATTGCCGAAGATGCCATCGGAGCCAAACTCGGTGAGTTGCTGTTGCACGCAGTTCTCAGTTTCGCGAATGAAAACGGATATGGCACGCTCTTCATTGAGACTTACGACAAGCACGCTGCATTGATTTATCTGCTTGAAAATTTCGGATTTCGTCAGATCGGACAGAAGGCAGGTGACACTGGTGAAGTTGAGCTTCGCAAGCTGATGGCTCCTGCAAGTCCCGTCCTCGACCTCACGCCTCTCGACTTTCACCAGACGTTTGGTCCTTACGAAATCTCGCTTGATGACGTCCGTATTTTTGTCGTGCCGATTGAACCGAAATTCCATCGGATGCTGTTTCCGGACCTTGAAGAACAACGGAGCCTCTACGAAGGGGAGGATTCCTGCGGCAATACGCTGCGAAAAGCCTACCTGTGCAGAGCTGTGACAAAACAAATCCGCCCCGGCGATGTACTGCTCTTCTACAAGTCGCACGCCCAGCAAAAGGTCACGGCAGTGGGAATCGTTGAGGACACCATACGGACAGCCAATGCAGAGGAATTGCAGAAGTTCGCCAGCAAACGCACTGTCTATGAACGGTCTGACATTGAGAGCATGACCGAAGGCCGAAACGCCTTGGGGATTCTGTTTCGATATGCTCCAATTCTCGGAGAACGCATTCCGTTGAAACGGCTGACGGATGCAGGACTTTTGAAAGGCACGCCGCAATCGATCGTTCAAATCAAGGAAGATGATCATTCATGGCTCAAGGCTTACCTGAAGTAGCATTGCTGTCGATTCGGCCGGAATATGCTGAGGCGATTCTTGATGGATCGAAGCGGGTCGAGTTTCGTCGCACTCGGTTTTCCCGCGATGTCTCGTTCGTCGTGATTTACGCCACGCAGCCGGTTGGCAAGGTCGTTGGCTGGTTTGAGGTTGAGGCGATTGAAGCCGATTCACCTGCCAGGCTCTGGTCGGAGTTCAGCGACTGTGGCGGGATCTCGAAGTCACAGTTCCTGGCATACTACGACGGATCGGACACCGGTTACGCCATCCGCGTCCGCCACGCTCACCGCCTGCCGCGGGCGAGGCAGCTGAAGTCGGCTGCAGGCCTTGATCGCGCTCCGCAGAGTTTCGCATATCTCGAAGCGTCGAAAGCGCGAAAGTTGTTGAATCACAGGTAGAAACGATCGGCGTCGAGCCAGCCGGACCAAGAACCCGAAAGCGATGGGAGGAAGGGAGACTTGCTGTGGGCGTGTACTCGGAAGTCATCTTTCCCCGGTTCTATGACTGCGTGATGGATAAGCCGTTCTGGGGGAAGTATCGGAAGGAGCAGCTGGCCAGCGTTGATGGGGAGATTCTTGAGATCGGCGTTGGGACGGGGCTCAACCTGCCGCACTATCCTGAGCATGTGCGGCGGATCGTCACCGTTGATCCGAATCCGGGGATGAATCGCAAGCTGCAGCGGCGGATTGAGCAGTCCGGGATCGACGTCGACAAACGAGTGCTCAGCAGCGAGCAACTGCCCTTCGACGACGAGACGTTCGACTGCGTCGTCAGCACGATCACGCTGTGCAGCATTCCGCATGTCGAACAGGCGCTGGGCGAACTGCTCCGCGTGCTCAAGCCGGGAAGCCGGCTGCTGTTTCTCGAACACGGGCTCAGCCCGGACGAAAAGGTGGCTCGACGCCAGCGCCGCTGGAACTGGGCTCAACGGTTGTTCGCCGACGGCTGCACTCTGACGCTGGACGTTGCCAGCCTGCTGGCCACGCAGCCGTTTTCCAACGTCGACTGCGACACGTTCTCCATGGAGCAGACTCCAGCAACGCACGGCTTTATGTATCGAGGAGTCGCGACGAAGTGACCGAACCCGAGAATGCTGATGCCGACCTCGCCGCGATTGAAGCGGCGATCGACGAATGGAAAGCCGGAGACGATGGCCTGCCGGTCGATGAGGCCTTTGCTGAGATTCGCGGCAGTGAGCGATCGTTGAGCCAGTGGCCAGGACAACGAGACTCCGACGTGACACGCTAACGTCCAGACGGCGCCAAAGTAGCCATCTCGCTCCGTCGAGATGAGCCGACGTGA
>Ga0070727_10004120_pt1 | contig 12576 bp, 10 predicted proteins | sample tdAd472_FD_66722 | JGI IMG/M metagenome (GOLD analysis project Ga0070727, IMG submission 66722) | Marine sediment microbial communities from the Atlantic coast under amendment with organic carbon and nitrate - tdAd47.2 | ecosystem: Environmental > Aquatic > Marine > Coastal > Sediment | place... | reverse complement strand
TGGCATTGCGCCGCCGCAGCAGGATTTAGATACGGTGTCGTGCCCACATTGTCAATCCGACCGGGTTGAGCAAGTCAGCGAGTTTGGCTCTACCGCCTGTAAAGCCTTATACCGCTGTCTCGATTGCGCGGAACCTTTCGATTACTTTAAACAAATATAGAGTATAGCCATGTCTTCTAATACTGGATTTTTCTCTTTACACATTGCCGATGTCAGACCCGAAACCGATAAAGCTGTGTGCGTATCTTTTGACGTGCCTGACGATTTGACAGATACCTTTCGGTTCAAGCAAGGCCAATATATTACCCTGGAAACAGAGATCGATAATGAGCCGGTGCGTCGTTCCTACAGCATTTGTTCGGGTGTTTTTGACAAACGACTTAGCGTTGCTATCAAACGGGTCGAAGGTGGCGTGTTCTCGAATTATGCCAACGAGCATTTAAAAGCCGGTGATACCATCAAGGCTATGCCGCCGCAGGGAAATTTTTTCGTGCCGGTAGCACCTGATAAGGCGCGTAAATATCTATTTATTGCGGCAGGAAGTGGTATCACACCGATTATTTCCAACATTAAAACCATTTTGCAGGCTGAACCGAACAGTCTGGTGACTTTGCTGTTGGGTAATCAACGCAGTAGCACCATCATGTTCCGCGATCAGTTGAGCTTTTTGAAAAATCGCTATATGACGCGGTTTCAATGGGTAAATATCCTGAGTAAGGAAGATCAGGGTTCTGACCTATTGTCGGGCCGCATCAATAACCGTAAAGGCGGTGAGCTGAACAAACAGTTAATTACCATTGCTGATTATGACGAATATTTTATCTGCGGCCCGGAGTCCATGATTTCAGAGGTTTCCAAAGGTTTGCGTGCGACTGGTGCTGATGAGTCGACGATCCACTATGAGCTGTTCGCTTCTTCCGCTGAAGACGCTAAAGCCATTATCGAACGGCACCATGCGCGGGCCATCAAAATGGCAGGTAAATCCAGCCGTGTGACCATCGTCGCCGATGGTCGTTCTAGTGAATTTGAATTGACCGCAGATGGTGAAAACATTCTCGATGCGGGCATGGCGCATGGCTTTGAATTACCCTATTCCTGCAAAGGCGGTGTTTGTTCGACCTGTAAGGCTAAGCTGGTTTCAGGTGAAGTCGAAATGGATATCACCCACGGCCTAGAGGAGAGCGAAATTGCAAACGGGTTTATTTTAACCTGTCAGGCGCACCCCGTGAGTGAATCCGTCGTGGTCGATTTTGACCAGAAATAAGCGTTCCAGTTGCGAGCTTGAGTGACCGGTGGATACCCTCGTTAGAACTCAATCGAACCCTGTATTGCGAAAGCTCATGGATGACTTTCAGCAGCAGCGGCCAATTCGCAGTGGCTCACTGATTGTCTCTGTTTTTGGCGATGCTATTTCGCAACATGGCAATAGCGTTTGGCTGAGCAGTCTGATTAAAGCCTTATCACCCTTTGGCCTGGATTCTCGCTTGGTAAGAACGGCAGCCTTTCGTTTGGTGCAGGACGATTGGCTTTATAGCGAAAGAGTAGGGCGTTGTAGCTATTACAGTCTTACGGAAACCGGGTTGCTACATTTTGAAGCGGCGGCGAAAAGAATCTATGCGCCGGAGCCGGTAAGCTGGGATGGCAAGTGGACCTTGGTTTTTCCTACTTTAGTTGAAACCGGAGAAAGAGATCAGCTTGTGAAAGAGCTGTCCTGGCTTGGTTATGCTAACTTCGGTGGCGGTATTTTAGGTTATCCCGGTAATGATCGGGTATCGTTGGATAAAAGCCTGCGTGCACTGAAAATGCAAGATAAGGTTGCCATTATGACGGCCCGCTCCGAGGAAGTCGCTTCAAGCAAATCGCTACAGGCGCTAATGCGCGAGTGTTGGAATATTGATGAGCTTGGCCAACGTTATAGCGAGTTTATAGAGCGTTTTTCGCCCGTCACCTCCGCAGTTGCGACGGCGTTGACACCGGAAGAGTCGTTTCAGGTCAGAACCTTGTTGATACATGAATACCGCCGTATTCTGCTCAAACACACGGACTTACCCGAAGGCACATTACCGAAAAACTGGGCTGGCCATATTGCCCATGAAATGACGGCCAATATCTACCGCGCTGTACACAAAAAAGCCAAGACATTTTTACGTACCGAAATGAAAACCGTTGATGGCTATTTAAAAGAAGTTATTCCGAGTTATTATCAGCGTTTTGGTGGGTTATAGGTTTGGCGGGCATGCCCTTATTTTGGGTATGCAACCGGACAAATGGTATAACTATTAACGCAAAAACCAGTTTGGAGAGAATAAAGTGACCAGCCCCGTTAACTATTCGCTGGAAGGCGATCTTGGCATCATCCGTATCAATAATCCCCCGGTAAACGCACTGTCTTTTGCGGTTCGTTTGGGGATCGTAGAAGCGATCAGACAAGCGCAACAGGATGCCAGTAAAGTCATTCTCTTGGTCTGTGAAGGGCGCACCTTCGTTGCCGGTGCTGATATCAGCGAATTCGGTAAACCCATGCAAGAACCTTTGCTGCCGGAAGTTATTGCGACGGTTGAAGCGTCGAACAAGCCAGTTGTCGCCGCTTTGCATGGCACGGCGCTGGGTGGTGGTTTAGAACTGTCGATGGCGGCGCATTATCGTTGTGCTGTGCCATCTGCTAAATTAGGCTTGCCGGAAGTGAAACTCGGCTTGATGCCAGGTTCCAGTGGTACGCAAAGATTACCTCGGCTGATTGGCGTAAAACCTGCGCTCGACATGATTATTAACGGTAACCCTATTTCCGCTCAGCATGGGCTTGAATATGGTGCGATTGATCGTCTGATTGATGGTGATTTAATGACGGGTGCAAGAGCCTATGCTCAGGAGCTTGCGGCGGCGGGTGCTGGCGTGCGCCGAATCAGCGAAATCGAAATTGACGCAGCTACAATTGAAGAAGATTTCTTTGAACAATATGAACGAAGAATTAAATCGAAAATTCGTGGGTTGCTGGCACCACAGAATATTATTAAAGCGGTGAAGGGCGCTGTAGAGCTACCCTATGCCGAAGGCTTAAAACAGGAGCGAACACTCTTTATTGAGTGCCTTAATTCTCCACAGGCTGCGGCACAACGCCATGCGTTCTTTGCTGAGCGCAAAGCGGCGAAAGTGCCAAATGTCGGTAAGGATGTTCTTCCCAGAAAAATTGATACCGTTGGCGTGATTGGCGGCGGCACGATGGGCAGTGGTATCGCTATCAATTTCCTGAGTGCGGGTATTCCTGTCACGATGATAGAAGTTGCGCAAGAGGGTTTGGATCGAGGGCTTAACGCTATTGCCGATAGTTATCAAGGCTCCGTGAAAAGTGGGCGTATTTCCGCTGTACAGGCGGAAAAATCATTGAGCTTACTGAATGGCAGTCTCGATTATGCCGATCTCGGCAATGTCGACTTGGTTATCGAAGCGGTGTTTGAGAGCATGGACGTCAAGCGCGAAGTGTTCGCCAAACTGGAACAACATTGCAAACCGGGGTGTATCCTGGCTACCAATACTTCCTACCTCGATATTAACGAACTGGCCTCTTACAGCAACCGTAAAGAAGATATTGTTGGAATGCACTTTTTTAGCCCCGCCAATATCATGAAATTGCTTGAAGTCGTGCGTCCCAAAGATGTTTCCGATGAGGTGCTGGTCAGCGTCATGCAGGTCGCAAAAACGATAAAAAAAGTACCGGTGTTAGTCGGCGTTTGTGACGGTTTTGTCGGTAATCGCATGCTCAAAGGTTATGGCCGCGAAGCCCAATTGTTAGTGCTTGAAGGCGCCAGCCCCGCACAGGTGGATAACGCCATCCAAAACTGGGGAATGGCAATGGGGCCACTCGCGGTCGGCGATATGGCGGGCTTGGATATCAGCTACCGCGCCCGGCGCAATCGTGGTATCGAGTCGGGTGCGGCCAAAGACGGCTGCATTGCCGATGCCCTGGTAGACATGGGCAGATTGGGGCAAAAGTCGGGCAAAGGATTCTACCTGTACGACAAGGAAACCCGTAAGCGCCAGCCAGACCCAGAGGTTGATCCAGTGATCGAGCAGTTGGCAGAAAAATGGGGTGTAACACGCCGTACCATTAGCGATGAAGAGATTGTGCAACGTCTTACTTTCGCCCTGATAAATGAAGGTGCGCGTATTCTGGAAGAAGGTATTGCTTCGTCGCCGGGCGATATCGATATCGTTTATCTCTATGGTTACGGTTTCCCGAAATTCTACGGCGGACCGATGTACTATGCCGACACCTTAGGCCTAGATAGGGTGCGCGACGGGTTATTGGCGTTAATGCAAAAAACGGGTGAGTCCTACTGGCAACCTAGTGAGTTGCTCCTTAAACTTGCCCAAGAAGACAAAGGTTTTCATTCACTAAACTAACAAAGTCGTATAAAACGGGTACTGTTAAGGGTGTGAGAATAACCAGCCTGAATTAAGTTTAACGCTCAAAAAAGGCATAAAATGACAACAACTGCTTTTCAAGATTTATACCCGGATTCGTCTAGCCATTGCTACGGCTGCGGTCGATTAAACCAAGCTGGGTTGCAGATTAAAAGCTATTGGGATGGCGACGAGTCGATTTGTATTTATCAACCGAAGGAATACCAAACTGCCATTCCCGGCTACGTCTATGGTGGCTTAATTGCATCGTTGATCGATTGCCATAGCACCGGTACTGCCGCTGCAGTCGCTTTCAAAGAGGCTGGGGCTGTTTCTGGAACTGAAGGTGATTTTCGTTTTTTAACGGGTTCCCTGCATATCGATTATCTTAAACCGACGCCTATTAACGGTGTCTTAACCGTTCGTGCATATGCTAGCGAAGTTAAGGGGCGCAAAATTGTGATAAAAAGCACACTCTATGCGGGCGATATCGCCTGTGCGAATGGTGAGGTGGTAGCGGTGCAGGTGTCGAAGACATTTATTGACGAGCTGGTTAGTCAAGCGCACATTCTAGATTGATATTCCTCGTGTTTTTACTTTCAGTTGGTCTTAAGTCGGGGGTTAGAATCTGTAATTTCACTTCCAGGAAAACTATCCTGAATATCAAAAAACGCTAAAGGAAAATAAAGGACTAAAGCATGAAAGCAGAAAGAGATATTGAAAAGAGTTACTCAAAATCCGCATTTATTTCTAAATTACGACGCTTAGCCGATGCGCTTGAAACGGGAAAGAAGTTCCAAATTCAAGTCGCCGGTGAAAGAGTTTATGTGCCGGTGAAGGCAAAGTTTAATATTGAACACGAGCGCGATGGGGTTGAAGAGGAAATCGAATTTCAGGTGAAATGGAGTAACACATAAGATCAGGGAGCGTGTGGGGGATGTTATTCTTTATTTAAACTGCGGGAGTTCAAGATGTCGATAATGCGGTGGGCAAGTGCAACAGGTGTTCGTTTTATCGGTGGTTGTTTGCTAGGTTTAATGTCGGTGCTGATCTATGCGGATGAGTTTAGCGACGTCAGTATTAAAACCACACAGGTTACGCCGGGCATTTATATGCTGGAGGGGAGTGGTGGCAATATCGGTCTTTCCGTGGGCGTGGATGGTGTTTTTATGATAGATGACCAGTTTGCACCGTTGACTGAAAAAATTCAAAAGGCGATAGCTGCGATCACGCCCCAACCCGTGAAGTTTTTGATTAACACTCATTGGCACTTTGATCATGTTGGCGGCAATGAAAACCTTGGTAAAGGTGGCGCTATTATCGTTGCACAGAATAATGTGCGCGAGAGGATGCTGAAAGGGCAGGTCATAGAGGCATTTGCTAAAGAAGTACCTCCCGCAAAGAAGGTAGCATTACCGGTCATAACCTTTGATAAGGAAGTTACTTTTCACTGGAACAGTGACACCATTGAGGTTATTCATACCGCCTCCGCACATACTGACGGTGATGCCGTGATTTATTTTAAGCAGGGTAATGTGGTGCATACCGGTGACCTTTATTTTAGCGGCATGTATCCTTTTATCGATGCCAGTAGCGGTGGTTCGGTGGCGGGCCTGCTTGCCGGCATATCGACAATTTTGGCGCGGATAGATGACAACACCCGAGTTATTCCCGGTCATGGTCCGCTCAGTAATAAAGCCGAACTCCAGGCTTACCAGGATATGCTCAAGAGTGTTTATGCAAGAGTGAAAACGCTCAAGGATCAGGGTCAATCAGTTGAGGCGGTGGTCGCTGCGAAGCCTACTGCCGGATACGATGGCAAATGGGGTAATGGCTTTTTAGCCCCTGACGTTTGGGTAAAAATAGTTTATAGCGCGATTTAGCGGATTAACCCAGCCGGGTAACTTCGACTATAGCGTAGCACCTATCTAATCTATATATGCCGCTGAATGCCTTGCTCGGATATCATTCGGGTTGAAATCTCTTCGACTGAATGATGCGTTGTGTCGAGGAAGGAAATGTTTTCGCGTCGGAACATGCTTTCCACATTGCGTATTTCCTCCTGGCACTGTCGATCGGATGAATAACGGCTGTCGGGGCGGCGCTCATGGCGGATAGCCTGTAATCGCTTGGGATCAATAGTCAGGCCAAAAACCTTCTGCTTAAAGGGTCTAAGCGCTTTAGGTAGGCGCATTTCTTCAAGGTCTTCTTCGGTGATGGGGTAATTGGCTGCTTTGATGCCAAACTGCAACGCCAAATAAATGCAGGTGGGTGTTTTACCACAGCGGGAAACGCCGACCAGTATTACGTCCGCCTCATCGTAATTACGAGTAACGCCACCATCATCATTTTCTAAGGCATAATTCATCGCGTCGATGCGAACTGAATAGTGATTGTTCTGATTGATACCGTGTAACTTGCCGACCGAATAGGAAGAGCTGGCACCCAGTTCGGTTTCGAGCGGTGCTAGGAAGGCAGAAAAAATATCCACCATAAAACCGTTACTCTGGGAGATAATATCGCGAATGCTCTGGTTAACGACAGTATCAAAAATAATTGGTTTCTCACCATCTTTTTCGGTGGCCTCGGCAATTTTCTGGACGGCCCGGATGGCTTTTTCTTCATTGTCGATATAGGGCAGGGTGACGCGGTCAAACTGGATCCCGCCAAATTGAGAAAGCAGGCTGAGGCCCAATGCTTCTGCGGTGATGCCGGTGCCATCGGAGATAAAGAATGCGGTACGTTTCATCGTTCTATAATTTGTGAGTGATAAAGAAGGGTAGTATCGCAGAAAAGTGGTCAATTTAGTGCCCTTTGGTGCATATTTTAGTATTATTGCCACCCTTTTTTTTGCTTTATGTATGAATCTTTTCTGGAATGAGGTGATTTACGTTGAATAGTTTTGTGGTGCCGCTAGACCAGGTTGGCATGAATGATGTTGAAAGCGTTGGTGGTAAAAATGCGTCCTTGGGTGAGATGATTAGTAATTTAGCGTCGCTTGGTGTTTCAGTCCCGGGCGGATTTGCTACTACAGCGGACGCGTATCGTAATTTCCTAGTGGAAAACAATTTGACGACGCGCATTCACGAAGTGCTATCTGGCTTGGATGTAGATGATGTCAACGCCTTGGCGAAAACCGGAGCAACGATTCGCCAATGGATTATAGACGCCCCTTTCAATGCTGAATTTGAACAGGCCATCCGTCAGTATTTTACGAAGCTCCAGGATGGCAATGACCAGTTAGCTGTAGCAGTGCGCTCATCAGCGACGGCGGAAGATTTGCCGGATGCTTCCTTTGCCGGGCAGCAGGAAACTTTTCTTAATATTCGTGGCATCGACAATGTACTGTTAGCGATCAAAGAAGTCTTTGCTTCTTTATTCAATGACCGCGCTATTGCCTATCGTGTGCACCAGGGTTTTGAACACAGCCTGATTGCATTGTCGGCAGGCATTCAGCAGATGGTGCGTAGCGAAACCGCCGCCAGCGGCGTGATGTTTACCCTTGATACAGAATCAGGTTTTCCGGATGTGGTTTTTATCACCTCGTCCTACGGCTTAGGTGAAACTGTCGTGCAGGGGTCGGTTAATCCAGACGAGTTTTACGTATATAAGCCTGCATTAGCAGCCAGTCGTCCCGCCGTGTTGCGCCGCAACCTGGGTGGTAAGGCGATTAAAATGGTCTACGATCCTTCGGGTGAAACCGGACGTTCAGTGAATACCGTAGATGTCGATGAATCAGATCGTAATCGTTTTTCTATCAATGATGAAGAGGTTCAGGAACTGGCCAAACAGGCCTTGACGATTGAGGGCCATTATCAACGTCCGATGGATATTGAGTGGGCCAAAGATGGTGATACCGGCAAGCTCTATATTGTGCAAGCCCGCCCGGAAACTGTAAAGAGCCGAGCCTCGGCAAACCAACTGGAACGGTATTTGCTCAACGAAAAATCAAAGGTACTAGTCGATGGTCGCAGTATTGGCCACCGCATTGGTGCTGGCCCGGTGAAAATTATCAACGATATTAGTCAGATGGATATGGTGAAGCCGGGTGATGTATTGGTCACCGAAATGACTGATCCCGACTGGGAGCCCATCATGAAACGGGCTTCGGCGATTGTGACTAATCGCGGTGGTCGGACCTGTCATGCTGCTATTATCGCTCGTGAACTGGGTATTCCCGCTATCGTTGGCTGCGGTGATGCGACAGCAAGGTTGGCGCTGGGTCAAACCGTGACAGTTTCTTGTGCGGAAGGAGATACAGGCTTTGTTTATGACGGCCTGCTGGATTTTGAAATTAAGAGTTCCAGCATTGATGCCATGCCGGATCTGCCGTTTAAAATCATGATGAATGTTGGTAATCCGGATCGAGCTTTTGACTTTAGTGCGATTCCTAATGCGGGTATTGGCTTGGCGCGCTTGGAATTTATTATCAACCGTATGATTGGCGTACACCCGAAAGCGTTGCTGAATTACGACAGTTTGCCCGCTGAAGTCAAAGCGCAGGTGGATCAGCGTATTGCCGGTTACAAAAGTCCGGTTGATTATTACGTTGAAAAACTCGTCGAAGGTATCGCAACCTTGGGCGCAGCCTTCGCACCGAACCGGGTGATTGTGCGCCTCTCAGATTTCAAATCTAATGAATATGCCAATTTAATCGGCGGCGAACTCTATGAGCCGGAAGAAGAAAACCCCATGCTTGGTTTTCGCGGCGCTTCACGTTATTTATCAGAAGATTTCGCAGATTGTTTTGAGTTGGAAACTCGCGCAATGAAAATCGTGCGTAATGAAATGGGTCTGACTAACGTAGAGGTGATGGTGCCTTTCGTCCGCACGCTGGCAGAGGCCAAAGGGGTGGTGGAACTGCTAGCCGCTAACGGTTTGAAACGTGGAGAGAATGGTTTGCATGTCATTATGATGTGCGAGTTACCGGTTAACGCGCTATTGGCGGATCAGTTCCTTGAATACTTTGACGGTTTCTCTATCGGCTCAAACGACCTGACACAGTTAACCCTCGGATTGGATCGGGATTCCGGTATCGTGGCGAAACTCTTTGATGAGCGCAACCCTGCCGTGAAGATACTACTCAGTATGGCGATACAGGCTTGTAAGAAAGCCAATAAATACATCGGTATTTGTGGGCAGGGGCCTTCAGATCATCCAGATTTAGCGCGCTGGTTAATGGATGAAGGCATTGATAGCGTATCGCTGAACCCCGATTCAGTATTAGATACTTGGCTATTCCTCGCGGAAGATAACTAGATATTGATTTAAGTTTACGATTTAAGTTTTTGAATATAAGGAATAAAAGTGGACTATATAACCCCAGACCTATGTGACGCCTATCCGGATTTGGTGCGAGTGCTCGAACCTATGGTTCATAATTTCGGTGGCCGTGACTCTTTTGGTGGTGAAATTGTTACGATCAAATGTTTCGAGGACAATTCACGAGTAAAAGAATTAGCGGGTAACAATGGTCAAGGCAAAGTTATGGTAGTGGATGGTGGAGCATCTCTGCGTAGAGCGTTACTCGGTGACATGATTGCTGAGAATGCTGTTAAAAACGGCTGGGAAGGCATTATCATCAATGGCTGCATTCGTGATGTGGATGCCATCGCTTCGATGGACCTGGGTGTTCAGGCGCTGGCTGCGATTCCGTTAAAGACGGATAGAAGAGGCATTGGTGATTTGAATGTAGCGATTAGCTTTGGTGGTGTGACCTTCAATCCTGGCGAATACGTCTATGCGGATAACAATGGCGTGGTGGTCTCAGCGCAACCACTGCAAATGCCTCAGTAATTTTAATTCAGTACGACTATTAGGAGTAGCGTTATGACGACAGCAAGTGCAAGACACATATTGGTCAATTCAGAAGATAAGTGCCAACAACTGAAAGACGAAATTGAATCTGGAGCAGATTTTGCGGAGTTGGCGAAACAACATTCTAGCTGTCCATCTGGCGCACAGGGCGGTGATCTTGGTGAATTCGGTCCTGGTATGATGGTTAAAGAGTTTGATGAAGTAGTATTCAGCGCCGAAGTCAACAAAGTGCAGGGCCCGGTAAAGACACAGTTTGGTTATCATTTGCTGGAAGTGACCAGCCGTACCGAATAAATTTTCTGAGGATCTTGAAAATTTCTCTGATTAAACAACCAGCTGTAGTATTAAGCTGAATCTGGCGCTGCCTTTAACCTTTAGCCGCCGATGTAGGCGCGACACGAGTCGCAATCAATATGCATAGCGTCCCTGATCTATTTTCCTATCCCAAATACTGGGCTGAATGCTACGGTACGGCTTCTTATTTGCCCATGTCCAGGCAAGAGATGGATGAGTTGGGCTGGGACAGTTGCGATATTATTCTGGTCACTGGTGACGCCTATGTTGATCACCCCAGTTTTGGTATGGCGGTCATCGGGCGTTTTCTTGAAGCGCAGGGGTTCCGAGTCGGTATTATTTCCCAGCCCGATTGGAATAACGTCGATGACTTTAAGAGCCTGGGAGAGCCGAATTTATTTTTCGGCGTCACCGGCGGCAATATGGATTCATTGATTAACCGTTACACCGCAGACTTGCGGATACGTAATGATGATGCTTATACGCCTAATGCGGAGCCAGCAAAGCGACCAGACCGGTCAGTTATCGTTTATACGCAGTGCTGCAAGAGAGCCTATGCAAAGATTCCCGTCGTTATCGGTGGTATCGAAGCTAGCTTGCGACGCATCGCGCAATATGATTATTGGAGCGGTGAAGTACGTCGTTCGGTATTGGTGGATTCCGGCGCAGAGGTGCTGCTTTATGGCAATGCCGAACGGGCCATCGGCGAAATAGCCCATCAGCTCGCAGCCGGAAAAAATATCCATGAAATCACCGCCGTGCGTGGTACGGCGGTGATGCGTGATGTCATGCCTGGCGATTGGACGGAGCTGGATTCGACGCGCATCGACTGGCCGGCCAACATCGATGTCATAGCTAACCCCTATAATGAAAAAGAGAAAGCCAGCTGTAGTACTGGCGAGGCGAAGATAAATTTGGCTGAACGGCAGTCACAGCCAATACGGATCGTGCCCATGCCGTTGCAGTCGAAAGAGCGGCTCAACCCTGAAAGTACCTATATCCGACTGCCTTCCTTTGAGAAGGTGTTTAAGGACTCGGCGCTTTATGCGCATGCTTCACGTGTACTGCACCAGGAATCAAATCCCCACAATGCGCGCGTGCTGGTGCAGAAGCATGGCAAACAGGAAGTCTGGATTAATCCGCCACCGATTCCGTTGTCAACAGAAGAATTGGATCAGGTTTTTGATCTGCCCTATCAGCGGCGACCGCATCCACGCTATGGTGACGCACACATTCCTGCCTACGAGATGATTCGCACCTCGGTCAATATTATGCGCGGTTGTTTCGGGGGTTGTACTTTTTGTTCGATCACCGAGCACGAAGGGCGGGTAATTCAAAGTCGCTCGCAGGAATCTGTGCTCAAAGAAATTGCAGCAATTCGTGATCAGGTGCCTGGCTTTACCGGATCGATTTCTGACCTGGGTGGTCCGACCGCAAATATGTATCATTTGAATTGTAAGGATCCTGAAATTCAGGCGGATTGTCGACGTTTGTCCTGTGTCTATCCGACTATCTGTAAAAATCTGGAAACAAACCATAAGCAGACGACAGAACTGTATCGTAAGGCGCGCCAGATACCCGGCATCAAAAATATTGCAATTGCCTCAGGGTTACGTTACGACTTGGCGATACGTGATCCGGAATATGTCAAAGAGTTGGTGACGCACCATGTTGGCGGCTACCTCAAAATTGCCCCCGAACACACTGAAGATGCGGTGTTATCGAAAATGATGAAGCCGGGTATTGGGTCTTACGAGCAGTTCAAAAAAATGTTCGAAAAGTACTCAAAAGAGGCGGGCAAAAAGCAGTATTTAATTCCCTATTTTATCGCTGCCCATCCTGGCTGTGAGGATATGGATATGCTTAACCTCGCCCTCTGGTTGAAACGTAATAAATTCCGTATTGATCAGGTACAAACCTTTTACCCCTCGCCAATGTCGCTGGCTACCGCCATGTACCACTCTGATCGTGATCCACTTCGTAAAGTTTCCTACAAGGATAAGCGGATATACACGCCGAAAAATATAGAGCAAAGACGTTTACAAAAAGCCTTTCTGCGTTACC
>Ga0070727_10004112_pt1 | contig 12592 bp, 12 predicted proteins | sample tdAd472_FD_66722 | JGI IMG/M metagenome (GOLD analysis project Ga0070727, IMG submission 66722) | Marine sediment microbial communities from the Atlantic coast under amendment with organic carbon and nitrate - tdAd47.2 | ecosystem: Environmental > Aquatic > Marine > Coastal > Sediment | place... | reverse complement strand
CTGCCCAATTATGGCGTGTTCGACGAGAAGCGCATCTTCGATGCCGGCGAAGGCTCCCCGCCTTTGTTCGAGCTGAACGGCGTGACGCTGGGCATCGCGATCTGTGAGGATATCTGGTATCCGCGCGTGCCGGGCCAGCTGGCCGAGGCGGGCGCGGAAATGCTGATCGTGCCGAATGGCAGCCCCTGGCGGCGCACCGTGCAGGTGGAGCGCCACACCAGCTTTTCCGCCTGGCACAAGACGGGCGTGCCCTATCTGTTTGTCAATCAGGTGGGCGGGCAGGACGAACTGGTCTTCGATGGCAGTTCGTATGCGGTCGATCATGACGGGACGGAACATCAGCTGCTGGGCGATTTCGTCACCGGCACGGCGATGGTCACCTATGATGGCGAAACGCACCGCTTCGAGAGCGAGGCTCAAGCGAGCCTGACCGGCGGCTGGGAAGCGGAATATCGCGCGGCGACGCTGGCGCTGGGCGATTATGTCAACAAGAACAAATTTCCCGGCGTCGTGCTGGGCATGTCGGGCGGGATCGACTCGGCGCTGACGGCGGCGATTGCCGTGGATGCTCTGGGAGCGGATCGTGTCTGGTGCGTGATGATGCCGTCAAAATACACCTCCAGCGAAAGCCTGGAGGATGCGAAAGCCTGCGCCGAGGCGCTGGGCGTGCGCTATGACATCATCAATATCCGCCCCGGCGTGGGCGCGATGGACGAGATGCTATCGGGCGCCTTTGCCGAGACCCAGCCCGACACGACGGAAGAGAACATCCAATCCCGCCTGCGCGGGGTGACGCTGATGGCACTGTCGAACAAGTTCGGCCATATGGTGGTGACGACCGGCAACAAGAGCGAGATGGCCGTCGGCTATGCCACGCTGTATGGCGACATGTGCGGCGGCTATAATGCGCTGAAGGATTTCTACAAGACCGAAGTGTTCGAGCTGGCGAAGTGGCGGAATACGGCCGTGCCGAAGGGTGCGCTCGGCCCCGGCGGCGAAGTGATCCCGGAACGGATCATCACCAAACCGCCCTCGGCAGAGCTGCGCGAGGACCAGAAGGATGAAGACTCCCTGCCGCCCTATGACGTGCTGGATGACATTCTGCGCGGGCTGGTGGACCAGGAAGAGCCAATCGAGGCCATTCTGGCGCGCGGGCATGACCGGGCGCTGGTCAAACGGATCGAGCATCTGCTCTACATCGCGGAATACAAGCGCCGCCAGGCCCCGCCGGGCGTGAAAGTCGGCGGCAAGAATTTCGGCCGCGACCGGCGCTATCCGATCACGAACCGCTTCCGGGATGACTGAGGGCTGAGGCCCTGCTCCGGGTCAGGGCAGCTTAACGGCCGGCCCTATTCCTGGTCCGGCAGCGCGGCCTCGGGCTCGATCCCCTCATAGGCTGCTGCCATGGCCGCTGCGCCGGCGCGCACCTCTGCCACATCATCGGGCGCGATGTCCGACGCCTCGCCATAGCCCATGATCGGAGACGCCACGACGCCCGGCAGGTCTACCATGGTGGAATAGAGCAGCCAGGCGCGGCTGCCATCCTCGCAGGCGACATTGACCCATTGGTCTTCTGTCGGCGCTGGCAGGCTGGCGATATCGCTGATCTCGCGCAGCTCGGCCTCGTTGATGTCATACTCCTCGCCGCCGAAGGAGACGATGGTGAACCCCTCCCCCAGATAGCGCAGATAGGTCAGCTGGTCGCCGGCCTTCAGGTCCAGCGTCTTGATGCCGGTATCGGAGACATATTCGATGGACGCGTCCTGAGAGAGCGTCACCGGGAAGGTTTTCGTGGCGACGAAGAAATCGAGATTATCCTGCTCCACCCGGTCGCGGTTCCACAACTGGTAGTTGGCATATTGCGGCAGCGGACATTCAAGGTCTGCCGGCACGCCGGAATTGGGCTGTGACCAGCCATTCACGACAACGCCGGGGTCCAGCACGGCGAATCCGGCGGGATATTCGCCCGGCCAGCCGGGGCTGACATACCATCCTTCGCCATAGCCGGAGACGGCCTGATAATCCGTCTCGACATCGGATTTTGCAATTTCTGCAGGTGTTTCAATGGGTTCGGGGGCTTCCACCACCGTTGTTTCCGGTTCGACCGGCTCTTCAACCCGTTCCCCACAGGCCGCCAGCAGCGCCGCTGCAGCCAAAATCCAGCCCCGTCTCATCCACATCTCCTCGATGACGACTCATCTGCCCGTCGCACATTATCATAAACAATAGCAACAATGTGGCATCCCTCCCTTGGCTTTTTCCGCAATTTGATGTCGAAAGCGCCTTAAGTGACACAGGTTTTGCTCCAATGACTGCACCGATCGTTCGTTTTGCCCCTTCGCCCACCGGCCGCCTGCATGTCGGCAATGTGCGCACCGCGCTGATCAACTGGCTGTTTGCCAAGGGCCAGCAGGGCAAGTTCATCCTGCGCATCGACGATACCGACGTGGAACGCTCCACCAAGGAACATGAAGACGCGCTGAAGGTGGATCTGGAATGGCTGGGCCTTGTCTGGGCCGATACATTCAACCAATCCGACCGGTTTGGCGAATATGACGCCGCCGCCGACAAGCTGCGCGAGATGGGCCTGCTATATCCCTGCTTCGAGACGGCCGACGAGCTGGAGCGCAAGCGCAAGATCGCGCTGTCGCGTGGCCGCCCGCCGGTCTATGACCGCGCGGCGCTGGACCTCAGCGACGAGGAGAAAGCCAAGCTGGACGCCGAAGGCCGCAAACCGCACTGGCGCTTCAAACTCTCCGGCGAGCGCGTCGAGTGGAACGACCTTGTGCGCGGCCCGCAAAGCATCGACACGTCCAGCCTGTCCGACCCGATCCTGATCCGCGAGGATGGCTCTTACCTCTACACCCTCCCCTCCGTGGTGGATGATATCGAGGCCGGCATTACGCATGTTGTGCGCGGCGAGGACCATGTCACCAATTCCGGCGCGCAGATCGAGATCTTCAAGGCACTCGGCGGCACGGCGCCGGACATGGCGCACACACCGCTGCTGATCGGCGCGGATGGCCAGGGCCTGTCGAAGCGGCTCGGCTCGCTGTCCATGGGCGAGCTGCGCGCGCAGGGCTATGAGCCGATGGCGGTCTGCAGCCTGCTGGCAAAGATCGGCACATCCGACAATGTCGAAGCGCGCGAAAGCCTGGACCAGCTGGTCGAGGAATTCAGCTTTGACAAGATCGGCCGCGCCCCGGCGCGTTTTGACGAGGCCGAGCTGCTGGCCGTCAACGCCACGCTGCTGCACGCCCTGCCCTTTGACGCGGTGAAGGATCGCCTCGCGGCGGCCGACCCGCGCGCCGCCGATGAGGCCTTCTGGACCGTGGTACGTGAGAACTGCTCTCTGCTGCCGGACGTTGCCGCATGGGTGGAGACCGTGTTCGGCACAATCACGCCGGTGATCGAGGATGAGGACAAGGACTTTGTCGCCACCGCCGCCACGCTGCTGCCGGAGGGCGAACTGACGGGCGAGACTTGGAGCCAGTGGGCTAATGCCGTGAAGGCAGAGACCGGCCGCAAGGGTCGCGGCCTGTTCATGACACTGCGCAAGGCGCTGACCGGCCAGGACCACGGCCCCGACATGGGCGCCCTGCTGCCCCTGATCGGCCGCGAGCGGGCACTGGCGCGGCTGCAGGGCTAGGTTGGCTTAGGGCATGAAGCAGCTCTCCAAGACTCTTGGTATAGTAGCTACATTAGCGCTCGCTGCTTACGGTCTGTCATTTTTTGGAAGTGGATTATTAAAGGAAAACATGATCGGCACCGCTCTGCTGATATACCTTTTCGTGACCCTTGCATGGCAACCCATCTATATAAGGGATCTCCCCTTTTCTGAGGCAGTTCATGCCACACCTCTCACAGCAATGATCCACATATTCATGCTCGTTTGCATAGGCGTGGCAGGGCTTCTTCTATGGGTGGCTTTTTAGCGCCACTCCTGAGACTGACATAAATTGCTTGTAATAATTCACATTTTCAAAATTCAGAACAAAATCGGAACTTTTTCCTTTCCAAAAGATGAATATTCTGCTTATGTTCTCTTATTGAAGAACACGCGGAACACGGGGGCCGCAGCCCCCGAAATCTTGAGGAGTTGCACAATGGTACACTTGGTCATCAAGGGATGTGAGTTTGACCTGGCCCATGCGAAGGATGTTGTCTTTGGAGACGGTTTCCGCATGGAACTGGACCAGGCCATTGATCTGGCCATGGGCGGCATTGAGTTCTGGGCCGCAGAAGCAGACGGCTCTGCCGCAAAAGTCAGTGTCGAGAAGAATGAATATGGCGAGTTGATCCTCAAGACCGAGCCGAGCGCCCGCGCCGCCAATCATTTCGGCGAAATCTGCGCCCCGCCCATCGTGCACCGCCGCTATCGTGCCGAAACCCATCGTACGCCGGTGCAGATCCATCACGGTTACGCTGTCGCAGCCTAGGTTACGCAGCGGCCCTCACCTTCCAGACGTTTCCTCCCCTGCGGTCACCACACCCAAGCCATCGGCCGCAGACAGGATATGCCGCTCTCCAAACCGGCACATCCGGGATCACACCAGCCTCTGGAAGGTGGGGGTTACTCCGTCGGCCTTGCGCTTTCGCGCGCAGGACAGGCCCGTTTATCGTCCCTCCCTCACAACACTCATGCTAAGCGAAGTCGAAGTATGAGCGACGACGAGGTATGGACGGAACGGAGACTTACTCCGCCTCAAGCGTAACGAGGACATCGCCTTCGGCGACCTGATCGCCTGTGGCCGCCTCGACAGACTCCACGATGCCGTCGCGTGGGGCGGCGAGCGTGTGCTCCATCTTCATGGCTTCCATCACGGCCACCGGATCGCCCTTGGCCACGCTGTCGCCCGGCTTCACATTCACGGCCAGCAGCTTGCCCGGCATCGGCGCGCTGACATTGTCACCGCCCAGAACCGCTTCAACATCGGCGTCATAATCCGGCACCTCGACCAGAACCGTATCGCCACCGGTCGTCACCGCATAGCGGCGCGGGGAAAGATCCGTCACGAAGGGTAGCGGCGTTTCGGTCGGCAGATCATACGAGGTCGGATCAAGCCAGTCGGCATCGGCGCCTACGGCGACGGCTACCTTGCGCACCGCATGGGCGTTGGCGCGGAAACCATCGCGAATGTCCCATGGCATGGCACCGCCTGCATCATCCAGCCGAATATCAGCAACCGCCAGAACCGAAGCGAGTTCATGGTCGCTTTCCGGCTGGGTCAGCGCCTCGTCCTGCTCGGCAATCCAGTTGACATGATGCGTGCCTGTCCGGAAGGCCTCCGACAGGGCACACCGGCGCAGAAAGCCGGTATTCGACGGCACACCCGCAAGCTGTGTGTGCGACAGGGCCTCCGTCAACTGATCAACCGCGTCATCCCGATGATCGCCATAGACAATCAGTTTGGCAATCATGGAATCGTAATTTGATGGCACACGGTCGCCCGTTTCAAAGCCGGCATCCCAGCGGATCGTCTCACCATCCACGGGCTGCAGCAGGCCGAATTCCAGGATCAGGCCCGCGCCGGGGCGAAAGCCATCAGCCGGGTCTTCGGCGCAGATGCGCGCTTCAATGGCATGGCCCATAAGCGGGATTTCCGTCTGGTTGAGCGGCAGCTCCCCGCCGCTCGCGACCAGCAATTGCCAGGCGACCAGGTCTTGCCCCGTAATCATTTCCGTCACCGGATGTTCCACCTGAAGCCGGGTATTCATTTCAAGGAACCAGAACGTGTCGGTGGCGAGCGGTTTTGATCCGTCCACGATGAATTCCACTGTGCCTGCGCCCTCATAGCCGACCGCCTGGGCGAGGCGGACGGCCGCATCTGTCATCGCGTCGCGCACCTCTTCCGGCATGCCGGGCGCGGGTGCCTCCTCGATCACTTTCTGGCGGCGGCGCTGCAGCGAGCAGTCGCGCTCATACAGATGCACGACATTGCCATGGGAATCGCCAAACACCTGCACCTCGATATGACGCGGCTGCTGGACCAGTTTTTCCAGCATCACCCGGCCATCGCCGAAGGCGCTTTCGGCCTCGCGCACAGCGCTTTCCAGTTCGGCCTTCAAGTCCGCGGCCTTGGAAACGAGGCGAATGCCGCGCCCCCCTCCCCCGGCCACGGCCTTGATCAGCAGTGGAAAGCCGATTTCCTTTGCAGCCTTGGTAAGAGTCTCGGCATCCTGCGCCTCGCCGCGATAGCCGGGCAGCACGGGCACACCGGCCTCCTCGGCAATGCGCTTGGCCTCATCCTTCGGGCCCATGGAGCGGATCGCTTTCGGGGATGGCCCGACCCAGATCAGCCCGGCATTGCGCACATCCTCGGCAAAGTCGGCATTCTCGGACAGGAAGCCATAGCCCGGATGGATAGCATCGGCGCCAACCGCTTTGGCCGCCGCGATGATGGCATCGCCCTTCAGATAGCTCTCTGGCGCGGGCGCAGGCCCGATATGCACGGCCTCATCAGCTTCGCGCACATGTTTGGCGCGGGCATCGGCATCGGAATAGACGGCGACAGTCCCGATGCCGAGCTCCCGGCAGGTTTCAAAGATGCGGCAGGCGATCTCGCCCCGGTTCGCGACGAGCAGCTTCTGGATCTTCATCTGAGGGCCCTCCCGGCACCCGGCGCGCGCCCTTATGAATGGCGGCGACCAGGACAAAACTTATGATCATCAGCAGATACCACGAACCGAGTTTTGATAAAGAGACCATTTGCCAGCCATGTTCTTGCCCGGGATAGGCCCACGCCCGGGCGAATGTTCCAAGATTTTCGGCAAACCAGATAAAAAGCGCCACCAAAAGGAAGCCAACCACCAAGGGCATCGGGCGATGCGTCTCGTCTGCGCGAAACCAGACCAGGCAACGCCCATAGATCAATGCCGTCGCGATGAAGAGCGCGATCCGGATATCCGGCAGCCAGTGATGCGCAAAGAAATTCACATAGATCGCTGTCGCCAGCACGCCCTGCATCCAGAGCGGCGGGAAGCGGTCAAACCGGAAATCGAAGATGCGCCACACCCGCGCCAGGTACGAGCCGACGGCAGCGTACATGAAGCCGGTAAACAGCGGCACCGCGCCTATGCGCAGCACGCTGTCTTCCGGATAGATCCAGCTACCATGGGCTGTCTTGAACAGTTCCATCACCGTGCCGACAATGTGGAAGACAAAGATGATCTTCGCCTCTTCCCAGGTCTCCAGCCCGGTCCACAGCATCATGATCTGGATGCTCACCGCGCCGAGAACGAGGGCGTCATAGCGCGACAGTGCCGCATTTTCCGGATACCAGAGGAATGTGCCCAGCAAGAGGCCCAGCATCAGGCCGCCAAACAGACAGGCCCAACCCTGCTTGATGCCGAAGGCAAGGAATTCGAACGCAGCCTGGCTCCATGGGCCCTTCACGCAGCGCGAATGCAGGGCGGCGCGGGCCGCATGAAGATAGGTCTGAGCTTGGGTGGGCGCGGCGCCTTCATCCGTCATGCCAACTCTATCGCCTCCCTTCACGGCGCAAATGCGGCCAGCTGCAGACATGGCGAGGCATTTGAGAGGGACATTTTCCGGCTTTGCCCGGAGAGAACAAGTGTCGTAAGGGTTAATGCAGAGAAACCAAGGGGAGTGATCTCATGGCCTATGCTTCAGGTGTGCGACTCAGCAGTGTCGCAGGCATCGTAGGCGCCGTTGTCGGCGGATATATCGGTTACACGCAGGCACAGGATGTCAGCAATCTGGAGCCGGTGACAGCGGCCATCATTCTGGGTGCCATCGGCATGGTTGCCGGCAGCGCCGGAGCCTTCATCCTGAAGTCCCTGCTACAGTTTGCGATCTATATCATTCTGTTCGGCGTGGTCGCCTATGTGTTCCAGAACCAGATAGAATCGCTGACCGGCATCAATCCGGTGGACGCGACCATGGCCTTTCTGAGGGATATGGGCATTCCCGTTTAGGGAGCGCCCATCACCTGCCACGCGCCTAGCGATTCCAGTCCGGCTTGCGCTTTTCAAGGAAGGCCGTGATGCCTTCCTTGCCCTCATCTGAGGCCCGGCGCGACGCGATGCGGCGGGATGTTTCGTGGCTGACCTCACGGTCAATGAACACGCCGGCAACATCGCGCACCAATTCCTTGGCGTCGGCAATTGCGCCAGGTGCCGCAGAGAAAACGAGATTGGCGAGATGCTCTTCCATGGCGAGCATCGCCTTCTCATCCTCGACGACATACTGGATCAGGCCAATTTTCTCGGCATAGTCGGCATCGAATGTCTCGGCGGTCACGAACAGGGCGCGGGCCAGCCGCGGACCAATCGCCTCAATCACGAAGGGGCTGATCGTGGCCGGGGTAAGGCCGAGACGCACTTCGGAGAAACGGAACTTCGTGTCCTTCATGGCCACTGCCACATCACAGGCCGCCACCAGGCCAGCCCCGCCGCCCATCGCAGCCCCCCGAACCAAAGCGAGCGTCATTTGCGGCATTTCGTAAAGGGCGCGTAGCATTTCTGCCAAATTCATGGCGTCGCGCTCATTGTCGCTCTGCGTATGGACTTCCGCGGCCAGCTTCATCCAGTTGAGGTCAGCGCCCGCCGAAAAGCTCTGGCCGTTGCCGCGCAGGATCATCATGCGGATGGTGCGTTGGTCGGCGATGGATTTGAAGGCGTCCGTCAGCTCAGCAATCAGCTCCGCATTGAAGGCGTTGTGCACATCCGGCCGGTTCAGCGTGACGACCGCGAGGCCTTCCTGCGTCATTTCAAGCTGGATCAGATCATATTCAGCGTCGCGCATGGGGTACTCCATTGGCTACAGGCTTCCTTCCTTACATCAGGGCAGACCAAAGGAAAGGGGCATCACCGCCTTGTGTGCAGCCTATTCGCCGCACCAGCGATAGAGGTGGCCACCATCCTGCTTTTCGCCCGTGTCCTCGACGCCGGGGAATTTGCCGGCATGCACAGCTTCAAGGAAGGCGCGGCCCTTGCGAACCTTGTCGCCAATATAGAGCTGGTCCCAGTCCGGGCCGTAGACATCCGGAAAGTGAAACGGGCCGGGCGGGCGCCGCGCGAGACGCTTTTGCAGGCGGGTAATCTCTTTATCGTCCATGCTTCTCAAGTTGAGGTATCCAGCGCAGCAATCAAGTCACGGCGCGTAAAAAGGGGGCTCGCAGGACCGGCGAGCCCCCATTCAGGAGACAGGCAGGCAGACTACCAATCAGGCGTCGACACCCTGCTTTCCTCCTTCGGGTCAGACTGTCCCCGCCATGCGTCAAGGGCTTCAGCGAGTTCATCTTCAGAGACGGTCCCGTTCGAATTAAGATCAAGCTTGGTGAACTTCGCTTTCGCTTCGGCCTCGCTGACCATGCCCGCGTTGGCTTTATAGCTCACAAACTCATCCTCCGTGATCAGACCATCATCATCCAGGTCCAGCAACGAAAAGTCAGGCATTTCGCCTGCATGACCCATCAAAGCAGTCATCATGGCTGCAGTGACAAGAAAGCTGGTGCGTCTGATCATCTCCGAACTCCTTCCATATTTCCGACCGCTGACCAGAGCGGCCAGGATCAATTTACGACAGAAGGCCGGTAATGATGCGTGAAAAGGGGTTCACGAACGAATTGTAATGAAGGCGCCTAAACCGCGTCTTCGCCAATCTCACGCATGAAGGCGAGCCAGGAATCCACCTTTGACTCTGTCAGTTCCCCTGCCCCACCAATGATGGTGTGATGCAGCGGCTTGAAACCGGACAGGCCAAGCACGCCGCGCTCAAGACCTTTCGTGGCCGCCGCATCCATGCCGAAGCGGTAAACGAAATCTGGCATCCCCATCGTCACCACAACGCGGGCGGACTTTCCCTTCATCATCTGTTCCGGCCAGCCGGATGTCGATTGCTGGATGAAGAAATTTCCGCTGGCGGCCAGCTCCAGAAAGGATTTCAACTTGGCAGGCATCGCGCCCAGCCAGAGCGGAAACGCGATGAACAGATGATCGGCATCGGCGATCTTTTCGCGTTCTGTCAAAACAGGCTCCTCCGGCGGCGTATCGAATTCGGCCTGGGAGGTGAGATAGGGCAGGTCCAGCGCAGCGATATTAATCCGCTCTACGGCGTGGCGTCCTGCATCTGCACCCTCGGAATAGGCATCGCAGAGGGCATGGATCAAATGGTCCGGCGCGGGGTCCGGATGGCCGTCAATGATACAGATTTTGCGAGCCATGGAAGTTACCTCCTGCCTTGGGACAGAAGGCAGTCTACCATGCGTTCATGACGGTTGCGCTACGTAGGGCTCCCTACATGCGGAACACGCCGAAGCCGCGCTCCGGGAACGGAGCGTTGAGGCTGGCGGAGAGAGCGAGGCCCAGAACACGGCGCGTATCCGACGGGGCGATGATGCCATCATCCCAGAGACGCGCGGTCGAGAAGTAAGGCGAGCCTTCGGCCTCATAGAGATCGCGGATCGGCTGTTTGAAGCTTTCTTCCTCGTCAGCCGACCACTCCCCGCCCTTGCGCTCAATGCCGTCGCGCTTGACGGTGGCGAGCACGCTGGCGGCCTGCTCTCCGCCCATGACGGAGATGCGGGCGTTCGGCCACATGAACAGGAAGCGCGGCGAATATGCGCGGCCGCACATACCGTAATTGCCTGCGCCGAAGCTGCCGCCGGTGACGACGGTAAATTTCGGCACGCTGGCGGTGGCGACCGCGGTCACCATTTTCGCACCATCCTTGGCGATGCCGCCGGCCTCATATTTGGAGCCGACCATGAAACCGGTAATGTTCTGCAGGAAGACAAGCGGGATGCGGCGCTGGTCTGCCAGTTCGATAAAGTGCGCTGCCTTCTGAGCGCTTTCCGAGAACAGGATGCCATTATTGGCAAGGATCGCGACCGGCATGCCGTAAAGACGCGCAAAGCCGCAGACGATGGTTTCCCCGTAGAGCTTCTTGAATTCATGGAATTCAGACCCGTCAACCAGGCGCGCAATCACTTCGCGGGCATCATAGGGCTCGCGGACATCCTGCGGCACAAGGCCGTTCAGCTCTACCGGATCGTAAAGCGGTTCTGCCGGCTCGGTCAGCTCGAAGGGCTGCGGCTTCGGGGTTGCCAGTGTACGGACGATTGACCGAACGATGGCGAGCGCATGGGCATCATGCGCGGCATAATGGTCTGCCACGCCGGACTGGCGGGCATGCACGTCCGCGCCGCCAAGGTCTTCCGCCGAGATCACCTCCCCTGTCGCCGCTTTCACCAGCGGCGGACCGCCAAGGAAGATGGTGCCCTGCTTGCGCACGATCACCGTCTCGTCGCTCATCGCCGGCACATAGGCGCCGCCTGCCGTGCAGCTGCCCATGACGGAGGCGATCTGCGGGATGCCTTTCGCGCTCATCTGCGCCTGATTGTAGAAGATGCGGCCGAAATGCTCGCGGTCCGGGAAAACTTCGGACTGGTGCGGCAGATTCGCGCCGCCGCTGTCGACCAGATAGATGCAGGGCAGATGATTCTCCATCGCGATTTCCTGCGCGCGGAGGTGCTTCTTCACTGTCATCGGGAAATAGGCCCCGCCCTTTACCGTCGCATCATTGCAGACGATCAGGCATTCGCGGCCTTCGACCCGGCCAATGCCGGTGATCAGGCCAGCGCCGGGGGCCTCATTGTCGTACATGCCATTCGCGGCCAGCGCGCCGATCTCCAGAAAGGCGCTGCCGGGGTCCAGCAGGCGCTCGACCCGCTCGCGTGGCAGCAGCTTGCCGCGCTCGACATGGCGCGCGCGACTCGCTTCGGGGCCACCCAGCGCGGCCTCTTCCGTCTTTGTGTGCAGCTCGGCAAGTAATGCCTCCATCGCGCTGCGATTGGCGGCAAATTTGCTGCCGGATACGTCAAGGCTAGATTTCAGAACCGGCATGAAGCCTCCCACTGGAATTTTAAGCCTGCTTAACCGCCCGAACCGCATGTGTCACGCGCGCGTCACGTGAATTTGAAACAGAAGGGCTAAAGAGAAAGGCTATGAAAAGGATATCAGAATGGGCATGTTCGGGGACATGGGCATAGATATCACTCCCCGTCTCAAGGCGATCTCCTTTCTGAAGGATGTGCCCGGCCGCGCCATGAAGGCGGCCGGTAAGGAAACCATCTGGTTTTCCATTCCAGCAGGCAAGCCGCTCTATTTGGCTGGAGAGCCTGCGGACACGCTGTATTTCGTCATGTCCGGCACGTTGGGCATTTTCCGCCAAGGCCCGCACGGCAAGACGGAATTCATCGGCCATATCCGCTCCGGCGAACCTGCTGGGGAAATGTCTCTCTTTCAGGGCGGCATCGACCTGACAGGCGACGGCCTGCCGAATGATGCCCCGCATAACAGTTCCGTCTATGCCATCCGCGATACTGAAGTGGTCGGCGTCTCCCGCAAGGGCTGGGACCGGATGGTGCGCGCCGAGCCGGAATTGCTGGAGTCGATGATTCGCATCATCCTGACGCGTCTCGGCAAACCGATGGAGCGTGTGGCGAGCGCCGCGCCGAAAGTCTTCGCGCTGGTGGCTACCTCCCCCACGATTGATCTGTCGCTGCGGGCGCGCGCCCTGAAACAGGCCTGCGACCGGCTGGGCAAGAAATGCATCATCGTGACCGGG
>Ga0070727_10004109_pt1 | contig 12596 bp, 11 predicted proteins | sample tdAd472_FD_66722 | JGI IMG/M metagenome (GOLD analysis project Ga0070727, IMG submission 66722) | Marine sediment microbial communities from the Atlantic coast under amendment with organic carbon and nitrate - tdAd47.2 | ecosystem: Environmental > Aquatic > Marine > Coastal > Sediment | place... | reverse complement strand
TCGGCGCGAGCCGCCGACATTCGAATGCGCGCCATGGTCTGGCTGGTGTGTCCGTGGCAGATGGCGACCGCGAGGGCGTCCGCGGCATCGCTCGCGGGAAGCTCGCGCAGGCACAGTAACATCTTGATCATGTGCTGAACCTGATCCTTGGCCGCGTGACCCCGACCCGTCACCGCCTGCTTCACTTCGTTGGGCGAGTACTCGTAGAGCGGCAGCCCCCGCGTGACTCCCGCCATCAACGCAGCGCCCCGGGCCTGGCCGAGTTTCAGGGCGGAAGCCGCGTTGCGGTGGAAGAATACCTGCTCGACGGCGAGCTCGGCCGGGCCTTCGCTGTCCACCACCGCGGTTATGCCGTCGAAGATGGCACGCAACCGCTCCGTCAGATCACGCCCGGCGACATGGATGCAGCCGCTCGCGACATGTCGAGCATTGTTCTGATGGAAGTCGATGATTCCGTAGCCGGTGATACGCGATCCGGGGTCGATGCCGAGAATGCGCACGGGTTTGTGTGGTCCCGTCATGGGGCGTATTGCATCGTCTCAGCTGATCTCCGCGAGAATCTCATCTGAGATATCCGCATTGGAATAAACCTGCTGCACGTCATCGTGATCTTCGAGCATCTCCAGCAGCTTGATCATCATCTGTGCGTCGTCCGACGACAGGCTGATACTGGTGGACGCACGCATGGTGACCTCGGCCTGCTCCGGGGTGAGCTCCATCGCCACCATGGCATCGCGCACCTCGGGAAAGCTGTCCGCCGCGGTGAGCACGTCGATGCTGCCGTCATCGTTGTTGACGATGTCGTCGGCCCCGGCCTCGAGCGCCGCTTCCATTACGCGGTCCTCGTCGCTACCCGATGGGTAGCTGATCTGTCCGAGCTTGGTGAACAGGTAGGAAACCGAGCCGTCGGTGCCGAGGTTGCCGCCGTGCTTCGTGAATGCGTGGCGCACGTCGGCGACGGTGCGATTGCGATTGTCGGTCATGCAATCGACCATGACCGCGACGCCTCCGGGTCCGTAGCCTTCGTAGCGCACCTCTTCGATGTTGTCGGCGTTCTGATCGCCCGACGCGCGTTTTACGGCGCGCTCGATGGTGTCCTTGGGAACATTCCCGGACAGCGCCTTGTCCATCGCGAGGCGCAGGCGGGAGTTGGCGGCCGGATCGCCGCCACCCAGGCGCGCGGCGATGCTGACTTCCCGGATGAGCTTCGTGAACAGCTTTCCACGTTTCGCATCCTGCGCCCCCTTGCGGTGCTGGATGTTAGCCCACTTGCTGTGCCCGGCCATGTCGTCGCTCGTTCGAGGTGTGCCGTGAATTCTAGCATGGGAGCAAGACACCGCGGGTTGGGGTCCTCGCACCTACAGGACCGTGCCTAGCCGGGGAAGTGTCCGGTCTTCAGATACGCGCAAGCATACTCGCCCACCCTACGCGACAGCAGCATGCTCGAATGGCTCACCGGCAGCACCGCCCGTGGATAGTCCGGCCCCAGGTCCGTTTCCGCCAGCGCCACGGTGCCGTCGTTGGGCTTCGCCAATCCCGGAACCAGGCGGCCGAGGCCGACGGGTTTGTCGCCTGCGATGGTCGCTACTTCCCTGGCCTTCGGCCACGGCGCCACGTCGCCATCGAGACCGTGGACGAGACTGTTGCCCACCATCCAGGCGGAGGCGGGGTTGGAACCGAGCCTCTTGGCGACGTGGCAGCCGAGATGGGGCGTGCCGAGGGTCAATATCCGACCTGGCCGCTCCCAGGGGGATCGCGACAGCATGGCGCGCACTACGAGGCCGCCGAGACTATGGCAAACGAAGTGCACCACCGGGGCGTCGATTGCCTGCAGGTACCGCGAAAGCCGCTCGGCATTCTCCGGCACGCTCTTGCGCAGGGATGGGTAGGAGAACGATCGGCAGCGGAACCCGCACCCGCCGAGCATGTGCTTCAGCGCTACCATGACGAGGCCATGCATGTACAGGCCGTGCACCAGGATCACGGTCGTGTCTTCGGTGTCGCGGCCCGCTATCATCTCCCATGCCCGTGAATCGTGCTTGACACCATGGGTTGGCGACGGTAATTCCTTACTTCAACGCAGTCAACGAGAGACATCAATTATGGCGGAACAGCGCGTGCTGAGAATGGGGGACCCCGAGCTACGCCGGGTCTCCGATCCCGTATCACGCTTCGACGACTCCCTCGTGGATCTCATCCAGGATATGTGGGACACGATGGCGGCCCGTGGGGGTGTGGGCATCGCGGCGCCGCAGATCGGGGTGGCGTTGCGGGTCGTCGTGTTCGAGGTTGCGAACAGCGAGCGCTACCCGGAGGCTCCGCCGGTGCCGCGCACGGTCCTCATCAACCCCGAAATCGAGTTCACCGACGACGAGGTGACCGAAGGCTGGGAGGGATGTCTCAGCGTCCCCGGGCTGCGGGGCGTCGTCCCGCGTCACCGCCGGCTCCGCTACCGCGGACTCGACGCCGAAGCGCGCCCGTTCGAACGCGAGGCGGAAGAATTTCATGCGCGGGTGGTACAGCACGAATGCGATCACCTGGACGGGATACTCTATCCTCAGCGCATGAAGGATCTGTCAACTCTGGCTTTCGAGGACGAGCTCAACCTCGTCCAACGTCTCGCCGAGGTCGCCGTCGAGGTGTAGCGGACGACTCCTTATAAATGCACCGGCGACTAGACCTGCGGTCCCGGCCCGCGCCACATGCACGAGCACGATCCCATGAACGAACCTTACTACGAGACTTCGAGAGATGCCGAGCGTGCTTTCTACGCGGCATTCCGGCAGGCGAATCTCGAGGAGATGATGCAGGTCTGGGCGGATGACGACAGCATCATGTGCATCCACCCCATGGGCCCGCGTCTCGATGGACGGGCGGCTGTGACGCGGAGCTGGGAGCAAATCTTCTCCGGCGGCGCGGCCATGCGCTTCGAGCTGAGCGAGGTATCGTGCACGCTCAACGGCGATCTGGCCGTGCATTGCGTCTACGAGAACATCGATCACGGCCCCGAATTCGGCCAGCGCTCGCTGGTGCTCGCCACCAACATCTACAAATCCACCGAGCAGGGTTGGCGCATGCTCCTGCACCATGGTTCGCCGGGGGGCGACCCGCGGGCCCGGGACGAGGAGCTACCCGCGACGCTCCACTAGACGGTTCGCTCGCGAGAAGTACCAATTCGGTACCCTGGCCGGCTTGGGCATTGCCGAGGCCATGCTCTATCATGGCTGCGGCTGGCTCATATCTCTCGGGGGAGGAGATCCATGAAGTTTCTTGCCGTCCATCCAGGGCCCTTGATGTACACCAGGATCTTCCTGCGCCTGGAACCGCTCGGTCTGGAGCTGGTGGCTGAAGCGGCGCGGCAGGCCGGCCACAGCGTGCGGCTCATCGATCTGCAGGCAGATACTCACGAGGACTACTTCCGCATCATCGACGAGTGGCGGCCCGATGCCGTCGGATTCTCGTGCAACTACCTGGCGAACGTTCCCGAGATCGTGGATCTGTCCAAGGCCACCAGGCAACGCCTGCCGGGTTGCTTCGTCTTCGTCGGCGGTCACAGCGGGTCATTCACCGCCCACGACTTCCTCGAGCACGGCGCCGGCGCCATCGACTGCATCCTGCGGGGCGAAGGAGAGGCGGCCATCGTCCCGCTCCTGCAGGCTGCGTCGGAAGACCGCGATGGGGTGAGCTCGGTGCCCGGTGCCGTGACCCTGGACGGAGACGGCCCACGGCCGGGATTCGTCGAGAGCCTCGACGATCTGCGTCCCGCCCGGGATCTCCTGCGCGGGCGCCGCCGCTACTTCATGGGTACCCTCGACCCCTGCGCGTCCATCGAGTTCTCCCGCGGATGCCCCTGGGACTGCACCTTCTGCAGCGCGTGGACCTTCTACGGGCGCAGCTACCGTCTGGTGAGCCCCGAGGTGGCCGTCGACGATCTGGCGTGCATCCGCGAGCCCTGCGTATCCATACTCGACGACGTCGCCTTCATCCAGTCGAAGCACGGCATGGCCATCGCGGAGGAGATCGCGAGAAGAGGCATCAAGAAGAGCTATCATCTGGAGACCCGCGGCGACGTTCTGCTGCGGAACAAGGAAGTCTTCAAGCTGTGGGCGAAGCTCGGCCTCGAATACCTGTTTCTCGGCCTCGAGGCCATCGACGAGGAGGGGCTCAAGAAGTTTCGCAAACGCATCTCCGTCGGGCGCAACTTCGAAGCGCTGGAGTTCGCCCGCTCCCTCGGCGTGACGGTGGCCATCAACATCATCGCCGATCCGGACTGGGACGAGGAACGATTCCGTGTCATCCGCGAGTGGTGTCTCGAGATCCCCGAGATCGTCAACATCAGCGTGAACACGCCTTACCCCGGGACGGAGATCTGGCATACGGAGACGCGCAGGCTGACGAGCCGCGATTACCGGCTGTTCGACATCCAGCATTGCGTGCTGCCGACGAAGCTGCCGCTCGCGAAGTTCTATGAGGAACTGGTCAAGACCCAGCGGGTGATGAATATGAAGCACCTCGGCTGGTCGGCTCTCTGGGGCGCGAGCGCCATCGCCGCGAAACGCCTCGCGAGAGGCCAGACCAACTTCGTGAAGATGCTGTGGAAATTCAACAGCGTCTACGACCCGAAGCTCCTGCTCGCCGACCATGACAAGCCGACGGCGTACGAAATGTCACCGCCGCCCATGGTGGCAAACCCCGAGACGAAGCCTGCGAAGAAGGAACTCTACGTCCACGCGCCCCAGGGCCGCCGCGGTCGCTCTATCGACGACGCGACGGAGAAATTCGTGGACGAGACACGCATGGGCGCCGACACCTGACCCCAACGAAAAATTCAAGCAGATCTGACCCCCTTGATTTTTAATCAAGGGGGTCAGATCTGCTTGATTTCGGGTCGCGGCTCAGGAAACTGTCGACTTCCTCAACATGATCCCGAGCTCCTGCAGCTGGCGCTCGTCCGCCGGGGACGGTGCGTCGGTGAGGGGATCGTGCACCGTCTGGGTCTTGGGGAAGGCGATCACTTCGCGGATCGAATTCGATCCCGTCATCAGCATCGCCAGGCGATCGAGCCCGAAGGCGATGCCGCCGTGGGGCGGGCATCCGTACTTGAGTGCATCGAGGAGGAAGCCGAACTTCTGTTCCGCTTCCTGTTCCTCGATTCCGAGCACACGGAACACCGCCGACTGCATCTCCCGGCGGTGGATACGGATGGATCCACCGCCGAGCTCGGTGCCGTTCAGCACCATGTCGTAGGCCCGTGACAGCGCGAGGCCCGGCGCATCCTCGAGCAGCGCGGGGTCGTCGGTCTTCGGCGCGGTAAACGGGTGATGCAGAGCGTTCCAGCGCTGCTCGTTTTCGTCCCATCCGAACATGGGAAAATCGGTCACCCAGAGGGGCTTCCAGCCGGGCTCGACCAATCCGTGGTCTTCGCCGAGCTTGACCCGCAGAGCGCCGAGGGCGTCGTTCACGATCTGTTCCTTCCCGGCTCCGAAGAAGATGAGATCGCCGCTCTTCGCGCCGGTGCGTTCGAGGACGCCGGCGAGCGCTTCGTCGGAGAGAAACTTGACGATGGGTGACTGCAGCCCGTCCTTACCGGCATCCACGTCGTTGACCTTTATATAGGCGAGGCCCTTGGCGCCGTAGATGGCGACGAAGTTGGCGTAGTCATCGACGACCGAACGGGGCAGCGCGCCCCCGCCGGGCATGAGCAGGGCCGCGACCCGGCCGCGGGCGTCGTTGGCGGGCTCCGAAAACACCTTGAAGCTCACCGACTTCATGAGATCGCCGATCTCCGTGAGCTCCAGCGGTATACGAAGGTCCGGGCGGTCACTGCCGAAACGCGCGATCGCCTCGGCGTAGGTCATGCGCGGGAAGGGATCCGGGAGCGCAGCCCCCAACACCCGGTCGAACAGTTGCCGCACCAGGCCCTCCATGAGGCCCATGACGGCACTCTCGTCCACGAAGGACATCTCGACGTCGAGCTGGGTGAACTCCGGTTGCCGATCGGCGCGCAGATCTTCGTCGCGGAAGCAGCGCACGATCTGGTAGTAGCGATCCATGCCCGACATCATCAACAATTGTTTGAAGATCTGCGGTGACTGGGGCAGGGCGAAGAACGATCCCTTGTGCACGCGGCTCGGCACCAGGTAGTCCCGCGCGCCTTCCGGCGTCGCCTTCGTGAGCATGGGCGTTTCGATATCGAGGAAACCCTGCTCATCCAGGAACTCGCGGATTCCGCGGGTGATCTGGCCGCGCTTCAGGAGGCGCTCCTGCATTGCCGGTCGGCGCAGATCCACGTAGCGATAGCGCAGACGCGTCTCCTCGTTGACATCGTCCTCGTCGAGCTGGAACGGTGGGGTCTCGGCGGCGTTGAGCACCGTCAGCGCGTGGCCGAGCACCTCCACCTGGCCGGTCACCATGTCCGGGTTCACGGTGCCCTCCGGACGCTCACGGACGCGGCCTTCCACCTGCAGCACGAACTCGCTGCGCACCTGCTCGGCGGTGGCGAAGGCCTCCTCGGTGTCGGGGTCGAAGACCACCTGCACGATACCCTCGCGGTCGCGCAGATCGATGAAGATGACGCCGCCGTGGTCGCGCCGCCGGTGCACCCATCCGCACAGCACGACCTCCTGGCCGAGCAAGTCCTCGGTGACCTGACCGCAGTAGTGGCTTCGCATCGGATGTGACCGGTAGGAAAGAGCGGGGATGTTACGGTTTCACCACGGGGCTGGCAACACGGCCCCGGGCGGGGAGTGGCTCTCCCGCGCTAGCCGGCGGACTTGGTATCGCCGGATTTCTTGCTCTTGCCGCTGTCGCTGCTCTTGGTACCCGTGTCCTTGCTCTTGGCGCCGTCGGACTTGGCGGCGGCCTTGCCGTCGCCCTTGCTGTCAGCCTTGCTATCGGCTTGGCCGTCGCCCTTCTTCTTGTCCTTGTCCCGGAAGTCCGTCACGTACCAGCCGCTGCCCTTGAGATGAAAGGCGGCGGCGGAGACCAGGCGCTTCAGCTTGAGCGCCCCGCAGGCCGGGCACTTGCGCTTCTGGGGGTCGCTGAACTTCTGGATGAACTCCTGGCGTTCACCGCAGGCGCCGCACTCGTACTCGTAGATAGGCATGATTTTCGGGCGAATTTCCGCAACGAAGGCCGGGATCCTGGGGGCCCGGCGGCCAAATTTCAAGTGCCGGGGCGGCGGAAAGCCTTCAGTGCCGGGTTTTGAGCGTATGGGTATCTCCGTCCACCGAGATCGCCTGGCCGGTGATATGGCTGCCTGCCGGACTGCACAGGAACACCGCCTGCCGGGCGATAGCCGCCGGCGGGATGAATTGCTTGAGTGAGTTCTGGCCGAGCACGCTCTCTCGCACGGTCTCCAGTGGCAGGCCCCTGGCCTCGGCGTCGGCGGCGATGACCCGGTCGATGCGCGGCCCGGCCACCGCCCCCGGGCAGATGGCGTTGACGCGGATGCCGAACTCGCCGAGTTCCATGGACAGGGACTTGGTGAGTCCCACCACCGCCCACTTGGAGGCCGCATAGGGGGTGCGGAGCGGGAAGCCCATGACGCCGGCGGAGGAGGAGAGATTGATGATCGAGCCCCCGCCCGCGGTCTTCAGCAACGGCACGGCGCGCCGGGCGCAGTAAAACTGGCCGTTGATGTTGATATCCATGGTTCGGTCCCAGTCCTCGGGGTCGATGTCCTCGACCTGGCCGGTGGGCCCTGCGATGCCGGCGTTGTTGACCAGCACGTCGAGTCCGCCGAGCCAGGCTTGCGCCGCGTCGAACAACCCGTCCACCTCGACCACCGAGGCCACGTCGGCCCGGTCCACCCGCGCGTCGGGGCACTCTGTCGCGAACGCTGCGAGGGCGTCTGCGTCCACGTCGCTGACGTGCACTCGGGCGCCGCCCTCCAGGAATTCCCGGGCGATGGCGCGGCCGATACCCCCCGCTCCCGCCGTCACCATGACCCGCAGACCGTCCACGGATAGGTCCATGCCCGATTCCTCCCCTCGCTTCGTGTCTCGTGTTCCTCGGCGCGATGGTAAGCGTCCGGGCGGGTCCGTCGCCAGTCCGGGAGAGTTGCCTGGATCCTCTTGCCAGCGGCACCCGGTCGAGCGCAAAGTCGACGCCGGAGGAAGAGGAGCCAGGCAATGAACTTCGAGGTTTTCATCAGCTGTGCCGTCACCGGCGCCGGCGACACGGTGGGCAAGCATCCGGACGTCCCGGTGACGCCGAAACAGATCGCCGACGCGGCCCTGGAGGCGGCCCGGGCGGGTGCCGCCATCGCCCACTGTCACGTCCGCGATCCGGAAACCGGGGTCGGAACGCGCGACCCCGCTCTCTACCGCGAGGTGGTGGAACGCATCCGGGAATCCGACACCGACGTGATCATCAATCTCACGTCCGGCATGGGTGGGGATCTCGCCATCGGTCACGGTGAGTCGCCGATGGACTTCGGCAACGACAGCGATCTCGTGGGGCCGGAGACGCGGCTCGCGCACGTTGAGCAGCTGCTGCCGGACATCTGCTCTCTCGACTGCGGCACGCTGAACTTCGGCGACGGCAACATGATCTACGTGTCGACGCCGGACATGCTGCGGACCGGCGCGAAACGCATTCAGTCACTCGGGGTCAAGCCCGAGCTCGAATGCTTCGACACGGGGCACCTCTGGTTCGCGAAGCAGATGATCGCGGAAGGCCTCATCGATTCGCCGCCCATGTTCCAGCTCTGCCACGGCATCCCGTGGGGCGCGCCGGCGAACACCTCGACCATGAAGGCCATGGTGGACAACCTGCCCGAGGATGCCGTGTGGGCGGGGTTCGGCATCGGCCGCATGCAGATGCCCATGGTCGCGCAGGCGGTGCTCCTCGGCGGCCACGTGCGCGTCGGCCTCGAGGACAACCTGTATCTCGAGAAGGGCGTCTTCGCGAGCAACGGCGCGCTGGTGGAACGGGCGGCCAGCATCGTCACCCTCATGGGCGCGAAGGTGGTCGGGCCCGACGAGGCGCGGGCGAAGCTCGGGTTGAAGAAGCGCGCGTCGTGACGGGCAGAACGGGTGCGTGACGTGAACACTTTCGGCGTTGCCGGGACCGGCGTCATCGGCGCCGGCTGGGCCGCACGGGCGCTCGCCCGCGGGCTCGACGTCATCGCGTGGGATCCCGGGGCCGGTGCCGAAGACAGGCTGCGCGCGCAGATCGACAATGCCTGGCCCGCGCTCACGAAGCTCGGTCTCAGCCCCGGCGCCGCGCCGGCACGCCTCGTCTTCACCGACGATCTCGAGGCTCTCTGTGCGCGCGCCGACTTCATCCAGGAGAGCGCGCCGGAGAACGAGGAGCTCAAGCAGGACCTGCACGCGCGCATGACCGCCGCCGCGCCGGCGGAGGTTGTCGTCGCCTCGAGTTCCTCGGGGCTCTTGCCGACCCGCATTCAGAGCGACTGCACATACCCGGAGCGCGTGCTCATCGGTCACCCGTTCAACCCCGTCTACATCCTGCCGCTGGTGGAGGTGCTGGGCGGGGAGCGCACCGGCGCCGGTTGTATCGAGGACGCCAAGGACTTCTATCGCAGCCTCGGCATGCACCCGCTGCACGTGCGCACTGAGATCGCCGGATACATCTCCGATCGCCTTCAGGAGGCGCTCTGGCGTGAGGCCCTGCACATGGTGGCGGACGGCGTCGCCAGCACCGGCGAGATCGACGACGCGATCATCTACGGGCCGGGGCTGCGCTGGGCGTTCATGGGCACCTGCCTCACCTTTCATCTCGCCGGCGGCGAGGCGGGCATGCGGCACATGCTGGCGCAGTTCGGACCCGCGCTGAAGCTGCCGTGGACGAAGCTCGAGGCGCCGGAGCTCACCGACACGCTCATCGAGCGCATGGTGGAGGGCACCCGTACACAAGCCGGGGAGCGCACCATCGCGGAGCTCGAGCGGGTGCGCGACGAGTGCCTCATCGGCATCATGCGCACCCTGCGCCCCTACGGGATCGGCGCCGGCAACACCATCGCCGAGGACGAGCAGCGCCGCTTCGCGGGCGGCGACTACCGCCGCTGGAAAGACGGCGACACGGTCGAGGCGCCGCTGTCGCTGTACAGCTGCCGGGTGGAAGCCGACTGGGTCGACTACAACGGCCACATGGGCGAGAGCTTCTATCTCTATGCCTTCGGCTGGGCGACGGACGCGCTGTTCCGCTACGTGGGCATCGACGAGGCCTATCGCGCGTCGGGACACTCCTTCTATACGGTGGAGTCACACATTAACTATTACCGCGAGGCGGATCTCGGTTGTCCGCTGCGCTTCACGACGCAGCTTCTGGATCTCGACGAGAAGCGCCTGCACTTCTTTCACGCCATGTACGACGGTGACAACGACGAGCTGCTGTGCACCACCGAGCAGATGTTGCTGCACGTGGACATGGGTGCGTCGGCCGCAGCGCCTATCGCTTCGGACGTGTACGCGGCCCTCGACGCCGTCATGGCGGCTCATCGCGAACTCCCCCATCCCGACCAGATTGGCCGGGTCATGGCCATCGGCAGAACATCGGCGAACTGAACCATGGATTTCAACATCAGCACAGAGCAGCAGCTCATCGTCGACACCGTGCGCGCCTTCGTCGAGCGCGAGCTCGTTCCCCACGAGGCCGAGGTCGAACGATCGGACAAGGTGGCGCCCGAGCTTGCCGCGCAGATCAAACGCAAGGCCATCGAAGCGGGATTCTTCGCCGCCAACATGCCCGAGGCGATCGGCGGCGGCGGGCTCGATGCCGTCAGCATGGCGCTCATGGAGCGCGAGCTCGGCCGCGCCAACATGGCGTTGCAGATGCTGGTGGCGCGGCCGAGCAACATCCTGCAGGCATGCCGGGGTGAGCAGGTGGAGGAGTACCTGCTGCCGACGATTCGCGGCGAGCGTCTCGAATGTCTCGCCATGACCGAGCCCGGCGCGGGCTCCGATCTGCGCTCCATGTCCACGCGCGCCGAGCGCAGCGGTGACGACTATGTCATCAACGGAGCCAAGCACTTCATCAGCCACGCGGACATTGCCGACTACGTGGTGCTGTTCGCCGCCACGGGCGAGGAGCAGACCGATCGCGGGCCGAAGAAGAAGATCACGGCGTTCCTGATCGACAAGGGCACGCCGGGTTTCAGCGTCCGCGACGGCTACCGCAGCGTCTCCCACCGCGGCTACCACAACAACATCCTCGAGTTCGACGACTGCCGCGTGCCGGCATCCCGGGTGCTGGGGGAAGAGCACCGCGGCTTCGACGTCGCCAACGAGTGGTTGTCGGCGACCCGCCTGCAGATCGCCGCGACCTGCATCGGCCGCGGCCAGCGTGCCCTCGAGCTGTGCGTCGAGTGGGCCGCGAGCCGCCGCCAGTTCGGCCAGACCATCGGCAAGTTCCAGGGCACGTCGTTCAAGCTCGCCGACATGGCCATGGAGCTCAAGGCCGCCGAGCTCATGACCCTCGAGACCGCGTGGAAGCTCGACGAGGGAACCATGACGGATCAGGACGCCGCCATGGCGAAGCTCTACGCTACCGAGATGCTCGCCCGGTTGACCGACAACGCGGTGCAGATATTCGGCGGTATGGGACTCATGGACGAGCTGCCCCTGGAGCGCCTGTGGCGGGACGCGCGGGTCGAACGCATCTGGGAAGGTACGAGCGAGATCCAGCGCCACATCATCTCGCGATCCCTGCTGCGGCCCCATGAGTCTTGATGACGAAGCGGCGTCCACAAACGGGTCTCACCCGCCTCCTCCGGCCCCGGCACATCGCCGTCTTCGGCGGCCGCTTCGCCGAAGAGGTGATCCGTCAGTCTGAACGCATCGGTTTCACCGGCGACATCTGGCCGGTGAACCCCGGCCGCACCGAGCTCGCCGGGCGTCCCTGCTACCGCGACGTCGGCGATCTCCCCGAGGCGCCGGACGCGAGCTTCGTCGCGGTTCCCCGGGAAGCCAACATCGACATCCTGGCGGCGCTGTCGGCGCGCGGTGCCGGGGGCGCCGTCTGCTACGCGTCCGGCTTCGCGGAGATCGACGATCGGGGCCGGGCGCTGCAGGCGGCGCTCGCCGATGCCGCCGGCGAACTCGCCGTCGTCGGCCCCAACTGCTACGGCGTGCTCAACTACCTGGACGGTGCGGCCCTGTGGCCGGACGTGCACGGCGGCGTGCGCGTAGACGAAGGCGTCGCCATCGTTACCCAGAGCGGCAACATCGGCATCAGCCTGACGATGCAGCAGCGTTCGCTGCCGATCGCCTATCTGATCTCCGTCGGCAACCAGGCCGTGCTCTCGGTGGCCGATTACATCGAGGCGTTGATCGCGGACTCCAGAATCAAGGCCATCGGCATCCACATCGAGAGCGTCGATGACGTTGAGCGTTTCGCCGCGGTAGCCGTCGCCGCCCACGAGGCGCGTATTCCCCTGGTGGCGTTGAAGGTGGGACGCTCGGAGCTCGGCGCCGAAGCCGCACTCAGCCACACGAGCTCCCTCGTGGGTGACGACGTGCACTACGATGCGCTCTTCCGTCGCCTGCGTGTCGCGCGGGTGCAGACGCTTCCCGAGCTCATGGAAACCCTCAAGGTGCTGGCGGTCGCAGGTCCTCTGCCGGGACGGCGCA
>Ga0070727_10004106_pt1 | contig 12599 bp, 4 predicted proteins | sample tdAd472_FD_66722 | JGI IMG/M metagenome (GOLD analysis project Ga0070727, IMG submission 66722) | Marine sediment microbial communities from the Atlantic coast under amendment with organic carbon and nitrate - tdAd47.2 | ecosystem: Environmental > Aquatic > Marine > Coastal > Sediment | place... | reverse complement strand
TAAATTTGACCCCAGCTTACAGCGTGTTTCGGATAAGCTAGATCAGTTTTACTTCTTTCATAAGCTGAAATACAGTTGTGAAATGCGCAACCGACAAGCCATTATCACCGCTGAATATCATCTTACCTTTGTGGACGAACTGAGGAACTACCTGCTAGAAGAAAAGAACATCGACCCTTTGATTGAAATCTACCTACGCATCTATTTGTCGATCAGCTTCTCTGAAGAGGAAGAACATTTTGAAAAACTGATGCAACTGATCGAACAATACGCCAATACCATTGACCATAAAACCAGAAGAGAAATTTACCTCTATGCCCTCAACTACTGCGCGCCAAAAATCAGAAAGGGAAAAGAAAAATACCTGCCCATCATGCTCGATTTGTACATCAAGGGCATTGAAAACAAATCGCTATTTGATGGAGGATACCTTTCTCATTGGACTTATTCCAATGTGGTCAAACTAGCGCTCCGCCTTCAGCGATTCGAATGGACGGAAACTTTTATTAAGGAACAAGCCATCCGCTTAGCGCCCCACGTACGAGAGGGAACAGAACACTATAACTTAGCTGAACTGTTCTACCATAAAAAGGATTTTGACGCTGTATTAGATCACCTGAATCTACTTCACTTTACAGATCTTCAGCACCACCTGGGGTCAAGGGTGATCCTGCTGAAAACCTATTATGAGTTGGCAGAAGAAGAATCCTTGCTTTCTCTATTGTCTTCTTTCAGTGTTTACCTCCGTAGAAATAAAAAGATATCTACCCCTATGAAGAAAACCTACCTGAACTTCTGCAACTTACTGCACCAACTGCTACGAAGAAATCCGAAGAAGTGGGAAGTATTGGGCGAGGAAATTAACCATACACAACCGCTAGCTGAAAAGACGTGGCTTTTGCAATTATGGAAGGATAATAGCTCGAAGCTTTACTAGTGTTTCATAAGTGCAAAGCGGCCATAGCCACGCCCTTTTGATTTTAATTTACATTGGCATTTTAATTGAAAGTGACTGCAGGAGCTGTCGGAGGCAAGGACGGGGCATGGTGCCGGTTAGAAACCGAGCACCAACGGCGGAAGCGGCCATAGCCACGCCCTTTTGATTTTAATTTACATTGGCATTTTAATTGAAAATGACAGCAGGAGCTGTCGGAGGCAAGGACGGGGCATGGTGCCGGTTAGAAACCGAGCACCAACGGCGGAAGCGGCCATAGCCACGCCCTTTTGATTTTCATTTCCATTGACCTTTTGATTGCAACTGATAGCAGGAGCTGTCGGAGGCAAGGACGGGGCGTGGTGCCGCTTAGAAACAGAGCACCAACGGCGGAAGCGGCCATGGCCATGACATTTTGATTTTCATTCCCATTGACATTTTAATTGCAAGCGACAGCAGGAGCTGTCGAAAGGCAAGGACGGGGCAAGGTACACAGCGGGAGCTCGTGTACCAACGGCGAAAGCGGCCATGGCCATGCCTTTTGATTTTCATTTCCATTGACATTTTGATTATTAGTGGCAGCAGGAGCGGTCAAAGGCAAGGACAGGGCGTGGTGCCGGTTAGAAACCGAGCACCAACGGCGGAAGCGGCCATGGCCATGACCTTCCTAAAACCCAAATACCCGTTGGGCATTTTGAAAATAAATCTTGTCTACCACCGATTTAGGCAATTGTATGCCCTGAAATGAGCCATTAACTAAATCGCTCTTCATTTCTTCCCCACTCACAAAATATTGCCAGTCACGCAACCATATCTCCTCCATGCTTTTGATGAGTTCTTCAGGTGTTGAGCTACCATTCTCTACAATATCGGTGGCATATAGTAGCCGGTCTTGATAATCAATGAAGAAATTTCGAACTTTTTCCCGGTCCTGCTGTGTCTGCCAGAAAACTTGGCCTATTCTAGCGGCAAGATCTACTGTGGCCTCAGGATAGCGGTCAAACCAGGCCGCTAAGCTATCTACACTCCACTCTATACTGGCCATGTGGGCCCCGACAAAATGAAGCTTGGGGTGCTTGTCCAGTCGGTTGTTGCGGGCCTGCATCTGATCTTCATAGGATGGTAAGTCTGGATGGAGATACATATGGTACTGCGGATGCTCTTCAAAATAGGATCGATCATTGTTCGTCGTCATTTCGTCAAGCGGCAACCAACAATTCAGTGGTTCGCCTAAATGACCGATTACAGTCTTACCGGTTTGCTCAAGATGAGTAAAAATATCATCAAGGCGTTGGTCATCGAGCATCACGTTCGATTCGTCAGTATCTTTCAGCACCATTCCGATGTTTTTCCACACTTTGATACCCACTGCCCCGCGATCAAAGCATTGATCAATCCACGCCAATGTTTTTTGCTTCCAATCCGCTTGGTGAAACCCCTCTATGCTAAAGGAAGTAATGACCTTGAACTGTTCGGGATGGGCCTTTTGCTGAAGAACGGCATACTCAAACTGTTCTTCAATAGACTGCCAGGAGCCCGCACCATCTACGACAATATTCACCAGTTTGAATTGATCTTTTTGGGCCTTTTCCGCAAATGTCGTCCGGTCGGCCCAAACATGAACATGAACGTCCGCTTTGGGCACAGACGGATAGTCTGCCAGGGTATAATAGGAAAGTTCATTCGGCTTTTCTGTTAATTCCGTAATGGGAGTCAGCACGATTTTTTCAAATTCTACCTCGGAACCTTCCGCCTGGACGGCGATTTGTCCACTAGTGGCCGTACAATCATAGCCCTCATTGACCAAGTCGCCATTGAGCCATACCTTGATCTTATCTTCTAGACACTCAATCGTTAAATCATTCCATTCTCCGAGCGGTTTTTCAGAGCCGTCCGTCAAATTCAGGATCCTTCTTTTCTTACCTTCTGTGATACCCCATTCGGCTACTGGGCCTCGGCGCTTCTCCATATCCGGCACCTTAATATCCTCCACAATACACCAGAAGTCTCCAGCATTCTTGTGCATCATCTGCACTTCCAAGGATTTTGGAAACATCCCATATAGCGATCGCGGTGTAGAAGCATGAACTAGCACCCCGCAGTTGCCGGGTTCGCCAGCAAAGCGGTAGCGAACTTCCAGTCGGTAATTTTTATAGGATTTATCAGTGATCAGGTGCCCCTTTGGATTGCCCAAACTAACTAGGTAGTTGTTTCTCACGAGGAAAGGCTTTACGGTATCCGGCGCAGCGTCCATAGCTGGGATATCCATATGCCAGCCTTTCAGGCTTGAGCCATCGAAAAGCTCAATAGATTGTGAAGTTGGCGAGCAGGCATAAAATAGCAGAAGTGGTAGAAGAGCCATTAGGTTTCTCATTTTGTCCGGTTTGGTGTTGGAATGTGTTTGTGCGTTCTCACAATTTAGGAATAATTGGCCAAACGCTTTTCGAAAAATCCTATCCATTTACAAAGCTGAAAATTTATGGTCAAGCAGTTGTTTTAAAATGAAATGGAGCTTTCCATAGCATACTTTACATTAAATAACCGTTATAATCTTTAATTTAACGCCAAAATTTAGTTTTAGTATGAAGTTCATCCGCCGACTACTGGCCCTATTCTTCCTCACCCTCCTGCTTGCTGGAGGAGTTGCTTTTTGGCTGTATTCTTCCTTACATACTCCTGTGACGCATAGCCATGCTGATCAACATATCACTATTGAGCAAGGTTTGGCTTCGTATCGCATTCTTGAGGTATTGGAGGGACATCAGGTCATACAAGCGCCACTGGCTACCAAAATTTATTTGCGGTTCTTCAAGCCAAATGCAAAGCTCGAAGCGGGTGATTATGTATTTCCTTCACCGATTAGCCCTTTAGAAGTGCTAGACCAACTAAAAGACGGGAAAAAACGGACTAAAGCCCTTACTATTCCCGAGGGTTGGACACGATATGAGATTGCTGAACGCATTGCCAAACAATTTCCTGGAGAACCGAAAGCAAGCGGAAAAGAGGTATTGGCCATGATGGATGACGTCAGCCTAATCCAGGACATAGACCCTTCAGCAACCAACCTGGAAGGTTACCTTTATCCTACTACCTACCAGTTTGAATTAGATGAGCAGCCCAAAGCGATCATTGCTAAAATGGTACGCCAATTTAAATCTATCTGGAAGCCTGGATGGGATGAGTTGGCACGCAAAATGGGAAAAACTAAGCGTGAAATTGTCATCATCGCCAGCCTCATTGAAAATGAATCTAAAGTAGATACCGAACGAAACTTAGTGGCTTCCGTCATTTACAATCGACTCGAAGGGAGAATCCCATTGGGCATTGATGCAACGAATGTATACATAGCCAAAATGCTGGGCCGTTGGGATGGTATTATACACAAAAGTGACGTCGAGATCGAGCACCCTTATAATACCCGAAAGGTATATGGCCTCCCTCCTGGGCCCATCAGTTCGGCTAGCCAGTCGGCGATTGAGGCGGCACTTGATCCTGCACAGACGGACTATTTATACTATGTGCTAAATGTAGAAGCAGCTGATGGGTCTCACCATTTTTACGCTACCGCGGCAGCCTTTGCCGAAGGGAAAAGAGCCTATCAAAGGTGGCTGGCCGGGCAACGGGGGAAATAGTTGGGCTTCCTTGTAAGGCTGGGCAAAATCGGAAATACGAAATCGGAAGTGGGGAAGACTTGGAAACATTCCGCCTTCCGATTTCGCATTTCCGATTTCACAATTTTATCTTGCTGCTCTGTCCAAGCTTAGAAGGGTGCCCAAATAGTTAAATGCACCGCCTTAATTAAGGGGTCTTAAGCATTTTATAATGAGCTGGGCTATTAAAGATTCAACCAATAGGTCATTTTAAAAACAAGTGCTCGATTTTTGCTAAACAGATCTTGTGGCAGATAATTTTCTGTATAAACGATAAACAAATCCGAAGCTGGCTGATAACGCCATTGAAAACGGGCATTTAAGTTAACATTCTCCGAAACATTGTTGTATTGAATATAGGTCGTTAAAAAGATCTTGTCTGTAAACGTAAAGTCAATACGGGGTCCCATTAGAAATAATTGTTCTTGACCAAAATTTTCTGGAAGCCGCAAATCGTTGAAGTCAAAGCGCAAGGCAATACTTCCATAAGGTTGGTAACGATAGGTAAGCTCTCCACTCAGGTTGAAGTTTTCACCATTGTAGAAACCACCATAACTACTGCTGATTTGATAGAAAAATGGCTTTCTAGGATTACTGTTGTATTCGATGGCAAAGGCGTTCCAATTATATTCCTCTCCTTCAAGAAAACCAGTATATTGACTTGGGTCCAATAAATTGAAACTATTGGTGAGCTTTTGAAAGACGTAGGAATAATTAAACGCTAGGGATGATGCATTATTGAACTGGAACTGATAACCCAATTGGTAAGACCGGTCTGTGAGCGTGCCTCCCGGTATATAGGTATGTTGAAAATCAAAACTTGGCCCCATTCGAATGATGGACTCCCTTTCGGGGTAAATTTGATAGCCTAGGTTGCTAAAAAAAGAATATTGACCAGGATAAGTCCGTGCGCTGGGCACAAAGCCTGCTTCCGCATTGAAAAATTCGTTGATAAAAGAAAAGCCGGAAAAGGCACTAAACGTGCGAGTTGAATAACTGCCAAATGCCAATCCAGAAAGATTTTCTCGGTTATTAAAATCATCAAAAGATTTGCTGAGATAAGAACTGTGATACCAGCGAGTGTCTTTACTCGCTGCTTCCAGGTCCACACTAAGAACTCGGTTATAGGTGTTAGGTCGTAATTCAATCCGATTTCCCACCTGTATTTGGCGAAAAACGTTTTCACTGAAAAATTTAAGGGAATCGCTTGGTTCTACCCCCAGACTTTGTTTGTTGACGAGACTAAATGTAATGTTAGACTGCGCCCCGAAGTTTCTTTGTAAGGCCGCAACGGTATAGTTTTGAGCAGGTAAGCCAATAGAGGTTTCCTGTTTAGTTTGCATATTCAAAATATTCACTCGCCATTTTTCACTTAGCGAACCACTAAGCCTGGCACCATATGAAATGGGAACCTGTTGCACGAAGCCGAAAGAATCACGCGCTAGGCCAATCCGTCGGGAAAAAAAGGGGCGTGCGCCAGGAAAACCAGCTAAGTCGAATAAATCACTATTCTCCAAAAAAAACTGGCGTCTTTCCGGGAACTGAAATTCAAAACGAGTGAGGTTAATGATTTGATCATCAACCTCAACCTGTGAAAAATCTGGATTTACTGTGAGATCCAGGTTTAAAGAAGAGGTGAGTGCTATTTTAGCATCGAAGCCAAGCTGGAGATCAGCATTTTGGTCGATGGGGTCAACTTCTCTGTTAGTAGAAGTATTAGCCGTGATGTAGGGGATAAAAGAGATGTTGGTTTTAGCAGGAGGGATAGGGTCATCCCAAATCAATTGTCCGCCATAGGGAAAAGAGGAGGAGATAAATTGAATGGGGGTGCGGATCCAACTCGTCTTTCGGTTCCTTTTCAACTCCCAACGATCCATAGAGATATTCCATTCTCGGATGTTACTTTTATACCGAAAACTTTTAAAGGGTATAGCGATTTCGGCGATCCATTTATCAGCATAGCGCACGACTTTGGAATACCATTTATTATCCCAAAAGGCGCTGTAGGAATCATCACCACTGCCTCCTCCAGTAACCGTACCTTCCAATTGAATACCCGCAGGGGTGATGACAAAGAAAAAGCCATTCAGTTTATCGTTATAAGGGCCAATGGCAAATCCCACATTATCATTTAGGTCGTAGTCAAAATCACGCCGGAGCGAGCTAACAATGTCTGGTGTTTCATCGTCGTAGCAGACAAAGGAGGCATAAAAGAATTCGTCGTCGAAAGTGAAACGGGCTTCCGTTTGAAAAGGGGCCCTGACTGTATCTACCGGATAGTTGGTATACCAATTATCCGCGAGGTCGGCAGTCTGCCAGTCAGATTCATCCAAGCTCCCGTCCAATACGATGGTACCAATGGCTTTTTTAATATGTAATTCCGTACCCGGTTGGTTTTGACCATATCCGTCATTAATCGCCCATAAAAGGGCAAAGAATAGGAGGGTGGTGTAGCGAGTCTTCGCCATTTTTAGCACTGGTTTCTGTTGAAGGAAATGATCTAAAGCAGCACCAAAATTAGGAATTAATCCTGCTCTGACAATTTTTGTGGTCAACTTAAATTGAAAAGCACAGAAATGGTCAGAGAACGGTATTAACTAGGCCTTATTTTTTTAATCTTAAAAGGCAGGTGATTTCTTTAGATTAGATTTTAATGTGCTTGAATAGCCCCAAGGGGGTCGATGTTATGAGCATCTCCCTTGAATGCTAGTGAGCACAAACTGCTCGTAAAAGGCTCCAATGAAACGCTTCTTAATCTCGGCTGTTCACAGATTTGGAGGACAATCAATATTTGCAGTCCGAATCACTACCTCCAAGCCAGCACTAACAAACACAATTTCCATTCTTCTCCAGCAAAGAGGGGGACGGATTATTATCTTTTTGGGTATTTATTAGTAATTTTCCAGAATGGTACATTAATGAATAGACTTTCTCAGCTATGAAATAATGACGCTAAAATTGAATTAAGGAATGAGGCGCAAATAAAAGATACAAAATGCTTTATCTTTTCCCTCATTCCTGAGAGGAATAATACTATCAAAAATTATCTATGAAAAAGACTTACACCCTAAGCTTGCTATTAGGCCTAATAGCCTTTGTGATTCAAGCGCAGAATCCGAATTTGAATTACAATAAGTTTAAACAATTAAAAGAAGAGTTTCCTACTCCTAATGCTTATCGCACTGCTTCTGGTGCTCCGGGTCATGATTATTATCAGCAAAAAGCTGATTATAAGATGAACATCCGATTAGATGATGAAAAGCAGAGAATTTATGGGGACGAAGTGATCACGTACTTCAACAATTCTCCTGATGTGCTTACTTATCTCTGGCTTCAATTGGATCAGAATGTTAGAGCTAAGGATTCGAAAACCTTAAAAATACGACCTGGTGAGATCAATGGCCGGATGAGCTTTAGACAGTTATCGAGAATGCAGAACCCCTTTGATGGTGGACATAATATTGAATACGTAAAAAATGCCGCGGATAAGGATATGAAGCACCATATTGTTGGGACCATGATGCGCGTGGACCTGGATCAGCCCTTGAAGCCAGGTGAAAATGTGTCCTTCAAAATAAAGTGGTGGTACAATGTACCTTCCAGTGGTCGTGGTAAAGCGGAATACTTTGCAAAAGACGAGAACTACATTTATACCATTGCCCAGTTTTTCCCAAGAATGTGTGTATACAATGAAGTAGAAGGATGGCAACATAAAGAGTTTTTGGGAAGTGGTGAATTCACCTTGGTTTTTGGTGATTACGAAGTAAACATCACAGCTCCTGCCGATCACATTATAGCTGCTACGGGTACATTACAGAATCCCAAAGAGGTATTGACTAGTGAGCAACGTAAAAGAATGGCTAAAGCTCGCAAGACAACCGATACGCCTGTGATGATCGTAACCGAGGAAGAGGCCATTGAAAATGAAAAAGAGAAATCTACAGCAGAAAAGATATGGACATTCAAGGCGGAAAATGTACGTGATTTTGCTTTTGCTTCCAGCCGCAAGTTCATCTGGGATGCGATGGCTTTGGAGCAAAATGGTAAAACCATTATGTGCATGTCTGCCTATCCAAAGGAAGGCTATAACCTTTGGAAAAAGTATTCTACTCGTGTAACTGCACACACCATTGAGGTATACTCAAGGATGACCTTTGACTATCCCTATCCAGTAGCTTGGTCCATCGATGGTAGCATGGGGATGGAATATCCCATGGTGGCTTTCAACTACGGTCGTACCGAAGCTGACGGAACTTACTCCCAACGGATGAAGTATGGACACATCGGGGTAATCATCCACGAGATCGGTCACAACTACTTCCCAATGATCGTCAATTCTGATGAGCGTCAGTGGACTTGGATGGATGAAGGGATCAACAGTTTCTTGGATGCGGTTGCTGGACAGGAATGGGAAACGGACTATGACTGGGGAGCACAACCTGCAAAGATCGTTTCTTACATGAGTTTACCCAAGGAGGAAATTTCTCCCATTATGACCAACTCAGAATCCGCGAAAAAACTGGGGCCTAATGCCTACACTAAGCCAGCAACAGCCTTATATATTTTGCGGGAAACCATCATGGGCCGTGAGCTATTCGATATGGCTTTCAAAGAATATGCGAATCGCTGGATGTTTAAGCACCCAACACCTGCTGATTTTTTCCGCACGATGGAAGATGCTTCCGGGATAGATTTAGACTGGTTCTGGAGAGGTTGGTTTTACACGACAGATCATGTTGATTTGGCCATCACTGAGGTCAAGTGGTTTCAGGTAGATACCAAAGACCCTGAGGTGGAGAAGAATTTGGCTAAAGCCAAGAGAGAAAAATCGCCTAAGTATATTGGTGATCAACGTTATGATGCAATGGAGACTATGGTAGAGCGCGATCCGACCATGAAAGACTTCTACAACACCTATGATCCGCTTGATGTAACACCAGAAGATAAAGAAGCTTACGAGCGTTACCTAAGTAAGTTATCTCCCGATGAAAAAGCATTTTTGGAGGCGGGCTACCACTTCTACTCCGTCAAATTTGATAATGTCGGTGGTTTGGTCATGCCGATCATTCTTGAATTCCAATTTGTAGATGGTACTACTGAAATCGTGAGAATTCCCGTACAGATTTGGCAGAAGGAAAACGAACAAATCAATAAGGTGTTTTTCTTTGAAAAAGAAGTGGAGAAAATCATTTTGGACCCGCTTTTAGAAACAGCAGATACCGACCGAAATAACAACTATTGGCCAGAAACCCGGGAGCCTTCCCGTTTTGAGCTGTTTAAAGGCACAGCGAGACGTAGGGGCGGCAGTGGTGCTGGCAATCCGATGCAGCGCTCGATGCAACGTCAGCAGCAGAACAATAATGGTGGCAGTGGTGGGAACTAGACGGCTTTGAAAGCCCGAAAATAGGGATCAACTCGAAAATAGGGATGACGCATATTTGCCCATCCTTTTATTGCAAAATTTACTTTACAAAGTATTACAAACTAAGTCTTCTTTTAAATGAAACGATTATTACCTCTTGTTGTCTGTCTGCTTTTCTCCCTATTCTTAATGTCCCAGGATTATTTCTACAAAGATTTTGGGCCTTTTGATCCTTCGATCCCCAGTCCAGAAGCCTTTTTGGGTTACGAAATAGGAGATTATCATACCCGGCACGACCGCATCGTGGCTTACTTGGAAGCCCTGGATGCCGCCTCTGACCAAGCCAGCCTCATCGATTATGGTAAAACCCATGAGTTGAGAAGGTTGGTTATACTTCAGATTAGCGATCCCGATCACTTGCAAAATATAGAAGACCACCGGCAAAAACACCTGCAATTAGTGAAGCCGGATGCTGTCGTACAAGATAGCGATCTGGCAGATATGCCGGTTTTTGTTAACCTGGGGTACAATGTCCATGGCAATGAGCCTTCGAGCTCGGAGGCCGCCATGCTGGCAGCCTATGTGTTGACCGCTTCTAATCACCCAGAAATAGCGCGGTACCGGCAGCAGGCCATCGTCTTCTTGGATCCGACCATCAATCCAGACGGGAGGGATCGACACTCCCAGTGGGCAAATGCTCATAGAAGCGCGGTATTAAACGCCGATCCCATGGATTCCGAACACAACGAAATGTGGCCCAGGGGCAGAACGAACCATTATTGGTTTGACCTGAACAGAGATTGGTTGCTACTGGTGCATCCGGAAAGCCAGGGGAAGTTGAACTGGTATCATCAGTGGTACCCTAATGTAGTAACCGATTTTCACGAGATGGGCTCCAATAGTTCCTACTTCTTTGAGCCTATGAAGGCCAATGGATCCAAAGACCCCATCATGCCTATAGAGAATTATACGACCCTCAATGATACCTTCGCCCTATACTTTCAGCGGGAGATGGATAAATTGGGTTCACTGTATTTCACCAAGGATGTCTTCGATGGAACTTATCCCGGCTATGGCTCTTCCTATCCCGATCTGCAAGGGGGATTAGGTATTCTATTCGAACAGGCTAGCTCCCGCGGGCACGTACAGGATACAGACATGGGGCAGATTACTTTTCCGTTTACCATCAGAAATCAGTTTGTCAACTCCATAGCGACTGTCGAAGCCTCCGTGAAGCATAAGAAGTTATTGTATACCTATCAGCAAGACTTCTTTAAGTCGGCCATTGCCAATGCGAATAAAAGCAAGGTAAAGGCTTACCTCTTTGGAGAAGAATACGACCAGAGTAGGCTCAATGCCTTCGTTAATCTATTGCTATCCCATCAGATTAAAGTGTATGAACTGGACCAAAAAACTACACTGAATGCTAAGTCCTACCAGCCAGGCAAGGCCTACGTTGTACCGACCGCCCAAGCTCAATATCGCATGGTTCAGAGCATGTTTGAGACCTATCGCGAATACCATGACAGTGTTTTTTACGATGCTTCCGCCTGGTCTTTGGCGAATGCCTACAACATAAAATATTCAGCCTCCGCTAAGGGAATTAAACCTGGAAAAGAAGTGACAAAGGACGACCTGGCCGCTGACAATAAAACCGTTCCCGTTTCCAATTATGCTTATATAATTGGATGGGAGGATTATAATGCCCCCGCCCTTCTTTATCACCTGCAATCTAAAGGAGTACGTGTGATGGTTTCCCAGAAACCCTTTACTATTCCTACTTCAACAGGTGATCAGCCTTTTTCATATGGGTCACTCGTTATTCCCCTGCAAAAACAGAAAATGGGGAGCGATGAGCTAAGAGAACTTTTGCTAGAAGCAGCCAATAATTGGCAGGTCGACGTGCATGCTGCTAGCACGGGATACAGCCGGTCTGGTATTGACTTGGGAAGCAGGTATGTAAATGCCTTGGATAAACCCAAAACAGTGATACTGTCCGGAGACGGAACCAGCAGTTACGAAGTGGGTTTTGTATGGCACCTTTTAGATCAGCGGGTGAAAATGCCCATCACGAAACTGCAGACCCATCTATTTGGAAGAGCAGATCTCAGTGAATACAATACGATGGTGCTCGTTTCGGGAAGCTACAATAATCTCGATAGCACAGATATTCAAAAAATAAAAGACTGGGTTTCCGAAGGTAATACCCTGATAACCATTGGCAGAGCTACAGCTTGGGCCATTGGAAAGAAAATCGTTAAGGAGTCCCTACTGAAAGAAGAGAAGGATGAAAAGAGCGAAAAGAAAGACACGACGGAAAGGAAAAGATATGATTATGTCGAAGCTTCTGAGATAAGAGGCAGGGACGGTGTAGGAGGAGTAATTTTCGAGGTGGATCTCGACATAACTCATCCCCTTGGTTATGGATACAGGGACCGTCAATTGCCCATCTATCGGAATAACAAGGTCTGGATAGCCCCCAGCAAAAATGAATTCAGCAATGTAGCCATGTACACCGATGAGCCACATATTGATGGCTTCATTACCGATGACAATCTGAATAAGTTTCTTAAAAAATCGGCCTCCATCGTAGTAAGTAAAGCAGGGCAGGGTAGAGTCGTATTATTTGCTGAGGATCCCAACTTCCGCGGCA
>Ga0070727_10004104_pt1 | contig 12603 bp, 10 predicted proteins | sample tdAd472_FD_66722 | JGI IMG/M metagenome (GOLD analysis project Ga0070727, IMG submission 66722) | Marine sediment microbial communities from the Atlantic coast under amendment with organic carbon and nitrate - tdAd47.2 | ecosystem: Environmental > Aquatic > Marine > Coastal > Sediment | place... | reverse complement strand
CAGGAGGCGAAGCGCCACGGGGTGCCCATCATCGGCCAGGGGGGCATCGCCAGCGCCGCGGATGCCCTCGAGTTTATCATCGCCGGCGCCACCACCGTCGGCGTCGGCACGACGCTGTTCTACGACCCCCTGGTGTGCGCGAAGATCAACGCAGGCCTCGAGGACTACATGCGCCGCCACAACCTCGACGATCTGTCCCGCCTGGTGGGCACGTTGGAATTAAACAGCGGCGCCGAGGCCTGGTGCTGAGCGCAGCGAAGCCCAACATCCAGTGTTACGATTTTTCCAAGCGCCGCAAAAAGACTTTCATCTCCTTCGCCGCCTGAATGTCGCCTTTGCGCTCGGCCGCGGCGATGCCCGATCCGTAGGCTTCTTTCGCCTCCTCTTCACGTCCCGACGCCGCCAACGCCTTGCCGTAGATCTTCCAGGCGGCCGAGTAGTCGGGATCGAGGGTAACCGCCCGGGCCAGATGCTCGGCGGCCAGGGCCGGCTGTTCCGTCAGGTAGGCGTTGCCCAGGCTGAAGCGCAACAGGGCGTCTTCCCTGCCCCCGGCCAGCATGGCTTCGAGATTTTCCACGATGCCCACGGATCAGATACGGTTCAGCCCCGCCAGAACTCCGGCGACAGTATCACCAGCAGGGTGAAGATCTCGAGACGGCCCAGCAGCATGGCGAGGCTCAGGATCCACTTCGCGCCGTCGCCGATGCCGGCGTAGTTGGCACCGACGGAGCCGAGTCCCGGACCGAGGTTGTTGATGCAGGCCGCGACCGCGGAAAACGCCGACACCTGATCGAGGCCCAGCGCCATCAGTGCGAGCAGCATGAAGGAGAACGTCGCCACGTAGGTGGCGAAAAATCCCCACACGGCGTCCACCACCCTGCTGGGCATACTGGCGCCGTTGATCTTGATGGGCACCTGAGCATTGGGATGGATGAGGCGCATGATCTCGCGCTTGCCCTGCTTGAACAGCAACACCACCCGGATGACCTTCAGCCCCCCGCCGGTGGATCCGGCGCAGCCGCCGACGAAGCTCGCGAACAGCAGCAACACGGGAAGGAAGCTCGGCCAGATGTAATAGCCGCTCGTGGTGAACCCCGTCGTCGTGCTGATGGACACGGACTGAAACACGCCGTGGCGCACCGAGCTCGCGAAGGTCGGGAATGACTCCGAGTAATAGAGATAGAGACTGCTGATGGCGGAAATGGCCACCAGCAGCCCGATATAGGTCTTCAGCTCCGTGTCACCGAAGTACGGGCGCGGACTGCGCGAGCGCCACGCGAGAAAGTGGAGTGCGAAATTGATGCCCGCGACGGTCATGAAGAAGACCGCGACCAGCTCGATGAACGGGTTATTGAAGTAGCCGAGACTCGCGTCGTGGGTCGAGAAGCCGCCGATGGCGACAGTCGAGAAACTGTGGGCGACGGCGTCGAAGGGCGTCATACCCGCGAGCCAGTAGGCGAGGGCGCATAGAATCGTGAGCCCGAGATACAGATACCAGAGGGCTTTCGCCGTCTCGGTGATCCTCGGCGTCAGCTTGTTGTCTTTCATCGGACCCGGCGTCTCGGCCCGGTACAGCTGCATCCCGCCGACACCGAGCAGGGGCAGGATGGCCACGGCCAGCACGATGATCCCCATGCCCCCCAGCCACTGAAGCTGCTGCCGATAAAAGAGGATCGAGTGAGGCATCACGTCGATTCCTTCGATCACCGTCGCGCCGGTGGTGGTGAGGCCCGACACCGACTCGAACACCGCGTCGGTCACCGACATGTCCGGATTGCTGGCGAGCAGAAGGGGGACGCTGCCGCAAAGACCCAGGGCCACCCAGAACATCACGACGACGATGAATCCGTCGCGCAGACGCAGCTCCCTGCGGTGCCGGCGCACGGGCAGCCACAGGGCGAGTCCGGAGACGAGAATGAGAAAGAAGGCGCTGAAAAAGGCGTCCAGGGCGCCATCCTGATACCACCAGGACACCGCCATGGGCGGCAGCATGCTGACGCTGAAGAGCCCCAGTAACAGCCCGAGAATGCGTTGGACAACGAACAGTTGCACGGTTAGCTTATTCCGGCGCGGCTGCTGCAATTAGAGGAAAGTGACACCCACCTGAAAAACCTTCTCCACATCGGTCACGTGCTTCTTGTCTATGAGAAAAAGGATGACGTGATCACCCGCTTCGATGCGGGTGTCGTGATGGGCGATGATGACCTCCTCGCCGCGCACGATGGCATCGATAGTCGTGCCGGGCGGCAGCTTTATCTGCTCCACGGCGCGCCCGACCACCTTCGAGGTGCGGCTGTCGCCGTGGGCGACGGCCTCGATGGCCTCGGCGGCGCCGCGCCGCAGCGAGTGCGCCACTACGACGTCACCGCGCCGCACATGGGCGAGGAGACTGCTGATGGTCGTCTGTTGCGGAGAGATGGCGATATCGATGATGCCGCTCTGCACCAGATCCACGTAAGCGCTTCTGTTGATGAGCGACATGACCTTACGCGCCCCCATGCGTTTGGCGAGCATGGCGGAAAGAATATTGATCTGGTCGTCGTTGGTGACCGCGCAGAACACGTCGGTCGTGTCGATGTTCTCCTCGCGCAGGAGGTCTTCGTCGGCGGCGTCTCCCTGGAGCACGATCGTCTTGTCGAGCACTTCCGACAGCGCGCGCGCCCCGTCGATATTGTGCTCGATGAGCTTGACGTTGTAGTTGCTCTCGAGTCCCCGGGCGAGACGCCGGCCGATGTTTCCGCCGCCGGCGAGGATTACCCGCCGCACCGGCTTGTCGAGCTTGCGCAGCTCTCCCATGACGGCGTGGATGTGCTCGGCCGCGGCGATGAAGAAAACCTCGTCGTCGGCCTCGATGACGGTGTCCCCTTCGGGAACGATGGCCCGGCCGTGCCGGAATACCGCGGCCACCCGCGTGTCGATGCCCGGCATGCGTTGCGGCATCTCGCGGAGCTGATGTCCCACCAGCGGCCCGCCGTAGAATGCCTTGACCGCGACCAGGCGGACCCGCCCGTCGGCGAAGTCCAGCACCTGTAACGCTCCGGGCGTTTCGATGAGGCGTTGAATGGAATCGGTAACGAGCTGCTCGGGACTGATGAGGACATCCACGGGCAGGGCTTCCTGGCAAAAGAGCTCGGGATGGTTCAGGTACTCCACCGAACGCACCCGCGCGATCTTGGTGGGCGTGCGAAACAGCGTATACGCCACCTGGCACGCGATCATGTTGGTCTCGTCGCTGTTGGTGACGGCGAGGACCAGATCCGCGTCCTCGGCGCCGGCCTTGCGCAGCACGTCGGGATGGGACGCCTGGCCGAGCACGGTGCGGATGTCCAGGTGGTCCTGCAGGGCGCGTAGATGCTCGGTGTTATGATCGACGATCGTGATGTCGTTCGCCTCGCTCGCAAGGACCTCGGCGACGGTCATGCCCACCTGACTAGCGCCCAGTATTATTATTTTCATGGAGCAGTGCGGAACTCAAAGCACAGATTCAATCCGAGTTCGCTGTCACCCGTTTGGGGTCGATGCCGAGGGCGCGGATCTTCCGGTAGAGATGGGTTCGCTCCAGCCCGACGCGTTCCGCCACCTTGCTCATGCTGCCGCCGGTTTCGCGCAGCTGATGCTCGAGATAGCTGCGCTCGAACTGCTCGCGGGCCTCCTTGAGCGGCAGATCGAAACCCGATGGGATATCCGCATCACCCTGCTCCCGCGTGTCGCCGAGCGACAGGTCGATCTCGTCCTGGTCGATATCGGCACCGCTGCCGAGAATGAGAAGTCGATGCACGACATTCTTGAGCTCGCGAATGTTACCAGGCCACGAGTAGTTGCGCAGACGATTCTGTGCGCCAACCGTGAAGCGCCGATAGGGCAGACCCTCTGACGTGGCGAGTTGATCGATATAGTAGTTGAGCAGTTCGGGAATGTCGTCACGATGAGAACGAAGCGGGGGGATCTCGAGCGGCACCACGTTGAGGTGATAGTAGAGGTCCTCGCGGAGCAAGCCATCCTCCACTGCCCGGTTCGGGTCGTGGCTGGTGGCCGCGATGATGCGTACGTTGATGCTGACCGGGGCGACACCTTCCACGCGCAGAAATGACTGGTGCTTCATAGCGCTCAGGAGGCGCGCCTGGACCCCGAGATCCATGTCGATGATGTCTTCCAGAAACAGCGTGCCGCCGTTCGCCTGTTCCAGGGAGCCGAAGTGGACCTGGCCGCCGTCTTCGACCCCGAACAGCTCCGCCGCGGAGTTGGCCGTCGTGAGCCCCGCGATGGGAACCGTCACGAAGGGTCCTTCGCGGCGGTTGCTCGAGAGGTGCAGATAGCGGGCATACACTTCTTTGCCGCTGCCGGATTCGCCTATCAGCAGCACCGAGGTATCGTGCTGGGCGATGCGCTTCACCTGCTCGCGCAGATTCTGCATCAGCGGACTTCGGCCGACGGGTTCGTTCACGGCGCCCGAAGTGCGTTTGAGCCCGATGTTTTCCTGCTTGAGTTGTGCGATCTCCAGCGCGTTCTTGACTGTGAGCAGCAGCTTTGCGGTGGACAGGGGCTTTTCGAGGAAGTCGTAGGCGCCGAGCCGGGTCGCCTCGACGGCGGTCTCCACGGTGCCGTGTCCCGACATCATGATGACGGGCGTGCTGAGTCCGGAATCACTCGCCCACTCCTTCAGCAGCGAGATACCGTCCGTGTCCGGCATCCAGATATCGAGGAGTATGAGGTCGGGCCGTCGTGCGCGTCGGGCCTCGCGGGCCTGCTCGGCGTTCTCGGCCGTGCTGACTTCGAACCCCTCGTCTTCGAAGATCTCCTTGACGAGGGTACAGATGTCCGGTTCGTCGTCGACGATGAGAATGTATGCGTCGCTCATCTCGTTTCCTCGCCAGCCGGGCCTATATGGCCTGAATCCGGGTTGCAGAAGCGGACTGGGAGTCGCCGGATACGACCGGGAATCGCATGATGACACTGGCTCCACCGTGGGCCTGATTCTCCGCCCAGACGACGCCGCCGTGCTCTTCCACGATCTTCTTCACGATCGCCAGTCCGAGTCCGCTGCCCTTGGTCTTGGTGGTGACATGGGGCTCGAAGATATCTTCCGCCATGTCTTCCGGTAGACCGCGCCCGAAGTCCTGGGTTCGTATTTCGATGAGATCCCGCGACGATTCCCTTACCAGCCGGGTTTCGATGCGAACCTTCGCCTCGTCGTCGGACGGACTCGCCTCGATGGCGTTCTTTATGAGGTTGTGCAGGATCTGGCGAAGTCTGTCTGCATCCGCCTCGAGCACGGGCATGTTGCCGGCGAGCTCCGTTTCGATCACGACTTCGCTGTTGCTGGCCCGGTAGAGCTCGACGACATCGGCGACGAGTTCGTTCACGTCCACGTCGCGCAACAGTATCTGCGGCGCGCGGGAATAGTCCGAGAAGGCGTTCACCATCGCCTTCATGGCTTCCACCTGTTGGACGATCGTGCGGGTCAGGCGATCGAAGGCATCGCTTTCGTCGGGCTCCATTTTGCCGAGATACTTGTGCCGCAGGCGTTCCGCCGACAGCTGAATAGGCGTCAGCGGATTCTTGATCTCGTGGGCGAGCCGCCTCGCCACCTCGCTCCAGGCGGCGTCGCGCTGCGCCTGTACGAGATCCGTGACATCGTCGAAGACGACGACCTGACCGGCGAAGAAACCGCCGGATGCCGACAACGGCGTGCCGCTGCACATCAAGATCTGCCGGCCGCTCGGCCCGAGGAGCAGAACCTCCTCGCGCCAATCCTGTCCCTGTGGGGCGCCGGCGCCGATGTTCCTAACGTGGGCCTGCAGTGCCTGTTCCAGTGGTTGCAGGTCCGGATTTCGTTTGCTGATCTCTTCGAGCGTCTTCCCCGATTCCTCGTGCAGCTCGACGCAAAGGATCTGGCTCGCCGCCTTGTTGCTCGTGAACAGTCTTCCGTTCTCGTCCAGGGTCAGCACGCCGGTGGAAAGCTGCGACAGCACGGTCTCCAGATAGCGGCGCTGATCCTCCACCTGCTGCTGACTGCGGCGCGTCTCGTCCCGGGCTCTCGCGAGACGCCGTGTCATATCGTTGAACGATTCCACCAGGAAGCCGACCTCATCCTCGCCGGACGTCGGCAGTTGCGTCTCGTAGTCGCCGTCGGCGACCGCCCGGGTTCCCATGGCGAGATCCCGCAGCGGCGCCACCATGCGCCGCGCCGAATAGAACGCGGCCCATACGGCGGCGAACAGACTCAGGAGCAGCACCAGCGACAGCGTCAGAGTGAAGCTGGTTTTCAGCGGTTTTCTCAGGTAAGCGAGCTCGCGGTATTTCGCGTAGGTCGACTGCACCGTGTCGGCGAGGGCGCTGGTCCGCTCGGCGACGGGATACAGCGCTTGCAGGATACGCGGCTCCGCGGTGGACACGTTTTCCGGCAGACGAACCACTACGCGAACATGCAGCCCCGCGTCACCGATCGGATCGAGCCCGATGTAGTTGCCCGACTGACGCAGCTGGACCAGGATGGCATCGCTCGGCCTGTGGGGAACGATGGCCGTCGGGTCGCGGCTGCTGGACGCGACGATGTGTCCGTTGGTGCCGATCAGCGTGAACTCCGACGCGCCGCTCAGGCGGCGATTGTCATCGAGCCCGATTGCAATCCGGTCGGCCGGAATGTCCACGAGATCGCCCGCCACGACCTCGGTGTGGCTCAGAAGCTCTCTCATGCGTACGCCGAGGGCGGTGCGGCTCAGCTCGAGCGCGTCGTCCAGCGCACGTTCGATGCGAACGTCGAACCAGCTGTCGATGCCTCGGTGCAGGAATTGCAGGGAGAAATAGTACACCACCAGCACCGGCGTCACCGAGAGGATCACGAAAACCGCCACCATGCGCACGGTGAGTCTCGCCCCGACGCGGCCGCGGCGCACCTGGCGCAACAACGTGAACAGGTTCCAGGCGATCAGTCCGCCGAGCAGGATGAGCCCCAGGGCATTGATGACCAGCAGTACCGAGTACAACTGGCCGAAGTGGGCGGAACCTTGCGTCGCGTTGCTCATCAATAAGAGCGAGACGAGCAGCAGCAGCACGAACGCGAGGACCGGTCCGATGCCGGTGACGAAACGTTTCACCGTTCGAGGGGCCATTCGTACCAGTCACTCTCGAGTCGCCACAGAGAGCTGAGATATGCCCACGGGCGCATGGGGGAGGGCAGGGACTCGATATCGAGCAGCGCGCGCAGACGGAGGTAATATTCCCCCTCGTTACCGAGCAGGTGCGCGTCGAGCAACGGAAAATTGCGGATCCTCCCGAGGCCCTGGAGCAGCTCGTCGAACGACCCGAATACCCGCGTTTCCCCGGAATTGAGGTTCCGCACCAGATAGGTCTTGCTGAGGGGACGGGTCTCGATGCGCAGCTTCGCCTGCAGCTCGGCGACCTCCTTGTCCCACCACAGGTTGTCCCAGATGAGTCCGCGCTCGCGCAGCACCTGCATCTCCAGAACGATAGTGACCGGAACGCCGTTTTCGATCGCCTCGAGGGCCTCTTCGCTGAAGACGAAGCTGATGTCCGCGTCCAGGAGATAGACGCCGTCAACCAGCTCGGTTCGGGCGTTGCGGATGTCGAATCCCGCCTCCGTTGCCTCCGGGGCGGATGTGCTGGGCTCGGTGATGACAAGCAGGAGCGAGCACACCGCCAGCCATACGGCCGGCCATGCGCGGACACGAAAACGCTCAACGCTTGCCAAGCAATGCATAGTAGAAACCGTCCATCGTATCTTCGCCCGGGAGGATCTGCCTTCCATGCCTGGTCGATCGACCCCATGCATGCTCCATGGGGCCGCAGGCGGCATCCGGGTGTTTCGCGAGGAATTCGGCCAGCACGTGGTCGTTCTCCCGCGGCAGGTACGAACAAGTAGCGTACAACAGCAATCCTCGGGGGGCCAACAGCGGCCACAGCGCATTCAGCAGGCGGGCTTGCCGGGCGGCCAGCGCCGGGACGTCTCCGGGGCGGCGCTGTACCTTGATATCGGGGTTACGGCGGATGACTCCCGTACCGCTGCAGGGCGCGTCCACCAGGATGCGATGGAATATTTCGCCATTCCACCAGGCGTCCGGCTCGCCGGCATCGGCGGCGATGAGCGTCGCGGCGAGACTCAGGCGCTCGAGGTTCTCCCTGACCCGCTGCAGGCGATCACCGTCGCTGTCCACCGCGACCAGCTCGCCGGTGGCGGGCTGGTGTTCCAGGACGTGCGCGCTCTTGCCTCCGGGCGCCGCGCACGCGTCCAGGACGCGCATCCCGGGCTGCACATCCAGGAGCCCGGCCGCCAGCTGCGCCGCGCCATCCTGCACCGACACGAGACCGTTGGCGAAGCCCGGAATGGCGTCCACATCCCGTGGGACCTGCAGGTGCACGCCGTGTCCGGTGTGGGCGATGGGAGCTGCCGCGAGGCCTCCGCCCCCGTGGTCCGTCACTTGCGCGAGCTCCGCGAGATAGGCATCGCGCGTGCGCCGCCGCCCGTTGACCCGTAGAGCGAGGGGCGGGCGCTCGTTGTTGTGAAGGAGGATTTGCTCCCAGTCGTCCGGCCACGCCCGGGCCGTGGATTCCGCGAGCCAGGCCGGGTGGGCCAGCCGGCCCTCCACGCTGCCTTCCAGATCCGCCATGAGCTGCGGGCGGCGCCGGACGAAGTTGCGCAGGACGCCGTTCACGAGGCCCGTGGCCCACGGCTTGCCGGCGCGGCGCACCCGGGCGACGCTTTCGGTGACGGCGGCGTGCTCCGGGACCCGCGTGTACATCAACTGATAGAGCCCCAGGAGCAACACCACGCGCACCGCCACGTCCTTATCCTTGAGGGGCTTCGTCATCAGCAGGTCGAGGCACGCCTGCAACCTCGGCAGCCAGCGGGCGACGCCGTAGCAGAGCTCCTTCGCGAAGGCGCGATCCCTCGAATCCGCGAGCGCCCCAACCCGCTCGGCGAGGCATGCAGACAGGGAGCGGCCCCGGATCAGCACCTCGGTCATCACCTCCGCCGCCAGCTCCCGGGGGTCGGCGGCGTGGATTCCTGCGTCGGCCGTATCGTTCATGGGTTCCAGGTCCCGGGTCACGCCTGAATCGTGTCGGGTGGCGCGAGTATCGTGCCGGTGCCGAGTGACCGGGCATTGAGGTAGTCACCGCTGCTCATGATGCGTTTACCCGCCGCCTGCAGGGTCAGAATGCGCAGCGCGCCCTGCCCGGTGGCCACGTCGATGCCCTTGGGACCGCTCGCGAGCACCGTGCCCGGCGGCGCCTGGCGGTCACCCGGCACCGGCCGGGCGCTCCAGATTCGAAGCCGTTCGCCCGCCCTGCCAGCGGAGGGGTTCGAATCTGGAGCGCCCGGCAGGAACGTGAAGGCCACCGGCCACGGGTTGAAGGCGCGCACCTGCCGCTCCAGGACTTCGGCGGGGCGCGACCAGTCCAGCAGCCCGTCGCCCTTGGCGATGCGCGGGGCATGGGTGGCCAGGGACTCGTCCTGGGGCGCGGCCTGCAGGCCGCCGGCGACGACGCCTTCGAGGGTCCGCATCAGGGTGGCGGCACCGAGCGCCGCCAGGCGGTCATGGAGGCTGCCGGCGGTGTCGTCGTCGTGGATGGGACAGGGGGCGCGCATCAGTACCGGTCCCGTGTCCAGTCCCGCATCCATCTGCATGATGGATATTCCGGTCTCGTGATCGCCGGCCAGGATGGCGTGCTGGATCGGCGCCGCGCCCCGCCAGCGCGGCAGCAGCGAGGCGTGCACGTTGATGCAGCCCAGCGGCGGCGTGTCGAGGATCGTCCGGGGCAGCAACAATCCGTACGCGGCCACCACCATCGCGTCCGCGCGATAGTCGGCGAGGGCCTGGCACTGCGCCGCCCCGGCGAGGCTTTTGGGTTGCTCCACGGGGAGGCCGTGCTCCAGGGCGAGGCGCTTCACGGGGCTTGCCGTGGTTCGCCGGCCGCGGCCGGCCGGCCGGTCGGGCTGGGTGTAGACCGCCAGCACGGGGTTGGGTCCCGTCAGCAGCGCGGCCAGCATCGTGGCAGCGAACTCCGGGGTTCCGGCGAAGATTAGTCCCATGCCCACTTCTGCCCTTGCGCGGTATGCTCTGTCGGATGCCCTGTCGGATGCCCTGTCGGATGCCCTGTCGGATGCCCTGTCGGATGCCATCGAACGAAATTGTCGGCGCCCTGGCCATGCCCTGGCTGCGCCCCGGCCCGGCTACATGACCTGGCGCTGTTGCTTGCTTGCCTTCTTGCGGATGCGCTGGCGCTTGAGCTGAGACAGGTAATCGACGAACAGCTTGCCGTCGAGATGATCGATCTCGTGCTGCACGCACACGGCCAGGAGTCCCTCGGCCTCGAACTCGAATGGCTGGCCGTCCCGGTCCAGAGCGCGGGCGCGAATCCAGTCGGCGCGCTCGACCGACTCATATATACCGGGCACCGACAGGCAGCCCTCCTCGGTCTCGACCGTACCCGAGAGGGCGAGGATCTCCGGGTTGACCAGACACAGGGGCTGGTCGCCGTGCTCGGAAATGTCGATGGTGACCACCCGCTTCGGGGCATTCACCTGCACCGCCGCGAGACCGATGCCCGGCGCGGCATACATGGTCTCCAGCATGTCGTCCAGCAACGTGCGGATGCTGTCGTCCACCGAATCCACCGGCTCGGCCCGATTGCGTAATCGGGGGTCCGGATAGTGAAGAATGTCGCGTATGGCCATCACGAGGTCCTGAACTTCGCCCTGCCTGTCAATGTTTGGGGCGGGCGGCCGATAATTCTACTGGATGCCTTTGCCGGCGCGCCATCGATGGTCCGAATCCGGGCCGGGGAAGGGCCCTGCCGGCGGCCAATTTTGTTTGAATTTTCAGAACTGTATAGCCTATATTTATTCCGAGATCCCAACTAGTTCCCGGCGACTTCCGGCATCTTGGCCGGCGACGCCTGTGGACCCCCCGGACGAGCCCGCTTAGGAATTTCACATGCACTACGTGCCCAGCAAGAAAGCGTTCAGCCTGTTTCTGGCGGCACTGCTGATTTCGGCGGTCGCCCTCGCCCAGGACACTGTCGAGCTGACCCCGGATCACCCGACCCGCTACGTCGTCAAGCGTGGGGATACGCTGTGGGACATCTCCACGCATTTCCTGGTGGAGCCGTGGCGGTGGCCGGAAATCTGGCAGACCAATCCCCAGGTGCAGAACCCGCATCTGATCTTTCCCGGCGACGAGCTGTCGCTTTTCTACCGGGACGGGCAGCCGGTGGTGCAGATTACCCGGCGCGGCGATACGGCCGCCCCGACCGAGGACGGCGTGATACGACGCCAGACCGGTCCCCGGGAGGTCAAGCTTTCGCCGAAGGCCCATGTGCTGGACCGTACGGATGCCGTCCCGACCATTCCCATCGATGCCATTCGACCCTTTCTGGCGCGCCCCCTGGTGCTCGGGGAAGGCGAGTTCGAAGCCGCCCCCTATGTGGTGTCGGCGGGCCGGGAGGCCCTCGTCTCCAGCATGGGCAGGGAGATTTTCGTGCGCGGCCTGAAGCCCGAGCAGGGCACCCGCTTCGGCGTCTACCGGCGGGGCCAGGTGTACCGGAATCCGTCCAATAACGCCGAAATTCTCGGCTACGAGGCCATCCACGTGGCCGACGCGACGGTGGAGAAGCCCGGCGATCCGGCCACCGTGCTCCTGCTCACCAGCACCCAGGAGGTGCGGGCGGGGGACCGCCTGTTCCCGGTGACCGACGATCAGGTCGTGACCAACTTCACGCCCCGGGCACCGGACTGGGATGTCACCGGGCAGATCATCTCGGTGGTGGACGGCGTGACCCAGATCGGCGAGCAGGACATCGTCGTGCTCGATATCGGCAGCCGGGACGGTATCGAGGAAGGCCTGGTGCTGGGGATCTTCCAGACCGGCAACGAGGTCGAGGACCTCTGGTCCGAGAAGGATCGCGTGCAGAAGGTTATCGTGGAGCTGCCCGAGCTGCGCGCCGGGACCGTCATGGTGTTCAGGCCCTTCGATCGTGTCAGCTATGCGCTCGTCATGCAGGCGACCCGGGCCATGCATCTCCTGGATACGGTAAAAAACCCCTGATTTTCGTTTAGGCTCTCCCCCTGCCGTGGCCCACCAGCGGGCCGCCCCGATTCAGTGCCGCCGGGATGGCGGCCCCGTCGCGAGATCCAGGGATGGATGCCGAGCCCGCCCATTGGCTTGCCCTCAACCGTTTGTCTGATCTCCGGGGCTCCGAGCTGCGGGCCCTGGCCGAAGGACGCCTGTCTCCCCGGGACCTTCTCCGGGCCCGTGGCCGTTCCGCCACCGACTGGCGAGCGGTGGAAGCCGATCTGGCCTGGCTGGCGGCGCCGGGCCGGCATTTGATCACCCTCGCCTCCGTGACCTACCCCGCGCCCCTTCGGCACATTCCGGATCCGCCCCCGGTGTTGTTCGTGGAGGGCGATGCGCAAGCCTTGGGATTGGCCCAGGTGGCCATGGTGGGCAGCCGCCGGGCCTCCCCCTGGGGCGTCGAGACCGCCCGCGCCTTCAGCGCGGAGCTGGTGGAGCGTGGTCTGATCATCACCAGTGGGCTTGCTCTCGGCGTGGATGCCGCGGGTCACCGGGGTGCCATGGCCGCCGG
>Ga0070727_10004102_pt1 | contig 12611 bp, 13 predicted proteins | sample tdAd472_FD_66722 | JGI IMG/M metagenome (GOLD analysis project Ga0070727, IMG submission 66722) | Marine sediment microbial communities from the Atlantic coast under amendment with organic carbon and nitrate - tdAd47.2 | ecosystem: Environmental > Aquatic > Marine > Coastal > Sediment | place... | reverse complement strand
GAAGATGGAATCGAGAATATTTTCGTTCTTGAGAAGCTCTTCGGTGCGCGCCGCCATATCGCGAAGCTGGCGCGAGAACCGAAGCACCGTCAGCACGAGCCCGACAAACACCAGCACTGCGGCAAGCGAAAACGCATACCAGCAGAACTCCAGATGCAATGCCAGCATGGTCGAGTTTGCCGCATGCGCCCCGGCGGTCTCGTGCAGGAACGTGACGGCATACAAGTCGGCAAGATAGACGGCGGTGATGAGCCACAGGCCGGCAAGAATGCAGCCGATCCCCAGCGCCGCGTCACACCGTACGATGTCCGCACGCCGGCGATAGACGACAGCGCTGGCAACGATGGCGATGGACAAAACCAGCACATCGACCGCTACCATCACGTTCCACGGCGGGAATGGATTATCCGCCATTGCCGCGCAATGCCGTACCGACGACATAGACCCGAAGTCGTAGCTTCATCTCAATTCTTATGCCGCCCATGTTCGCAAGCCGGCACATCTCCCCGCGACCGAGTATATAACCAAATCGGATATGTTGAAGCCGTTTTCCCGATACAGCCGATTGTTGCGTCAGCTTTTGGCGGCAGGTTTTCTGAACGCCACGCCGAGCGCCTCTTCATAGACCTTGAGCATGGCGCTTTTCGGCTCGTCGCCGTAGCCGGCGTCGATGGCCGCCTTGTAGCTGCCGACCATGGCGTCGACGACCGGCAGCCGGGCGCCGGTGTCGGCCGCCATACGCTCGACGTTGACGATGTCCTTGTAGGCGGCGTTCAGCGTGAAATCGGTGTCGAAGCGGCCTTCCAGCATCCTGGGCACGAAATATTCCGATGCGAAGCTGCGCGAGCTGCCGCTCATGACGATCTGCGCGACCTGTTCCGGGTCGAGGCCGACGGCAACGGTCAGCGGCAGCACCTCGGCGAGCGCCGCGATGTTGACGTTATAGATAATGTTGTTGAGCGCCTTCATCGCCTGCCCGGTACCGAGCGGGCCGCAGTGAATGATCGACGTGCCGACCTGCTCCAGATACGGGCGCGCGTCCGCGAACGCCGCATCGTCGCCGCCGAACATCACGGTCAGCGTTCCGTCCTGAGCGCGGAACGGCATGCCGGAAATCGGGCAGTCCCAATACGCGATCCCCTGTGCCGACGCCTCCTCGGCAATGGCCAGCGCGTCGGTGCGGTCCAAAGTCGTGGTGTCGACGATGCTCAGCCCGTCCGGCGCCGCCGCCGCGATCCCGTCATCGCCGAAAATCGCCGCGCGCACCTCCGGCGCATAAGGCAGGCACATGAAAATCAGATCGCATTTCGCCGCCATGTCGGCGGGCGACTTGCAGGCCGTCGCGCCGGCGTCGGTCAGCGGCCGCATCGCCCCCGCGTGGCTGTCGTAGACGTGCAGCGCACCGTTCTTCGTCAGAATATTAAGCGCCATGCCCGCGCCCATGCGGCCGAGGCCGATAAAGCCGATGTTACGCAACGGTGTTCTCCCGGAATAAATAAAGACGATGCGCACAGTCTAGGCACCCGGCGGAGCGCCGACAATCACACCGTGCACGGCCTAATCAATTGCCGCGGTGCGCGGCCTAATCAGTTGCCGCGGTGCGCGGCCTAATCAGTTGCCGCGGTGCGCGGCTGGGCCCCCATCTCGGTGACGAACGCCGCCAGTGCCTCATAGGGTTGTGCGCCGACCATGCCGTGGCCCGCGCTGACGAAGGTCGGCACGCCGGTGACACCATAGGCGTGCGACTTTTCCCAGTCGGCATCGACGGCATCCTTGAAGGATCGCGTCTCGATCACGTCTCGTGCGGCGTCGACATCAAGCCCGGCCTTGTTCACCACATCGAGGATCACGTCCGGATCTGCGATGTTGCGCTGATCGACGAAGTACGCCTCGAAAAACAGGTCGTGGATCGCCGCACCGCCCGGCTGCGTGTCGGCCCAGGTGCCGACTTCCTGTGCGAGCCGGCTGTTGTACGTATGCGTCCGGTCCTTGAAAGGCAGCCCTTCGGCAGTCATCAACCCCTGCATGCGCGTGTTCTTCTCATCGATTCCTGCCTGGTCGGTGCCGAACAGGTCCATCAGGCGGCGGCCTTCGGCGGGGGTTTCCGGATGCAACGGAAAGTGCACCAGCCGCACCTCGATATCGAAATTGTCCTTCAGCTTCTTGACGCGGTTGTCGCCCAGATAGCACCACGGACAGACGTAATCGGAAAAAACTTCAAGCGTAACGGGTTCTGACATGGTGTGCCTTCGTATCTGGAGTGTCGGAAATTTCGCGGAAGTCTGCCACAAATTCGCGGCCCGACCAAATAAGCTCAGAAGATGTTCCCTACGCCCGGGATAGACGTCTGCGCGCTAACGCCGCACGTACAAACAATGTTAGTATTGCAACTGCGGGTTTCGCGTATGCGTTTTGTATTCGCGACCGGGTATTAGGGAGTTTCAACATGGCCTTAAATGACAAGAACACATCCTCCGAAGACGATATGGAGTTGGCCGACATCGTTCCCTCGGCGCTTGACGACAAGACCCACAGCGAGATGCGCAGCCTATATCGCGAAAGCACCGAAACGCTCCGCTTCGTGAAGAACCACCAGTGGCGGACCGTCGGCGCGACGCTGGTCACGTTCGTCGGTCTGGTGTTCATTGCGTCCATGGTCGATGCCAATCTGGCGCTGACCCAAAAATTCATGGGCATCACCATCGTCCTGACGACAGCCGTCATTTTTACCCTGATCATTTACCAATTCTGGATGCACAACGAGCAGCGCAAGATCGACGCGATGGCCGAGCACATGTCGAGCCTGTTCCGCGACATCCGCGCCATCAAGTCGCCGCGCGAAGGCAATGTGCATCGCTACACGTTGTTGACGTTCATGATCCTGACCGTGGCGCTCGGCGCCGTGGTCGTGCATCTGGCCCTGAACCGGATCGCCATCATCTGACGGTCGATCCTCATCGGTTATTCCGGATCGGGGACGATCCGGAGCGGCAGGATATCGCTGTCGACCGTGATGATGTTCGAGCGGTCGACCCGCACGCAGGCCCCGGCGTACGTGCCCGAAGCAGTGAATGTGCAAAGCTGAACGTTCCTGCCGTCGATTTTCGGCAGCGGAAACATTTCCTGATAAATCTGGTCGCGGGCGTCGAAATTGCCGTCCGTCTCCGACACCAGATTATCCGCCGCATCGTAAATTGCGATGTTATGGCCGCAACGCCCGACGATGGGTTTCGCCACATAACCCGTGGCGCGCAGCCCGTCGTCGAGATCGAAGCCCGTCTTCAACAGATACGGATGATCCGGATACAGCATCCACAGTACCGGCAGGATCGCCTTGTTCGACGGGATCAATGTCCACAGCGGCTCGAACACCATGACTTCCGGGCGCAGCAACACATCGACGAGTCGTGGCGATTGCGTCGCCCGGTCAATGGTCTTGTGCAGACGCAGGTTGTCCTCGTCCTCGGAAATCTGGTCGCGGATCTGGTCCAGCGCCGTTTCCCAGGCCCAGGTTTTCCATACCCAGTCGATGTGCCGCCCGTCGGCATCGCTGACCTGCCCGTCGTCGCCCCATTTCAGGCTCGACACACCCTTGATCACGGTACACGGAATGCCCGCCGCCTCGATCGCCGATTTCATGTACTGCGCGTGGTAGGTTTCCTCCAGGTCGCGGTCCTGCATGATGTGCAAAAACGCCCCCGCGGCGGATTCCTTCCACGCATCGACCAATTCGCGATGCAGACGCGCGCCCGCCGAGCGGCCGTCCTCGCACCCGTAGTGCCGCGCCCATAACTCCTGCACCTTGCCGGTTTCCATGTGGCATGACGCGGAATCACAGTTGTATTCGTAGACTTTCAAGCCCTGGGACGAGAGCGAGAAATCGAACCGCCCGGTGATCATTTCGTTGCGGCGATTGTCCCAGCTTTGATGAATACGCGACCAGATCGCGGGTGGCAGATTGAACCGCCGAAGCAGATCGTCGTCCTGCAAAACGAAGTTCGTCGCATGCATGAACATGGCGTGCAGCTCGTTCGTCGCACGCTTGATTTCCTGATTGGCGCTTTCCGTCAGGCACAGATACTTGAAACGATCGGCTTCATCGCTCGCCAGCTTGGCGCCCTGCATGGATTGGATATATGCCGCTTCGTCCGGCCGCGCCGCATCGAGCCACCCGTCCGCCGCCTGTTCCGTGTCCGGAACCTCACGCAGCCGGATGGCGAACAGCGCCGGGTCGACGTCCTCGATCACCTCGGCATATCTGGCATCGTCGGTCTGGATGACCCACCCCATGATACCGGCGTCTTCGTACGTGCAATCGATCCAGTAGCCGCCGTCGGCATCGACCGTCACCGCCAGTTCGCGCGACCACGCGTGCCCCGCCGGCCAGATCTTGTCCTCGACGTTCTGCTCGACGACGCGGATAGCGTCGTCAAAAACTTCGCTCACCACGGCAACGTGGCCGGTCACGTCGAACTCGCCGCCTTCGTTCCAGATCAAAAGGCTTCCCGGCTCCGGGCGGCGCTTCGATCCGTTGGCAAACGATTTGAGCGGCAGCTTCGAGTTGTCGGCGATCACCGTGACGAAGCGAAGGCGGAAGATGTCATAGGCCATGGCGATGTCGTCGAAGACATAGCCCTTATTGATGTACAGCCAGCGCCGGGCCAATTCCACGCATTGCCACTTGTAGCCCATGAAGACGCCGTCGACATAGCTGCGATAGGCCTGGCGGTTCGGAAGGTCGGTGCGGTCCGCGCTCGGGTAGTGGCTCGAATAAACCTCGACGCCGCCTTCGGCGATCCCCAGAAGCGTTCCGAATTTCTCGCGGTGAACGATGTCCAGATTACCCATTGCACAGGCCCTTGGCCGGGCATGCCGACGTCGGCCCGGTCCGGAAAATTTGTTCAGGTTCGCATCGAAAAGCGGTCCGGCCCACGGGGCCGCGACGGGCGTCATTTGTACCCAATTCGGGTTTTATACAAGCGAAAAAATACGTGAACGCAGGTTCAGGATTTCGTGCACGTATAGGGCCAGACCAGCTTGGTTCCCGCCGGCATCGTCGTGCCGTCATCCAGCATCACCGGGACCGGCACGCGCTTTTCTCCGTCAGGCAAAGCCTTCATCGAGGCGCTGTCGAAGGGCGGTTTTCCGCGGTACAGCGCGTTCGGATCCATCCAGTATCCGCCGACCGGCACGATGACCCGATCCCTGAGATTCACGAACCCGGGGCTTTCGGAAAAGAATACGGCGAAGTGTATCGCCGGGCGACGTTTGTTGCTTTGTGCCGCAGAATGACGTCCGCGCCCGGAATTGCCCGTCGGGCCAAGCACTTCGCCCATGGCGACACGCTGGCCCGGCTTGAAATCGGGCGCAGCATCGAAATGCGCGTACTCGGTATAGATCCAATAAGGCAAACCGGTGTCGTCGGGGCTGTGGCGAAGCACGATCTCGCGGCCACGGAAACTGCCCTCACCCTCATAAACCGCAACCACCGTTCCCGCCGCGGCGGCGATGATCGGTGTGCCGTATGGCGCCGGCATGTCGATGCCGCCATGATACTGGCGTCTGTTGCGCTTTCCGGAATAGTCGATGGCCCACTGCTCATCGATGTCGCGACAGTCCAGTCCGTCGGGGAACACCGGCCGCAGTCCGGTTTCAAACAGACCGCGATCAATAGCGATGTCGATGTCGCACTTCCGGCCACGGCCGATCCCGCACATGACTTCCCGGTCGAGCGCGTCACGCGTCATCGCGCCGTCCAGCGTCTGCGCCGCCGCCTTACCCGGAACAACGGCACCCCATAAGAACAAAGTGAAAAAACACCCCTGGAGCAGGCGATAGAACAGATCAGGAGCCGCCATTAAATATAGTCTTTCCGCCAGAAGTGCGTGAAAACCGCCCTTACTTGATGCCGAGCAGCGCTTGCGCTTCCTTCAGCGCCGCCACCGACTCAGCGTGTTTGCCGGCCTTGTGCAGGGCTTCGCCCTTGGCACGAAGCCCGGTGACTTTCGCCATCTTGTCTTTCGGCAAATCGGCAGAGGAAAGCGCAGCGTCGATTTTCTTCATCTGCAACGGGCAGGAACTGGCAAACGCCGGCGCCGACGCCATCAAAAGCAACGCGGCCGCAAAGCAGGTCAAAAGACGTGAACGCATATCGAATGTTCCTTTTCCAAATCCCGGCATCAAGCGGCCGGCGCCTGAATGGTACTATATTGCCAAGTACGGCCATAGCGGATTCAAGCGCCCCCGTTAAATCTGCCACACCGGCTCGACGTCCGACAAAGGAACCGCTTTTTCATCGTCGGCCACGATCCGGTAGCCGGACATTACCTGCGCGACACGACCGCCGCGTAGCAGCGGCAGATCGATCCCCTGTACGGAGATGAAGCCGCGGCCCACGACGCGCAGATCGCCATGGATGATCCCGATGCCCCCGTTGTTCATCAGATACTTGAAATATGGGCCCTCGAACTTCTCCCAATTCCATTCACGATTCTCATATACCGTGGACATCTTCTTGCGCGTGTAATCGATCCCCCACCATTCGGTGAGCGTGGTCCCCCAAAGTGCAAATTCGATATCGAACGGCTGGGTCTGAATGTCGCAAAGCGACAGACGTCCCCACCAGTTGGAAAAATCTTCCAAGTCGAAATCACGCCAAGACGGATAGCGCATGCCCCCGCGCTTCTTACGCCACAAATCGACAAGTCCGATGAAAGGGCCGAATACCCTCGCGTCCAGATCGTCCATGTAAACGCGATAGGTCCAACCTTTAATGCTCGTATTCATAATAAAGCGTACCAACGGTCCATTGCCGACGACCGCCGCTACGTTCCTGATTTTATCCGATCATATTTCTAGCCCAGCACCCGGCAATTGTAACGTAACATACCTGTCCATATCGAACGGTTGGCGGGGAGTTGCAGTCAAATACGCTATTCACACCGGCGCTTGTGCGGTAAAAACGAAGCATGACCACGACCGGTGATGCGCCCGCATCCGATCCGCCAACCGATCCGCCGCTAATGCGCAACAGGAATTTCCTGTTGTTCGTGCTGTGCCGCACGGCCAACACCATTGGCGTGCATGCGCTGACCGTCGCTGTCGGCTGGCATATCTATGAAATCAGTGGCGACCCGGTCGACCTCGGCCTGATCGGCTTGGCCCAATTCGCTCCGGCGCTGATGCTGTTTCTGGTCGCCGGCATGGCGGCTGACCGCTTTGAGCGGCGCGGCATCATTATTACCTGCAACGTCGTGCACGTGATCGCCGTCTCGATGCTGATCGCATTGTTCCAGGCCGAGACCGTCGCCGTCGGCGCGGTACTGGCGATCCTCGTGGTGCACGGCGCGGCGCGGTCGTTCTTTCACACCACCTGCCAGACAATATTGCCCAACCTGACGAGCACCCGGCAGTTCCCGCGCGCCGTTGCCTTCGCCAGTTCGGCCAACAAGGGCGCGCAGCTTCTCGGCCCTGCGCTCGGCGGCGTACTGATCGCCTGGCTCGACAAGGGCGCGTATTCGGTCATCCTCGGCGCGTTCGTCGTCGCCGGGTGCGCGGCGATGATGATCGGCCGCCGCATCAAGGTTGAGACGCCGGAATCCGTCGGCTTCGATACGGTGGTCGGCGGCTTCAGCTATATCTGGCACAACAAGATCGTACTCGGCGCCATTTCCATCGACCTGATGGCGGTGCTGTTCGGCGGCGTCATGGGGCTATTGCCGGTGTTCGCCAAGGACATCCTGCATGTCGGACCGGACGGGCTGGGCCTGATGCGCGCGACACCGGGTGCGGGGTCATTGCTCGTCGGTCTGATCCTGACGCAGATGCCGTCGCCCGGACGCATGGGGCCGGCACTGTTTATTTCCGTTGCCATTTTCGGCCTGTCGATTGTCGTGTTCAGCCTGTCGACCTGGTTCTGGCTGTCGATCGCGGCGCTTGCGGTGTATGGCGCCGCCGACATGATCAGCGTCTATGTGCGCCAAACACTGGTACAGATCGCCACCCCCGATCACATGCGCGGTCGGGTCAGCGCCGTCAATTCGGTATCCATCAACGCGTCGAACGAGCTCGGCGATTTCCGTGCCGGGATCATGGCCGGCGGCATCGGTTCGGTCGGCGCGGTGCTGGTCGGCGGTGTCGTCACCGTCGGCATCGCGGCGTTGTGGTACAGACTGTTTCCGGCGATCCGCCAGGTCGACCGGCTCGACCAGCATATCTGAACACGACCGGAGGCGGGCCATGCCCGACAAGGATCAGAAACGACGTGAACTCAAGCGGCTGAAAAAGCGCGCCGACCTGCTCGATAGCTGGATCCGCATTCCCGGCACGCGGCTTTCGTTCGGCCTCGACGGATTGCTCGGACTTTTGCCGGTGGTCGGCGATACGGCGACGCTGATCGCCGGGCTGATGATCGTCGCACGCGCGCACAGGCTCGGCGTCCGCGGACGTCCGCTCCTGGAAATGCTGTTCAATGTCGGGATCGACTATGCTTTCGGCACGATGCCGGTGTTGGGCGATGTGTTCGATTTTTTCTGGAAGTCGAACCAGCGCAATGTTGCGCTTTTGGAACGCGAAATCGACCGGCGGCGCGGTTAGGCGGTAAAGCCACCACGCCGCCGCGTTTTCACATCGCGCCCTGAATAAACGCCAGGACGTCCTTGCGTGCCTGCTCGGTAATGCGCGCATCGGGCTTGATGGTCTGGCGGCCGAAGGCAAGGTGCGTAAAGGTCGCACTCTTGTTGCCGTCGAAACCGTGGAACGCGCCGTCATAGACAATCAGCTTTACGTCGCGGCCGTCGCGCACGCCCTTGTCGACGATCTCCTTGCACTGCCAGTCCTTGGTATAGGTATCCTTGGTGCCGATCACGACGAGAATTTTCGCGTCTTTCGGACCGGCATAGGGAACCGCGTTCACCCCGCAGACCGGATACATCGACACATGCGCCTTGAACGTATGGCCCTTGCCACGCCCCTCGGTCATCACCGCGGAACTGAGCGTGATGCCGGCACCCCAGGACCAGCCCATGACGGCAACTCGGTCGGGGTCGATACGCGGATGGGTCCGCAGCATGTTGAACGCGTCGATCACGTCATCGTAACCGCCGACGTTCTTGCCCGACATCGGCGTGAAACCGCGCGGTCCGAACATGTCGATGACCATGGTGGCGTACCCGTGCTTACGGAAAAACGCGCCCCACGTCGCTTCCCGGTAACCGATCCCGCCGGAACCGTGCACCAGAATGACCGCCGGCACCTTGCCGCTCGCCGCCTCCGGCAGGCGCAGGTTCGCCGTCAGCGTTTCCCCGCTGTAACCTTCATAGGCGACGCTGCCCGTCTGGCCCGCGGACAAATCCGCGAGCTTGGTGGTCTGACAGCCGAAAACGACCGTGCATAAAATCGCCAGCGCCACGCTGCGTGCGGCAAAATTCCCGATGTTCATATCGCATCCCCCCTAGAAGTTTCAGTCGCGCCGCCCCCTTGGCCGCGCCTCTCCTGCGCCTGTACGTGGTGCATTGCCGGTTGGTGTTTTTGGAATTATTGGCGAGGCGATGCCCCGCATTTGAAAAAAGAAGCTATTCGGCGCGGGCACTACGCGATCCCGCACCTGGATTGCCGGTCAATGAACGGTCGTACGCAACGGTACGGGGCACGGGATGAGCGCGCCCCGTTGCTCTTGCTTTACGGCGTCGTCCTACTCGATGATCTCGAGATTTTCAGCGGCCATTTTGCCGCCCCGGCCTTCGACCAGTTCATAGCTGACCTTTTGACCTTCGGTCAGCCCTGCGAGACCCGACTGCTGTACCGCGCTAATATGCACGAAAGCGTCCTTCGAGCCATCCTCGGGCTCGATGAAGCCGTACCCCTTCGTCGGGTTGAACCATTTTACGGTTCCGTTTGCCATGATAATTCCCTTTCACGACATCAACTTGTTCGGCGCTGCAACCGCGCACGCGCCTGGGTAACGTTCACAATGTCGGGAAGTAACTGGGCTCGCCGTGGAAACGGGTGGTCAGAAAAACTCACGACTGTGCACGTCACAAAAGGATAGCGAATCCTGTGCGATTCTCAATTGAATATTTTGAGACTCGCCGGAATACGTGCTCAGCGTGACGTTGCTGCCGGTCGGGTTTGCGACGCGGCGCAAGGGTTACGACGGTTTGAGCTGCGTGGTTTTCTTGCGGAGTTCTTCGAGCAAGCCGGCGACGGAGCCGGTGTTCTTGATGATCGAGGCGAATTCCTTTTGCAGCGTGATGCTCATCGACGCGCCTTCGACGACGACGTCGAGCACCTTGTAAATATCGCCCTGGCGGCCGACGCGCCACAGCACGCTGATCGGCTTGGCATCGACCCCTTCGGGGCGGACGATTTCGGTGTGCACCGTTGCCCGGTTCTCGTCGACCGGTGTCGTCTTGAGGATATCGAGTTTCTCGCCGGCGTAGTTCTGGAACCGGTCGACATACATCGCCACCATCAAATCCTCGAACAGGTCCAGGAATTCCTTTTGCTCGGCCTCGGTGGCGCGTCGCCAGTTGCGGCCCAGTGTCCACTTGCCGATGGCATTCACGGCAAACTTTTCCTCGAACAACTTGCGAAACGCTTCGACCCGGGCCGGGCGTTCCTTGGCCGGGTCGGTCAGCGATTCAACCGCTTCCTTCTCAAGGGCGCGGATAAACGCACTGGCGCCGTCCTCGAGCGTCTCCGAACGAACCGGCGGCGCAACGGCAACAAGCAATACTGCAATAAGAATAATAAACGAACGCTTCATACTTATTCCGACTTCCACTTACGGCTTCCCTGAAAGCTCTTTTATTTCGGCATGTCCACTCAAGTCCGGAAAATCAACCGGCGCAGAAGATACATCAGGTCCGGTAACGTTGCCATTGCTAATCGCATTGGCGCGCGTCTGCCGGTACAGGCTTCTGGAAGCAGCATAAAGGTCGATGGCATTTTTTTCCAGATCGTCGGTGAGATCGAGCAGCCCCGCCCGGGCATGCAGCGCGGCAACGCCGGCGCGTGCATACGTCAACGACTCGCGGCCGCTATTGGCGGTCCAGGCGTTGAAAGGGTCGATCAGAAAATCGACGACGCGGCCGACCGCATCACGAGGATTTGATGGCCCCAACACCGGCAGCATGACGTACGGCCCCGGCACCGCGCCCCAAATAGCGAGTGTCTGGCCGAAATCCTCGCCATGCTTTTCCAGCCCGATATCCCCGGCCAGATCGTTCAGCCCGGCAAGACCGAACGTCGAATTGACGGTAAACCGGACCAACGTCGTCAGCGCGCGATCGATTTCGCCCTGCATCACATCGTTCACGAAAATCACCGGCGACCTGAGATTGTCGATGGCCGCGCCGATGCGCTGGCGCACCCATAGCGGCATCGCCGCGCGGTAGGTTCGCGCGGCGGGCTGGAGCACACCCTTGTCGAGCGCCCGGTTGAACGCGAACACGGAGCGGTTCAACGGCTCGAGCGGGTCGTTTTCGGCCAAATACTCGTTATATGCCTCTAAATCGGCTTTCGGTGGCGGTGTCGCGCAGCCGAAAATGGAAAAGGAACATAAAAACAGCATAACTATGCAGGGTCGGCGACGCATCATGCGGTGTCCCGCCGCAACCTCGGCATCGGTTTTTCACCGTCCTGCTTCTTCGTCACTTCATACTGGCGCATCCAGCGTTTGCGCCGCGCCGCCAACAGCGCCCGCCACGCAAGCTCATCCACCCGTTTTCGTTGATAAACGCGTCCCACGTCCCACCTCGTTTCGTCACCATAACGCCGGTTTTCCGGCAACCCGCAGCGAGGCTAGCGCGCGGATGGTTAACGATTGGTATCCGAAAGAATAGGGTATACATACCATTTTCCTGTTGACATAAAGATATGTTTATATGTTTTATTCATTATCGAATTTAAGGAAGGCCCATGAACCAGACCGTGCAACTCCTGAAAGCCCTCGCCGAGCCGACCCGGCTGCGTATTGTCGCACTGTGCCGGGCAGGCGGCGACCTTGCGGTCAGCGAGTTCGTGCGGATTCTGGGCCAGAGCCAGCCCCGCGTATCGCGTCATCTGAAGCTGTTGACCGAAGCCGGTGCACTGGCCCGCATCCCTGAAGGGAGCTGGGTTTTTTACCGTATCGACGACGCCGGAAAAGCGGCCCCCATCGTCAATGCGCTGATCGACAACATCCCTGCCGACGACACGACGTTCCAGCGCGACCGGGAACGGCTGGCCACCGTCAAACGCGAACGAACTGAAGCGGCGGACGCCTTTTTCAGCGCCAACGCCCGGGTCTGGGGCGAGATCCGCGATATGCATGTCGATCAGAACGAGGTCAACACGGCCCTGTCACGCCTGTTCGGCGACCGGCCGATGGGGGCGCTTCTGGATATCGGCACCGGCACCGGCGACATGCTGACGCTGTTCGCCGAACGGATCGAGCGCGGCGAAGGTATCGACATGTCGCGTGACATGCTGGCCGTCGCCCGCACCACCCTCGAAAATGAGGGCCATGCACACTGCCGCGTCCGCCAGGGCGATCTTTATTCCCTGCCCTATGACGCTGCCGAGTTCGACACCGTACTGATCCATCAGGTGCTGCACTATGTCGACGACGT
>Ga0070727_10004101_pt1 | contig 12614 bp, 10 predicted proteins | sample tdAd472_FD_66722 | JGI IMG/M metagenome (GOLD analysis project Ga0070727, IMG submission 66722) | Marine sediment microbial communities from the Atlantic coast under amendment with organic carbon and nitrate - tdAd47.2 | ecosystem: Environmental > Aquatic > Marine > Coastal > Sediment | place... | reverse complement strand
GAGGCCGCCAATAGTCTCGGAAATAACGTGACGGCCCATGTTTCTGAGATGAGCACCAGCATGAGAGACACGGTCTCCAAGGTTGGCGAGCTCACCATACAAGACTCCATTCAGGCCCTGAACCTCCGTTCGCGAGAAGCCATCGAGCAGAGAACAACCGACACCGCCAAAGAAGTCGCCGATTTCCTCTATGAAAGAGATCACGATATTCTCGCTGCCACGAGGATTGGCCTGAGCCCAGAAAGTTTTAAGACATTCCTCGATTCCCGAAATAAGGCCGTCATAGAACATGGTCGCTGGAAGCTCGCTGAAGACGGCACGAAATGGATTGCGGCCGAGGAAGCAGCTAAGCCGAGGCCCAAGGTTCAGCCACAGATCGAAGACAACAGAAAAAATTTCCACTATCGCCCGCCGGAGACTGCAGGAACGCGAGTCTTAAAACCTCTCTATCTAGAAATGACCTTCGTCGGAACGGATGGGCAGGAAAAAATAAAGGTCGCAACTTCCGCTCTTTCAAATTCCAAACTGAAAGATATTTCCAAGCGTGAAAACACATTGTGGAAAGCTGAAACCTATTTCGCTGAATTAGGCAAACTCAAGCCTGGCGATATCTATGTTTCGCGGATGATTGGCCCCTATGTTGGTTCCAAGGTTATCGGGCCATACACACCTGAGAAGGCAAAAAAAGCCGGCATACCATTCGAGCCTGAAAAATCTGGCTATGCAGGGAAAGAGAACCCTTTAGGAAAACGCTTCCAAGGCCTCATTCGGTGGGCAACCCCAGTGAGCGAGCAGGGAAAAATCGTTGGCTACTTAACGCTGGCCTTAGATCATACCCACATCATGGAATTTACCGACCACCTGGTCCCCACGCCTGAACGGTTTTCTGCAATTTCAGATGCGGCTTCGGGAAATTACGCCTTTATGTGGGATTTTGAGGGGCGCAACATTTCTCACCCGCGCGATTACTTCATCGTTGGCTATGACCCAGCGACAGGAGACCCCGTCGTTCCATGGCTGGGGCGTGACCTCTATAAAAACTGGAAAGACAGCGGCCTCCCCTACAGCGCATGGCAGAAAAATGCGCCAACCTTTAAAGGACAGTCCCTGAAGAACAAGCCCAACATCGATTTGATCAAGGCAGGCACCATTGCGCTCGATTGTCGCTATATCAGCTTTGCCCCGCAGTGTGCTGGTTGGAATAACTTGACCCAAGATGGTGGGTCGGGATCGTTCGTTATTTTTTGGAGTGGCCTCTGGAAGCTGACGACGGCGGCTGTAATCCCCTATTTCTCTGGCCGCTATGGGGATACTCCGCGTGGCTTTGGCTACGTTACCATTGGCGCCAATGTTCATGAGTTTCATAAGCCCGCCCGAGATTCAGAGGCCCGGATTAAGACCTTAATTGACGAGCGCGATGGCGAGATGAGCGAACGCCAGGCACAGGTTCAGAATGATATTTTGGATAGCCTGAAGAGCGCCGCATCCAACCTTATCGGATCAACCGCGGCAATGATCGCTATCGTGGTCGTAATCGCCATCATCATGGCTGGGGTCTTAACGGGGCGGATCACCTCTATCATCAGCGGAATACGCGAGTTCCAGGATGGCAACTTGACTCACCGCTTGGCCGTTAGCAGCGGTGATGAGGTTGGGCAACTTTCTCAGTCGTTCAACCAAATGGCTGACAATTTGCAGGGTCTTATCGAACGCCTCAATGCAGCACGCAATGAAGCCGTATCATCAAGTGAGGCAAAATCAGAATTTCTCGCCAAAATGAGCCACGAGTTGCGGACACCACTCAACTCAATCATTGGGCTTTCCGAAATGCTCTACGAGGAAGCTGCAGAAGCCAAAGACAAGGATTACATCGAGCCCTTAAGGCGGGTTACCGCCGCAGGGCAACATCTCTTGGAGTTGATCAACAACATCTTAGATCTTTCCAGGATTGAAGCTGGAAAGTTTGTGCTTAACAGAGCAGAAGTCCAACTCCTACCCTTGCTCGACCAAGTTCGCTCAACAATACTCCCCCTAACCAAATCACGTGATAACCAGCTCAATATTGAAATCCCAGATGTTTTCCCAACGATCTGGACAGACCCAATTCGCCTACGCCAGGTGCTCCTCAATTTGTTGAGCAACGCCAACAAATTCTCTGAGCATGGCACGATAACGGTCTCACTATTACCGAGCAAAACTGCACCAGATGATCGAATAGTTGTTACGGTTGAAGATACAGGCATTGGAATCCCGGCTGACAAAATCAGCAGCTTGTTCTTAGATTTCTCTCAAGTGAACTCACTGGTCTCCAGCAGTAGAGGAGGGGCTGGCCTCGGGCTGGCCATTTGCAAAAGAATAGTTGAAATGATGGGTGGTACTATTGGTGTGGAAAGCGAAGAGGGCAAAGGCAGTACGTTTTGGTTTGAAATACCGGCAACACAAACCATAAACCCGGATGAAGCAATGGCCTCATAGGTGCTTCGAGTCTGGCTGACCTTGAAAAAGATCCAGAACTCTGGGAAGACTTATGGAAAACCATCAGCTCCGGCGGGGTGTGGCGCGGCGAGGTTTTGAACAAAACTAAGAGCGGTGAAGAGCGCTGGTTTGATACGGCAATCTCGGGACTGGCGGGTTCTGATGGCAAACCGGATTTCTATGTGGGCGTGGAGACCGATATCACGGAGACTAAAGAGCGCGAAGCAAGACTTCGCAGTCTTTCTGTCGCAGTGGAGCAAAGCCCAGCATCCGTTGTTATTACCGACACCAATGGAACCATTGAATACGTTAACCCCCGGTTCAGCGAAATTTCTGGCTACTCTGCGGAGGAGGCTATTGGTCAAAACCCTCGTATCTTAAAGTCCGAAGACAAGTCCCGTGAAGAATATGCCGAATTGTGGAAAACCATTACCTCCGGTGAAACCTGGCGGGGTGAATTTCATAACCGTCGCCGAGGCGGTGGTGAATACTGGGAAGCTGCGTCCATCGCACCCGTTAAGGACAACCATGGGAAAATCTCTCACTTTTTGGCAGTTAAAGAGGATATCAGTGAGCGCAAAGAGTTCGAACGTCGGCTGATGGCTGAGAAACATCGCGCTGAAGAGGCAAACGTTTCCAAAATGCGTTTTCTGGCAAGCATGAGCCATGAACTCCGTACGCCCCTAAACAGCATCTTAGGGTTTTCAGATTTGATGCTCGATCCTGCCATCGAGCTTACTGAGGACCGGGTTAAGGGCTATTCAAGTGATATTAACCTTGCGGGCCGATTGCTGCTTAACCATGTAAACGACATCCTGGAATACTCTGAAATCGATTCGGGCAAGCGGGTGCTCAGGCCAGAAGCTGTCTGGATTGAAAAAGAGGCCCGGCGGGTTGGCGATATGTTAATGCCAGACCTGACTTCAAAACGAATCCTCTTCAGCGTGATCTCTGACAGCACTACCGGGGCGCCCTGCGCCAATGCTGACCTGAGGGCGGTTCGTCAAATATTCTTCAACATCCTCAGCAATGCCATCAAGTTCTCTCCTACCCACGGCGAGATTCAGGTGCTTTTAGGGCGCAAGAATAAGTTCGAAACCATCACGATTCTTGATGATGGACCTGGCATCTCGGAAGAAAAAATTAGTCAAGTCATGGAGCCCTTTCAACGAGCAGCAGACCCCGTACTGGCTTCAGCTCCAGGAACCGGTCTTGGTCTGTCAATCGTGAAAGGACTTATCGCAGAGTCTAAAGGCACTCTTGCCCTGTCAAATCGTCTCGAAGGCGGATTCAAAGTGGAAATCTCGCTGCCCAGCGGCAAAAAAGCAGCCTAGGTATTTTCAGCAGTTTTCAGGCAAGGGCTGCCTTGAAGGTTTCAAACGACCCCACCCAGAACCAAACCACCTTGCCATCTGAGGTCTCAACGCCAACGGTTCGGTGCTTCATGCCGACGCGGAAGGAAACGACAGGGATATCTGGGTGAATTTGCTTAAACCGAAGCCCCGGATTTTTGGGATTGTCTTTCCAAGACTGATAGGTTTCTTCGGCCAGTTTGCGGATATCTTCCGGCAGGTCGTTGAAGACGTCCCAATAGGTCCCTTCGCGCAACAAGTTGCCGAGTTCCAGTGAAACAAATTTCATCGATAGTCGCGTTGCAATTTTGGTGTAGGTTTTCAGCGCTTTCCGCGAGGCTTTTTCCATCCATTCCTGGGCTTCAGGCGTCGCAATCAAACGATCCCATTCAGTCTTGTCTTCCACCCTTTCGATGATTTCCCAAGCAATCCGCTCTCGTTCTACCTCTGGCAGAGTTTTTAGGGCTTCAAAGGCTTTCTCTAGCATAGTTGTCATTGCCTGGATTCCTTTTGTTTATCCAACCCCTTTGCGTTTCGGGGGGGGGTGCCAAAATCCTTTTGGCATTCAAGGAAGATGTGGTTTTCACAAGTTGCGCAAATAGACTTGTCCAATTTTTGGTAGATTGCATGAACGGCTGCGGTTCGACCCAGGAAGAAGTGATTCTCATCAATTTCATCAATGCAGCCAAGACTTTCAAAGGCGTCCCAAAGATGAGATTGGGCATTGATGATGTAGATCCCTCCGCCCATCTCTCGTCGATGCTTGGCTTCGACGGCAAAGGCTTCGGCCCCTTGCATATCGACAAACCGAATCGCTTGGGCGACCACGGCCAAATGCTTTTGGTCGGGACGGCTGGATCGAAATAGGTCGAATGTTTCTTCAACCCGGTTCACATTGCCAAAGAAGATGGAGCCATCGATCTGAGCAACTCGGAATTGGGGGCACTCCGGCAAAACAGGATCGGAAGTAAATACTCGCTTGATGCCGCGCGGATCAGGCACCTGATGCCGAATAATAGGCTTGGAAACTCGCTCCAAATACATAATCAAGGAGAGCAAGACACCGGCAAAAATGGCCAGTTCCAACTCAAGGAAAAGAGCGCTAAAGAAGGTCACGGCAAGAACCGCTGTTTCCCGCTTTGAGGCTTTGAGAATATGGAATATTTCTTTGAAATCGATCAGCCCCCAGGCGACAATAAACAACACGCCAGCCATGGTTGCCTTGGGCAGATAGATGGCATAGGGCGCAACCGCCAAAACGATCGCCATGAGCAACCCGCCAGCAAAAACAGCCGCCAAGGGAGTGCGCGCACCGGCTTCAAAGTTTAGGCCAGAGCGGTTGAACGACCCCGTCGCGACGTATCCCGAAAAGAAGGCACCGACAATGTTGGAAAGGCCTTGGCCAATAAATTCCTGGCTTCCGTTGATCCGGTATCCTCCACGGGAAGCAAGCGAACGGCCGATAGACGTGGCCTCGGTTAATGCAAACAACGTGACCGCCAGCGCGGTGGGCGCGAGGGTTTTGATATTGTCGATCGTCAGCGCCGGCGCCGAGATTGGCGGCAAGTGGGCTGGCAGCGCGCCAATCGTCGTAATACCCGTTACATCCTGTCCAAATTTGGCGTTTAGGTACACGCCAACTGCGCTGCCAAAAACCATTGAGACGATAAGATAGGGAGTTTTGGGAAAGAGCTTTTTGATCAGGATGCCGGATAAAAGCGTACATAAAGCAACGCCGGTAACGTACCAGTTCAGATCGTCAATATGTTCGGCGAAGGCAATGAGGATTTCGTGGAAATGGCCGCCTGATGGCACGTCGATACCAAAAAAGTTTTTGAGTTGTTTCGCGCCAATAAGCAGGGCCGCTCCCGCAGTAAACCCGACAATAACAGAGTGAGAAATGAAGTTCACCAAAGCGCCCATGCGTGCCAAGCCAAGGGCTATCTCAAAAATACCCACCATAAAGGTGAGCGTCAGGGCAAGCGTCACATAGTCAGCACTTCCCGGCGTTGCATAGACCGACAGGGCCGAAAACAAAACAATCGAAGCCGCCGTGGTTGGGCCTGAAACCAAATGCTTGGATGAGCCGAACAGGGCTGCAATGATCGCAGGAATCATTCCGGCATAGAGGCCATATTCGGGCGGCATCCCGGCAATGGTCGCGAATGCCACGCCTTGGGGAAGCACGACGAAGGCCCCTGTTATCCCAGCAACCATATCGAATTTAAGGTCTTCGGCGGTAACCTTGGGACCCCATTTCATAAACGGCGTGAAGCTGGACCACGGGACGATGTTTCTTATCTTGGCAAGCATCGTTTCTTTCTTGAGCTGTTATACTGTTTCAAACGACCTGCTCGCCTTTGAGGGAAACAGCTCATTCAATTTAAGTGTCGAGCGAACGACAGGGTGCATTCACCAATGACCAAAACCGGTGACGCTCCAAGAGATGGATACCGTTGAGGTAAAGGCGTCAAGCCCGGCAATGGGATGTCTTCGCGTCACTTGAAAGGTTCTTCAACGAGTCCGCAACGCGAAACGTGGCCGATATTACACATTTAGACTGTGAATGCCAAGCTGATACTTAGCCAAAAGCCAAGCCGCTACTCGGCTCCTTCCTTATTATCGTTGTTCGCCGGAACTTTTTTGGGCAGCGGCTTTTTCTCGGGAGTGGCCTTCTTTCGCTTTACAGCTTTTGGATCAGCCGTGATACCTCGATAGATTTCTATCCGGTCGCCTTCTTTGACCTCAGCGTCAAGGGTGGCAACTTTGCCGAAGATTCCCACCTTCTGGTTCTCAAGATCGATCTCAGGGAACTTCACAAGAAGGCCAGAGCGGTCGATGACGTCTTGCACCGTTGCGCCTTCTTCCAATTCAAGCGGCATCCAAATTTGTTGCGCCGACAAAGCATAGGCCACACTCACTTTGATGCTCATACAGTCCCTCCTTCACTCGGCGCGCAGCCAATTGGTTCTTCGGCTTCTTTGTCAAACCTCGCTTCGATAAGCCGTTTGCCTGCCAGAATAAACCCGAGCGCTAAGAACCCACCCGGTGGCAAGATGAACAATAGGAACCCGCGGTAATCTTCAATGAGGGTCATTTCAAGGAAAGTAAACCCTTCACCGAGCAATAGCGGCGCATTGGCAAACAGAGTGCCGCTGCCAATGATTTCCCGAACCCCACCAAGCAAGACGAGCACAAAGGTAAATCCGGCCCCCATCATCAACCCATCAAACAAAGCAGGAAGCGCCCCTTCCTTTGATGCAAAAGCTTCGGCGCGGCCCAAGATGGCGCAGTTGGTAACGATCAACGGAATGAACAGACCTAAAACCTTATAAAGCTCGTGCACCCAAGCATTCATCGCCATATCGACCAAGGTCACGATGGCGGCAATGATCAGCACGAATGCTGGAATACGAACTTCCGGGGTCACGGCATTGCGAAGTAAGGAAACCGTGAGGCCCGAAACCACCATGACAGCCGTACTCGCCAAACCCATGCCAAGACCATTGGTCGCAGTTCCCGTCACTGCCAAGAGCGGGCAAAGGGCCAAAAGCTGGCCGAAGACCACGTTGTTAGACCACAGGCCATCGATGGTCAGGCGCTTATAGTCCACTGGTTCTTTCTCTGGGGCAGGGGCTTCATTCGCAGCCGTCGCTTCACTCATGTGGCACCCTCCCCTTTTACTGGTTTGGGCGTCAGCATGGTTTTTCTGTTTTCAAGAAAGAAAGCCAATCCCTGGCGCACGGCTTCAACCACCGCACGCGGGGTAATGGTCGCGCCGCTAAATTGGTCGAACTGCCCACCGTCTTTCTTGACCTTCCACTTGTCTTTGGGAAGTTTATCAAACGACAGGCCATTGAAGCTGGTAATCCAAGGGTCTTTTGCCACTTCGATCTTGTCACCCAATCCTGGCGTTTCAGCATGCGCCAAGACGCGCACCCCCAACAGGTTGCCATCTTTTTTGACGCCCATGATGAGCAGAATATCGCCCGCATACCCTTTGCCCTTCACTTCAAAAGCGACAGCTTCAACGGCACCTTCGCTCCGAGCCTGATAGACAGAAAGGTCGTCAATCTTAATCTGATCTTCCAGCAGATCATTGTCATGCAATGCTGCTGGGATGACCTGCGAGATTGAAGCGGTAAGGTCTTCGGCAAGACGCTGTTTGATGGCATCTTTGGTAGCAAGGTTGCCAGACGCAAGGGCAGCTGCTGCACCAAGCGCAAAGGCACCTAGCAGCATGGCCTGAAACAAAGGAGATTGACGCAGATTACTCATGCATCCTCCTCGACGGCTAAGGGAGCCCCCTTCTTGGTCCGACCATAGACCCGCGGGCGGATGTAGCGATCAAGCAGTGGCGCCACGGCATTCATCAGCAGAACAGCAAAGGCGACACCTTCTGGGTATCCGCCCCAAGTGCGGATCACATAAACCAAAATGCCGATGCCGATGCCAAATATAATTTGTCCCTTGGTAGTGACGGGTGATGTCACCGGATCGGTGGCTATGAAAAAGGCACCAAGAAGGGCCGCGCCTGAAAGCAGGTGAACATCAGCCCCAAGATAGTGTTCGGGCTGGATGGCATTAAACAGAGCCGCAATGACAGCCAGCGAGCCAAGCATGGCAACCGGGATATGCCAGGAAATGATTCGCTTAAACATCAGGAACAGGCCCCCGGCTAAGATCAATAGCGCAGAGGTTTCTCCCATGCTGCCAGGCGTATCGCCGATAGAAAAGGCCATGGGGTCGTATGCTGCGGCTAAGGATTGCCCCAGCCCTACCCCTCGGCTCAACTCTGTTTTGGCAAAGCCGAGCAATGAGGCCGAACTCACAGCATCAAAATCAGGGGCTCCGAAGAAGAACTGACTGATCGCCATAGCAAGGCCCGGATCGGCGGCCGAAAACAATGGCTGTGGCGTGACGAATGTGGTCATTTCGAGCGGGAAAGAAATCAGCAAAGCAACACGGGCTACCATTGCCGGATTGAAAACGTTCTGCCCCAGCCCCCCAAAGATATGTTTGCCGACAACAACAGCGACCAGACCGCCAACCACACCGATCCACCAAGGAGCCCAGGGCGGCAAGCTCATTGCCAAGAGCCAACCTGTCAGAATGACTGAGCCGTCGCTCACAAAGGGCCAGACCGGCTTGCGCGCAATGGCGAGACTTAAGGCCTCAAAGAGCAGGCAAGAGCCGATGGTCGTGAAGAACAGCAAAATGGATGTCCAGCCAAACAGAAAGAGCCCATAGGCCGTTGCCGGAGTGAGCGCAAGAAGCACCAGCATCATAGTCCGTTGGATGGAACTGTTGTCGTGGGCATAAGGCCCGCCCATCAAGGGTGCGCTACTCATACCTCAGCCTTTTCTTGTTCTTGGTTGGCTTCTGCAGCTGCCTTTTCGGCCGCTCTTGCTTCGGCCTCAGCTTTGCGTTTAGCCAGCATGGCCTTCTTGGCCTTCAATTGTTCTTCAAGACGGATGATCCGCGCTTCGGCGAGTTTTTTGGTTTCTTCCTGCTTGCGCTTCTCAGCCGCAATACCCTTGATCCGCCCCTTGCCGTAGTTGAAGTATTGCACCAGGGGTAAGTGGGCGGGGCAAACGTAGTTGCAAGACCCACAGCTCAAACATTCGGCCAAACCAATCTCGACGGCAGAATCGATCTCTTCATTCTTAATGCGGGCCGCCATGTCGAGCGGCACTAAGCCGCAGGGGCAAACCTGCACACAACTCGCGCAGCGGATACAGGCCGATGCGGGGCGCTGACGGGTTTCTTCTTGGGTAAGCGCCAAGATACCGTTGCAGCCCTTTACCATGGGAGAACGAGCATCGACCACCGGCTGGCCCATCATCGGGCCGCCCATCATCAGGCGGGCGGGCTCTTCGCTGGTACCGCCGCAATACTCGATGACGGATTCAATAGACACTCCAATTGGCACCTGCACATTGCGCGGCTTGGCGATGGCCCCACCACTAATGGTGACCACTCGTGAGATCAGCGGCTTACCATGACGCACGGCATCATGAACCGCACAGGCTGTCGCAACGTTGTGCACCACCACCCCAATGTCAGCCGTTAGACAGCCAGAGGGGGTCTCTTTTCCAATCAATGTTTGAACCAAATGTTTTTCCGAACCCATGGGATAGCGGGTCGGCACGCCTATGACGGTGATGTTGGCAAACTCTTCGGCCGCCTCGGTCATAATCTCGATGGCTTCGGGCTTGTTGGTCTCAATGGCAATGATCACTTTGCCAACACCCAAGGCCTTCGCCATGATCTGGCAACCATCGACTGCCCTATCGGGGCGTTCGCGCATAACCCGGTCATCACAGGTGAGATAGGGCTCACATTCAGCCCCGTTGATCACCAGGGTATGGAGCTTATAGCGTTCCCCAAGATTGAGTTTTACGGATGAGGGAAATGCTGCCCCGCCCATGCCGACGATGCCACAATCAGCAACCCGTTTTGATAACTCTGCAGGTTCCACAGCATCAGGATCAAGAGAGGGCAGCCGCTCGCCCCACTCGTCTTTTCCGTCGGTCAAAATATGAATGGTGCGCGCAGGCAGCCCCGAAGGATGGGGGGCTGTGAAAGCGCCGACAGCCAAAACACGGCCCGATGTTGGCGCATGGACGGGCGCCGAAACAGGCCCCTTTGCCCTCGCGATGACTTGACCTTTTAAAACCCGGTCGCCCCGCACCACAACCGGCTCGGCTGGCTCGCCAATATGTTGACGAAAGGGGATATGGAGCAGATCGGGGATCGGCAGGATTTCAATTTCCTTATGCGCCGAAAGACGTTTTCGGCCTTCCGGGTGAACCCCTCCCCTAATCTTAAAAAGTTTCATCCTCGTCCCCTCATGCAGCCATTGGCTCAGATACGCCGGTCTTAAGCTCGGGTTTGGGCCAATGCCATGTGGCGACGGTGTGCTTTAAGGGAACCATTTCAATGCATTCGGTTGGGCAGATGTTCATGCATTCTTCGCAACCTGTGCAATACTCAGAAACCACCGTGTGCATTTGCTTCGGCCCACCAACCAGGGCATCAGTTGGGCACTTCTGGAAACAGCGTGTGCAGCCAATGCAGAGGTCTTCGTTGACGAAGGCGATGGTTGGAAGTTTTTCCTCAAATGCCGTTAAGTCGACCACGATGCCGAGCTTAGTCGCGAAGGCTGCTGCCAGGGCGCGGCCGCCCGGCGGGCAAATGGAGACTTCGGCATCACCCTCGGCAAGGGCTTCTGCTGCCGGGCCGCAACCCGGGTAGCCACACTGCCCACACTGGCTGCCGGGCATCATTTCTTCCAACTCAGCGACCAAAGGGTTGCCTTCAACTTTGAGGTAGCGCGCTGCCATTCCGAGCAGGCTGCCCAAAACGATGCCCAAGAGAGTAAGAGTTGAAATTGCAGTTATCATCTATCCCTCTCTAATTCACCGAAAGACCGGAAAAGCCCATGAAGGCGAGCGATAAAAGCCCAGCGACAACAAAACCAATGGGAGCCCCGGCAAATGAGGCTGGCACGTCAGCCAGGGCGAGGCGTTCACGTAGACCGGCAAAAATCACCATGACCAACGAGAAACCGACAGCCGAACCAAAGCCATAGAGCAGGCTCTCAACAAAGGTGTTGCCTTCCTGGACATTGAGCAGGGCAACACCGAGGACGGCGCAGTTGGTTGTGATCAGCGGCAAAAAGATACCAAGCACTTGATAAAGCACGGGCGAAAGTTTGCGCACCGCCATTTCGGTAAACTGAACCACGGCAGCAATAACCAAAATGAAAGTGAGGATGCGGAGGTATTCGAGGCCGAGGGGCGCAAGCACCCAACGCTCAAGCATCCAGGCAGAGGCAGCCGACAGGGTGAGCACGAAGGTCGTGGCGTAGCCCATGCCAACAGCCGTATCGACCTTGTTGGACACGCCCATGAACGGGCAAAGGCCGAGGAACTTGACCAGAACCACGTTGTTTACCAGAGCCGTCCCTAACAGAAGCAAGAGGTATTCCTGCATCGTGCGTTTTCCACCCTTCCCTTGTCTGCGGTGAGTTTCTTTTCTTTCGAACCCAATTTTGTTTGGTCAGTTCCCCACCGACCCTACCGCGCCGCAATATTACATTTGTTTTTCATAATATAAAATCGGTAAAAGAATACCGATTTAATTTATAACCCAAAAACGCTGTTTTGCGGAATTTTTTTTCATATTCGTCAGTGTAGGGACAAGGAATGGGTCAGCAACCCCATTCCGGGTAGGTCAAAACCTACCCGTTCGTGTGGTATTACCTCTTGTTTTTGCTGCACTGCAAAATGCCTGGATTCGGTGTTTGGACCTAGAAAGCGCGTGAATGGCTAGTTTTGGAGACTACTTGAAACTTGGCGCCACGATTTCTTTTTGGGGCTCACCCGGCTCAAACACTAAACGTGCTTTCATAGCTGGGCTCATATAGGCCGTTCCTTGATCATCAATCAGCAAAACATATTTGACGCCCATGCTCTTGGCGATTTCGGCCCATTGCTCGGGTCCGGCAACGCTCAATGCCGTGGCCGCGGCATCGGCTAAGCCCCCATTTTCTGAAATGACACTGGCCGAGACGATATGATCAACCGGCATTCCGGTGCGAGGATCAAGAATATGGGCATAGCGGATGCCTTCATGCTCGCGAAACCGCTGGTAGTTTCCCGAGGTATGGAGGTTTTCTCCGCCGTTAAGTTCAACCGAAGCAATCACCCCCCAATGCTTAGGGTGGCGAATGGCGACTTTCCAGAGCCGATCTTTTGGCTGACCAAGAGTATTTACGTCGCC
>Ga0070727_10004100_pt1 | contig 12619 bp, 8 predicted proteins | sample tdAd472_FD_66722 | JGI IMG/M metagenome (GOLD analysis project Ga0070727, IMG submission 66722) | Marine sediment microbial communities from the Atlantic coast under amendment with organic carbon and nitrate - tdAd47.2 | ecosystem: Environmental > Aquatic > Marine > Coastal > Sediment | place... | reverse complement strand
TACTGTATTGCGCTGCATTCCATCCCTTTTCTTTGGTCAGCAATTGATCATTTTTGCCATCCAGGTCTACTACATATTCGCTCCTTTCCATGGGCGATTCCTTGGCCGCCTGGTAATACACTTTTCCATTTTCTTCATCTATCCCATGGAAGCTCGTCATATCCCATTCCCCTTTAGTCAGCTGTTGCACCTGCTTCCCTTTCATATCATAAAGGTAAATATGGTGCCATCCGTCCATCTCACTGGTCCAAACGAAATGCTTTCCATCTTCGAGAAAGCTCAAATCATCCAAGACGGACTCTTCTATGTAGTATTTATTTTTTTCCTCGAAAAGCGTTGATGTTTTTCCGGTTTCAGCATCCGCTAACAGCAGTTCTACCTTACTCTGGTGCCGATTCATGCGTATGACACAAAGTGTATTGGCGTCCTTTGTCCATTTAATGCGAGGAATATAATGATCGGATTTCAACTCCGTATCCGCTTTAATGGTTTGTTTGCTTTGTAGGTCGTAAATATGTACACTTACGAGGGCATTATCTGCTCCTACTTTAGGATATTTAAAGGTTTCGTATTCTGGGTAGGCTTCATTCCGATAGTGGGTCATGGTAAATTCCTTGACCTCACTTTCATCAAATCGGAGAAAAGCTAAATGCTTCCCATCAGGCGACCATTGAAAACCCACTGCTAGCGCAAACTCTTCTTCATACACCCAATCGGTTGCGCCATTAATAATTGCATTTTTGGCGCCATCTTCTGTCAATTGTGTCAGGGCTCCACTAACCAAATCCTTATAGTATAAATTGTTTTGGTAAACAAAGGCAACTTTATCAGCTTGGGGGTTAAAGGTCGCATAACGTATTTTGTCATTGGGAAATACCGCAGCCATGCTCTTGGTTTGGCGATTATAGACAAAGAATTTTGCCTTGCTCGATCGCCGATATATTCTTTCCGATTGGGAGGCAATCATAATCTTGGACTCATCCTCACTAAAGGAATAACTACTGATTCCTTGAAAATCTCGATTCCCCACTTCATTGGCGTTGAAGAGAGTGGCCGTCAATCGTCCAGTGGTGAAATCATATTGATTAATGTTTCCCCTTTCTAATCGAGTATAGTGTTTACCGTCAGCCATAAAATTGAACCCCGGTACAGCATTGGCAACGAAGGTATAATTTTGCCAAACATCTTCTAGAGTAATGTCTGGTTGTGCAAAAACATTGAGACTAGTCAAAAAGGAAATGATTAGGACTGTTGTTATGCGGTTCATAAGCTGTTGAAAGATTTAGGTACAAATACAAACGCCTACCAATATCGGGCTATTTTATGATTTGCAGTAGAATAGCGTCCGATGGTTGATTTTTTTCAGCCTTGGCCACAGATTAATGACTGCTCAAATCGTTTAAACGCTGCTGAATAGCGCGCAGCTTCTCCCTTCGTTGTATCACCTTAGGCTCCACTACTCGTTCTTGACAGTCAGTGATTGGACAGCGCTCACAAGTTGTGTGTACTTGTTTATGGCTAATGGCTGGATCATTTAGGAAAGCAATTTTCTCCTTCAGGTCTTCGGTCACCACAATCCCAATTGTTACACTTACATTATGATTAGGATTGGGGTAAGTCGGGCGAGCAATAGTAAAACACAGGTATTCGTCAGCTGTCCCAATATAACTGGAACGTTGAGCAGCGACCAAGTGAGATATCTGTGCGCCTCCTTTCTGCTGGGCTCGCAAGTCCACGAGAAGCGAAGTGGATACCCAACGACGGCAATAGTGCTCCGACAAACCATTACTATGCGGTTGGTGTCGGCTATCTAAATGCAATTCTTTATCAATTTCATAAACATCTTGTACGATATCATGCCGAAAGCGGAGGAAAAACACCTTTGGCAAGCCAAAGAACTCGGGCAATACATTAGTCAAGCGATGATAGAACATCTCTGGCGTTGCCTTATACTTTTGCATGATTCCTAAAAAAGCATTGGGATCCCAAGTAGTTCGATTAAAAAAGGCCTTTACGTCAGCTATAAATGGATGTAGTGGTAAATGTAGGGCGACCGAAAAATAAGTGGCTTTGGAATGGTTAAGTACTTCTTCAAATACCCGGCTACGCAAAAGCGAGGACGTATTGGCACGTTCCTTCAACTCTAAAAAGTGAAAACCTAGTTCTTTGCCAAATTGGAAAGAACGTTGCATCTCTGATAAATTCTTATTCAATAGCAAGTGCTTCTTTCCGGGTACAAAGACCGATCTTAAATTTTGCATTTCAGGAAAGCCCTCTAGGCCATTCTCTACCACTTGATAACCAAATCGCTCTTCAAGTAGTCGCTGCAAAACACTAGCAGAAAAAGGCCGATCAGCTGGGATGTCATACAAAGAAGTGAAATGACTAACGGCATCTTCGATATCCTGGAAGTAGTTGTTATGCAATTCTAAAAATGATCGCAAAGCGCCGAAATAAAAGTTCTCCTCTTTCAGGGCATAATTACGAGACAACTCCAATAAGGTTGAAATAAAGGCGCCCACCTTAGCTGGCGCATTGGCGATAATTTCCACCACCTTAGCCAATTCTATTCCAAACAGATCAAGTGGGAGTTCATTCAAAAAATTAGATTTGAGTAACTCACTGACCGGGGCCAAACTCTTATCTAATTCGGAAGAAGTTAGGCCCTCAAAACTCACGCCCAAAACCGCTGCCAAAGCATTAATCTTATCATCCTTTGGGTATTTCTTCCCCTTTTCTATCTCATTGAGATAAGAAACCGACATATTGGCTGCCTTAGCTAAATCAGAAAAGGATAAACCCTTACCTTGACGGAGCTGTTTGACTTTTAGGCCGAAAATGATTTTTGCATTCTGTGATTTGGTGCCCATAGGGAGCCAAATTTAAGGGATTCAGCGAATATTCGCACTATTAGGGCAAGGGAAATATGCCTAATACATACACGCTTGGCCTTTTCCCTATTCCTACAAATAGTTTATGCTATACCTAGAGAGGGCTGGCGTTTTTTTAATCAATTCAACATCAGTGCAATACACCAGAAAGCAAAACCCATCCATCCTACTGGGCATTTTTCTCCAACAGGGTTTAAAAGTTAGCGTTGAAGGTTGATACCACGGCATTAAACCTCCAATTTTCAATTGATAAACCGTATTTGTCTTGTAATGTGAACCAACTTGAGCTCTCTTTTCTCAAAGAAACGAGTAACGAATGAAAACTAGCACCTCCTTTTATGCTTCTATCCTTTTATGCTTATGTTTAAGTATGACTAGCTATTCTCAATCTTTTGTAAGCGTCCGCGGATCGCATTTCCAACTTGAGGGGCAGCCTTACTATTTTCTCGGCACCAATTTTTGGTATGGCATGAATTTAGCTTCGAAAGGCCCGGGTGGAGATCGAGCACGTTTGCTAAAAGAACTGGATCAGCTCGCCGCATTGGGCGTCACCAACTTGCGAATAATGGGGGGGAGCGAAGGCCCAGACACTTCCCCTTGGCGGATGACTCCAAGCCTACAAGTAGCCCCAGGCGTATACAATGAGGAACTATGGGATGGGTTGGATTTTCTCCTGGCCGAAATGGGAAAGCGAAACTTGAAAGCCGTAGTTTGTCTCAATAACTTCTGGCCCTGGTCCGGTGGGTTTACCCAGTATCATACTTGGGTAAAAGAAGAAGCCATCCCCTACCCTCCTCCCGCAGAAAATGGTAGCTGGTTTAAATATATGCTGTTTTCTTCTCGGTTTTATAAAAACCAAAAGGCCATGAAGTTGTACGAAGAACATATCAAGCGTGTCCTCAATCGAACCAATTGTTATACCCATAAACGCTATCTAGATGACCCTACCATCATGAGTTGGCAGCTCGCTAATGAGCCGCGGGGCATGTTCCGTTTTCGGTCTTATCGAAAATGGATAAGAAAGGCCGCTCAATTCATCAAGTCTATTGATGCAAACCACTTGGTGACCATTGGTAGCGAAGGCAATACCTCAAGCCCTACCGGCAATCACTTCACCAAAGATCATTCCTTTGCGGCCATAGACTACATGACGATCCATATATGGATTCAAAATTGGCAATGGTATGATCCTAAAACAGCCGCTACCTCCTTTCCTAAAGCACTAGGAAAAGCAGAAAAATACTTATCCAATCATCTTGAATTGGCTGCAAAAACCAATAAGCCCTTGGTACTTGAGGAATTTGGTATTGCCCGAGACGAGGATTCGCATGATCCCTCAGCTACCACAGCCTGGCGTGATCGCTATTATACAGCTATTTTCGACTGGGTATACCAAAAGGCAGCAGCGGGGACGCCCATGGCAGGTTGTAACTTTTGGGCCTGGGGCGGAGCAGGGCGCCCTCGAACAGCGCGCGCGATTTGGCAGGAAGGGGATGATTTTATTGGCGATCCTCCGCATGAACACCAGGGCTGGTATTCGGTCTACGACAAAGACAGCTCGACCTTAGCCGTGCTCAAGAATTATGGAGATAAAATGGCGAAAATTGGGAAACGAAGAATGGATAACAGCAACCAATAGCTAGCACTCAGGCTTCTGAAGTTTTGCAAGGCCATGGCTTCGTTAACTTCAGAAGTCTAGCCTAGCAAAGCTTTTTATTCAAAGGCTTTTTATATTTTCGCGGGGAATAATGATCACTCGATGCAAGAACTAAATGAATTCTATCAAAGGCGGGAAGCCACTTTTAGCGAAGAGGCTAAAGTCTTAAGAAGCCGTTATGGACAATTTTCCTTTGTCAGACTAGCTGTCTTTATCGGAGGTCTGGCTATCGCCATTTACCTGGGCAGTGTTGCTTGGTACTGGGGCACCGGCTTTTTTTTCGCTTTTGTTGCTGCCTTTTACCAATTCATGTTATGGCACCAGAGCATACTCAGGCTAGCTCAGCACAATGAAGAATTGGCTCGGATCAATGGATTAGAAATTCGAGCATTGGCCCACGATTATCAAGTCTTTGATAATGGTGCCAAGTTCTTGGAGATGGAGCATCCTTATGCCCTCGATCTCGATCTTTTTGGTGATTATTCTCTTTTTCAATACATCAATCGCACCTCTACGGAGATCGGGCGAGCACGCTTAGCGCATTACCTCAATCAACCGGCAGAAACGGATATCGTAGCCAAAAGGCAAGCCGCTATCAAAGAATTAACAGGAGATGTAGAATGGCGGCAGAATTTCCAAGCTTATGGTCGAGAAACAAAGGATGATCCAGCACATTTACAGGCCTTATTTAGTTGGCTCAATGATCCGCCATTTGTCACTCCTAATAAAGGGCTTAAAATGGCGATGTATTTAGCTCCGATTTGGTTTGTTGCAGCTTTAGTACTCTGGATTTTTTATTGGCCTTGGCAGTATGTCATACTGATGCTCCTTCCGCCTTTCATCATATTGCAAAGAACGGTTGTACGGGTAAACGACACTCATCGCAGAACGGGACATGCGGAGGCTATGCTCAGTCATTATGCTAAACTTATTCAACAAATTGAACAAGGAAATTTTACCGCTTCCTTTCTGCAAGAATTACAATCCGCTTTTGTCCAAGAGCAGGGAAAAGCTTCACAATCCATCAAGCGGCTATCCTACTTAATTAGTCAATTGAATGTGCGATTTAATGCTTTTGCGTTTATCTTGAATATTGGCGGACTATGGGATTTACATTGGGTATATGCCCTAGAAAAATGGAAAGCTTCACAAAAAGAATTATTGCCAAAATGGTTTTCGAGCCTCAGCGAATTTGAAGCGCTCACTAGTTTTGCTAATCTGTCTTACAACCATCCACACTGGTCTTTCCCGGAGGTGCAGACGGAAAAGCAATTGGAAGCCATAGAAATTGCTCATCCATTGATTGAACGCGACAAGGTGGTGAGCAATGATATTTCGATGCCCATTCAGGGGCATATCAAATTGATTACAGGCTCTAATATGGCCGGAAAAAGTACCTTCCTTCGCACCTTGGGTATTAACCTGGTTTTAGGACTATCTGGCAGCCCAGTCTGTGCAAAGCAGTTACGCCTACCACAACTCCAAGTATATAGTAGTATGCGTACGCAGGACGCGCTACATGAAAGTACCTCCTCTTTCTACGCAGAGCTAAAAAGATTGAAAGTCATCATAGAAGCAGTAGAAGCGGCCGCCCGCGGCGAAAAACAAGAGCGCCCGATCTTTTTCCTATTAGATGAAATACTTAAGGGAACCAATTCTGTAGACCGCCATACAGGCGCCAAAGCTTTGATTCGTCAACTCATCGAGTTTAAGGGGGGCGGGTTGATAGCCACGCATGACTTGGAACTCGGAGCCCTGGAGGCCCAGGCCGAGGGAGCGATTGAGAATCTTCGGATTGAAGTTGAGATCCAGGATGGAAAACTCCACTTTGATTATAAGTTAAAGAAGGGGGTTAGTGAAAGTTTTAATGCGACTTTATTGATGCAACAGATGGGGATTAAGGTGAAAATTCGGGAGCATTAAAAGCGGTGCTTTAGACTTCAGCAGTCTGGGCCATGATTTGCAATCTCATGGGATCCTTTGTATTTTAGATACTCATTAATCAAAAATCGCGCTCATGAAATTACAAACCAACCTCTCACTTCTTGGGATTCTCCTATTTGCCAGTGGACTAATCAGTTACATCCTTGCCCAATACTTAGGAATGCAAGGAGGCATGATTGATATTCAAATACATGACACCTACCTTGTCATTAGTCCCTTGCATTTTGCGGTACTACTCTTCATTCCCACGACCTACTTCACTTACTTAATCAAGGAATGGCCTTATCGATACCAGCGGAACCCACAGCGGAGCATTCTATTCCTTACGGGAATCATTTTATTGTTACTCCTAGTATTGGTTTTCTATTCCATTTATCATTATCAGCTTCGGTTCTTTTTATCTGTCCCTGGGTTTTTATTTACATTGACCATTGGTACTTTAGTCTTATTAGTGGTTAAGCTCTGGAAAAAGTAGAATACTAACAAAAGGACTTGTGTATTTTCAGGATTCACCAACCAAATCTTGCTTTAGGTGTTTCCTTAACTATATTAGCTGATCGCTAACTATAGATGATCACTTCTTTAACTAACAACTCCTTTAAAAATGATATATTATAAAACAAATGCCAACTGGTTTGGCGATGTATCACACTTGGCAAAAAGCTGGACGATGGTCCGTATTATGCGCAGTGTATTGGCGATTGGCGCCTATACTGCAGTCCTTTGCCTCGTAGTACATTACTTCAACCTCTTCGATATGATCCATATGAATACCAGTGTATTCTCTCTCTTAGGGGTCATTCTAAGTATCCTTTTAGTTTTTCGAACGAATTCGGCTTATGATCGATGGTGGGAAGGCCGAAAGCAATGGGGTGCCCTAGTTAATCACACTAGGAACATGGCTATTTATGTGAATACCATGTTTCCTAAAGAGGATAAAGAAGTACGTCGTTATTTCGGCAAACATATTGCCAATTTCTGTTTTGCATTAGCAGAGCACCTTCGTGAGGGTACAAAGCTAGATAAGTTAATTTACCTCACCGACGAAGACCTGGCGACCTACGAAACCAAAGGGCATATTCCCAATCATATCTCGATGCTTATTTTTGACCGAATGGCGCAGGGGCATCGCGAAGGGGAATTGAATGAAGGAGATTACATCAACATTAAGGCCCAGCATCAGGCACTATTAGACATTTTGGGTGCTTGTGAGCGCATTAAGAAGACTCCCATTCCTTTTTCTTATGCGGTCTACCTGAAGATCTTCATCACCACTTATGGGTTGATGCTTCCCTTTGCCCTAATTAATACTTTCTATTTTGCTACAGTCCCCTTGGTGATGTTCATTTTCTTTGCGCTGCTGGGAGTTGAATTATTGGGGGAAGAAATCGAAGATCCTTTTGGTTTAGATTGTAATGACTTACCAACAGGCGATATAGCTCATACCATTAAGACCAACATCTTTGAAATTTTAGAAGATCGATCGGGTAAAGGGCATACGGTCAAGCGTGAATTGTACGATAAATTCTTTTAATCAGAGATAAGTACTAAGATTTTTGTAGAGGAATCCATTGACGATATTAATTACATTGCATATTTTTGTAATGTATAAAACAAACAGGGATCGATTTAAATCACTGATCCCTGTTTGATATCGTTCACTAAGCATTTACCAATGTCATTCCTGATGCCATTGGTTCTCCCAAAAACAAATTTCTCATGTTTCCCCTCAACAGAGAACTCATTTCGCTATTGATCTTATTCCTGATTGCGTTACTCATCAGCACGCTTATTCCTCATTTACTGGGTGCCCATCATGGGCATTTTGAGCTATCACTTCCCAATACTTCGATTATCATTACGCCTTTGGCTTTGAGTCCACTGGTTTTTATTCCACTCGTCTATGTGGTCTATTTGGTTAAGGAATGGCACCATAGATATACGAGAAATCGACAAAGAAGAACGCTCATTATTTTCAACAGCATGCTGGCTATTGGCCTGGCAGGTGCTTTGTTTTTATCCAATATTCTCGACCTTATGTTGCGAGCCATTTCCACTAGTAATCCGGGTTTGGAAGTACCCAATATCGTGGCTATTCTTACCCAGCATTTTCCGAGGGTGTTGTTCGTTGTCTTGCTAGGCTTATCCATTTTGACGATGATCTCCCTTAGTATTTTGCCGTTTCGAAAAAGGTAAGGAAGAATAGAATTTCCCTTTTTTCAAAAAGAACATTAGCTTTAGTGACGGTGGAATAAAACTTCATCATCACCAAAGAAAAGGGAATTTGATGCCTAAACCTACTTCACAGCCATCCTACTTAGATCGCCTTTTTGACATCAAGGCTACTTTTAAACCATTCAATCAGAAGAATGATATTTTTAATCGTGCGATCTGGGATGACACAGTTGATGCCAAACATTTTTTTCAGAGTTACGATATTGCCAATTATAAACCGAAGAAAGCAAAAGGTTTTAATCATTGGGATTTTGCCCTTCGAAATGCAAGCTGGCACTTAACAGATGTCGTCGGAGAAATGAAATTGGAGTCGGAAGGACGAGTAGAAGGATTCACAGATTACTACTCTATTCAGACCCCAGGACCGCCAAAGAAAGCACCGCCGATTACCCCAGCGGAGGCCTCTCTACGGATCAAGCAGGTGGCAAAATTCTTAGGTGCTGGTACGACAGGTATTTGTGAAGTAGATGAGCGTTGGATTTACTCTCATCAATTTCGACGCGATTCCGCCGAAGCACAAGCATTGGACTTCCCCAAAGATCTCCGTTATGCTATCATGTTGATCCTCCCGATGGATTATCAATTAGGAAAAACCTTCCCGTCGGCGCTCAGTGGAGCCACCACCGGCCTCGGCTATGCTTCTAGCCTCAATTGTGCCAATATGCTTGCGCAATTCCTGACCAATCTCGGCTACGAGGCTATTGCTTCCCTCAACGATACCGCTCTCAGCATCCCGATGGCAATACAAGCCGGACTCGGTGAATACGGCCGGCACGGGCTACTCATCACGCCAGACTTTGGCCCCAATGTCCGAATTGCAAAAGTCTTTACTGATTTACCTTTACAAGTAGATACTCCTCAATCTTTCGGGGTGAAACAGTTTTGTCAGATTTGCCGAAAATGCGCTGAGGCTTGTCCGCCACGCGCCATCAATGCGGGAGAGCCCGCAGACACGCCGCCCAACTTCTCTAGTCTCTCTGGTATTCGAAAATGGACCGTCAATGCGGAGAAGTGCTTCAAATTCTGGGTCAACATGAATACCGATTGTGCCATCTGCATCCGAGTCTGCCCCTACAATAAAGATTACACCAAATGGTGGAACAGGTGGGGCATTCGCCTGGCCAATTCTCCGCTTCGCCGTTTAATGCTTTGGCTCGATAATAAATTGGGCTTCGGCAAACGGGTCAAACCAGAGAATTGGTGGCAGCGAAATAATAAGTCTTAGCCTATGTCTAACTAAAAGTGGTATTATCCCGTAGCGGCAATTTTCGAATTCGCTGGCCAGTTCCTGCAAAAATCGCATTACAAAGCGCCGCACTAACCAGTGGTAAGGACATTTCCCCCAAACCTTCTGGCCTCTCGGTACTCTTGACAAATTGGATACTAATATTAGGGGCTTCCTGATAACGCAGTAAGGGGTAGGTATCAAAATTATCTTGTACCGTTTTACCCCCTCTGATCTTTACCCCACCATAAAGTGCCGCACCAAGTCCATCAATAATACCGCCTTCCAACTGGGCCAGAGCACCAGATTTATTGACCACAATACCGCAGTCGACCACCATATAGACTTGCTTAACAATGGGCCATTTCTTCTCATCAAGTCCAATTTCAACGACCTGTGCGACATAAGCTCCAAACATAAAATGGGCCGCAAATCCGCGATAGGTAAATCGAGTCGGTGGAGCCCACCAAGCGCCCCATTCTGCCGCTTTTTTAATCACATTTCTCAACCGCTTGGTGGAATAAGTTGGTCCACCATGATCATCATATGGCATCATTTTATCCTCATCGCCCAGCAACTCTAGCCGGAATTCTACCGGGTCTTTTTCAGCGGCGTGAGCTACTTCATCCAGAAAACTTTGATCGACAAAACAAGTGGCATTATGCCCGGGTGCTCGCCAGGCCCCAGTGGGGATATGCGTTTTCACCGGACTGTATTCCATTTTGAAATTAGGCACAAAGCCAGCCGGGAAGCCGTCGGGAAACACTTCCGTTTTATGCGGCGAATCCTCCGCACCTCGGAATAAGTAGCGCGAAGTAGTAGCCGCATTCAGCCGCCAGGCTACCAGGCTATTATTCTCATTCAAAGCTGCCTTAAAACGATACATGCCTGCCGGTCTATAAAAATCGTGATGAATGTCATCTTCTCTAGTCCAGACTACCTGAATCGGCTTTTTCAGTTGCTGCGACAAAACAATGGCTTCTGCGGAGAAGTCGCCAGTCAAACGCCGGCCAAAACCACCGCCATTTCTGTTTTGTTCTACTGTAATTTTCTCCGCGGGTAGGCCGGTAAGTCGAGCCGCCAAGCCCACGATACCGCCCGGCACCTGCGTAGACCCACATAGGAATGCACTATCTTCTCGCACATCCGCAAAATAGTTTTGTGGTTCCATGGTGGCGTGATAGAGGAAGGGTACTTCGTAGAGTGCATCTAAAGTTTTGGAAGCATTCGCAAATGCTGCATCAACATCGCCCTCATTGCGAAGTTCTAATTCTCCTTTTTCCTTCGTCAGCTGGCTACATTGTTGACGAATTTTTTCATTACTATCGGACTGTTCGTCGGTGGTATCCCATTCGATTTGTAAGAGACCCCGTCCTTTCATGGCAGACCAAGTATTTGTCGCGATAACGGCTACACTTGACTTGTGCAACATTCTACTGCCAGAAGCTTCCACTTCTACGACATCTACCACGCCAGACACTTTCCGGGCAGCTGTCGCATCAAAGCTTTTCACTGTACCACCAAATATGGGACTTCGTTGTATTACCGCAATCAGGGCACCTTCAGGGCGAGCATCAATCCCAAAAATAGATTGGCCGGTAACTAGGGCTAAATTGTCCACTCCTGGAATAGATCGACCTAGTATTTTATAATCTTTGGGGTCTTTCAATTTCGGGTCTGCTGGCACTTCAATTTCGGCTGCAGCAATGGCTAGTGCGCCATAAGTGAGCGATTTTTTCCGCCCTTTCCGAAACACCTTTCCATCAGTGGCATAACAATCTGCTGGGTCTACTTTCCATTTGGCGGCGGCGGCGGCTATCAGCATTTCTTTCGCCGTTGCGCCAGCTTTTCGCAAGGTATCCCAATTCGTTTTCACCGACATACTCCCACCTGCGAATTGTGCGCCTAGCCGACTATCAGCACCTGCTTGCACCACTTTTACTTCTTCCCATTTCACTTCTAATTCTTCGGCAATAATCATGGGTAAAGAGGTTTTAACCCCCTGCCCTATTTCTGGATTTTTAGCTACAATATGAATACTCCCATCTGTTCCTATTTTGAGATAGGCATTTAATTCTACCGTGCTTATCTCAGGTGTTGAGGAAGATTGGCCAGGGAGTTGAAAGGCCAGTACAAGGCCTGCACTAGATAAGCCACTGAGTTTGATAAAACGTCTTCTATTTATATGCGTTGTCATGATTTCACTTTGAATTGGAGAAAAATTACTTAGACAATTGGATCGCCCGGTCAATCGCTTTCTTAATCCGAGGATAGGTGCCACAGCGGCATAAATTCCCTGACATCACTGCGGCGATTTCACCTTCATTCGGTGATTGATTGTTGGCGAGCATAGCCGAGGCTGTCATGATTTGACCAGCTTGGCAATAGCCACATTGAGGCACATCCATTTCCATCCAGGCTTGTTGCACCGGATGACTTCCGTCTTCAGACAAGCCCTCAATGGTTTGGATTTTAGCGCCCACAGTTGCCGACACAGGTAACACGCAGGATCGGATCGCGGCGCCATTCAGGTGAACCGTACAGGCTCCACATAGGGCTTTCCCGCAACCAAATTTGGTGCCTCGCAAATTGAGTTCATCTCTCAACACCCAAAGTAAGGGCATGTCCGGATCAACATCTACTTCATGTTGTTTTTCATTAATTGTT